>JAEIGA010001611.1_pt1 | contig 35385 bp, 59 predicted proteins | sample 9270691 | NCBI WGS metagenome assembly JAEIGA01 (sample SAMN17057246, study PRJNA624740) | gut metagenome | biome: biome; isolation source: fecal sample | host: Bos grunniens | place: China: Xizang | collected 2019
AGCCATAAGGATTGCGACCATCTTTTCTCATTAAATAATCCATTAATCGAGTTCTTGCCATGTTACACCTCCTTTGTTACATTAAGGATAACACTTGTAAATGTGGCATCAATATCATCACTTGTATTAACCAAAGAAATGGTTTTTGCGTCTGTTGTGTTAAAACCAAGAACGCAATCTTTGTCAACCTTAATATAATAATCAATCACAAAGGTTCTAAATTCTGTTGTTGCAGTTGTGATTGTTTGTGTAGAAACAGCACCTGTAATTGGTTCGCCATTTTCAAATAAAGCAACTGTTATATCTCCTGCTGTTGCTCCAGTTCCCACTAATACAGCGGTTATGTGATAAATTCCTTCATGTTGAAGAGTTACACCATTTGACGTTGCTGTAAAACAAGGAACACCACATCTGTTTGCTTTGCAGAATTTTCTGTAAACATTGCCGATATTTACTTGTCCTGTTGCAAGAACTGTTTGTTCACCTGTGTTTTTTAACCCAATAAGTCTTGTGTTCATAAATAAACCTCCATAAAAATAAAAATAGGCACAAGATTTTACCCTGTGCCTTTGCTATTCAGGATAATCAATCCTATATTTTGCCGATATTATCGGTCTTATTAAACTACGCTTGCTCCACAGCAACCTGAGTTGTTGCCATATCCATAACCGTATCCATAGCCATAAGGAGCTCTTGGATTACAAGTTAAAAAGGCAGGGATTGGGCAACCATCTCTCAACTCATTTACGATTGAACGAGTTTGCATATCGTTGCTAATTTGTCCTTTCAGTGCAGTATTTTCTGCTCTTAAGCCTTCGATTTTTTCGTTAGTTAAGAAATCCAAGATTGCTCTTGTATTTGCGTTGGTCGCCTCAATTATGCTACAGGTGTTTCTCTCGTTAGCATATTTAACATCTGCGATAGCACTCTTTGTGGTGCAGCAACATTCTGCGAGCTCTCTTGAGAGACTATTCACTAAAGATGCTTGATTGTATCCGAGTGTGCAAATTGCATTGTTAACGCCATTAAATCCACCAACAATAGCGTTGTTTAAGCTGTTAAAACTATCAGCCATTCCGTAAGTCTGTTGGTCAATTTTTGAAATAAGTGTTTGTTGGTCTACAGCGTCTCTAACATCTGCTTGAGTTGCTGGAGTTCCGCGATTGCCAAACATTCCACCTCCCCAGTTTCCGCCAAAGAGTCCGGCAACAAGAACAAGACCAATTAAGCCTTCCCAACCGCCACCGAATCCCCAACCATTGTTATAACCATTAGTTGAATCTCTACCTACTGCATATCCAGTAGCAAATGAATCGTCATTTTGATACATTTTTTTTAATCTCCTTTAAGAATAATTTATATCAACAACTTGTTTTTATAGTCGACATCAAAACTTGTTGAAGATATTACCCCAAAATACGTGATAATCCCTGTAAATTCTTCTCGTTTACTCCGTTTTGTCTTGCGAGTTGCAATAAAAATTCTTTAGGACTTCTCCCTTGTGCCATGTTTTGTAATTGATTTTGCATTTTTCCAATATTATTATTTTTCTGCATCATGGTTTGCATTGCCTGTTGTGGATTTCCACCACTTTCATAAAACTTGATTATGTTTTCTATTGTTTGATTAATATCCATATTTAAAACCCCACTATTTATTTTTGATGCGTGTGCTAACATATCATCTCTTGAACCTATTTTAAGTTCGTGTTCATATTCTTTCATTTTTTTAACCCTTCAAACTGCTCTTTTAACTCTTCTAACCTTAAATTTATCTCTTCAAGGTCTTTTTTTGTAATAAAGTCGTTTAATTCTTCGCGTTTAACGTAAAATTCGCTATTTGTGGTCGAGTTTTGTTGATTACTTGATAATTCGTCTAATGATGTATAAGAAAATGTTTTAAAGTGTGGTTTTCCATCTTGGTCTGTAGAGCTTACATAAGCTTCATTTTTGTCAGGGTTTATAATTAAAGCCGATTTGCCAGGAAAGACAATTCGACTTTTTGCTTGTTCGTATGTTCCATAAATAACTTCGTTGTATATTACTCGTGGTTGTTCCACGTTTTCTTGTCTATAAGCTGGTTGATAACCTTGATAATATGGGTTTGTTCCGTAACCCACACCGTAACCGTAATTATAATTCATAATACCTCCCACGGTCTTCAGAGATGCTGTGTGGTGGGTCACAGGGCATCTCTTTCCGACAAGCAAATTTTACACAATAAAAAAAGGACTTGTGCTATGACAAATCCTTGACAATTATATTTTTTCTTTAATTTTCTTATTTAATCTATTTAATAGTTTATAAACACTACCCCATTCTATATTTTCTCTGTTATCACACAACCATTCCCATATTTGTTTGGGTTTCATTCGGTCTATGTAATACATGATTGCAATTTTTGTATCTCTTTCGCTAATGTTTTCTTCTTCACATAATTTAAGCAATCTTTCTTTTGGATTATTTTCGTGTTTAAGAGATTCATTTATTTGCTCAAATAATTCATCATTTTGCTTTAATATTCGTTTCTTTTCATTAACTTCAATTGAAACAAGATACAGAACTAAACAGCAAGCAAATGCTACAAATAAACCATTAAATAAACTATATTTTATTGGCAATAACCATAAAACAACCACACCAACACACAACATGATTCTCGTCCACATCTTACAATGTTTCCAACTGTCGCTGTGATATGTTTCTGCAAAGTTTATTCTAATAAACCAAAACGGCAAATAAAAAACAAGACAATCGAAAAGTGCATATATTACAGAATGTATCGTAAACTCTCTAATTAAACATAGAGCGATATACAATGCTGTTGATATACTGTAACTAACAATGTCTTGTTTTATAAAATACCAGTTTTCTTTAAATGTAAATTTTCTAGTCATTATTTTTTTGTTTCTTTTGATTTTACTTCTTCAAGTTCTTTTTCTTTTGCTTCATCTGATGCAATATTTGTTGGCCAAAACATATCTTATGCCTCCTTATAATAAATTTTTTGCAAAATTATATTTACAGACAACATCATCATGTAAAGCCCAATATAAACTTCGAAAAATACCAAAAAATGAGTTGATGCATACAATACCGTTTGTATTTCAGGGATAAGAGAATTTAATAAACCGCTCCAATAAGATAATCCTAAAAAGCATAAATATAATAATATTTCAAAACTTAAAGTGATTATGCATGATTGTGTATCATTTTTAATAAATACTCTTTTATCTTTTTCCGTTGTTATACTAACTATAAAAGGAATAATAATATACATTAAAATATCATATACAAATTCGAGCCACATAACTGTTTTAATTAACATTCTTAGTATTGTTATTAATGTTGTTCCAATAAATATAATGATGTAATGATACCATTTTCTAGAATAACAAGATTTTGTAAATGTAAAACTTAATGCGTATACGGCCAATATATTTATTATGCAATAATACATTATGTTTAACACCTTATTGTTATCTATTATTCTAAAGATTTCCCACCCAAGTGCTTTTTCAAATATAAAAACACCACTTATCTTTAGTATACCTTGTAATATAAAAGCAATTAAGAAACAGCTTAAAATCGCAACCGGAACTCTACTATTATCTTTATTCATAATATCTCCCTTGCCTTAATTTGCTTTTACCCATTCATCAAACCCATCAATAAAGTTTGACAATTCAACATAAAATTGTTTTTTATAGACTTTTGTGTTTCTTTCGCCACCACTAAATGAAGTTACCGCCGTTGTTACAATCGTTGTTAAATAAACCAACATTTTCACAAACTCAGCAATGCCAATTCCATCTTTTGCGGTGTAACCAATATATGCTAAGAATCCACCAACAACAAATGCCTTAAATACGGTCAAAATGCTTGTTATTGTCTTAAAAAACTTTGATTTATCGCTTATTGCCTTATGCCCATTGTTTTCAATAGCTGACATGATTGTTTCAGGTTGGTTCTTTTCAATAGGAATCTTCTCAAAAATCAACCTTACCAAGTGTTTTCTTTTCTTTTTAGTTAACACTACAAACTTTCCATCAATCTCAAGGTGTTTAAGCGATTTAATCTCTTTTATGTCTTTTGCTTTTAAGTTTTCCAGTTCTTTTTCTGTAATCCCTATAAAAGCACATTCGTTTGAAATGTAATCTTGTTTGCGTTTTTGATATTCATACTCGCAATAATCTCGCAATTTCGAAAAATTACCATCCTGATTTATCTTGGTTGCTTTTTCATTGTAAGCATCTCGATTCGCAGTATATGTCTTGTCTAGCTGACCAAATATCTCTCCATCTGGGAAATATATCGCTTGAACAACTATTTGCAAGACCGCCATTATCAAGAAATCAATAAAATCAATCTCTTGCTTTGTAATCACATTAACCATTAAATAGAAAATTAATGTAATAATTATGATTACAGATAGCATTATGGTTCTTAATCTTATTGCACTGTTTTTCATAGATTACTCCTTTTCTAAAACTTTCATATTAACCATATCTTGATTGTTTTCTATGATAGATTTAGACCATTTTGGCAATAACCACTTCGCAAGTATAAAAGCAAGTGCAAAAAACACAATAGCCATTTCAAAACATAGTATGCCCATTCCACTAAATAAAGCTCGTTTCACATTAACAAATGTTATTGCAAACCCACCTTTACTTCCACCAATTGTTATTTCCCCATATTTTTCAACTAGATACGCATAATTTTGTTCTAGCTCTACTCCATTATACTTATCTTTGTTTAAAAAATCAAATATTTCTAAAATATTTCCAATAGAATTTTTAAAAGCATACACCATGAACAAAACAGATATAGCTAGGCACACCCAAAATATAATGGGTGTTAACCTAGTTATAACCTTTGCTTTTTTCTGATTATGCTTGTAAAGTTCCGCCGGTGTCATTGTTTTTCTCATGATTATCTCACTACTTTAGTTGATTTTTCGCTTTTCGCAACCACTTTTGGTTCTTCTACAACAACTTCACTCACAATAACGGCATCTTCTGTTTTAATGCCTGTTTTTGCCTTGTTGATTTCGTCTGCAAGTGCTTTCTTTTTTTCTTCACTTACAAGACTATCAGCAAAATAACTCGCCTGTTTCTCTTGGATTGCAATAACTTGACTGAATTTTTTGTCAATATTTTTCTCAAGTCTTTCGTATCTTTCAAGAGATTTTTCTTCAACCTTTTCAAGTCCACTCTCTAAAGCTGGTTGAATTGAGTGTTCCATTGTTGTATTTTTGATTTTTGCAATCACTTTGTCGGCAACTTTATCGGCAATTCTATCTTCATTAAGGTTTTGTTCAACCTTTCTGAATATTTTAGATACACCATTTTTTGATATAGCACTAACAACACCTGTTATAATTGCCATACCTACACCACCTGTTAAAAAAGGTAGCACCCATGCTAGGATTTTTTCCCACATATTATTCTCCTTTTCGCAATGGCAATTTGGTTATTGGGTCAAACATTGTATTTGTTTTTGAATCATATTCAAAACATATTTTACCGATTCCATTGCATTTTTTTGTTTTTTTATCAAAAGCCTTACAAGTTAGGCAATCGACCATAGTATTTATTTTATCTAATGAGTAATTATAAAGCATTTTACACTCCACCTATCGTTTTCTCAATAAACGCAATAACTTCTTCTCTAGTAACACCAAACTCTGTCAAACCTTTTGGAACTTTATTCATTGGTTTAGTGCAAATATTTTTTATTAATTCTACATCAACTGACATTGTAAAGTGTATTGTAATGTATATTGCATCAAAGTCTTTGTAATAATGACTAGCCCAACCAAACACTTTATAACCGTCAATTAAAACATCGTTTGCTTCTTGAGTTACATTCAACCCTTTGTCTTTTAAGTATTTAGCAAACTCATCATACATCATTTGACCAACTTCATTGTTTAGACCTTGCGTGATATAGCCAAAACCAATATCGCCTTTATTAACAACAAAAGCACCACCCCTGCGACCTATGTTTACACAAGGTATATTATGCTTTTCACAATACTCAAAATTAGGTTGAGCATCAAAGCCATAATTTACTTGGTCGGTTGTGTAATCAACTATCACGCATCTTGATTGAGTTTTTAAACCATCTTCAAGTTCTTTCAATACTTCATTTTGTGTGATTATTTTCATAAATCCTCCTAAAACTCAGGTGTATAATCTATTGATACATAATCAGAATTAATATAACCTTCTTTTTTGCCTCTAACTTTAATGTAAAATGTATCTTTATAAAACTCATACTGTTCTTTCAAGTTGAAAGATGTGCTTGATACATAAACAGTAGTTAATCTAATATTATAAGCACCAATTTCAACTTCATAAATATCAGCATTTGAACCAGATATAGTTAATATATCTCCATTAAGGGAAAGCGTTGGAGTTGTTAATTTGTCCCAAGCAGTGCCATCTAAATGCAAAACGGTAGCAGTAACATTATCTTTTGCATAATCATAACCAGCACAAGTTTCATTATCTGTGTAAATACTCATTGTTCTTGCTGATTTATCATAAAGCAATCCATTAGTTGAACCAGCGGTAGGAAGAGTTACTTCCATTCCATAAGGTTGTTTAAAAGTAATAGTTTTAATTAAATAATAAAATGCATGAGCTCCAATAAAATTAACACTAGAAGGTATTACTAAATCAGTAATTGTATTAATTACTAATGAATATGCTCCAATTTTCTTTATATTATTCGGAATTGTTAAATTTGTTATAGAATGACAATTATTAAAAGCATAATCTCTAATATTATTTATAAAATTAGGAATTTCAATATTTGTTATAGTTCTATCTACAAGACTTCTAAAAACCTCTATATTACTCATATTATACCCCCACCATTTTACTTGCATAAGAAGTCCAGTTTGTGGCACTTTGATATATACTCAAATTTGCACTTGGCACTTCAATGCGTGTTATAGTTGTTGGAAATGCTCCAGCTGCTAAAGTTGGCGGTGATTTTGGTAGCATTTTTATAGTTTTTAAAGATGTTGCTGTTGAAAAGCTTAAACTATCTATTGATGTTACTTTACTTGGAATTGTTATTTCCTCAAGTGAACTACAATTACCAAAAGCACTTCCTGAAATTGCTGTTAATTCACTTGATAACATTACTTCTGTTAAAGCTGAACAATACGCAAATGCACTCATTCCTATTGATGTTATACTGTTTGGCATTTTTACGCTTTTTAATAATGAACAACCCGCAAATGCATTTATTCCTATGGTAGTTAAACCCTGCAAATCTTCTGCTGTAACTTCTGTTATTGTTCCGTCAATAAGTCTTGAAAGTTGGTCGCCTAGTATCTTCTCCCAAACCTTAACCCCATTAAAAACCAGTTCTGTTAATTCAGTTCCGTTATAAATAACATTTTCTATTTCTGTTCCGTTTACAATTAAACTCATATTAACTCCTTAGGTTGTAATGGTTAAAGTTGTTCCACTTAATGTGAATGTTGGGATTTGGCTTGTCAATGCCAATGTACCACTTGCTCTAGGGATTATTATATCTGCCATAGCACCACCGTCTGCGTTGCTGTAACTCATTTGAGCAACATTACCTGAAAGACCATACCACTTAATAAGTCTAAAGTCATAATCAACATTAGGTCTACCCATATCAATATATGCTGCTGTATTAGCCGAAGTAATTGCAATGTTTGCATTTGGTGCAGAAGCATTGGTGTCTAATCCTAAATAAACACCCGCTTCAGTCTGTGTATTACCAACCTGTCCTGTAAATGCCTTAGCTCCAGTTATTGTCTGGGCAGTATTAGTTGTTACAAAATTGCTTGTATCTGGAATATCAGGAATATCTTCCTTATTAGCAACTTGTTTACCATTTTGATAAATAGTTTTTCCATAGATATTATTGAACGATGCAGTAGCAGAACCTAAATTCATTTTTTGATGATTTGCAGTAAATGGTTGTAAAGCAGCACCACCCACAATAACCGAACCAAGACCATCATAATTAATCCATACATTATCAGTGTTACTTGTTCCAATTAAATGTTTTGCTTCTCCAGAAGTATTTTTACCAGACAAATTCTTGGTATTGTCTAAAATTATGTTTTTGCTAGTGTATAAATCGCCAGTTAATTTTTTCTCAGAACCAGCGGATAGTGGCAAGTAATTTGCTAAATCGCTACTAGATGCCAAACCACTAACCAAATCTGCAACACTAAATTTAACACTTGAACCGTCTTTTAAAGTTAATACAACTTCTTTTGTTGCTTCATCGTAATCACCACTTACAACCACACTTTCTAAAGGCAAGTCGATAGTTTGTGCTGTTCCAAGATTGTTTCCGTCTTGGTCTTTTAGTTGTGCCGTCACCACATAAGTTGAGTTATTAATAGTTAATGACATACTAGATGCATATTTTGTTGTGTTTGGCAAAGCATTTACATCACTTGCCGTTAAGTTAATATCACCAGTTTGACCATTTACACTTTTTACAGGAACTTCAACACTTCCACTAGCTGATGCGTTAAGTTTTCCATTTTCAACAAATAATCCGTCACCCAGTTGCAAGTTGATTTGTGAGTTTGTGTCATTAATTGCAGGGATTTCGTATGTTCCTGAACTTGGTGCAGAAATTGGAGTAACCAACGCACGATTAATTTTGTTTTGCAACCCATTTGCAAGCATAAGATTTAATTTTGAACCTGTAACACTTCCAAGAATTGAGCCGTCATCTCCTAAAAGATTGTAAACTTGCTCTGCTGTGATTGTGCTTGGACTTAATACAAAACCTACAATATCAGATGTTTCAACAAAGAACATTCTTGCATTAAATGTATAACCGATATTTGAGTTATATGTTGTTACACTTGCAATATCACCAAAAGTCAATGGATTATCTCCGCCCTTTTCGAATGAATATACATTATAAACAGTGTCGCCAAACTCAATATTTAATGGGTATGATTCATCAATAACCCCAACAACAGGAATGTGTCCGTTTACTAAAAATTCTCTTTGGTTTGTTCTATATTCTACAAAGCTGTTAGCATCTTCAACAGTCATCACAACTCTGTTTGCTTCAACAACACCATTTGCACCAATCTGAATTATTTGACTCTTTACTTTGTCAATATCTTCAAGAATATAACTTTGTGATGTGATTGAGAATGTGCTTGGATAAATCTCATTTGAGAAAAGTTTAAATTCTGTTAATGTGCTAGCCTGTGTTACAACTTCCAATGTTTGTCTGATTTCGTCATTTTCAGAAAGTGTCAACACTGTATCTCCTAATGCTGTAAATGGAGAATTTAATTGCACTCTTTGAATGTCACCCGCAATCATTGAAAGCATATTTGACAACTCAACATTAAGATAAGTCCAATCGCCACCTTGTTTTCTATATTCTGTCGTTAGTCTAAACTGAACAGAACAATTTTCGCTAGCTGATATATATATATTATTAGCATAACCATTAATAGATGTCAAATCAAAACTAGCCTTATTTGTTTTTGATAATTGGAAAATTTGATAACTTCCAACATCAGATGTTGTTGTTGTAAATTGCACACCATTTTCAGGAGTTGTTGGAATGTTTAATGTGTAACCATTTGCAGATATAAAATAAACATTTCCAAACTCTCTTGGTTGTGCATAATCTCTTACAAATTGTTTTGTAGCACCTAAAACTTGCGTCAAATATGTATTTGCAATATTGTTACCAAAACCATCTTCAACCGCTTTCATAGCTTCACCAACAACGGTGTCGCCATTAATAATGTCTTCAATGTCTTGTGAGTTTACATTAACATACTCTTGCAAGTTTTTATAACTTCCGTTATTTCCTTTAATGTAAATATCGCGAATTTGACCACCACTTACATCAACAAGTGTATTGTAATCAAGTCCTACACCAAAAGTTCCTTCAATTAAACCATGTGTTCCATTGCTTGATAACTCAATAGGTGGTATCTCATAATAAGTCCATTTTTGACCATTATAGATATATTTATAGTTTTTGTCGGTATCTCCTGCAATTTTAAGTGTTACAATTACTGAATCACCTAATTTTGGAGTCCTTGACCTGTCTTGGTCTACAAAATTGTTTAAAACTTCTTCTGTTGGAACACTATCAACAACCAATGTTCCAATAAAATCTTCACCAGTTCCGACTGATTGCTTCATAGCATCAATATCGTTTCTGTTTTTTGCAATATTTTGCGTGTTTTCTGCCGTTTGTGTTTCAAGTGTTGAAGTTCTAACCTGTAAATCGCTAATATTTTGGCGATTTGTTGATATTCCTGCAATAATTTGCTCATCTTTTGACACTTCTGTTTCTGTTGCATCTCCAATATAAGCACTATTTTGCACTAAAAGGTTAGTTGTTTGCGTTGTTACCACTTGAATAAATGCAGGAATGCTTGTGTCTGTGTCATCAATAGACAAGACATTCACAACAATCGTATGACTTCCTGCAAAAACTGTCAATTCTTTAGGCAAAATTCGTTCAAAAACAGCATAGTCTATGTTATTTTCTCTAACATCTTTCAAATAATCCAAATAATAACTGTCTGTCGTTACTTCTGCACCAGTTTCAGATGTTAATATGCCAGCCATTTTAACACCATTCGTAAATGTTCCGTTTTGGTTGGCATACAACATTGACTTAGGCACATAAACATCAACTAATTTATTTTGATAAGCATTTTTGAATATTGGAAAGTCTTTGTATAACTCCGCAAATCTTCCGCTTGGCTTTAAATAAATTTTTATTGTATGCATACTTTCTCCTTTTTAATTATTGATTTTCCAACCAATCTTCAAAACTTGAATAATTGGTGTTAATCCATTGCTCATAGTTCTCTTTTGTATAGTCTACCACAAATTCTCCGTCATCTTTTGCGTTCCAGAACCTTACACCGCTTATAAATCTGTTTCTTATGTCATTTCTTGCGGTGTTACTTAGTGGAACACCTGTGATTGTTCCGATTACCGCTTTAACATAATTAAATCTTGCTCTTATTTTATCAAAGTTTTTAAGATTTGACAACTGATTATAAGTGTATCCATCTCTAAACATTAAATCATCAACAACTTTTAACTCTTTTGGCAATCCTTCATAAAGTTCTGCATATACACCAAAATCATCAACACCCATAGTAAATATAGCTGAACCATTTGCATTTTGTAATGTTGCAGGAGCATTTCTCATGTTATCAATGGTTAAATCAAATTGTGTTTGATTGTATGCAAGTTGCATATTATTAATTTTAATTGCCGCATTTGCAGTGTTTTCAGTTTGTAACCTACTTGATGTTGCATCAATAATAGAACCAAGTCCTTGTGCAGCACCTTTAGCACCGCCTTCAGCTTTTGCACTAATAACACCTGTTACAACTGATGTTATTGCAGAAATATTTGCATTTTTAATTGTTGTATCATAATTAAGTTGTGCAATATTGTCGGTTAATTCTTGTTGATTTTTGAATGATACATACGCATTTTTATTATTAGCAAGATAGTTGGCAAGTTGTGTGTTTGCAATAGGCAACGAGTTGTCAGATGAAACAATAAATCCGTTAAATGACGTTGAATAAGCTGTATTATAAACCAATTCATCATCATCTGAATAAGGTCGTATCAACATTTTTGATGCATCAAGTGTTAACATTTCAATATAGTCAAATACAGGACTTTCTGTGTTTAATTTTTGAATTGGAAAATCTTGCATAGAACCCGCAATTGTTAATCTTAATGACTTATAGTCTTCTGAGTTTAATTTTGGATTTAGTTTTTCGTTTTTATTAACATTCGCAATTTCATTTTGACCAAAAGTTGTTTTTGGCAAATTAATTCCATAAGTTTTTAATTTTACCGGCGATGTATAATCTTCATTAATATATATTAAACCATGAAAAACTCCGTTTGAGTCTTTAAATGTTCTAATTACATTAAATCCGAAATCAGTGCTTATAATATCTTCATTTTCATACCCACCATTAAAGTCAAGAACTCCAAAGCTTGATGAATTAGTGGAATAAATCCCTGTTTTATTTTTTAAATCAAATGGTGGTTTAATAGATAATTTTACAGAATAAATATAAGATGCTTGTTTGTTTAAATCAAGAAACCCAAGATAACCCCATGAATCAACCATGCTCATTCCTGAAGTTTTAACTTCGTCTTCGTCAGTATAGGTTTTATTAATAAAAATTGTTTTATCTTTTAATACAGGAAAGCAAAGTGTTGCGTTTGGATAAAATATTGTTTCACCGTTTGCCCATTGAGAATTAGTTTTAATTGAAGTCGCTTCTAATGAAATTTCTTTTGATGTTCCTGATGAATCAAGAACGTTGTATTTTAAAACTTCTACTGTTTGTGAATTATCATCTATTTTAGACGCATTAACTCCCAAATAGCACCAACACATAACATTCTCATTAATCCAATCAACAAGTTCATTATTGGCCGTATTTTCACTAACTATTCTCATTTTTTCTCTGCCAACAAGTCTTTGTGCAACCGATTTAATCTTTTCTCTCTCAAATAAATCACTTGTTATTTTTCCGTTAAAACTAAACGAGCCGTCATCATTCTTAACCCATCTGTTAAGGTGTGCCGACTGAACCATTGTGCCATCAAACACAATATTTTCATTAAAATAATATGTTTGTAACGAGTCAAGTTGCAAATCATAAATTACTTGGTTATTTGCACCAATTGTCGCATTTAACACATCATAATAGAAGTATTTGTTCCCTTCTTCACTTACAACCCTAATAACAGCTTTATTTTTGTTAGTAAGGTTAAACAACTCATAACCGCTATTGTTTCTATAAATCTGATTAGTTAAGGTCAATGTATCAAGGTTTGGTGTCGGAATCCTTTCATACACCGCACCATTGTTGATTTTTTTATCATAGTATGTTTGTTGAGTTGCCTGTGATGGAAACCATCTTGTATTTTCATTTTGAGCGTCAAACTCATCATCAAACAAACCTAACTCGTAATAAGTTGTAGATTCTCCGTCATCAACATCGCTAAAAATAATGTCAAATACAGACTCTTTTGGTTTTTGACTTCCTGTGTTTGCATTCCTATAAATACTAACTCTTGCTTTAAATGGGTCATCTTTAGTAAATGAAACACCATCGTAAAACTCTAGCTGGTATGTTTTTTCTAAGTCGCCTTTTAAAATGTCTTTTTGGAGTGTTGTCGCAACACCTTTTTTATAAGGAATCCTAAAGTGATAAAACTTTGTCTGTCCTACTAATAATGTTTCTTTGTAGTTCTTGCCTTGAACCGATTTTGTGATTCCGTCTTTCTCAAGCATTACATCTTCACTTAAATATGGAATCTCCACACCATCTAAAAGCCAATGCTTGCTAACAGATGTTACAACATCTTCTGTATAAGTAACAGATAAAGTAAATTTCAATGGTATAAAGCCACCGACAAGCGACTTTGTATCAAATGAACCAGTATTTGTTAAAGTGAATTGCAATGTGCCTTTTCCTTGTTCAAAATCAACTTCGGCACCATTCCACTTTTTAGCAACTTCATTTAATTGCTTTTCAACAATAATTAAGTTTTTATTTGTCTTTGATGACGGAACAGACAACTCAATGTTATACACATAATGTCCGACAACCACATCTTTGACCGGCATGAGTTGGGGTGCTTGACAAGTTAAAACACCTTGTATGCTTTTATCGTCTTTGCTGTCCCCCATCTCGCTATATATATTAAACTTGTAACTTTCTGTGTTTAACACACTATTTAATGCATTATTCAAAAAATTACATACTTCTTGATTATTTAACATAGATTACCAACCTTTTATTTTTTCAGCATAAGCATCGCCAAGAACTGCTTTAAAGTCATTAACTAAAGCTTCTTTTACATAAATTGATGTAACATTGTTTACATCAGGCATAGAACTTGCACTTGTAAACGGAACAATATCTGTATAAAACCACATTTCATTAACAACAGTGTCAGAAAATGCACCTTCTTCAATATTTGTTACACCTTTTGGAATGTTAATTCTATCAATTGTGTTTGTGTTTCCTGCAAATGCATACATTGAAATTGTTTTAAGCCTTGAGTTTTGACTAATTGTTATTTTGCTTGGATTAGTGCCATAAAATGCTAAACCACCAATACTTGTAACACTATCTGGAATGTTTATGCTTGATTGTTGTCTGTTAACCATTGCATAATTAGATATTGACAAAACTCCCGGAATTTTACAATCTATTGCACCAATTAAAAGTGCATAAGTTTGTTTATCAACAACAGTGTTGTGTTGGCTGTAATAATAAGCATTACGTTTGTCAACTTCAATTGTTGTCAAGTTAGGGTAGTGTTCAAAGTTTGTTGCACCTGCACCTTTAGACGATTCAATATTGTTAACATCTTTAGACAAGTTTATCTCATAAACTTCATTATTTATTGCGTTTGTGCCATAAAACTCATACTCTGAACGCGACAAAATCACTTCTGTTATGTTTGATAATCTCTTTTCGTATGTGTGAGAAATTTCAACAACTTCTTGCTTTGCTTCAATAATTTCTTCAGTTCCGTCACCCCATATAATTCTAATTGGAGCAAACTCATTAAACATCATATAAGAACTTGTAAATCCAGGGTTAATAGTCCTTAATTTTACGCTTGTAGCACTCATTACATTCAAATCTTCAAGACTCTGATTAAATATTCGCTTACATTTCAAGTAATAGAATGTTTGCTTTGCCGGTGTAAACACACTGTGTTCTTCGATTTCTTCACACACCCAATAACAACCAAACACCTTTATAATGTCATTTGGACTTACAACACACTCATATCTGTTAGTAAACTCATCAAACATCGCATCTGTTGTTTCAATCGTTCTATACTCGCCTTTAGCAATCAAGTTTTGAACAGGTTGTGAATTGTTGGTGTATTTATCAACACCCTTGTTTAAATACTTAAATTGAACATCTACACCAATATCATAATAATAACTCTCTTGATATTGCAAAATGTTATTACTTACAGCATCGCTTGTGTATAGTTTATAAACATTTCCCCATTCACCCTTGAACCCAAAAGGAACTCGCTTTTCAACATTAATACTCATCTGTATTTAATCTCCCATATTGCACTACACTAAACCAACGGTCTAAACCTAAAAAGTTCAATGTTCTTTGTGTTTCTGGTGCGATGTCGCCTGTATCCATAAATTTTTCTTCAGGTTTTGCTCTATCAAACACACCACTTTCAAGATTGTTAATTGAGAATCTTGCACTGTCGCCATTTTCCAACAAATACCTTGCTTGTGAAACTAACGCACTCTCAAATTGTTTTCTAAACTCATATTTATCATACATCTTGCCTGTTGACTTTGCAATTCTGTATTGTTGCACTTGAAACAACTTCCAGCCACTTTTGTATGCAATATAATCGTAAACCTTTTTTGTTACTTTCTCAATAAATTCTCTTGTCTTGTTTGGATTGTCGCTCATGTATTTTCTATCAACTTCAATGCCATAATAATACAATGCTTCTTCAGTCAAAAAATACTTGTGCTGTAATGGATTATACACCATAAATTGCGTGTTACATGGGAATTTTAACACCAACGCATCTTCAAAGTCCGTTGGGTCATTGTATGTTGGAATTTCACTTGCTCTCATAATATCTCCTTAATAACTTAATAATTGATTTCTTGCATTTGATGATGACGGCATTTGGTATTGCAACAACCTTTGTCTGATGTTCTCTTCATAAGTCAAATTGCTCCACTCTCGCCATTCTTTAGCAGACTTCCAATCGCTTGCTCCCGGCAAATTCATTACATCTCTGCCACCTATTGTTTTAATGTCAATTCCACCATTTTCAAGTCTTGATATTTCCCCTTGTGCCATGTCGCTCTCTACATTGCTAGTTCTTTGAATAGTAAACATTGTATTGTATGTCTTGCCTGTTCGTGGACTTGTTACCGGTGCAACTACATTCTGCCCTGTCCTGTAATTGTCGCCACCAAAATATACATATTGCTTGCCTGATGGGTGATGACCATAAGAACCATATAATAATTTTGCCATTTATTTCTCCTACATAGTCGCAAGATTCGAACTTGCCATTTCCTATAACTATGATATAAGACACCACTTTCGTGATGCCTTTTTATTATTAAGCTGTAACTTTTGCAATAGCAAGAGCAGGGTTTGTGATACCGCCACCAGTAACTGCTTGAATTTGTGCATAAGAACCGATGAAATCGATTGCGTTTGTAAGTCTAAGACCTTCAATGTCTGCTGCGATAGCAAATGCATCGTGGTCATAGATAACATATTCTGTGTTTTCTGCAACACCAGTGTTTGCAGGTGCATTTCCAGCTACTGGAAGAACTGATGGAGTTCCTGAGCCGATAAGGTTAGATGTGTAAACATTCATACCATAAAGACGACCAATCTTTCCTGTCTTGATAAGTTCTTCGTTTGTTTCTGGAATAAATGCATTGCCTGATGTGTATGCATTAGCAAGGAACAAGCTTTCCATTTGTGGAGAGATAATAAGTGTATCAGCTACACCACCATTAACTCTGATTTGTTCTCTGTCTGCAAGAATGTCAGCAATAAGGTCAGCCAATGTTGCACTTTCTGATGTATTTGCTGAACGTGATGCACCACCAAGACCAACTTGTGCGTTGATTGCTGGTTCTGCAAGAAGATAAGACATCCATTGAATTTGACATCCTTCTTTAAACTCTTCAACAACTTGAGCTACTTTTTCAACTGATTTTCCAGATGCTCTCAAAGTTTCTACAAGGTCATAACATTTTTCACTTCTTGAAATAACGTCTTTCTTTTGAATAAGAATCAAAGAATCTGCTGTTTCGGTGTGAACAAGGTCAAGACCACCTGATGCAGTTGCGTCTTTAATTGTTACTGCTGTTTTGCCAAATCTACGAGCATAAATTTGACCACCTCTTTCATTGTATTTATCGGTGAATGTTTTTCCCGGAATAAATGTTTGGTCTTTAAATAAGTTTGCTACTAAAATTTTTGAAAATACAGTGTCTACTGATTCAACTGTATTAAATCTAACGCTTGATGGTAATACTTCTGTGTTTGCCATGTTTTAATTCTCCTTTATCTTGGGTTAATTCCCATTTGTTTTAATCTTTTTTCTTCTTCTGTTAAAGCATCGCCGTCATCATCAACAGGCATTCCAATGTCTTCAGACTTATAAGCTGTAACCCAATCTGGGAACTCGCCTATAATATCTCTAACCTTTTCAACGTCTTCGAGTGATACGATTTCGTGCTTTACATATTTTTTAGCTGTTTCAAGTTTTTCAGGTTTTACACCGTTCTTGATAAGCTCAAGTTCAATTTTTGCGTCAAGAAGTTCAGCTTTAACATCTGTTGTATCTTCAACCACTTCTTCTACTGGCTCATCTACAACTTCTTCAACTGTTTCTTCTTTAGTTTCTTCCACAACTTCTTCTGCTGTTTCTTCAACCGCTTCCTTTTCTGGTTCAGTATCAACAACATCTTCAGTTGTTTCTTCAACTACATCTTCAACTTTATCTTCTACGGCTTCAACTTTTTCATCAACCACTTCATCTTTAACATCTTCAACTTCTACTTCTTCTTTTGCATCTTCTTTATCAGAAAAGTATTTTTTGAAAACATCTCTATATTTAGGGTTGAAAAAGTCAACACCTGAAAGTTTTGACAACTCTCTTTTTAATTCGTTCATAATTTCTCCTATAAAATCATAGTTATTTAACCTTTTATCGTGTTGTTATTCACTAGCATATCGTTGCCACGCATTTAAGTTTTGACGAGTTCTTATTCTCTTAATTAGTGTTTGTTAAGTGGTTACTATTCCACTAGATGCCTAATTAAACGGAATTTGCGTTAAGGTTACTCTGTGTCTTTGTGGTGTGCCTTGTACAATCTCTTGCTCTCCGTCTGCCATAACAGGACTATTTTCTGCCATAATTTGCTCAACTTCAGTCATCACTTGTTTTTCACTCATGCCCTTGTTGAGTTCCTTAATAGCCGTCATCTGTGATTTAAGTCCAGTTTGAACTTGTTTAGCAAGAACATTTGTAATATTTTCAAGTGTTGGGTTTGTATATTCATTGAATGTTACATTGATTAAATCGCTATAATCTACAAGTGGTTTGCTGTTCATGTAATCCCTAACCTGCAAATACTTGTTCATAAGTTCCTTTAATGTCAATGCCCAACTATCTAATGCAACTTGACGTGTTCTCATAGATGTTTTTTCTCTTGCATCTTGACTTTCAGCACTTGAGTTAATGCTTTCAAGTCCGGTTAGTCCGATTGTTGTTGGACTAAGACCTGCTTTATTAATTGCAACACTCATGAGATTTTGGATTGTTCTCACATAAGCTTCCCACTTGATATCGCCTTGTGTTACTTGCCACAACTTGCTGCTTTCGCCTGCTGACGAACTTCCTTTAGTTGTGATGACGGTCTTGTTAAAGTGATTAAGTCTTAAATCGTTTCCATTTGTATCTTGTGGAATTAAGCTATCATCAACATATTCTTTAATGCCACCTTTACGAATAGCATCTATCAAGTCAGAAATGCTTTCGGTTAATGCATCTTCAATTGATGCCATACCTTGAATGTCAGGAACACCCCTTTCACCCTTGTAAAGCTGACTATTGTTTGAGTTCTGCTTATACACAATCAAGAAGTCTTTGAATGGCAATACTTGGTCTTTTGGTGTTGGAGCATCAAACAATCTCTCACACTCTTTGATTGCAAACTCATCATCTCTTGCAATATATTCGCCATCTCTTGTATAACGATAAGCAATACATACAAAACCGCTTTCATTCTTATAATGGATTTCTCTTAATTCAAAGCTTGGGTCTTCTTTGCATACTTCTTTAATAATGTATGACTTAACGATTCCCCTTGAATAATTGATTTCCAAATGCTGTGGCTCAATAATATCAATGATTGGGAGTTCGCTCAATTCCTTTTTAACACCGATTCTATATGCAAAGTCGCCAAGACCACTCTCCCAATAAACACCCCTTTCGAACTGCTTTTGTAAGTGTGCCTTTTCTTTTACCTTGTTTAGAACATCGTCAATCTCTTTGTCATCACTCTTAAAGTTAAATCCACTAGACGCAACAAGATTAACCTTGCCTTGAACAATCATTGGAATAATACCGAAATAGCAAAAAGCCTGTCCAGGTTGATAATAACCCATGAACATATCTTTGCCACTCATAGCAAGCCAAGTGTCCTTGTAATACTTTGGAATCTCTACCTGATAAAATCGCCTTACAGTTGACTCGTCATTTGACAATAAAGCTAGGTTTTGTGCCATGTTATACTCATAAACTTCTTTAGACCTTAAATTATCAATAAGCTCTTTTCGTTTTAAGTTGAAATTATACATTCTAATCTCCCTTTATGATTTTATCATCAAATGTTTGTTTTACTTTCTTTTTTTCTGCTTGCTCTTTTTCAATGATTTCTCTTTCGTCAGTTGTCATTGGTTCGATTGGTTTTGGTTGCTCGTCTGCTAATACCCAACCCTTTGGCTTGTATTTCTTTTCAAACATCGCTTCATCAACCACATTGTGAACCACATTTTTCTTTCCTACAAATTTGATATTTACACTTGCCATAATTAACTCCTTTTAATATTTGTTGTTATATCGTTCCATTTTTCAGTTAAACCATAAGCAACAGTATCAGCTTTATCGTTATCTTGAACCCCTAAATCCATTTCACTGCCGTCATCATTTAATAATATTCGTGTGTGTGCTTCATAGTTATTTAATGCCCTATCACTCCACAACAATCTGTCTTGAATGATTAGCTGTTGCTTTAATTCGCATCTTGTAACAAGATTTACAATATTCTTATATGCTTTAACCGAACCTTTAATAGTTATCGTCCTGAACCTGTTTTTTGCTCTCCATGTGTTAATCAAAATACTTTCAGCACTATCAATAACTATCTTTTGGAACTTCTGCATATATCTTGACCACCACCACTCAATATGATTCTCACACTCTTGAATGATGTAGTCGTGACTGTTTGCCGGTATCTCCCAGCACTCAAGAATTATCACTCTCTGACAATCTCTTGAATACCCAATAAGCGTCGCTATGGTTGATGCCTTTGTCATGTCTTCTGGGTTTCTATTAGACCCAACATCGACAAACAAATCAATCTCCCATAAATTCGATAACTCAATCTTGTCAAATGGTATAAGATGACGACTCTTATCCATAAGCATCGCATACGCACTGCCTTGAGCAAATCCCCTACAACCCATTATCTTTGACATATAGTAAAACGAGTTTTCAGGATAGAGTTCCTTTAACTTCGTCTTGTCTTCTTCTGTTAAGTGTGGAGCGTCGTCATTTAAGTTAAAATGATAATAATGTGCATAACTCCACTCGTTTGTTATGTCTTTTAATTCTATTGTTGGCACTGTTTCCTTAAACTGCACCGTCGACTTGTTAACAAACTCTGTGTAAAACGGCTGTGTTGGAAGTCCACCGTTTGTCGTTCCTAGTAGTTTACACTTACGAGATATTGCACGACCCATCGCTTCTCTTATACAGTCAATATGCAATACTGACATTTCTTCTAGCCATAACCCATCAGGATTTGAACCAAGAATCTTTGACCAACTCTCTTTATTATCTGCACCAACAATATAAACAATCTTATCTCCATTCGCTGTATGCCAGATAAATTGACCACCACCTTCTTTATTTGGTGTAAACTTCTCTCGCATAAACGAATAAAGATTATAAAAACTATCGCTGTTTTGTATTATGTTTCTAACACCAGTTCCAATGTCTTTAAAAATTATGTAAAACTGAGTTTCGTCTGCACTAGCCGTCATCAACCAATCCATAAACTTATGCCCTGCAACTAATGTCTTTGAACAACCTGTCGCACCACATAAGAACAACACTTGACTCTCATCATTCATGACAGCTCGCATCTTAGGAGTCCAAATTATATCAGTTAACTTCATTAAGTTCCTTTCCCATTTCTTCTTTTAATCTGTCTAACTCAACCCATAATTCAGCCATTGTTCTATCTTGGTATGCTTTAAGTGTTTCAGCAATAAGCTTATCATACTTCTGTTCAATCTTCTTTAATTGTCTCTTCTGTTTCACATTCCTTGCCATTTTTTATATTCCCCATATATGCTTGCATTAATTTAAAGTTATCATCAGTATTAACGTTTGTATTTGTGTCAAATTTGTCTGTTTGTCCCAAAACTTGTTTGCCTAACCAAATTAACATTTTAACATTACCTTTCATTGCAAGTTGATATTGCATCCGTCTAAGGCTTTGTTTTCCGGTTGATTTTCCCTTGTTAATAGCATTCCTAAAAACTTCTTTATTATCTGCATTTAATAACGTATCAATACTTGTATCTAACAGTTGTGCTATTTCTTCTTCAGTGCACATTATTCGCGCCATGCTCTCAATAAGTTTTGCACCTTCTTGTGTAATGACTTTTCTCGGTCTTCCACCTGTTGATATCTTTTCAATAAATACATCAATATCTATTTTCTTTCCATCTCCATCGACTACTTTCATAATTTACCCCTTAATATTTTTCTATTTTACCGGTTTTAAAATAATATTTCATATCCTCTATAACTTGTTTTGGATTAACATATCCATCATAATCCAAAGTTCCAATACTATATCCTTTTTCGTTGTCTATTTCAACACTAAATCCTTTACCATTTAGCGTTTTTATCATATTTTCAATTTGTATATATTGTGCAGTGGTTGGTTCTTTTTGCAAATTAATGTTTGGGTATTCTGGAGAAACTCTAATATTTCCTTTTTTCATTAATTCAATCATTGCATCTGTATTATCTTTGCTATTATCGTTAAAATCTTCTTCTTCAAACACATCTCTGTGGTCTTCATCTCTTTTGCCACCACTTCCACCCCATCTTTTTCCACTTAAATCAATTTGAGAACCGTCACTAAATAAATAACCTGTCTCTTTCCAATTTTTTGTTATACCATTCCTTTTTTTTATAATGTTTTCAATATCACCATTAAAAAAATCATTTTCTATACCAATGTCTTTAAGATTTTGTTTTTCAGCCAATGTTGGTTTTAATGGTTTTTCTAATTCGCTATATTTTTGATTTATTTCTTCTTTTGTCATTTTAGAAACATCATAACCTTCGTTTTCTAATGTTTTTTCTTTTGTTTTAACATAATCATTAATTTTTCTATTTTCAGCAGGTGTTCCTTCTTTTTCTCCAGACTTGCCGCCTGTTTGTCTTTGAAGTTCTTTAAATTTTGCAATTGCTTCATCGTTTGACATTTCACTTGTGTCAATTCCCTCATGATTTAAAACCGCATAAACCAATCTTATAAATTTACTCATAATTCCTCACTTTTTCTTAAAAAAGAAACTTGCCGTCTTTGCATCAGTTCTTAATGATTTTCTTTTATAATCAATCGCACTTGTTTTACAAGCACAATTAGACTTGCCATAACTAACAAAACACCAATCATCTGATTTTTTTAATGCGTTAATTAAATTTTTTGCACTTGTTTTTATACTAAAATCAAATCCTTGTTTTGTAAAATGTTTTGCAATTACTTTTAAGAATTTTGTTCCTAACCCAATTCCTTGATAATCTGGAAGTATAACCAAACGACTAACTCGTTTTATTTTTTTATTTATTCCATGTGGTTGGTGTAATACACCAATAAATCCAATTATGTTTTCTTTGTCATATAAACCATAGCATTGACAACAACTTGCCAACTCTGTGTTTAAATAATGATACTTTCTAAATTTTGACCATTCGTTTCGCCCACAACTTCTAATGTCAAACTTTTTTTGTGGTCGTGGGCATCTATAAAAACCATTTTCATTTCGTTTGTATCAAAAACCCAATCAGGCTGTAACCATTCTATTATATCATAATGACAACTTACTGCTATAAATTGTTTGTTTTGTCGTTTTAATGCTTTATTTATTGCAATGCAAGCTGTTTGTGCTACATTTCTATCAACAACAGATGTAAATTCATCAAAACATACTTTGTCTTTTTCTAATAATGCCCTTGCCAAATCAACACGCATTTTTTCACCATTACTTAATACATTATATGGTTTTAACCAACTTGGCACACTTCCAAAACCAACAGAATAAAACATTTTTTCAATATCTTGCACTGCACAATATGGCATATCATCAATAACAGATTTGTGTGTGTATTCAAAACCTTTAATAAAACAATCGTTAAATAATTCTTTTGCTATAGTAGTTTTACCAGTTCCGCTAGCACCTACAATAACACCAATATTCCATTTTTCTGGCAAATTCAGTGTTCCTTTAAACGTTTCGTTAGAATGTTCTATTTGCACATCATAATCTGCCATTATTTTTGAAACTCTAAATGTTTTGTCTATATCGCTTTTTTTTACAATGTTGAAATCTTGCACTCGTAACCTCGCTCTTGTAATTCATTAAATAAACATTCTAATTCATATTCATTTTTGCAATTAACACATAGTTGATATTCGTCTTTAATTTTATCACTTAAATCTTGTCTTTCAATTTCAGAATTTTCTTCACCAATACCCCAATCCAACTCAAAATCGCTCATGTCTAATGTAAGCAATTCTTCTTCAAGCATTTCCAAATCCCATTCGGCAATTTCATTTGTTTTATTATCAAGCAAAGCATATTCTCTTATTTGTTCCGGCGTCAAATCATTTACGATAATGCAAGGAACTTCATCAAGTCCCAATTTTCTACTAGCTTTTAATCTTGTATTTCCACACCACACGACATTTTCTTGGTCAATAATCAATGGATTTTTAAAACCATATTTCTCAATGCTTTTTGCAACCACATCGACTGCATCGTCGTTTTTTCGTGGATTTTTATCATTTAATTTTAATTCAGTTGTTTTTATATAAACAATTTGTTCTTTTTCCATCATAATCCCCCTGATTCAAACATATATTATTATTTTGTAAATGTCAAATGTTTTTGCCTATTTTTTATAAAATAAAAAAGACAGGTTTCTTTACACCTGCCTTTAAGGGGATTGTGTTCAAACGGAATGGAACACTTGCTGTCTTTCCAAGCTGCCATAACCCCATTATATTTATTTTACTTTCTTTTTGTCAAGCTTTTTTCGATGTTCTTGCAAACAAGTCCATGAACAAAAGTATTGCATGCCCCTTGCACTTGGCAATTTGTATACATATTCATAAGTTTTCATGAATCCTTTTCCACATCTTTTGCATTTAACTCGTCTGTTTACTGTAAATATCTCCATTGTTTAATCCTTATCAATTCCACTAATAAAAGCTTTTTCCAATATGATTTGGTCTTTTACTTTCTTTAGAGCCAACTCAATCTTATTTAACCTTGCTTCAAATATTTGTTTCTCTTGATATTTTTTGTTTTTCAGCTTTGTAATCTTATTGTCAAAATTTGCTTCGTTAATTGTGTGTTCGTCTTTTAACCTTTCTTTCTCAAAAATCAACTTTTGTTTTTTCTCCGCCAATTTTTCCACTTCATTTTTCATCATAATTTAATCTCCTTAATTTTTACTTTTAATACACTAAGGTCAATGTCGTTTAACATTGCCTTTATGTCCTTATGTCGCAATTTGGCAGACTTTAATGTTTTGTGTCTTTCGCCAAATTCAATGTCGGTCGCCCACATATAACTCCCTTGATAGTATAAATTAGCAACCTTGTCATATATTACATAATATTTCAATTTCATAAACCTTTCTCCAATTCGTTTATATATTCATCTTTGCTGATTCCAAGTTCTAAACACATTTTACTAAATGCACTCCAACCTAATACTTGTCCTATTGATGTTTCAATACACTTTTTCATGTTTTTTGAGTATTTAATTGTGTAAAGCTGTTTTGCTAGTTTAATTATTTCTTGATTCATAACGCACCATAATAAATTAACGGATTTCCATATTGGTCAACCATAACTGTCATTCCGCCTTCATTTTGCATTAAATACATAATTTTGGTTTCTTTGTGAACCAACACACTACAAATGTGTCCATCTGGTGGATAAAAACTATCAACAACAATAAATAAATGTTCTTCTTTTTCTTTCTTTTGTGTGGTTTCAACTGGAGTCGCACACCCAGTAAACAACAAACACACTGGCAATATTAAGATTAGCAACAAACAAAATAATTTCTTTTTCATTCCGTCACCTCCACATCAGGTGTTTCAACTTCAACATTCATGTTTTGTAAAGACTCTTGCAAGTGTTTAAGCTGTAAATAATAAGATGATTTAAGTCTTTCTTCTCTTTCTTCATCTAATCTTTTTTGTTCTTCTTCTAGCCCTTTTTTGCCTGTTTTCCAATTCCATGCTTTATCTTTTCTTTCAATACACATCACTTGTTCATTCACTAAATTTAAAATCGTTGCAAAATCAGCAACTGAAAATGTTTGTTTGCTCATCACTCACCTCTCTCGTTCTCAATTTGGTCTAAAACTTCTTTTAATCTTTCCATTGCTGTTGAAATAGATATTTTGCTACCAATAAAAGGCGACAATCTTTTTGCATAGGCAACACATATTTCATCGCACACTTTCTTTCGTTCTTCTTTAAGTCTAACTGAAAGTGGTTTAACAGGACACTCTTCTGGACTTGTTTCATAAACCATATAATCAAACACATTCTTATCTGAAAGAATACACCTTCCTATTGACTTATATTGACAAGTCTTGCAATTGTCTGGCAAATCGCCTTCTACATAAATGTTATTCATCTGCTTTCTCCTTAATCTTTTGCTTTTGGGATACTATCATAAATCTTTTTAGCTTCATTACATAATTGTCCACCAATGCCACCAAAATAATATTGTATTCCACGACAAGCACCTATTTGGAACTTAAAACAACCATCACATTGTTGATGATGTTTTTGCTTAATTATCTTTGTCCTTTCTTCCATTGTTATTTCTTTCATCCTACTTTTCTCCTTTAAGTGATTTGATTTGTTTCTTTCTAATTGATTTTGTTATCGCATCTTCTACACTCCAACCCCTATATATTCTTGCCGACAATGTTTGTAATTTTACTCCAAGTATTTCACACCATTCAGACATTGTGTGGGTTTGTCCATTATAAGTTAAAATCCTATTAAAACTTGTATTGTTACTGTTTTGCTTTGTCGTTACCCATCTACAATTTGATGGCTCATAGTTTCCATTATTATCTATTCTATCAATAGTTAAATTATCAGCATAACCATTAAGCAAAGCCCATTTTTCAAAGTTTTTAAAACCTTTACCCCAACCTAACCACTCATCACACACCTTAATTCCACGACCACCGTAACAATGATATCTATTTGAAGTTGGATTATAACATCTTGTTTTCATATTTGAATAAATTCTGCTAATTCTTTTATTGTTCATTTATCCCTATATCCTTTGAATTAAGTTTTCTTTGTAGTTCTATAATTTTTAATCGACTCTCTGCAAGTTTAGCTTCTAGGTCGGCTATCTTTTTATCTTTTGCTTCTATGTCTTTTATAAAACAATACATATTGCAATCTATTCCACCACTTGCATTTTGAGATAATGTGTATAATCTTCCAAATGTATTTTCTTTTACCTGTTCAGGTGTTGCATTTTTAATAACTTCTTTATACATTCTTTAACCCCTCCAACTTTGATTTCACATCTTCTTTTGTAGCAAATAAATCTTCTTCGTTTTTATGGTTTTTAAACCCATTTGGTGCTGTAATAACATATTGTATTTGAACTTTACCACTTGTTCTATAATGAACTTTAATACTTTCAATTTTTGCTGAATAAATGGTAAAACTTGGCTTATACCACACTTCTTGACCAATCTTAAACTTTGGCTCAATGCAGTTAGATAGTCGGTGTTCTAACTCTTGGATTTTTTGGTCTTGCTCATTGAGTAAATCGCAAATTTGATAAAGTCTTAATATCTCATCTGTTTCCGTATTAAATATTGCACTATCACAAAGATAATGTGCATCAGTTATGCCATATTTTTCTTTACTCACTTTCCCCACCTACCTTTTTAGATTTTTTCTTGTAATGCCCACAATTCAAACAATCATTATGATTCCAACATATATCATAATATGGTTTCTTTTGAGCACATTTTTTATATTTATATTTCTTCCTTAAATCCAATAAAATATAAATACCCAACCAAATTAAACCAACAATAATCAATACAGCAAACGCCAATCCTATAACAACCCACTCGTCAAGTGCAGTCCATTGATATTTTGGTTTTGTAAATAAATCTTTAAAATAGTTAATCATTATTCACCTACCTTTTCAACAAGTCCTGCTTGGATTAAGTCAAATAAAACATCTAAATTACTTACCCAATTTGTATATTCATAATGTTCATAATCACAATAATCAATATCAATACATCTATTTGCTAAAACTGCACAAGTAAATTCACAATCTAATCTACATTCATAACAACCATCACCTTCAATAAACCCAAACTTTTCAAGTTCTTTTAAATCAACATTGTCTTTAATTTTTAACATCTTTAAACCCCTTATTTTGTTGTTTTTTTGTCTTTGGTTTTTCTTGTGCATAACCATTTAAAATTGCTTGCTTTTCCTGATATGATTCCAACACTTTTTCAAATTCTACTCTATAATCAAAATTATATATCTCAAATTGTTTAATTGCCTGTTCAACGGTAGTCCACATACCAACATTCTCTTTTAAAAATTCTTCTTGTAATTTTTTGTTTGTAATACCAAAAAACTTATCCCTTAAAACCCTATCTCTAAAACACAAATTACTATATACTCTTCTTTCCATTAATTTCATCTCCATTTTTTCTCTAAATTCATCACCTTGTTTTTCTAATTTATTAAATGTTTTTTCTGTCTCCTCAATGTTTTTCATTTTCTTTTTATTACTCATTAAACAACAAAATGACACCACTGTTGCTATAAATGAACATCCACCAAATCCCCCAGCAAAAATCCACCCTTCTAAACATTGAGTGATTACTCCAACCACTAACATTGCTACTGTAATAAACCCCATCACAAGTAACATTGTTTCATCACACTCTCTTTCTTGTTTTAATTCGTTTTTTATTTTTTCAAAATCCATTTTTTATATCTCCTTTTTCCTTTCCAGATACTCTTTTTCAAACTTTTCCATTAACAAATGCCAAAACGGAAAGCTATGTTTTGTATATGAAAACATTTCAATCCAAAGTGACTGATAATCAATCGGTGTAAACCTCACTTTCTTCGGTTGTTGTCTGCGTTTTTCTCTTCTCTTCGCCAAGATTTCATCACGATTTGCGTGGTAGTAAGCATTGGTTCGTTGTTTCTCTTGCTCTCGGTGTCTTTCGTAATAATCTTTGTATCTCCATTTAGAACTCTTCATGCTACACCTCCAAAACCCATTCGTTAAGGTCAATGTTATAAACCAACGCTAATTCTTTTAACAGCTTAAGCGATGGCTTTCGATTTCCCTTTTCGTAACACGCATAAGTGAATCGGTTCATATTAATTGACTCCGCAAACTCTCTAATAGTCATGTCTTGAGACCACCTAAGCTGCTTTAACTTCATTGAAAATTCACTCATTACACACCCCCATGAATATCACCAAAGTAAAGGTCAGAGTTCATTTCAATTTCTTCTTCCCATGCTTCCATTTGCTTTTCTTCTGCTTGTTCAATAGATTCTGCATAATACTCTAAAACAGCATCTTCAATTTCCAACCCAAACACAATATTAAATGCCTGTATTTCGGTTATTCCAAATTCTTCTGACATCTGTTGATAACAAACTTCTAATTTTTCTTCACGTTCCATTTTTCGTTCCCCCTTGTATACTTATATAATATCACTTTATATAACCTTTTGCAACTATTTTGATACACTTTTTGAAAATTTTTTAAATTTCTTCTTCTAAACTATCAAACACTTCGTTCATTTGTGTTTTTGTATAGTTGTGTTGCGAAAAATCGTTTTTACTTTTGTTTATTATTTTTTGATTAAGGTATTTTTCAAAATTGCTTGGTCTAAAAAGAGTTTCTGGTGTTAAATATTTTTCAAATTCAGTTCCTTTCCACTCGTTAACTTTTTTATCAATAACGCATTTAATTTCATCAGCAGTAAATCCATCATTTAATCTTGCCTTTATATGCTTAAAATTATTGTCTATTTTCCTGTATTTAGTTTCGGCTTTTAAGTTCAAATAATCCAAAATATCACTATATATATTATTAATACTTGTATTGTTAATACTTGTATTATTACCTTTGACATTTTTATCAATAGGGGTATTGATGTTTTTGTCAATAGGGGTATCATCATTTGAATCAATACGTGTTAATTTTACACGTTCAATTGTTGGCATCGTTATGCTTCTTTCAATTATTTGTCCTGTTTCTGCATCTTTTATTATTTGAACACAAATATAATTTAATTTATAAAGATGATTAATCCATCTTGATATAGTTTCTTTTGAAACATTATATAATTTTGCAAAATAATTATTAGAAGCCCAACAAATACCAGTTTTCCCCATCATTGCCGTTATCTCGCTAAATAATATTTTTTCATTTGCAGATAGATTTAAATCATATCTTATATCTGCGGTTAATATTGAATAAAAACTTGGATTTTCTTTCATAAATTCTCCTTAAAAATAATAAAAACCACAACCTTTGGATATATAGTCGAGAGTATCCATTGATTGTGGTTATTTAACCTAGTATTTAGTTGTTACCAAGCATTTGACTCTCGACTTCCAAATACTAGGATTTGTTTTTGTGTGATTGAAATTTACACCATACATCACACTATTATTATATAATACCATATTTAGTTTGTCAAACTAATTTCGCAATAAATTAACCATTATTCCAATAAACAAAACAAAAATAATTATTCCACAACCTGAAGTGACATAACTCATATATCACCTTTAAAATGGAAGATTGTCATCATCAACAGCCACTTGCTCAAATTGTGGTTGTTCTGCTTTTGGTTCAGATTTCTTAATGGCTATGGTTAAAAATTCAACTTCTTCTGCCACAACATCGGTCGCATATTGTTTTTTGCCATTTGATTCATAAGTTCTTGTTTGAATTGCACCCACAATCCCACATTTATCGCCTTTCTTTAAATACTTATTGCAGTTTTCAGCTTGTTTTCCCCATACAACGCAATTAATAAAATCTGCGTCATGTTCTCCGTTATCGTTTGCAAACCTTCTTTTTACAGCTAAACCAAACCTGCAAACTTGTTTTCCGTTGCTTGTTGTTGTAATTTCTGGGTCTTTTGTAAGATTCCCAGTCAAAAATACTTTATTCATTTATTTATCTCCTTTTTCTAACCTATACAATCCATATTTTTTAAGTTTTCCATCTTTCGTTTGATAATACACATCAGTTGTTGTTATGTTGTGTCCTTTTTTCCTTAACTCAAATATTACAGCAGATAATCTTGTGCAGTGAAATTTCTCAATAGCTTCCCATGTGCTTATTTTCCCTGTCTTTTCTAAGTGTTTTAATACTTGTTTTTGTAAACTTTCCATTGTTTTATTCCCCTTTTAAAAATAATTTAAACTTTTCTTCCGCCTTTTCGCCAAGTTTTCCATGTTTTACCATGTGAAATGTTAATTGTTTGTCAAATAGTTTAGCAACATATTTTCTCGCCTTTTCGAACCCATTTTTGACACCAGTGTAATAACCTTTATGATTCTCATTTTCTTTTAAACCGAACTTCGTATTGTCTTGACCACCTGAAAGAATGTTATACATTTGATAACCTGCATTGGCATACTTTAAAATATAATGTTGTTCCATTGCATCAAGACTACTTTCAGGAAACTCCAAGCAATTAATTTGCCACCCTGTTGGATTGTTATTTGACACAAGTTTGTGTTTCTTTAAAGATTTGTCAATGTGTGATTCATAACCCAAATAATGGCTCACAAGTCTGTCAAGAATGTGTTTTGCCTGACCGATATAGCAAAATTTAAAACCCCTGTCAAATCGAATTATAAAATATATTCCGCTTTTGTTGGTTAGTTTTGGATTGTGTTTTTTTAAAATCATATATGCTTTTTTGTGTTCATCAATAAAACTCATAAATACGACCTACCAATTAAATTTCTAAACTCTGACCTTGTGTGGTTTAGCTCATAAACTCTTTGACAAGTTTCTTTTAACTTGCGACTTTGCTCGTTATCGTCTGTTACTTGTCTGTGGTGATGACGGCATAATGGAACACAAAAACCATTCGCCATTGATATTTTTCGATTTGCACCACCATAAATCTCATGAATGTCATCTTTTGGTTGTCTGCATAAGTAACAAGTTGTTAAATCTTCAGTTAGTATTGAATATCGTTTTTTCTCAAGATTAATTAATTTCGTTGTTTTGTATCTCATACATCACCCCTTGCACCCCATTCTCTTGAAACCTGTGCTTCCAATATTCTAATTTTGAGTTTGGTTACATTTATATGTTCAAGGTTTGTGTTATATGTGGTTTCTGCAACATCTCGTTTAAATCTCAACTCATTTACACTAGGCACGCCATATATTATTTGATTAATAAGTGTAACAGGCATATCTTTCTCTTGTCGCAACTTTAAAGCTTCAATTCTTAATTTTAATTTATAATCTCTTTCTGCTTCTGCAAGTGCAATCCCATTTTTTCTCAAAAGTTTAATGCTTGCAGTAAGTTCATCGTTTAATTTAAAAATCTCTTGTATTAAGTCCATTTTTCACCTACTTAATTTGTAAATTGCGTTTTTGTATTAACTTTACACCTTGAACATTCTCGCCATTTTTGAGTGCCTTTTTAATCGCCACCTTGTCAGGTTCAACCTTTACTCTAAAAAACTCCTGTGATATAAGTGTTTCATCTGTAATTTCAACACTTTCACTTTCTCTAAAACATAGCTTAACTGTTTTGCCTTTAATTTCAACAATTCCGAAATCTTGCATCGCCTGGGAAACCGTTTCTTTTAATCGTTCCTTTGTGGCTTGGAGTTGTCTTTTGCGTTCTGTAAGTCTTGCAATTTCTTTATCGTAAATGTCTATGTCATCATCAAAACTTTTTATAACATACGCATAGTCCAAAGCCTTAACTTGTAAATTTTCATTTGTTAATGCCAGTGCATTTGTTATTTCTTCGTCAATCTCGCCTGTTTCTGGATTTATTCCGTCTCCGCTTTCAAGTCTATCATAAATCTTTTTTAACTCGTTTGTGATATTATAAATACTACTCATAATTAAATCTCCACATCAGACTGTTTTGGTATTTTCTGATAAACTACATCACCGGTCTTTTTGTCAATGATTGTAATTCCTGTTATTTTGTGGTCTTTATATGAAATACTTCCAACTGCAAACTTTCTGTATTTTTCACTAGCTGGAAGCTTGTTATTTTCAAGAGTGCAAGCTATCAACATATTTTGTGGTGCTGTATAAAGTTCTCGACCGATTCCTACATTAAAACAAGCCCTTTTAAAACTGTCTGAACTTTCGCCTTTTTCTTTCTCGGTGTTGCTTTCAACTCCGCAATCCCATTTCCAAATCCATTGAGATTTCTTTTCGTCCCAAAGTCCAACCCCACAAAACAAGTTTCCTTTAACTTCCTTGTGGTCGCGTTGCCAGTTTTCACTTCCAACTGTTTCATCAAGTATATTCATATCGCACCTTGCATCTTTATAAAGCAATAATGAATAACCTTGCCATTTTGGAGTTGATATAACATTTCCAACTCTTACATCAATTTCTTCTGCTTTTAATTCTCTAAATTCCATTCCATTTTCTCCTTATTTAAAAATACTATTTTTGTCAGTTAAATAAATTCGTTCTTTTCTGGTTTCTATATATGCACCTTTTTCATCAACAAAAACCAAATAGTTTCTTATTCTAACTTGACCCTTTTTTGTGTTGCGTAAGTCAACCGCTGTTCCTTTCGCTAGTTTCACGATAAACATTTATTTTCCCCTTTTAATAAATTCTTCAACATCTTCTTTATTGAATCTTACTCTTGCCTTTATTCCATCACCAAGCTTATAATACTTGAGTTTACCTAATTGCATATACTTATTAATGGTCTTAACTGAAACATTAAGCATTTGTGATACTTCCTTTTTTGTTAGCATTTATTTTCCCCCCCCTTATTTTATTTTTTGGTATAACACGCAAAAGGAGATTACTTGATTGTCGATTAAATAATTCTTAATGCGTGTTACTGGTAGCAGGTTTTTAAAGATGCCTGCATAAACTTTATTCTTCAACATAAGACATGATTAAATAATTCATTTGTTCATTAACATAATCACTAATGAAGTTTTTATAGTTATAATTTTCAAGGTGTAAATGGTCTTTCAAGATTCTAATAATGTCTTCGTCTTCACTCAACCCAACATAATCAATAACATTTTGACTATATTTTTTTGTTAACCACTCTCTAACTTCTTGAATTAATTGTTCCATTATGCGTTCTCCTTATCAAACTCATTTGCTTTTTGCTTGTCTACAAAATAAATCTCGCTTTCATTAACTCTAATTAACAACTCTGTTTCATTACCCATTAACTTAATAACTCTATCAAATACATCTTCTTTAATAGGTTTGAGTTCATCAACAAAATTGCTTGTGATTGTTTCCGTCATCTTTCTTATAAGTTTGACAGGAACTTCACCAATAGTTCCAACACAGCTCATCGCCTTGTCATGCACTCTTAAAGCACATTGTTTAATAAGTTCTTCTTTTAAAATTTTTTCCATTTCTGTTTCCCCCTTGTCTAATTGACACTTATATAATAACACCTTTTGTAACCTTTTGCAACTATTTTAACATACTTTTTTAAATTTTTTTCAAAAAAAAATGAACACCCTTAAAAAAGAGTGTTCAACTGGGTCATCGCCCATTCCAGGACAGGCTCGCCTAATAGGTTATTGGAAATAAGCAAAACCAATTGTGATATATTATACTCAAGGAGGAATCCTACTTATATGCTTATTTTTTTAGAAAAACACAAAAGATAATTTGCCTGTGATAAACCCATTGTGCGAAACACAATGCTTGCATCAGTCCTTACTAAATTATCTTAATTCCATTATATGAGTTGCGTTTTGAAAAGTCAAACAAATTTTAAAATATTTTAAACTTTCCAAGCATCGGTCAAAAACTCATCTCTGCAATCCCAAATATCATAACAATCTCCATTGACAACACTTGAGATATGACCATTCATTCTAACAAGGAATTTTCCGTCTTTGTGTTTATCTGCAAAACTTTCAAGAGTTTCCCCATCACAATTTACATATTGACAGCCTAAAACCTTTTCAATGTAGTGTCTATAACAGCACATACATAGTTTTTCGCAATTAAACAATCTTGCAGTATAATAAAGTTTTTTTCGCACATCTTCATAAGGAATCCCAGTTGTGAAGTGAATTGCTCTAGTAACGCAATCACTTACACGTTTTTTATCAGGATTCACGTTTAAGTATATAAATTCAGCCATTTATTAACCTGAAACAATATCTTTATATAATGCAAGTTTTTCGCCACCCTTAACGCTGCTGTCTTTGTCGTTTAAGAACGCATTACCAAGTCTAATGTATACGTCCATATTTGTCCCAACATAAGGTTTGAGTTCTTTGCAATAATCTGTATACATCATTAAACTTGCCACCACAAGTTCTTCAGGTTTAACATCTTTCATGTCAACATTAAGCTGTTTTGCCTTTTGTTCAATGTTGCCAATTTCAAAATAACCCCTGTCTTTATCGTCAACTTCTTTTAAAAGTTTGTGTTTCCATTGTTCTAACTCATCTCTTGTCAAAGACTCGCCATAGTCTGCTGAATCGGAATAATCTCGTCTATCATAGTTTGCGTAATCTTCACCCATTCCATAATAGCCAGTAAATCTGCCCATAGCTTCAACCGGTCTATAACCTTGAACCATTGGATAATGACCGTCCATTCTCATATCATTATAATTGTTGCGAGCCATATCATATTGTCCGTTTGATTGATAATCTCTGCGATTTCTCTCATCTTGGTATTGTGAATTTTGTTGATTATAATCCCTTGAATCGCGTTGATAATCAGGAACTCTGCGATATTCATAATCACCACCCATGCGTGAATCTACATAGCCACCCCTTGAGCCATAAGGATTGCGACCATCTTTTCTCATTAAATAATCCATTAATCGAGTTCTTGCCATGTTACACCTCCTTTGTTACATTAAGGATAACACTTGTAAATGTGGCATCAATATCATCACTTGTATTAACCAAAGAAATG
>JAEIGA010001612.1_pt1 | contig 35376 bp, 33 predicted proteins | sample 9270691 | NCBI WGS metagenome assembly JAEIGA01 (sample SAMN17057246, study PRJNA624740) | gut metagenome | biome: biome; isolation source: fecal sample | host: Bos grunniens | place: China: Xizang | collected 2019
TGTCCTACTCTGTCGAGGTCGGGTGTTCTTATACATTTCTGGCAGGTGCAGACTCTGTTGCGGGGCGGAATTTCCTCTCCTGTGAAGAACTTCTTCATAGGAGCCATACCGGAGTTTATAAGCAAAAGAGATTTATCGTTATTTGGAACGAGAGAAAAGCTGGGAAGTCTTAAATGACCCTTGCTCTCGAAGAAAGAGAGATACTTTTCTCTGAGCTCATTAAGTGACGTCCACTTCATAGTGAAAATCCTCCGTCGATTTTTATTACTAACACTGTATTATATCACAATTTAAACCTTTAGTCAATAACTTTAAAATATTTTGTTTGTGAGCGCATTGACATGCGTGTAAAAGTGTGTTAAAATGTTGTTTGAAGTAAAACACAGAGGTATAAAATGAGTGTTTTTGAAATAATACTTATGGCCGTTGCGCTTTCGATGGATGCATTTGCCGTAGCTATATGCAAGGGACTTGCAACAGAGAAGGTACAGATCAAGCACATGATTACCGTCGGTGCGTGGTTTGGCGGCTTCCAGGCATTGATGCCATTCATTGGCTGCACAGTTGGTGGGGCATTCATGAGTTACATAGAAAATATTGACCATTGGATTGCTTTTATTCTCCTTGCCTTTATAGGCGGAAATATGATAAGAGAAGCTCTTGATAAGGATGAAGATAAGTGCGAGGATTGCTCATTAGCACCCCGCGTTATGCTTACTATGGCGATTGCCACAAGCATAGATGCACTCGCGGCAGGTGTCGGTATGTCCGTCGATCTGGAGGGAATGGGACAGATTCTTCTTGCGGTTGCATCCATCGGGGTCATTACCTTTGTTCTCTCTGCTATCGGCGTTAAAATAGGCAATATTTTCGGCGCGAAATACAAATTTATAGCAGAGCTTTCGGGTGGAATTATACTTGTTCTCATGGGACTTAAAATATTACTTGAGCATCTCGGAGTGCTTGTGTTATAAGGATAATTAAACTCATATTCTGCGTATGGTTTTAACGCTTTTCCTTGAAAAAAAGTTTTTTTCATTACAATCGCGAAAAAATATTAAAAAAAGTGAAATATTTTTTTAAAAAACTATTGCAAAACAAAAAAATATATTGTATAATAAACGTGTAAAAAAATAATTTAAAGTGAGGTTGAATAGTCGTGAGCAGAAAATTGAACGAGAAATTTTTGAGTCTCTTCCTTGGAATTGATAAGCTTTGTTGCGAAAAGTTCGGAGTAGCTACAAACGGTGTTACTGAGTACATTAACAGACTTAATAACGCTAGATTTGCACCCGATCGTGACGAGGTTCTTCCCAGACTCGTTAAGTACAGAAACCTTCGTAACCGCTTTGCACACGAGCCCCAGGCTATCCGTAAGTGCGACGACATCGATAAGAAGGATGTTAAGTGGGTTAAGAAGTTCAAGAAGTCTGTAAAGAAGAAGAAGGATCCTATTTCCAAGTATCTTCGCAAGGCTCGCCGCTTCGCTCGCAGAAGAAAGTTCGGCAAGGTTCTCCTTGTTCTCCTTATTCTTGCAGCAGTTGCAGCAGCAGCATACTTCCTTCTCCTCAAGTAAGATATATACGAATAGCGTATGAGGTGTAATTATCACAATCATACCTATCGTTGCGGCCACGCATGTGGCACTGAAGAAGATTATATCAGAAAAGCCATAGCCGAGGGAATTTACACCCTCGGCTTTTCTGACCATACGCCCTATCCACTTCGAGATGGGTATATATCTTATTGCAGAATGGGCGTTGACGAGATAGACGATTATTGCTCTACTCTCGTAGGCTTGAGGGAGAAATATAAGGGCTACATTGATATCAGAATAGGATTTGAAACCGAGTATTATCCAAAGTATTTTGCTTCGCTTTTGGATCTGTACCGTCCCCGCCCTATAGAATACATTATCTATGCGGGGCATTTCATTGGAAACGAGGGTGACGATGGGACCTTCTGCGCCTTTGACCGAACCGACGATAAGTCGAGAATGACGGCTTACGTGGACAATGCCATACGGGCTATGGAAACGGGAAGATTTTCGATGATAGCGCATCCCGATATGGTCAATTACGTTGGAGATCTTGATTTTTACAGACAAGAGAGCGCAAGATTGATAATGGCGACGCGCGCAAGATCCATTCCGCTGGAGATAAACCTTTACGGAATGAGAGACGGCAGACATTATCCTAACACCGAGTTCTGGCGGGTTGCCGGTAAGCTTGGAGCTGTGGCTACGCTTGGTTTTGATTCACATCACGTTGCCCATGTCGCTGATTCGGCGGAGATAATCAATGGATTGCGATTTGCCGATAAGTACGGAATAGAGATAGTAGATAGGATAAATCTTATCAATCCTAAGTTTTAACATCATCAAGGCTGTTGCGACTCCCGTGCGCGACAGCCATATTTTTTTGTGTGGAAGTCTCTTTACATATTTTGAAAAATGATGTATAATAAATAGGAAAAGTTGAAGGGAGGAAAAACATGCGTTCTGATGAAAGACTTGGTAATGAAAAAATGCTGCCCCTTGTTTTTAAGATGGCGTTGCCGTCGGTTGCCGCACAGCTTGTAAATCTGCTGTACGGAATTGTGGATAAAATATATATCGGTCACATAGAAGGAGTCGGAGCAGAGGCACTGGCGGGTGTAGGTATAACCACTTCGGTGATTCTTTTGGTTGCGGCGTTTTCGTCGCTTGTCGGAGGTGGAGGCTCTCCTCTGGCCGCTATAGAGCTTGGAAAGGGAAACGTTGACGGAGCGAAGAAAATACTGAACAACGGATTTGTTATGCTCATGTTCTTTGCGCTCATTTGTACAACGGTTCCATACTTCGTTATGACACCCGTACTGAGATTTGCGGGAGCCTCATCGGAGACTCTCCCCTATGCTAAGGAGTATCTTTCGGTTTACCTTATAGGAACGGTATTCGTTATGATCTCCACGGGTCTTAATATGTTTATCAACTGTCAGGGAAGACCCGGGGTAGCGATGATGTCGGTGATAATAGGCGCCGTCCTCAATACAATACTTGATCCACTGTTTATATTTACCTTTGGGCTTGGAGTCAAGGGTGCGGCTATAGCAACGGTCATTTCGCAAGCAGCGAGCGCGACGTGGGTATTATCCTTCCTATTCTCCAAGAAAGCGTTAATGCGCCTTGATTTCAAAGAAATGCGCCCGGACTTTGCGGTTGTAGGCAAGATTTCAGCGCTCGGTATATCTCCATTTGTCATGGCGAGCACGGAGAGCCTTGTGGGCTTTGCGCTCAACGGACAGCTTCAGAAGTACGGAAACGACATACACGTGAGTGCTCTTACCGTAATGCAGAGTGCTATGCAGATGGTGAGCATTCCTCTCGCCGGCTTCTCACAGGGAATAATACCCGTCTTGAGTTATAATTACGGACACGGAAAGAACGACAGAGTCAAGGAATGCTTTAAGATTACTCTGGCGGTTATGTTCGGTGTCAATCTTGTGGGCATGGTATTCATGATACTTTGTCCGTCACTGATAGGCTCTATGTTCACGGACGAGGCATCTGTTATAGAGACGGTCGCGCAGTATATGCCCATATTCCTTCTCGGAATGACGATCTTTGGATTGCAGCGCACATGTCAGAACACGTTTGTTGCGCTCGGTCAAGCTAAGATATCTTTGTTTATAGCTCTGCTACGCAAGGTTATATTGTTCGTGCCGCTTACATACCTATTGCCCGTATTCATGGGTGTTGTGGGAGTTTATGCCGCAGAGGCGATCGCTGATGCCGCCGCCGCGACACTGTGTGCACTCATATTCATCATAACATTCCCAAAAATCTTGGCGAAGGTGCCAAAACCAGAATAAACGCAAAGAAAACTTAACAAAAAGCAAGAAATGCCGCAGCATAAACTGCGGCATTTCTTATTTTACTAATGATATTAAAATTGCCAGAGCGCCATATTTAGCAACTTTTTCCTCGGAGTAATATGCTAGCATATCCTCAGGGGCGGCGACCTCATCCTCTTTGTAACCTATCGACGTTTTGCTATGAGCGGCATACAGATCATGAAAGCCGCTATATAGAATTTTGTCTTCAACTCTGACAAGAATCTCTTCACCGTTATCGACGCATCTGAACAGGATCAGGTCTCCTTTTGAGATTCCTCTTCTTTTCTCATCGTTGAGGCGCATCTCTACGGTTTTTAATCCCGATTTTATAGAGTCAAACGGAGCTCTTTGCAGACTCATTTCATGAGTTACTACATTATTATTAAATATGCAAGACATTTATCTTATTCCTTTCTTGTAATTGGAGTTAGCGTAGCGGTGGGGTTTCTGTTAGCGCAGAGAGCCCACTTCAAATCAGCGAGTAGCACTCCAAAGCAAAACACCATATCCCCGATTGGGGAAAGTGCAAGTCCCAGATATTCGCCTACGGCGAAGATATCTCGCAAAGCGAGATATGCGAACTGGAATCTGCTAACGCAGAGCCCACTTCAAATCAGCGAGTAGCACTCCAAAGCAAAACACCATATCCCCGATTGGGGATATGGTGTTTTGGAGCTGCTACCCAGATTCGAACTGGGGACCTCATCCTTACCAAGGATGTGCTCTACCAACTGAGCCATAGCAGCAAATCACAAGAATATTTCCTCGTGACGCAGATTATTATATCAAAATATTTTTGCTTTGTCAATACCTTTGCGAAATTTTATTTGCTTTCTGCTGCTTTTTTATTTGTCAGTGACTTGAGCATTGGTAAAAGTATTAGTATTGCGACTATGCAGGTGAGCATTTCTCCAAATGGAATCGCAAGCCATATGTAATCGTATCCAATGGTGCGCGTGAGCACAAAGACAAGTGCTACAGGCAGAATCAAACCGCGCAAAAGTGAGATAATTACCGAATCCCTTCTGTGTAGCGTGGCTTGAAGATAGTAGTTGCAAACAAGACATATACCGGTAATAGGTAATGCCATAGAGTAAAGACGTATGATTCTTGGACCAACCAGCAGGACGTCCTCGGTAGCTTCCATATATACCCGTATCAAGGTTTCGGGGAAGAATTGACAGATAGATAAGAACAGAACGCCCATTACCAAAGCGGATAAAAAGGATAGTCTTATTACGCCAAAAATGCGCTTGTTGTCACCGGCGCCAAAGCCTATAGCGACCATCGGTTGCATAGCAGTTCCTATTCCGCTGAACAGAGAAGTAAACATAATGACTATGATGGAAACCGTACCGTAAACGGCAAGATGGGCTGTGGTAAGGTGGTTTGCTATGGTTACGTTGTGAACGGCAGAAGTGACACCTGAGGTTAAATCTATTATAAATGCAGAGAATCCGACGGTGACTATTTTTAAGATTGTGGTGGGGATTTTGCTTGGTTTTGTAAATTTAAGTGTGCATTTCTTGGTCAAGAAATAGGTAAGTATAATGGTAAATGCTACTGCTTGGCCTATTCCTGTTGCCAATCCCGCGCCCTTTGTACCCATGTCAAATCCAAAAACGAGAACCACGTCGAGTATCATATTGAGAACGCCGCCGGTTATTGTAGCAACGGTGGGAATGATAGCCTCTCCGTCGCTTCTCATAAACGTGGAAAGGCAGGCGCACATAGTGAAGGTGGGGAGGGAGAACAACATGCCGCGCATATATTCAAGTCCGAGCTCGAGCACCTCGCCCTCTGCACCGAATAGCACAAGAAGCGGCTCTGTGAATATTGAGTATACACTTACGAGTATGACGGAGAATATCATGGACATAACCGTAGCGACGGTGTAATATTCGTTGGCTGATGCCTCGTCTCCGGCCCCCCGTCTGTTCGCCATCATTACAGAGCCACCGACTCCACATAAAAAACCAAAGGCGAATATCAACGCCCAAAGTGGGTTTATACATACTATCGCGGCAGCGCCTGCGGGCCCCGCGTAATGACCTACGCATATCATGTCTACCGTCGAGTATATTGTGGAGACTATGGTGCTGGCAATAGCTGATATAAGGAGCGTAAAATATGTTTTTTTGAGATTGCCGTTCAAAAGATCTACTTTCATATCTAGCTCCTTTCAAGATTATTTGTCTATATCAATATTGACCTTTTTGATAAGTAATGCCGATGCTGTTCCGACAACCGCTCCCGCTATTGTTCCCGAGAGGAGCAGGAAGGGAAGATAGTATACGACAACGTTAGTGCCGAGCATGACCGAAGCTGCGGCTATCTGACCGATATTATGAGTAATTCCGCCCGCGACGCTTACGGTAAGCTCCGTGAGCGGTGTAAATTTCTTAATTAAAAACATAACGGTGAGGCTTAAGACGGCACCCGATATGCTGTAGACAAGGCTTACGGGGCTGCCAAAAAGCACGGATACCAGAAGCACGCGCACCGCAGAGACCGCTATAGCCTCCTTGATGCCGAATTTGTAAAGCACGAAGATAACCGCTATGTTTGCGAGTCCCACCTTTATGCCCGGTATGGCTACGAAGGCGGGGATTCTGCTTTCTATGAAGGATAAGATGAGAGCGAACGATACCGAAAGCGCAAGCATCGTAAGTCTTTTTGTGTTGTTTCTCACTTGTTTCACCTAAGAGACAAGATCAACGCCGTCGGCGGCGTCGCCTTTTATAGTAATTGATATGCGATTGGGAAGACAGATGATCGTCTCGCCCACGTGACTTATCTTGCCCGTTCTTTCACAGGTGTGATCGGGACAGTTTGAATAATTCAGATATGCCTCGCCATTTTCTATGACGAGCACGTTTGTTCCGCCGTTGAGGGGGTATACGCCGTCGACTTCGAGTGAGTAAACGGCAGTTTCTTCACCGTTTATTTCAACCGAAACCGTGGCACCGTCTTTTTTTGTAAGCAATACAATAAAAAGAACCGAAAGGGAAATAACAAGAATTGCCGCGATCACGATTATATCAAGCTTATATCTTTTTACAAATTCGTTTTTTTGGCTATCCATATTATTTCCTTTCGGCTCCGTCCTGAGGACTTATCCTCTTGAATGTTTTTAGAAGTGTGCGCCGCAGATGAAGTTGCCCTCGTGTATACAGTGAACAGGGCAGACCTCTACGCAAGCACCGCAACCGGTGCAAAGAGAATAATCAATAGTTGCGAGATTGTCTTTGACCTTTATTGCTCCGTTAGGACAAGTTTTCTCGCACTTCATACATCCTATGCATCCGTTTGAGCAATATTTGCGTACCTGAGCTCCCTTATCATGATTGGAGCACTCAACGACAACGCGTACGGTGTCCTCGACGAGACGTATAATTCCGTTAGTGCACTCGCGCACGCATATTCCACAGCCAATGCACTTGCGCGGATTAACGCGTGCAACACCGTTTTCAATAGTAATCGCATCCTGAGGGCAAACCTTGACACAGTCGCCGTATCCGATGCAGGCAAAGGTACAGAACTTATCACCGCTGTACGCCATATTGGCGGTGCGGCAGGTTTTGTGACCCTGGTATTCAAATCTTCTCTCAACAACGTCACAGGTGCCGTTGCAGGCTACGTAAGCAACCTTTTCAACAACGTCGGATGCCTCGACGCCGAGTATGGATGCGATTTCCTTGGCTACGCCGTCTCCGCCGGGGACGCAGAGGTTGGTTGCCTCTGTCGCCTTATCTGCGAGAGCCTTCGCATAACCGTCGCATCCCGAATATCCGCACGCGCCGCAATTTGCGCCGGGCAGACAGTCACGGATGGCAAGTGCGGTTTCATCCTCTTTAACGCCAAAGTATTTGTCGGCTACAGTAAGAAGCACGGCACAAACTATTGCGATTGCGACAAGAATTCCGATAGGAATAAGAATAGGTATAACGTATTCCATATTTACCTCCTTAAACCGCAAGCAGGTTTTCCACAACGCCCGCGAATCCGAAGAAGGCGAGAGCGACGATGGATGCTGCTACGAGAGTGATAGGAACGCCCTTGAAGCATTTCGGCGAGGGGCAGTTCTCAATTCTGGAACGCACACCTGCGAAAAGAACCATGGCGAGAAGGAATCCGAGACCTACTCCGAGAGAGGAGATCATAGACTCAATGAAGTTGTAACCGTCGGTGATATTGTTTATGGTAACACCGAGAACGGCACAGTTGGTGGTTATGAGAGGAAGATATACTCCGAGGGACTTGTGCAGGGAAGGGATAAATTTCTTTAAAACGATCTCAACGAACTGAACAAGTGCCGCAATAACCAAAATGAATACTATAGTTTGCAAATATGCAAGCTTTAACGGTACAAGCACATAGGTGTATATCGGGTATGTGGCTGCGGTAGCGCAAAGCATAACGAAGGTTACCGCTACGCCCATACCTGTCGCCTGATTGAATTTCTTCGATACACCGAGGAAGGGGCAGATTCCAAGGAACTGCTGCAGGACGTAGTTATTAACAAGAACTCCGCCCATGAGAATGAGTATCAATGACTTAAGCATTTTCATTTACCTCCTTTGCTCCCTCATTTTCCGCTTCTCTTGTTTCAATAGCGGTATCGAGCGCCTCTGCTGTAATCTCGGTTACTTCGCTGCAGGAGGTCTTGTGACAAAGGTGACTTGAGGGACAACCCTCGCAGGAGAAGGACTTCTTTTTAACTCCGCCCTTCTTCTCGGTGAGCTTGTTCATTATTCCAATGAGAATACCGTAAACAAGGAAGCCGCCGGGGGCCTGAGTGAGGATCGGAATTTTGAGACTTGCAAGGAAGGGAATCTCTATGCCGGCAAACGAGCCCGCGCCGAGAACCTCTCTTATGGTAGCCATAAGAAGGAGCGCAACAAGGAATCCTACGCCCATTCCGACACCGTCGAGAGCAGAGTCGATGACTCCGTTCTTTCTTGCGAACATCTCGGCTCTGCCGAGAATGATGCAGTTAACAACTATAAGTGCCAGATAAACGCCGAGCATATCGTATATGGACGGCAGATAAGCCTGCAGGAGCATCTGTACCGCGGTGACAAACGCGGCGATGATAACGATGTAGCAGGGGATTCGTACGGTCTCGGGGATAATCTTTCTCAGCGCCGAGATAACAACGTTGGAGCAGATAAGAACTATCGTTGCGGCAATTCCCATCGAGAACGCTGAGATTACCGAGGTCGTGGTTGCAAGTGTGGGACAGGTTCCGAGAATAAGGATCAGAACCGGGTTTTCCGCTATAATACCCTTGAGGAGGATAGATAATTTTTTGTTGTTAGTCATTATTCGTTTCCTCCTTTACTTGCGATTAACAGTTCAAACGTATCAAATGCACATTTTATAGCCGCCTTGTAGCCGTCACAGGTTTTTGTTACGCCGGCAACGTTTTCAACTCCCTGATAGGTATCGGCATTTTTGCCTGTGTATTTGCCTGTATATCCGTCTCCCTTAAGGAGATCGCTACCGAAGTCCGGCGTTTCTTTTTCTTCTACAACCGTTGAGCAAATAATTGCGCCTTCGGAAGAGATACAGGTCTTTATGGTAATCTGTTTGCCGGATTTAACGTACTTGTCACCGGTGATTCCGTATCCGTCACCCTTTGTAACGATAACGTAGTTTCCGCTTGCTGTGACGAATGCTTCAACCGCATCTTCACTAACTCCTGCGGGTAAATCAACGGCGGTAAGAGTGCTGCTTGTGATTGTTGTATATGCTGTATTTACGGTTTGAGAGTTCTCCGAACTTACGTTCGCAGATACAATATTACCGCTTGCGTTAACACCTATGAAGCTTTCGCCTATAACGAATACGTATCCGCTGTTGTCATCACAGACATAAACTTGATCAATGCCGGTTATAACCTCTGTTGCAAACCATTTTGTGAATGTCTTGCCTGTGGTGTTGAGAGCTGTGTTAAGATTGTCGCTTAGAATTTCCTCGGGAGTACGTGTATCAACCGAGCCACCGTTTGCGATGACAAATGACTGAAGAGCCGCCTTTATCGCCTCTCCGTAAGCTCTTGACGTAAGGGTGGCACCCGAAACGAGATAGGGCGCGAAGCTATCGAGAGTCATATCCTTATATTTTCCGTCGGTTCCCTCAACGAAGGGGAAGACATTTGCATCGTAGGAGTCGGTCTCCTGTTCCGCGATGACCTTTGTTCCGACAACTTTTCCGTCGGAGTTGATACCGCACATAATGACAAGACCGGGGTTCTTACCGGTAACGGTCATACGGAAGACGAATCCACCGTCCGCCTTGTAGCCCGAGGTTATAATATCGGGATACTCGTCGGTTATTTCTATTTGCTTGAAGTTCTTACCTTCGGGGAGAACCTCGAGCAGCGCGGCGTTTGCCGCGGCGTTCTGCGCTGCCTCTATAGCGGGCGCGGTGAACATATTAACTACGGATAAAAGGAGTGCAACGACAAGACATATCGAGCCGAGCACGAGGGAAGGCATAAAATTACTTTTCTTCATTTGTCTTACCTGCCTTTCCAAGGGGGGTGGGCGCGCACCATTTCTCGATATAGGGAGAAAGGATGTTCATAAGAAGAATTGCGAAGGACACGCCCTCGGGGTAAGAGCCCCAGAAGCGTATGAGAACGGTTATGATACCGCATCCGAGTGCGAATACCATCTTTCCGTATTTGTTAATGGGAGTGGTTACGTAGTCGGTCGCCATAAAGATCGCGGCTATGAGGAGACCTCCGCCGAGAACCTGGTAGAGTGCTACGGTTATATCCTGCTTGATAAGAAGAGAGAGAAGGAATACCGTGCCTACGTATATAACGGGTGTGTGCCAGCTTATAACCTTGCGTACAACGAGATAGATGAAGCCGAGAACAAGAGCTATAGCACAGGTCTCGCCGATTGCGCCGGCTCTGTTACCAAGCAGCATATCGAGAAGCGAGGGGAGCGCGTCGGTTGCACCGTTCTTAACAGCCTCAAGGGGTGTAGCACCTGCTACGAGGTCTGCGCTCTGGAAGTTGGTCACCGATCCGCCGCCTACTCCGGATGCGAAGGCGATAAAGATAAATACACGTCCCGTAACGGCAGGGTTAGCGAAATTGCAGCCTATGCCGCCGAAAAGACACTTTACTACAACAATGGCGAATGCGGCGCCTACGATACAGTGCCACACGGATGCCTTTGTTGGGAGACTGAGAGCAAGAAGCAAGCCGGTAACAACGGCGGAGAGGTCTCCTATTGTCTGCTTCTTCTTACACACGAGGTTAAAGAGAAACTCGGAGAGCACGCTTGTTCCCACGCACACGGCTATAATGAGCAGAGCCTTCCAGCCGAAGAGAATTGCTCCTGCGACCGTAGCGGGGGAGAGTGCTATGAGTACGTCTCTCATTATGCTCTGGGTGGTGGTTTTTGTATGCAGATGAGGAGATGAAGATACTATTAACTTTTTCATATTTATCTCCTTTACTTAAGTGTGGACTTATGAGACTTGTAGTCTATGAGCGCGGATTTTGCCAGACGGATATTCTGTACCAGAGGACGTCTTGCCGGGCACACGAAGGAGCAGGCTCCGCACTCCATACAGAGATTGAGGCTGTATTCCTCGAGACGTTCCATTCTCTCGTCTGTGTTTTCTATGTTCAACGCCTTGCTGAACGCTGTGGGGTTGAGCGAATGAGGACATACGGAAACACATCTTCCGCAATGTATGCACGCTGTAGCCTCTCTTTCAAGCGAGTCGGCAACAGTGAGGACAGTAATTGCTCCGGTGGTCTTGAGCGTGGGCTCGTCGAGCGATGCCGCGGGGATTCCCATCATAGGGCCGCCGAAGAGGACTTTTCCGGGGGCTTCAAGCGTGCCGCCCGCAAACTCTATTACGTCACCGAGCGAGGTTCCGATGGGAACGATAACGTTCTTCGGCTCCTTGATTGCGCTACCGTCTACGGTTACGCATCTTTCTACAAGAGGCATACCGGTCTTAACGTACTTTGCAAGAATTGAGAGGGACGTCACGTTAATAACGAGAACGCCTACATCTGCGGGGAGCTTGCCTTCGGGCACAACTCTTCCTGTTGTATTTTTGATAAGAACCTTCTCTGCGCCCTGGGGGTAAAGAGAGGGAAGGGGCTGTATGGTAACCTTATGATTATCCTGGAAAATTCTTGCCATCTCCTCTATAGCGGCAGTCTTATTCTCCTCAATTCCAAAGATGAATGACTCTACAGAAGGAATATATTTTTCAATAAGAGCGATTCCGTCGTAAACAGACTCGGACTCATCGAGCATAGTGCGTGTGTCGGCTGTTATGTACGGCTCGCACTCGGCTCCGTTTATTACCACGGTGTCGATTGCTCCCTTCTTGACCGCATCCAGCTTAACAGACGTCGGGAAGCCTGCGCCTCCGAGACCGACAAGGCCGGAATTGCGCACAGCAAGGATAAACGAGTCGAGATCGCTAACCTCGGGAGGGGCGATGCCGTCTGCCACGGTCATGAGCCCGTCGCTCTGTATTCGGATGGCGGGCACAACCTTGCCGTCCGAGCGCAGATAGCTGTCCATTTTGATAACCTTGCCCGAGACGGACGAATAGATGGGAGAGGACACGTAGCCGCTTGCTTCGGCTATGAGCTGTCCTACCTTAACCTCGTCGCCAACCTTTACTATGGGGGTGGCGGGAACGCCTATGTGCTGTGACATCGGCAGGAGAACCTCGCTCGGGGGTGTCATTTTGATCGGGGGCATTTCAGCTGTATTCTTGTGGTGGGGAATACGCGCTTTGCCCAAGAACTTAAACCCAAACATACAAATTCCTTTCATTTTTAACGTGCGTGCATTAAAACTTTGATACATTTTTAACAAAAAAGATTGCGTACGCACGCAAAATTTAATAATTATAAATAAACCATCCTAATTATAACGCAAAACTGCGTCTCTGTCAAGACGCAGTTTGATAGTTATATTTTTAACTATTTACCATTTTCGGAATATAGTGTAATACCCGAGGTCATTTTCACCTCGCCGTTGTGATATACCCACATAGCATCGACGTTGCCTATGGAATTTATCAGCGAGAGACCGTCCTCGTAGCTCATACAGAAGAGTGCGGTGGACAGAGCATCGGCAAGTCCGCTATCAGCGGTAAATATCGAAACTGATGCGAAATATGTTGTAGGATAAAGTGTGACGGGGTCTATTACGTGATGGTATTTTACTCCGTCGACGTAGTAATATCTCTCATAATCACCCGAGGTAACAAGTGATATATTCTTAATAACTACACGTCTTACGAAGCTTTCTTTCGAGGATTTGTCGGGATTCGTTATACCGGTTAACCAACCGTCGCCCGTTACCTTTTCACCGATAGCGCGGATATTGCCGCCAATGTTCAGAACGTATGAGGTGACGCCGCGCCCCATGAGCATTTTCGCTGCGCGTTCGGTGGCGTATCCCTTTCCAATAGCTCCGACGTCAAGTCTCATATCGGGGTCGGATATATATACCGTGTGGTTTTCTTTGTCGATTACTAGGTTATTTATATCGCAGTGCTTGCTCGCTTCTTTCAGTGCCGCTATATCCGGGGTGCGAGCGTTCTTGGGGTCGTCATCTGCATCCTCGCGGCAATCGTGCCACAGCTTAAGCACTGAACCCATGGCTATGTTTGTTTTGCCACCTGTGAGAACGTACACGTCTTTACAGTAGAGAAGAAAATCAATAAGCTTTTCATCTACCTCGACAGGAGACTTGCCTGCATTTTTGTTGATTGTTCTGATGTTGCTTATGCCGGAGTACTCATAGTAGATGTCGAAGAGCTTGTGATACTCTCCGAGCAGTTCGGCTACAGCTTTGTGATTAGCCGTAAACTCACCCTCTGTGTCACCTTTGTAGGAAAGGATAACCGACACCGTGTCGAAAAATTCGTAATATGATTTAGCTTGTGTTTTTGGTTCTTCTATTGTGTCGTCTGTGTCTTCACTGCCGTTATTACAGGAAAAAAGAGACAATGTGAATAAGCAAAAGCATAACAAAAGCGAAACAGTTTTTCTTAAAACCATCATATAATCTACCTTTGATTATATTTATTTTAATAACTATTATTTACAATTAATACATTTAAACGGTCAAAAGAAAACAAGGCGAGCACAAAGGTGTCGCCTTGTAGCCGGTTGTATTAATTATCTTGCGTAGGTGATAGCCTTCTCGAGAGCTACTTTGTATCCTGCGATACCCATTGTGCATCCTGCTGTAAGAGCAGCGTCGGTGGGATAGCCGCCGTCATTAACTGCGATGGCAGCAACCTCTGCTGCGGTCTTGCCAACTGCAAAGTTTGCGAAAGCCTCTGCCTGCTGATACCACTCTCCGAGCTTGGAGCCGTAGTAATCACTGTTTGTGAGCATACCGTACTCATCGCCCTGCTCGAGCTTTGTGCCGGGGTATGTGATAGCTCCGAAGTCTTCACCCGAGATTGCGGATGTAGCTGCGGTAGAATCGATGATAGCCGCGATTACCTTGCCGCCCGATACAACTGCGCCTGCGAAGTCAGCCGCATATTCAGCGGTGCCATTCTCGCTGGTAACGTCTGCGCAAGCTGATACGCCGAGAGTGAATGCAGAGGATGTATTGAAGCTTACCTTATGCTCGCTTGCAAAAGCCTTGCCGATAGCGGAGATGAATTCGGAAACGCCCATTGTGCATCCTGCTGTAAGAGTAGCGTCGGTGGGATAACCCTCGCCGTTAACTGCAATAGCAGCGACCTCTGCCGCGGTCTTGCCAACGACGTATTTTTCAAATGCCTGAGCCTGCTGATACCACTCTCCGAGCTTGGAGCCATAGTAATCGCTGTTTGTGAGCATGCCGTACTCGTCTCCAAGTTCTGCCTTGGACTTGTATGTTTTGCTTGCGTCAACTTCGCCGTCCTTAAGCTCTGCGGTAACACTGATGCAATCTATGCGACAGGAAACAATCTTGCCGTCTGCATCGGTAACTATAACCGCTACTGTCTTTGCAACCTCTGCGGCATCCTGTGCTACGTCGACGCCGATTGCGAGGGAGTACGTCTTTTCGGTAGGAGTGTTGTTTTCGTTGTTATTTGCGTTGTTGTTGTCGTTGTTATTCTCTTTGTCTTTCTTACATGCCGCGAAGCAGAAGAGAGAAAGAGAAAGAACGAGGATAAGCGCGATAATTTTCTTCATTTTTTGCTCCTTTTAATTTTAATATTGTGCTCCCTCATTATACAAGGAAAAGATACACTTTGTCAATAGCTTTGTCAAAAATTTAACGCGTGTTCACAAATATAGGTAAAAAACGCATTAAAGCAGGCGTATTCCGGCTTTTTTGCATTTTTCTCGGGTGTCAGCGTCCCAAATGCTCGATTGCACCTCGCCGATATGAGCGCAGCCCATCATCAGCATACAAAGACGTGACTGACCTATACCGCCGCCTACAGTCAGAGGAAGCTCGCCTGCGAGAAGCATCTTGTGGAAGGGAAGGGTACGACGGTCGTCACAGCCCCTTTCGGTGAGCTGAAGGTCGAGGGAATTTTCATCTACGCGGATGCCCATGGATGAGATCTCAAACGCCTGACCGAGCACGTCATTGTAGAACATAATATCAGCATTGAGCTGCCAGTCGTCGTAGTCGGGAGCACGTCCGTCGTGAGGCTTGCCGCTTTTCAGCTTGCCGCCTATCTGCATAATAAGTGCTGTTTTGTGTTCTTTTAAAAATGCGTTTTCGCGCTCCTTGGAGCTCATATTGGGATACATATCCTCGAGCTCCTGTGTGGTGATTGCAGTCATTTTTCTCTCTATTGAGGTAGAGAGCTCCGGAAAATCTTTAAGAAGAGCCTCGTGTGTGTCGCAAATTACGTCTACTATGGTTTGTCCGACCGTCTTCAGATAATCCAGAGTTCGGTCCTCGTGGGTTATTACCTTTTCCCAGTCCCATTGGTCGACGTAGATGGAGTGGATGTTGTCGAGCTCCTCGTCGCGTCTTATTGCGTTCATATCGGTGTAAAGACCGTACCCCACGTAGAAGCCGTACTCCTTCAGTGCAAGCCTTTTCCATTTTGCAAGGGAGTGGACTACCTCTCCCACCTCGTGCGCGTCGGGAATGTCAAAGTTGACGGGACGCTCGGTGCCGTTCAAATTATCGTTGAGACCTGATGTCGCGGTGACGAAAAGAGGGGCGGAAACACGCTTAAGGTTGAGTGCCGTTGCCAGCTTTTCCTGGAAGGTTTGCTTTATGAATGAAATCGCCCTTTGAGTTCTGTATAGATCGAGCCGCGAGGCGTAGTTGTCGGGGATAAAAAGCTTGCTCATATATACCTCTTTAGTGAAAACATAGCCCGTGTAGAGTTTACGGGCTATGCAGTTTGCTTTTTTTGGGGGGATTGTTTTTGGGTTAACGTTTATATTCTATAACCTTTGCTTCGGTTATAACAGCCTGCTGACTCTTGTTGTATATTGTACCGCTTCGCCAATCTCCGTATTTCGCCGTTGCCGACGTTATGGAATCGACGACGTCCATTCCTTCAACAACGCGTCCGAAAGCCGCGTACTGTCCGTCCAACGAGGATACGCTGGCGTTTGTGGCGTTGCAGATAAAGAACTGGCTGGATGCGGAGTCGTAGCTGTCGCCCCTTCTCGCCATGGAGATAACGCCTCTTTCGTGCTTAATTGCGTTTTTGTGACCGTTGCGGTCAAATTCTCCGTATATCTTGTTGGGAGAGCCTCCCGAGCCGTTTGCGTTGGGGTCGCCGCCCTGTATCATAAAGCCCTCGATTACTCTGTGGAAGGTAAGACCGTTGTAGAAGCCCGAGTTTACGAGGTTAACAAAATTTTCAACAGTTACGGGCGCATTCTTTTTATCAAGCTCGACTATTATTGTTCCGTGATCCTTCACCTCAATGGAAACGTACACGAGGTCCTTCTTTTTGCACGAAGTAAGAACGGGGATGAAAAGAGCGATGAGCAGGGTGAGTGCGATTAGCCTTTTAAACATTGATTTCACAATTATTTCCTATCTATAAGTATTTTGAGATGAAAAGCTCGATGGCGGTATAGCCTGTGACACCACCGAATTTTGCGCCCGTGTCGACTCTGGAGAGCTCCTTGAGAACGGCTCCCGCACCCTCGGGCGTGTATCTTTTTGCCGCGGATATATAGAGTCCCAGCTTGTACGGCTGCATTTTTGTTACCGCCTGTATGTCGGTCTGGTTTACACCGTCCTTCAGCATCATGGTTACGCTGACGATATCGGAGTAGGTTTTCGACATCATACCAAGTATCATAATCGGATCTACTCTTCTCGATTTCATTTCGTCGAGGGCTATGAAGGCGGCTCTTTTATTCTTTGCCAGAATGGCGTTGGAGAAGGCGAAGGTGTCACACTCTATAGTTGGCGCTACCACTGCCTCTACGTCACCGACGGTTACTTCACTTTTTTCTTGCGAGTGCGCCAGCATGCAGAGCTTTACCGTCTCGCTATTTAACACGGTCATGGAGTGACCTGCGCGGAATATCAGTGCCTTGAGCGTATCTGCGCTTACGTTCACGCCTTCTGCGTCGAAGTGCTTTTTCAGCCACGAGAGAAGCTGTGCGTCTGTGGATTTCGGAAAGTTGAGTATATTTATCTTGTCCCCGAATCTTTTGACGAACTTACTCGGCTTTTTAGGAGTTCCAAGGTCAACGTCGCCGTCGGATACGAGAAACGCAAGCACCGCATAGTCGGTATCGTGTACGAGATTCACCACTCTTTCGAGCTCTGCAAGCTCTCGCTCGTTCATTTTTTCAAAGTCGGGGTATCTCCATTCAATGAGCTTGTACGGCTCGAACATAGGTGGAGACATAACGTCGTCGGTGATAGATGAGAAGTCTACCTCCTCTCCGTCGTATACCGCGTGATTAAACGTGGCAAAGGAATCGTCAGATACCGCTTTTTCTCTCAGAGCCGAGAGGTAATATCTTTTGAGGTAATCCTCCTCGCCGGAAAAAATATAGCATCCTGCGATGTTGCCCGATTTAAGCCGCGCTTTAAAATCGTTCAGTTCCATTTTTATTCCTTAATTCTTAACGCTGATCTTCATTCTTACCTTCTTGTTTTGTCCGCCGATATTCATAAGATATATCAGCTGCAGCTCGTCGCCGTCATCTTTTTGAGTGCGGCGTATTTTGAGCGTGTGTACCGTCATATCAAATGCATAGGGCGGAACTCTGTAAATCAGAGAATGGCTCTCGCCCTCTGCAAAAATCATATTACATTCGACTGCTCCGCGACGGGAAAGCGATACACGTCCGCCTTCATCAAGCGTCAGCGTACAGAGTGTTTTATCGTTTTCGTTTTCCTCTACGTAGGAAAGCTCTGTTTTTTCACCGTACCTTTTTACCGTTGCCGTTGCGGTGACGGTTGTTATCTCGGGGTCGCCCTCTATGAGTCCGTCGTCTCCGAGATTGTCTATTACGGAGTGCACGGCGATAGTCGCATCATATATAAGCTCCATTGTATCTCCCTTAAAGCAAAAGACTGTCAATTGCTGTGACAGTCTTTATTGTTTGTTAAATTCTACCACGCTTTCTTTTGTTATACTCGCTGGTGGGGTTGATGAATTCACGCCAATTGAGGTCGCCGTTTCCGAGCGCGGTAACGAGTGCCTCTGCGGTCGCGATGTTGGTAGCGAGAGGAATGTTGTAGACGTCACAAAGACGAAGAAGATTGGTCTCCGCCTCGGAAGGCTCCTTCGCGGGATCGGTGCTTCTGAAATAAAAAACTATGTCTATCTCGTTATAAGAAATCTTAGCGGCGATCTGCTCGACTCCGCCCGAGCTTCCTGCAAGGAAGGTCTCTATATCAAGTCCGGTTGCATCGGATATATATTTGCCGGTTATATGGGTTGCGCAAAGGTGATGTCGGCTCAAAATTCCGCAATAAGCGATGCAGAACTGCGCCATTAACTCTTTTTTGTTGTTGTCAGCAATGATTGCAATATCCATAGTATCCTCCGTGTTACAGAATGGTGGGTGGTCGTGCCGCCGTATGCGTAATATTTTTCAAAAATTACTGCATTTTACAACATTATAACACCAAAAAAAACGTTTGTCAATCTCGCAAAGCCATTTTTGGCATATTTCACAATAGTTTTCGGCATATTCCATTTACATTATGTAAATGATTATTTTTCTCAGGCGCTTTTTTGCTCTTAAAGGAAAAAAGTTGAAAAAACTTAAATTCGCCATTGAAAAATTTCTTTTGATGCTGTATAATAGTAATGTTTTAAAGAAAAGCTCGCGAGAGCTTACCCGCCACGGAGGCGAAAGGAAGTGTACTATGAAAGAATTTAGGAGAATAGGAGTCCTCACATCAGGAGGCGATGCGCCCGGAATGAATGCGGCTATAAGAGCTGTTGTCCGTACCGCGCTCTCTCACGGTGTAGAGGTGGTTGGAATATACAGAGGATACTCGGGACTTATAGACGGAGACATCAAGCTGCTTGAGCTGCGCGACGTTTCCAATATAATCAACAAGGGTGGAACAATACTTTATTCCGACAGATGCCCCGAGTTCAAGACTCCCGAGGGAATGGCAAAGGCGGTCAAGACCTGCCATGATTTCGGAATAGACGGAATAGTAGCCATAGGCGGTGACGGAACCTTCAGAGGAGCTACCGATCTTACCGCACACGGAGTACCGTGTATCGGAATACCCGGAACTATTGACAACGATATAACCTCTACAGAGAACACTATTGGCTTTGATACGGCTATGAACACGGTGGTTGACCTCGTGGATAAGCTCAGGGACACCTGTGAGTCGCACGCGAGATGTAACGTGGTTGAGGTAATGGGAAGAGGTGCCGGCGATATAGCAATCTCCACGGGTATAGCGTCCGGAGCGACGGCTATAGTAGTTCCCGAGTTTCATTACAGCGACGACGCGATAATAAAGCAGATAAACGATGCAAGACACCAAGGAAAGAGAAACTTTATAATAATCGTTTCCGAGGGTGTAGGATCGGATTATGCGCCTGCGCTCGCCGATAAGATTGAGAGGGAGACGGGTGTTGAAACAAAGTTTGCAAGGCTCGCTCACGTTGTAAGAGGAGGAAACCCGACACTTAAGGACAGGGTTCTCGCTTGTACTATGGGTGCAATAGCGGTAGAGGAGCTTCTCAAGGGCAACTCAAATCTCGTTATGTGCGATAAGCTAGGTAAGATTGTGCCTGTCGATATCCGCTATGCTCTTATTCTTGACAGAATGTATAAGGGTAAGCTGAAGGACGGAGATCTTGACGGATTTAGCGAAGAGGAGCTTGCCTCTATGCGTGCTGACATAAAGCGCAAGCAGTCCGCCTTGGCTCGTCTGTATGGTATCAGTAAGACTATAAATCTCTGATTAACACGCGTTAATGACAATAAAAGATTACAAAAACAACAGTTACATATAAAAAACGGTTGCCGAGGCAACCGTTTTTTGTTTTATTTGGATGCGTTGTAATGAATTGTAGCACCGGTGTTGTAGAGCGTGTGACGGTAGCTCATGGTCTCGAATTTTTCTTTTGTGCCGGTGTAGTAGATGTCGGCAAGAGACGTACATCCCTTGAATGTATCTGCATGAATGTATGTCACACTCTTCGGTATAGTTATGCTTGTAAGTGCCGAGCAACCCTCGAATGCGCGGGTTATACTTGTAACGGTCGCCGGCAGGGATATGTTCTTAAGAGATGTGCATCCCGTGAACGATGATGTTAGAGTTTCTACGCCGTCAGGTATAGAAACACTTGTAAGAGACGTGCATCCCGTGAATGAGTCTTGAACGCTTATCATATTTTCGCTCAAGATCAGTGTTGTGAGGTTTATGCATCCTCTGAATGCCGATAAACCAACGTCAATAATGCTGTTAGGAAGCTCCAGCTCGACAAGGTTAGCGCATCCGTCAAAGGCGTAATTGCCAATAATCTCGCACTTGCTCTCTTTCTCAAAGGTGATGCTGATGATATTTACGGGACCGTCCTTTAAATAGCTGCTAAACAGATGTGCAGGTATTCTTGTGACGTTCTTGCCGATAGTCAACTCGATACCCTCGCTTGCCGTTCCTACGCAGTTGAAGCCGGTAGAAATTTCGCCATCCGCCTCGCTGAGCTCTTTTGCGTTGAAGAATATTTTTTCAAGAGCTACACAGTTTGCAAATGCATTAGAGCCTATGCTCTTCACGTTTTCGGGGATCGTCAGAATCTGCAATGACGTGCAATAATTGAATGCGTGGTTCTCAATCATCTCGAGACTGCCGGGCAACGAGAGGCTCTTTACAGAATCCGCGCCGTAGAACGCCTTCGAGCCTATGTGTGTTACCCCTTCGGGAATGATTATGCTCTCCACAGGGCATCCTATGAAGGCGTAGGGGGCTATAGCGCCTATTCCACCGGGTATTGCAAGCTCGGTCACGAGCTCTCCGTTAAGATATATGGCTGTTGAGTAGTACATGGGGTTAGCCGCAGGGTCCGCAATGGCTAGTCTCGACCACCACTCAAGATCGTGGATATAGAGCTCTATGTCGTGACAGTCAAGGAAGGCGCTTGAATCAATAAACTCGCATTGGCTGCCGTTTTCAAATTCAACACTTGCCATCTTGAGTCCATAGAAGAGGTATTTGGGTAGATAGGTGACTTCTTTGCCAATAGTAACCTTAACTCCCGACGATGAGCCGCTATTGTACCAATGATTGCCATACATCGGCACGCTTGCTTGTTCTATTGAATTATAGTATATTGTTTCAAGACTTGTGCATCTTGCAAATGCACGGTCTGCTATACTTATTATGCTCTCGGGAATTGTGATACTCTTTATATTCGTCTGGCCGTTGAAGGCACCCTCTCCGATTGCGGTAACCGGGAGTCCTTCATACAATGGTGGAATAACTAGGTTTGCACCGTTAAAGCTGCCGGGACCGGTTATCGTGTAGCTGCCCCCGCCATCATTAAGCTCATATTTTAAGCCGTTTGTATAGTAAGATTCTCCGCAACCTGTGCAGATGCCGTTTTCATAGGTATGCTCGTGAGGCGGATCTGTAGGAGTGTCACTACCACCGCTTACCCCATAGAACAAACAGTAGAAGGGGTTGGTGGAAGCCTTGACGGGTCCTACTGTGGTGTAGGTTTTGTCATTTCTTGTTCCGAGAATGTAATTCTCTCCGTTTACTACTGCAACCACGGTTTTAAGCTCGCGATTATAGGTATATACGGTTGCGGGCGAGATTTCATATTTTGCATTTACATAGCTACCGTTTACTACGAAGTTGATGTACAGTTTCTCGGAACCGTCCAAAGAATACATATAGTAGCCGCCTGCCGTGTTCTCAAGATATATTTCCATTGCACCGGAGACGTCGGACGAGGTCGCGAGATAATAGGTTGCAGCCATTCCACCGCAGATGTAGTAGGTCTCTTCGCCTACAGAGGGGTTGATTATACCGAGGTTGTATGGCGTTCCTGCAATCGGAGCTGTGGGATCGATGTAATTCGGATCTTCCTCGCCGCAACCCGTGCAAACACCGTTCTCATAAGTGTGCTCGTGGGGAGGCACGTAGTTGGGATCCTCTTCGCCGCAACCCGTGCAGACACCGTTCTCATAAGTGTGCTCGTGGGGAGGTACGTAGTTGGGATCCTCTTCGCCACAGCCCGTGCAAACACAGTTCTCATAGGTGTGCTTATGAGGAGGTACGTAATTAGGATCGGCAGCGCCGCAAAGTGTGCATGCTCCGTCGGAATAGCTGTGATTCAACTTGGCTCCTTCGGTTGCTCCGCAGGCAGAGCAGGTTTTTGCCGAGCTACAGGTTGCCGAAGTCCAGCTGTGAGATGATACGGTACCGCTCTCAAAGGTAGCGGAGCCTTTTTCTCCGCACTCACATGAGAAATAGTATACCGCGCGCTTCGTGCACGTAGCCTTTGATTTCAAATACTTGTCAGAGGTGCTTTTAATAACGTAGGAATGATTGTGCTGTGTATCGTCGGATGTGCCGGGCGTGTTTGAGTTTACATTGTTTTCTTCGACAATTCCGCTGATAACGTCACATGCGCCGAACGAAAGCGTAAGGGTAGTCAAAAGCACCAACGCGAGAATAGCAAACAATATTCGTTTCATTTTTTCCTCCTGTAATTTAATTATTTGTATACATTATATCACAAATATATGAACAATTCAATAGGGTAATATGAGTATGGATGAAAGTGCGCAGTAGCGCCTTTTGTCGAAAAAGGTTGACAAACAGATATAGATATGATATAATTGCTTTGTATGAAAGTTGACAGGTAAACATTTTTTGACCTGTCCATGCATATTATTTCACAAATCGCACAGTGCTCGAGTGCTACGTGCGAGAGGGAGGTTAATCGGTAAATTGGAATCTGTTAGGTTCGAAAAGTTCACTTTACTTATTGACGGAATTCACAAAAGCATAAGCAAAATCAAGATTGACACAGCGCCGTGTCTCGGTGTAAAAAGTGTACACGTGTTCTGGGTTTATGAGCTCTACCTGCATCCCGAAGGACTCACCGCCGCCGAGATAGCCGCTGTGAGCATGGTAGACCGTTCCCTGGTTTCAAGAGAGATAGAAACCCTTAAGAAGAACGGATACGTTGCCTCGGAGGATAACGGTGGGAAGCGTAGCTATAATTCACGCATAAGGCTCACAGAGCGCGGAATTGAGTTGGCAGAACGCATAAAGGATATGGCGATAGGTGTTCAGGCCGCCGCTGACGTTGGAATCGGTGAGGAGGAGCTTGAATCCTTCTACTCAACTCTTGAAAAGCTTTATGCAAACTTTGCGGCAATCTCATCATCCGAGTCCTGCCGTAACGGTATTGATAATAAATAATACGATATATATCGGAAAGGAAATCTGTATGAAGAAGACAAAGGTACTTCATGAAAAACGCGAGTATTCCAATATCAGAGAGGTTGTAGAGGACATAGGCTCGATTTACTCGGGAAGATATGCTTACTCCTACAGAATCAAGCCCACTGATAAGGAGATTATTAAAAAGACATACGACGAGCTCAGAGATGACGTAAGAGCTCTTGCAAGCGAATTTATATCTATGGGAATCCCCGGAAAGCATATTGCGCTCATCGGTAAGCTTTCCTATCATTGGATTCTTGTATATTATGCAACACTTTCGGTTGGCGGCGTTCTCGTTCCTCTTGATAAGGACTGGCTCGCTCAGGATCTTGCCGACACGGGAAAGAAGGCGGACGTGGGCTTCGTATTCTGTGACGGTGATATCATAGAGAAGGGCAGAGCCGTTGCGGATGCGGCAGGTGCTGCGGATCCTATCACTCTTGAGTATGGAGAGGGAACCGTGGACGAGCTCGTATCCCTCGGACGTGAGAAGTTTTTGGCGGACAGCGCACCCTATTACAACGCTCCTATCGACACCGAGACGATGTCTTTGCTTGTATTTACCTCGGGTACTACAGGTAAGGGCAAGGGCGTTATGCTTAGCCAGAAGAATATCCTATCGGATATAGCAGATCCGCTTCAGCACATTGACTTCACCTTCAAGTCTGTAGGAGTTCTTCCTCCCCACCATACCTTCGGCTCAACCGTTAACATTCTCGGTCACAACTGTATCGGATGCGAGGTTTACATTTCCTCGGGTATTCGTTACGTTCAGAGAGAGCTTAAGGAGCAGACCCCCGGACACATGGTGCTTGTTCCTCTTTACCTCGAGACCTTCTACCGTAAGATAATGGCTAATATTAAGGACCAGGGCAAGGAAAAGCTGATTGCAAGAATGATCAAGATATCCAACGCTCTTCGCAAGGTTGGAATAGATCTCCGTCGCAAGCTCTTCAAGGCTGTTCTCGCGGCGTTTGGTGGAGAGGTAAGAATGGTTGTTTCGGGCGGTGCTCCCATCAACCAGGATATTCTTTCCTTCTTCGACGGCATTGGTATAGAGGTGCTTAACGGATACGGAATCACCGAGTGCGCTCCCATTATAGCTGTTAACCACTCTCACGACGTTATTCCCGGAAGCGTAGGCCCTGCTCTCGAGGTAAACGAGATTAAGATCAATGAGCCCAACGAGGACGGAGAGGGCGAGATCTGGGCAAGAGGAAGCAACATCATGCTCGGATATTACAAGGATGAAGAGGCTACCCGTGAAGCTATAACTCCCGACGGATATTTCAAGACGGGCGACTACGGCAAGCTTGGACCGAAGGGCGAGATATACATTACCGGAAGAAAGAAGAATCTCATCATTCTCTCCAACGGAAAGAACGTGTATCCTGAGGAGATAGAGAGCGAATTTATTGCCGTTCCCGGTGTTATTGATATCATAGTATATGAGGGACAGAGCAAGAGAGGCTTGATGTACAATACCATAGTTGCCGAGGTTTATCCCGACCAGGATTATATTACCAAGAACGGTATAACCGATATTGAGGCTCACCTACGTAAGTACGTTGACGAGTACAACCTCAGAGCAGTTCCTTACAAGAAGATAGGAATACTCAAGGTACGTACCGAGGAGTTCCCCAAGAACACACTCCGCAAAATCATGAGATTCAAGCTTGATATGACAATCGACTAAAAAACGATCCCCGCAAGGAAATTTGCCTTGCGGGGATTTTTACGTAAAACCTTATTTTTTTATTTCATCAAGAAGCTCACCGATGCGCTTCAGTGCCTCCTTGATGTGTGAGAGGGAATAACAATAGGATGCTCTGACGAAGCCCTCTCCGCTTTCTCCAAACGCGTTTCCCGGAACAAGGGCGACCTTCTTCGAGAAGAGGAGCTTTTCGCAGAATTCCTCAGATGACATTCCTGTCGATTTTATGGATGGGAAGGCATAGAATGCGCCTCTTGGTTCTCGGCACTCAAGACCGAGATCGTTGAAGCCCTTTACTATGATTTTTCTGCGATCGTTATACTCTGCGCGCATATTTTCGACTGCCTCGTCACAGCTTCTCAAAGCTTCAACTGCTGCATACTGTGAGGTGGTGGGGGCGCACATGATCGCATACTGATGTATTTTGGTGACCTCGCGTATAATAGGCGCAGGACCGCAGGCGTAGCCGAGTCGCCAGCCGGTCATGGAAAACGCCTTCGAAAAGCCGTTGATCAGTACCGTGCGCTCCTTCATACCTTCTATGGATGCGATGGAGACGTGACGCTTCTCTCCAAAGGTGAGCTCGGCGTATATCTCGTCCGAAATAACAAGAATATTGGTACCGCGAAGGACGGATGCTATTTGCTCAAGGTCCTCTCTTTCCATAATGGCTCCTGTCGGATTGCAAGGGTACGGCAGAATTAGTGCCTTTGTTTTGGGCGTTATAGCGCCGAGCAGCTCTTGCTTTGTGAGCTTGAAATCGTTTTCCGCCTGTGTGTTGATTATCACAGGCACAGCTCCCGCGAGGTTGGTTATCGGCTCGTAGCAGACGTACGACGGCTGTGGGATAATTATCTCATCGCCCGGGTTTGTTATAGCGCGGATAGTTGCGTCTATTGCTTCACTACCGCCGACTGTCACGAGGATTTCATCTGTCGGATTATACGAAACATTATACTTTTTGCAAACATAAGTTTGTATTTCTTGTCTTAAAAGCTCTAAACCGCGGTTTGAAGTGTATCTCGTCTCCGCCAGCTCAAGAGAGCGTATGCCCGCAGTCCTCACGATTCTTGGGGTGGGGAAGTCGGGCTCTCCGACTCCGAGCGAGATTACTCCCTTCATCGTGTTGGCTATGTCAAAAAACTTTCTTATGCCCGACGGCTTCATATCAATGACCGTCTTAGATAAGAGAGAGTCGTAGTTTATCATAAGGATACCGTATCCCTTCCGTCGCGCTCATCACCGAACAGTATGGTGCCGTGATCCTTATATCTTCTCATTATGAACTGGGTTGCCGTCGCGGTCACGGAGTCGATTGTGGCGAGCTCCTTCGCTACGAAGGCGGAGACATCCTTGAAGCTCTTGCAGGTAACAACCACCGAAAGATCGCAGCCTCCCGACATAAGTGAGACCGACTCAACCTCGGGATAACGGGAAATTCTCTCCGCCACCTCCTCAAATCCTCGGTCAGCCTTGGGAATAACCTTGAGCTCTATGGTTGCGCTCACCGAATTTTCGTCCAGTGCGTCACGGTTGATTATGGTTTTATAGCCTCTGATAATTCCCGACTCCTCCATAGCACGTATTTCCGAATCGACCTCCTCGACGGTCATATCAACTATCGTGGCGATATCTTCGTTTGTGAGTCTGGCGTTGTTTTCGAGCAATTTAAGAATTTTGGTGTTCATGTTCTTCTCCTTTTATTTGATTGACAAAAAGACTTATTTAATGTATAATGATAAAAGCAGTAATTGTTTTGGAGTTATTATGTATATTGTAGATACTCATTGTGACAGCCTGATAAGAGTCAGTGCAGAGCGCGGACTCGTAAATGCTCACAACATTTCAAAAAGAAATCCGCACCTTCAGCTTTTTGCGGAATTTGTTCCTGCGGACGGTATGCCGCCCGAATACAGGCGCAGACAGATTTTCCACTATCTTGACATTTATATTGCCGAGACGCAGAGACTCGACATTCTTCCCGTGAGAGATTGCCAGGAGCTTAACTTTGCCGTAGAGAATGGTCTTTGCTCATCTATTCTTGCAATAGAGGGCGGAGGAGGTCTCCTTCCCGACTCGGACGATATAGATACGCTCTACCGTATGGGACTCCGTGTCATGGGTCTTTGCTGGGATACAAACGAGCTTGCTACGTCTGCGTGGGATAAAGAGGATAACGGACTTACTCCGGAGGGGCTTGCTATGGTTGATAAGCTCTCTGCGTACGGAATTATATTAGACGTATCGCACTTGTCTGACAAGTCGTTCTACGACGTGATTGAGAGAACGGCTTATCCTGTAATTGCAACACACTCGAATTTCAGAGACGTATGCAACAGTCCAAGAAATCTGACACTTGATATGGCGCGCCGCATATCTGCGCGCGGAGGTATAATCGGTCTTAATATTTACCCCGCTTTTCTCAATGAAAGCGGCAGAGCTGATAAAAGCGATATTTATCGCCACGTTGATTACTGTCTTGAAAAGCTCGGTGAGGACACACTGTGTTTCGGCTGTGATATAGACGGCACGGATGGGGCATATCCCGAGGGCTTTAGCGAGGACAGCAGTATACACGACACACTCTGCGATATTCTTCTTGAAAGATACTCGTCGAGCGTTGTTTCAAAGATTGCGGGTGAAAACGCAATAAACTTTTTCAAAGGAAATTTATAAAAGGGGGATGTTTTTATGGAAAGATATGCATGGAAGGGCAGAGTGAAGGGAGATATCGCTGAATACAAGCGCCGTCACGATGAGATATGGCCTGAGATGAAGGAGGTCCTTCACGCTGCGGGAATAACCAACTATTCCATCTGGAACGTCGGCGACGAGCTGTTCGGATACTACGAATGTGAGCACGGCGTTGAATATGCCGCGAGAGTACAGAACGAGAGCCCTGTCATCGAAAGATGGAACGAGTATATGGATGATATCCTTGAGCTTGAGATGGAGCCGAACGGCGCACAGAAGAAGCTCGTAGAGGTGTTCAGATTTGAATAAAAGCCTTATACGTCATACCGCAGTTTTTGCCGCGGTATGACGTTTTTCGTTAAAGTGATTTCAGGGTTTCCATTACGTACTCGGCAAACTCCTCGCAGGTTGCTCCCGTGGAGCGTCCTGTGACAGTAAGCCGTTTCTCCTCGAAGGAGCATATATCGAGTGCTCTTTCGAGCTTGTCCGCTTTGTCCTGATAGCCTATATGAGAAAGCAGCATTACCGAGGCGCGTAGCATTGAGCACGGATCGGCATATATTGCGCGTCCCTCGTTCACCATTCTGGGCGCGGATCCGTGTATTGCCTCGAACATGGCGTAGCGTTTTCCTATGTTCGCGCAACCTGCCGTTCCGACTCCACCCTGGAATTCCGCCGCCTCATCGGATATGATATCACCGTAGAGATTGGGGCAGAGTATTACCTGGAAGCTCTTGCGACGCTTCTTGTCCACCAGCTTTGCGGTCATAATGTCGGCATACCATTCGTCTGTGGTTATTTCGGGATAAAGTTCGGCAACCTTGTGACAGTCCTCAAGGAAGTTTCCGTCGGTTGTTTTTATTATGTTTGCCTTCGTTACCAGAGATACGCGCTCAAAGCCGTTTTTTCTCGCGTAATCGTAAGCGAGCCTGGCTATTCTGTCAGAGCCCTGCTTGGTGGTTATGGTGAAGTCGCACGCCAGGTCCTCGGTCACGTTGAAGCCGAGAGAACCGACGGCATATCCGCCCTCTGTATTCTCTCGGAAGATGGTCCAATTTATACCTTCCTCGGGGACCTTGACCGGCCTGATGTTGGCAAAAAGGTCGAGAGCCTTTCTCATAGCTACGTTTGCCGATTCTATGTTGGGCATACCGCTGCCCTTTTGAGGAGTGGTGGTGGGGCCCTTAAGGATAATGTGACACGCCTTGAGCTGTTCCATTACGTCATCGGGAATTGCCTTTCCCGTAGCTATTCTGTTTTCAATGGTGAGTCCGTCGATGTCAAGGAAGGTGACTCTTCCTTTTTTTATTTCCTCGTCAAGAAGAGACTCTAGGACTCGCCTCGCCTCCTTGGTTATGGTGGGGCCGATGCCGTCTCCGCCACATACGCCTATCTTTATAACGTCGAGAGAGCTGTAATCTATAAAATCGCCCTGCGACTTCATGTCCTCTACTCGTTTGAGCTGCTGTTCCAAAATTGCTCTGAATTTGTCACAAGCCGCATCAAGGTTGTTTTTGTAAATATCTATTTGCATAATAATAGGTTTCCTTAATTGTTTTTGGTGAATTGAAGCATTCCGCCAAAGAGAAGAATCTTTCTTTGTCTGTCACTAAGCGAAAGCTTGAGGGGTATTTTTACTCCTTTTGTTTTGTTGTGAAGTGTAGCATTATCAAGAGAAGATATGGAGTTTCTAAATCCTATAATCTCAATCTCGTCCCCTTCTTCTATCCTGTCGTAATCCGATTCGTCATCGAGGGTGAAGGGAATGATGCCGAAGTTGATGAGATTGGCGGCGTGTATTCTTGCAAAGCTCTTTGCTATTACCGCCTTTATTCCCAAATACTGCGGTACCATAGCGGCGTGCTCGCGGGATGAACCTTGACCGTAGTTTTCACCGCCGAGAATTATTCCGCCGCCAAGACGCTTTGCTCTCTCGGGAAATTCCGGGTCGCATACGGTAAAGCAAAACTCGGAGAGCTTCGGTACGTTAGAACGATAAGGAAGAATCTTTGCTCCTGCCGGCATAATGTGGTCGGTAGTTATATTATCTCCCACCTTAAGTGCTACAGTGCAGACGAGATCGTCCTTTGGGGGCTCGCCCTTGGGAACGGGTTTGATATTTGGACCTCGTTCGATTGTGATGCCATGTGCTGTGTCTTCATCAGCCGGCATATCAATGAGATTGTCGTTGATTGTAAAATACTCCGGCAGAGTAATGGCTTCAAGAGGATCAAGCGTGGTAGGATCCGTGAACACCCCGCATATTGCCGATGCTACGGCACATTCGGGAGATACCAGATAAACACCGGCATCCTTCGTTCCGCTTCTACCGAGAAAGTTGCGGTTGAAGGTGCGCAAACTTACCCCCTCCGATCTTGGTGAGAAGCCCATTCCGATGCACGGACCACAGGCACACTCGAGTATTCTCGCTCCCGCTGATATGAGATCTGTAAGAGCACCGCACTCGGCGAGCATTGAGTAGACCTGCTTTGAACCGGGAGATATCGAAAGGGAGACGTCAGGGTGCACCGTTTTACCCTTCAGTATTTTGGCAACCGTCAAAAGATCGCGCAGTGACGAGTTGGTACAAGAGCCGATGCATACCTGATTTATCTTCATTCCTGCAAGCTCGCTTACAGGCTTGATATTGTCAGGACTGTGCGGACACGCCGCGAGTGGACGGAGCGTAGATAGGTTGATGTCGTATTCTGCGGCATACGTAGCATCATAATCCGCAGAGATGGGGGTATAATCCTCTCCGCGCCTTTGTGCAATAAGAAATTTTTGCGTTACTTCATCAGATGGGAAAATCGACGTCGTTGCGCCAAGCTCGGCTCCCATATTGGTAATAGTTGCTCTCTCGGGTACAGTTAAGGTCTTTACGCCATCGCCACCGTATTCTATTATATATCCGACACCCCCCTTAACGCTTAACAGTCTTAACACCTCGAGGATAACGTCCTTTGCGCCGACGTACGGAGAGAGGCTTCCCGTGAGGTTTATCCTTATGATCCTTGGCATGGTTATGTAGTATGTACCGCCGCCCATAGCAACCGCTACGTCGAGACCGCCGGCTCCTATGCCGAGCATTCCTATACCTCCTGCGGTGGGGGTGTGGCTATCCGAGCCTATCAAGGTTTTGCCCGGGGTGGAGAAGCGTTCAAGATGTACCTGGTGGCATATTCCGTTTCCGGGTCGGGAGAATCTTATACCGTGCTTTTTTGCGACGGTTTGTATGTATCTGTGGTCGTCGGCGTTTTCAAAGCCGGCTTGGAGAGTGTTGTGATCAATGTATGCCACGGAGAGTTCTGTTTTGACTCTCGGTATTTCCATTGCCTCAAGCTGAAGGTACACCGCCGTGCCTGTTGCGTCCTGTGTTAAGGTCTGATCTATTCGTATTCCTATTTCACTACCCGGAGTCATATCTCCGGATACAAGATGGTTTTTGATTATTTTTTCTGCTATAGTGTAACCCATGGTTTACATAGTTCCTTAATTTTGATTGTTTATCGCAGAAATTATATTCTCTGCAGCTTTCTCTATGTGTAATGACGCGAGCGAATCGGCAAGGCTTGCATCACGCTTTTCTATTGCACCTAAAATCTCCTTATGCTCCTCGATGGATTTTTCGAGTCTGCCGGGGACGGTGAGTGAGAGTTTTCTGTAGCTTTTGATATTTCTGTGAAGCTCTCCGAGAATTTTGCACATAAGTCTGTTGCCTGCCGACTTGTATATAATCATATGAAAGGCGGTGTCGAGCTCCTTTATTTTTTCTGTATCGCCGCGTCCGAGATAGAACTCCGCGAGCTCGATATTTTCGCGCAATGCCTCTATCTCCTCCTCGACCATTCTCTCTGCAGCCATGGCTGATACTAGTCCCTCAAGTCTGCCGCGTATCTTATAAGTGTCGATAAGATCATCTTTTGTGACGCCAACGACCACTGCACCTCTGTTGGGAAATACATCGACCAGTCCTTCCTCGGATAAGCGGTGCAGTGCCGACCTAACCGGCGTCCTGCTTACTCCGAGCTTTTTACAAAGAGACATCTCGGTCAGAGACTCTCCGCGCTTGTATTCTCCGTTTAAAATTGCTTCCTCGAGCAGAAGGTAGACCTTTTCCTCGAGGGATTTTGTGGTTTCATTAATTATCATCTTTGTGCTCCATAGAAATTTCCTGAGAAACGGAATCTATAATGGCTACCATCTCATCGTCGCCGAGCAAGGTAGTTCTTCCGTCCTCGTAAAGTCTGTCGATAATTTCTTTGATTTTTATTACAAGCTTGTCGTGCTTTGTTACCGCGCGGAATTCGGGTAAGCGGTAGTGCTTATTTATCCAATACGCGATTCCGGCGAGTCCCGAGGTGTTCGACAGAGCGACCTCTGCGGGTCTGTTGAGTATGCTCTCGGTGTCGAATATGTTATATATCTCCGAATCCTTCATAAGACCGTCTGCGTGAACTCCCGCGCGTGTCACGTTGAAGTTGTCACCGACAAACGGAGTCATAGGCGGTATGCTGTATCCAAGCTTATTCTTGAAGTACTCTGCTATTTCGGTTATTACTCTGGGCTCCATGCCGTTGAAATCTCCGCGCAGTGACGCGTATTCGATGACCATAGCCTCAAGAGGTATGTTTCCTGTTCTTTCTCCTATGCCGAGCAGTGAGCAGTTGACCGCTGATGCTCCGTAGAGCCATGCGTTGACGGCATTGACTACGCCTTTATAGAAATCGTTATGACCGTGCCACTCCAGAAGCTCGGACGGAACGTCTGCATAATGGTGCAGACCGTAGACGATGCCGGGTACGCTTCTTGGCAGAGCGACTCCGGGGTAGGAGACACCGTAGCCCATCGTGTCGCACATTCTTATTTTTACCGGTATGCCGGCTTCCTTTGAAAGATCGGAGAGAGCATTGACAAAGGGAACTACAAATCCGTAGAAGTCGGCACGTGTAATGTCCTCAAGATGACAGCGCGGACGAATTCCTGCGTCAAAGGCCTGCTTCACTACGCCGAGATAGTGATCCATTGCTTCGCCTCTTGAGAGTCCCAGCTTCTTGAAAATATGGTAGTCGGAGCAGGACACGAGTATGCCCGTCTCCTTGATTCCTATCTTGCGTACAAGCTCGAAATCTTCCTTCTTCGCTCTTATCCAGGTCGTTATCTCGGGAAATTCGTAGCCGAGAGCCATACATCTTTCGACCGCCTCGCGATCCTTCTTGGTATAGACGAAGAATTCGCTCTGTCGGATAATACCGTGAGGACCGCCAAGACGGTGGAGCATGCTGTAAAGATCAACGATTTGCTCCGGCGTATATGGCGCACGCGATTGCTGTCCGTCACGGAAGGTGGTGTCGGTTATCCATATTTCCTCGGGCATATCAAGCGGCACACGTCTGTGGTTGAAGGCAACCTTCGGTATCTCGGTGTAGGGGTAAACCTCGCGATACAGGTTGGGCTCATCCACGTCCTGCAGAGTGTATCTGTATTGATGCTGCTCGAGCAGATTGCTATGCTTATTTTTTGTGATCATATTTACACCTCACAAGATTGTATACAAGTGTACAATTTATTATATGCGTAAATTATAATACAGATCACAATACAAAGTCAAGCGATTTACGATATTTTTAAAGCTTTTAACTTTGTAATTTTGAATACAGATATTAATATTACTAATATCCTTTTTGCGTTTTGATATTCTTAGCGAATTTATAGCGGAAGATTGTTGCAAAATCCGATATCATGTGATATAATTGCCTTGTACTTGCCAAAGGAGGTATTTCTTATGAAGCTTATGGGTAGGGGACATGATCCCGAGTTTTGGTCAGACGTAAGAGAGAATAAGATTTTTGAAAGATATCGCACAGAGTTGCTGAAATATTGGGACAACCACGTAGAAAACTATGAAATAAAGGCACTTACCTATTCAAAATGGAAGCTGTTCTGGGACTCGGGCGACAGAAGAGAGTTTGAGTCCGATTACTTTACGAGAAGGTATGCCTTTGAGCACACTCTTGCGCTTGCTCTCATCTATCCCGAGGAGAAAAAGTATACAGACAAGCTTATGGACATTATTTTTGCTATATGCGATGAGTATACCTGGTGCTTACCTGCACACCAAATGCAGAACGAGAGAAACGACAACTCTCGTATAGACCTTTTTGCATCTGAAATGGCGTTACACCTTTCTATGGCGTATACACTCCTTGGCGACAGACTCGATCCATTGATTCGCGACAGAATAAGGGTTGAGGTTGACAGACGTGTAATAAGCACGTATATTGGATGCGATAATTACGGCTGGTGGGAGATAGGCAAAAGCAACTGGACCGCGGTATGTGTTGGCTCTGTGGGCTGCACGATGATGCTTATGCGACCGGAGCTTATGACCGACAGAATGATAGACCGCCTTACAACAGCTATGCAGGGCTTTGTCGATGGCTTTGAGAGTGACGGAATTTGCACAGAGGGCTGCGGATATTGGGCGTACGGAGTCAGCTTCTTCGTAATGTTTGCCGATATGATTAAAATCTTTACAGACGGAAGAGTTGACTACTTCAGCAACCCTAAGATGAGGGCGATAGCGACGTTCCCACAGAGGATGTTTCTTTCGGGCAAGGCATCGGTGAGCTTTGCCGACGGACCGAGAACGCTCGATTATACCTTCGGAGTTATGCACAGACTTAAGAGAGAATACCCCGAGGACGTGCTTATTTATTCTCCCGAATACGGCAATTTCGATATCGGTTGCGGAAGAGCATCGGTAAGACTCTACGGCGCAATATGGATGAGTGAGGAATATTACCTTAATCCCGCGGACAGTACAACGGAGTTTGAGGAGTATGCAGAGTGTGCGCAGTGGTTGACCAAAAGAACACACGCCTACGGCTTTGCCGCAAAGGCGGGTCACAATGCGGAGATGCATAATCACAACGATGTCGGCTCTTTCATTTTTGCGAAGAGCGGGCGTCAGATGATAATAGACGTGGGCTCGGGCAAGTATACGAGACAGTATTTCTCACACGAAAGATACGGAATCTTTGAGCCCTCGTCGAGGAGCCATAACGTGCCCGTTATAAACGGTGAATATCAGTTCGTCGGAGCTGATGCCGCGGCAACCGACGTTGAGTATACCAAGGGAATATTTTCAATGGATATTTCCGGCGCATACAAGTGTGATGCTCTGAAATCTGTAAA
>JAEIGA010001613.1_pt1 | contig 35363 bp, 33 predicted proteins | sample 9270691 | NCBI WGS metagenome assembly JAEIGA01 (sample SAMN17057246, study PRJNA624740) | gut metagenome | biome: biome; isolation source: fecal sample | host: Bos grunniens | place: China: Xizang | collected 2019
AACTGCGTACTCGCCGATCCAGTGTCAAAAGAATACATAATGATCGGCCCTGCAGGTCGTTCCGTAATGAGCTACAAGAGTAAAGACCTCATCAATTGGGAAGGTCCTACCATCATCTACACCACTCCAGAGGATGTTTGGGGCGACATTAAGATTAACAGCATCTGGGCGCCTGAGCTCCACTACTACAAAGGAAAGTATTACCTCTTCCAGACATTTGACACTTCAGAGCCCCTTGCTGAGCAGTGGCGCAACTGGTACCACACAGGACGTGTGATGAGAGGTTCTCAGATTCTCGTTTCTGACTCACCTTATGGCCCTTATAAGACATTTGCCCCTCATTCTACAATGCCATCAGATATGATGACAATCGACGGAACCCTCTGGGTTGAGGACGGCATCCCATATATGGTATATTGCCACGAATGGGTACAGGTAACAGACGGAGCCATCGGCTATGTAAAACTCAAGGATGACCTGTCAGCAATCGATGGAGAAGTCAAGAATCTTTTCCGCGCCAGCTACGTCAACTCGACTTGGGGTAAGCCAATCCCTGCAGACGGAAGCGGCTACGTGACAGATGGTCCATACCTTTATAAAGGCAAGACAGGCAAGCTCTATATGATCTGGACAACCAACAATAGTTGCGGTATCGCCATTTCTGACTCAGGCAAGATTGCCGGTCCGTGGAGACAGCAGGACACTGCCCTCCTTACCGATGCAGGACACGGTATGATCTTCAAGACATTTGAGGGTAAAATCATACTTTGTCTCCATACCCCATATTGGGGCGAGACATATCCAAAGCTCTTTGAACTCGAAGATACTGGAGAGACTCTAAGAGTAGTTGGAGAATACGGTAAATAATTGACTATTAATTAACTCTAATCTTCTGGCCTATGCGTATCTTGTTTACGTTTAGGCCAGGATTTAGTTTTTTGATAGTGCTCTGATTCTTACCATACTTAGCAGCAATACCAGAGATAGTCTCACCCGATTTTACAGTATGCCATTTCTCTGCAGCCTTCTCCGCAGCGATGCGCATCTCTTCTGCAATAATCTGCTCGTCTGTCAGATAAACATCTTCTTCCTCCTGGATAGACTCCGGAACATATCGGGAAGAAGCATCAAGATAACTGCGTCTGAGCACAAATACATTCTTACGAAGCTCACCAGCCTCAAAATCGATAATCCACTGAGGATCAAAGGCAAATCCCTTGTAGCGGACTTCAAAATGCAGATGCGGACCCGAAGAGCGGCCGGTCGAACCGCCAAGACCGATAACATCACCAGCTCTAACCCAATCTCCCGGTTTTACATTTCTTTTAGAAAGATGTCCATAGAACGTCTCCAGACCATTCTCATGACGCACTACCACCATATTTCCGTAGCCACGCGAATACATTGACACTCTTACCCTGCCGTCAAAGGCACAAGCAACCGGAGTTCCAACCTTGAGCGGCAAGTCCACACCTTGATGTCGACGTCCGTGACGATAGCCAAACTTTGAATATACTTTGGTACTATATGGGCAAGCAAACTTACTCACAGAGTCAATCAAGCAGATTGAATTACGGTATCCAAGATCTTCCAGCTTCACATCTTTATATGGAGTGAGATTATTTTCCACCCAATTCTCCACAAATACGGAACTCGCTTCAACCTTCTTTATATTCTTGATATAGTACCAAGTATTATCATCTCTAAGGACTATCTGCAGGTTGCTGTCATTTACATCAATAGTATCTACAGGAGCACCTTTGCCCTGGAGAAATTGTGTAGAGATGCTGACATAATCCTCCGGAATAAAACTATATGACGGAGGTGGGATATCACGAGATAGCATTACTGCCAGAGGCAGCAAGATTAATAAATTCATAAATTTCTGATTTTTACTGCCTTACAGCAGCAAATTTTGTTTCAAATAATTGTTGTGTCTGAGAAATCTTTTCCTGAAGCACTTCTTCGCTACGAGCTTCACAGATAAATCTAAGATATGGCTCTGTGTTTGAAGGACGTATATTAAACCACCAGTCCTCAAACTCGAGTCTGTAGCCATCAAAATCCATAACCTTGAGCGGTTTCTCCTGTGAGCTAAAGTACTCGCAAAGAGCTTTCATTGCTCCTTGCTTATCCTCCAGACGGAAGTTAATTTCTCCAGAATTGCGATATTTGACAATGCTGGCAATCTCTTCACTGAAAGTGCGTCCTTGCTTTTTCAAGGCAGAAACAATATTCAACACGATCAGAGAAGCCATAAGAGCACTATCCGAATAGAAGAAATCTTTGAAGTAATAGTGTCCGGCCAATTCTCCACCCCAAAGGCCATCAATTTCACGAAGTTTCGGAGCGGCAAACGCTCTACCGACACGCCAGGTATGCACATCTGCATTATAGGATGACAGGTACTCGGAAACAGCTTTTGAAGAGCGTATCTCCTGTAGAACGATAGGAGCTTCGGCGCCCTTTTCTTCGCAGAAATATCGAGCCATCATAGCGATGATCAGGTCAGGGGCAACAAACTGTGCTTTTTCATCTACAAACATCACTCTGTCTGCATCGCCATCATAAATCACGCCCACATCAGCCTTCTTTTCAAGCACCAAAGCCTTCAGCGGCTCTACATTCTTAGGGACAAGAGGGTTCGGCTCGTGATTTGGAAACCTTCCATCAAGGGTATCGAAGATATAGCTTGGGGTCTGGCCATAAACGTCCTTTGCAAAAAGACAAGCCATACCATTAGACAGGTCAAAAGCGATTTTCAGATTGCTGAGATCTGACTTATACTTGGACATATACTCGATATAGTCCTTGTATATCTCCTTCTGATAAACCGCACCTTTCTTTTCTGCAGGCACTATCTCCTTCTCTTCGTCAATCCATTGTTTGATTGTTCCTAGTCCGGTATCATAACCCACAGGAAGAGCATTCTCTCTGCTGACTTTAAGGCCGTTATATTCTGCAGGATTGTGGCTTGCAGTAATCTGCACAGAAGCCGGAAACCCGTAATATGCGGTAGAAAAATACACCATCGGGGTGCTACTCAAGCCCAAATCATAAACATCAGCACCGGCGTCTGTGATACCTTGTATCAAGCTATCGTGGATTTCATCTGACGATACTCTACAATCTCGGCCTACAAGCACTTTATCTGCAGACAGAAGTTGGGGAAGGAAAAATCCTATCTTGTATACAATATCTTTATCAAAATCAACACCCCAGATTCCTCTGATGTCGTAGGCATGAAAAGCTCCCATAAAGATTATTTAATTTTTGATTTGTATGATGTTCTGATCTTACCGGCAGAGATTCCCTGCAACTTGCGAGCCACCATCTTGCGACGAATAGGTGCAACTAGATCGGTAAACAGCACTCCATCAAGGTGAGAAAGCTCGTGTTGAACCATTCTGGCAGCAAATCTTTCAAACACCTCACTCTGCTTCTCAAGGTTCTCGTCATAATACTCTACTCTGAGGCTGTCAGGTCTGCGCACGTCTGCATAAATGCCAGGAACGCTAAGACAACCTTCGTTGTATTCGCACATTATATTGCTTTCAGAAACGATTTCCGGATTGATCATTGTCCTCTTGAATCCCTTGAGATAGTCATAGACATCAGACATAACGTCGCCATCTACCACTACAACCCTGAGGCTCTCGCCTATCTGAGGGGCAGCCAGGCCACAGCCTTCCGAGCTGGCAAGAGTTTCCCATAGGTCAGCAACAAGAGTCTTGATTTCCTCCGTTTGATTAAGGTCTACAGGGGAAGCTTTCTTTCTGAGAACTTCTGACCCGTATAAAAAAATTGGTCTAATCATCTGTTTTACTTCTTCTTATCCATATAACTCTGCAAGATTATTGCCGCACTGATTTTATCTACGGAATTCTTGTCCCTTCTATCGCTTTTCTTCATTCCTCCGTCAATCATTGCCCGATGAGCCAGCACAGAAGTAAAACGCTCGTCTTCCAACACGATAGGTACATCAGGAAAAGCTTTTGCTAGTTTTTTCAAGAAAACATCCACATCTGCGGCTGCTTGAGCCGGGGCTCCGTTTAGATTGAGAGGATAGCCCACAACAAAACGCTCAATGGTCTCAGAAAGAGCATATTTTTGGAGATATTCTATTATCTTTGCAGAAGGAACAGTTTCCATTGGAGACGCAAAAATGCCAAGTGGATCGCTCACCGCGACCCCCACTCTGGCGCGACCATAATCTATGCCGATGGTTCTGTTCATTGTGCGAAATTAGTTAAAAAGTATGGGACGACAAAATCCAAGCGACAAAAACCGTGTTTACAGGCTATCACTTGTAGACAACAACAGCCACAAACAGATACGAGCCATCCGCTTCACAAAAGCAAGGTTCATCCAGGCTTGTGTCGTGGCTGGAGTCAGCATCATTTTGCTGCTCTATTGTCTTATCGCTTTTACCCCTATTCGCAAAACGATTCCCGGCTATCCTGACGCCTATTCCAAGAAATTGTCGCTGAACAATGCGATGAAAATTGATTCACTTGAGAATATGCTCAACCGCTGGCACTTGTATGCCCTAGGAATGGAAGAAGTTCTCTCAGGAAGAAGCGAAGTCACCCAGGAAGAACTTGTAAAAAACGGAGGCGCAGCCAATTTCCTGTCCAGCAAAGGCAAGGAAATACTTGCCGAGCAAGACAAGCTTTTGAGAGAAGGCATACAAAAGGCTCAGCAGTTTACTATCAGTCCTAGCAACACCAACCGCTCACTTCCTATCGAAGGCAAACATTTCTTCACCCCAGTCAAGGGAGTAATATCCAATATCTGGGACGGAGTGGAACATCTGGGCGTCGACATCACAGCCTCAAGTGGAAGCATTGTCAGCTCAGTACTCGACGGCATCGTGATCTTCTCCGGATGGGATGAGGACTTCGGACACATTTTGATTGTTCAACACGACGACAATATTATCAGTATTTACAAGAAAAACCAGAGAGCATTGGTCAAGGTGGGCGACCAGATCAAGGCCGGCACACCTATAGCTATTGTAGGCAGCGCCCCTAACAGTCCAAATGACGAGCACCTGCATTTTGAGCTTTGGCTCTCCGGAGTAAACCTTGATCCAACCAAATACATAAACTTTTAATTGTGACCAAAAGAAAGATTGCAATACTCGGCTCTACCGGTTCAATCGGAACCCAGACACTTGACGTAGTGCGCCAGCACCGCGACCTGTTTGAAGTAAGCCTCATCTCAGCTCGTTCCAGCGCAGACCTCCTCATCAAGCAAGCAATTGAGTTTGATGTGGAAAATGTTGTCATCTGCGACGAAGGAAGATATAATTATGTAGCCGATGCCCTGAAGGAAAAAGATATAAAAGTCTGGACCGGCATTGACAGCATCTGCGAGCTCGTCAAGCTTGATTGCGTCGACATTGTTGTCGGTGCAATGGTAGGATTCAGCGGCCTCAAGCCAACTCTTGCCGCATTGGAAGCAGGAAAGATTGTCGCATTGGCAAATAAAGAAACCTTGGTCGCAGCAGGAGCAATTGTCACCAGCACGATGCGCAAGCACGGCGGCGTCATCCTTCCTGTCGACTCCGAGCATTCGGCCATCTTCCAGTGCCTCCTCGCCGCACAAGGCAATGAGGTTGAAAAGATTCACCTGACCGCATCAGGTGGCCCTTTCCGCACTTGGGAGAAGTCCCGCATAGCTACAGCAACAGCAGCAGATGCTCTCAAACACCCTAACTGGGATATGGGCTGGAAGGTCACAATTGACTCAGCGACGATGATGAACAAAGGATTTGAGGTTATCGAGGCCAAATGGCTCTTTGATATTGACCCCGAGCGCATCAATGTCGTGGTTCATCCAGAATCAATGATTCACTCTATGGTGGAGTTTGTCGATGGAGCGATTATCGCTCAGATTGGCTGCCCTGATATGCGCGAGCCGATAGGATTTGCCCTCAGCTTCCCTCAACGATTGACTGTCGGCAACAAGCGTGTAGATTTTGCTGCGCTAGGCAAAATGACATTTGAAGAAGCAGACATCACCCGCTTCCCTTGCTTGGAACTCGCCTACGAATCAATTCGCCGTGGCGGAAATGCACCTTGTGCACTCAATGCGGCCAACGAAGTGGCAGTAGCAGCATTCCACAAAGGCCTGATTTCATTCTACGATATCGCAAAAATCAATGAGAGATGTTTGACCACTGGCTTGAATTTTGTTGAGCAGCCAACACTTGAAGACATTTTCCAAACAAACAAAGAAATTGCTGCAATAGCTGATGGTTATATTAATTAAGATTTTTCAAGTAATACTTGCCCTTTCAACACTCATAATAGTCCACGAATTTGGACACTTCCTTTGGGCAAGGATTTTCAAGATACGTGTTGAGAAGTTCTACCTTTTCTTTGACGTCGGCGGAAAAGCAATAGCTCGCTGGAAATGGGGAGAAACCGAATTCGGCATCGGCTGGTTGCCATTTGGCGGATATTGCAAGGTGTCCGGCATGGTAGATGAGTCTCTAGACGTAAAGAACCTCAACCAAGAGCCCAAGCCGTGGGAATTCCGCAGCAAACCTGCTTGGCAAAGGCTTTTTGTTATGGCTGGCGGAGTAGTCAACAATTTTATATTTGCCATTCTGCTTTACATCTCCATAATGGCCATATGGGGACAAAGATATATATCTAATCAGTATAGCCAGATCTATGTCAATGAACTCGCTCACGAGATGGGATTCAGAACCGGAGACCAGATCTTGAGTTTTGACGACTATAGTCCTGAAAATTTTGCGATGCTTCAGGCAGATCTTGCCAGAAGGGATGTACATAAAGCAACTGTGCTCAGAAATCAAGACACCGTTGAGCTCTATATTGACCAAGCGATGATTGGGGATGTTCTGCAGTCTCAGTTAATGTTTGATCTTGCAGTACCTTTTATCATTGACTCCGTATCCCAAGCCGGTCCAAACAGAAACTCCGAGCTCACCAGAGGAGATAAGGTAATTGCCATCAATGATGAGCCTGTAGAGTGGCTCCAAGACTCAAGAAACGTGCTTGAGAAGCTCAAGAATCAGGAAGTTCTGGCTCAGGTAGTTAGAGATGCAGACACACTCTCTGTACCAGTCAAGGTAGATAGTGCAGGTATGATGGGAGTATATATGGCTCCTCTGACAAATATCAAATCCAAGGAATACTCTTTATTGGAGGCTATTCCTGCAGGATTGAAACTCACAGGAGAAAACATTTCTGGGTACCTACAAGACCTTAAATTGCTTGTCACACCATCATCCGGAGCATACAAGTCGGTCGGTAGTTTCATCGCTATTGGCGAAGCCTTCCCTGACACGTGGAATTGGTACCAGTTCATCAATCTTCTCGCACTTCTCTCAATTATGCTTGGCGTAATCAACCTTGTTCCAATCCCGGGCCTAGACGGAGGACATATATTTTTCACTCTATATGAGATGATATCCGGTCACAAACCAAGTGAAAAATTCTTGATTGTAGCACAGTTGATTGGCATGGCACTCATCTTTGCATTAATGTTCCTCGCGATAGGAAATGACATTACTAGAGTTATTAATTTTTAAAATCACATATTATGAAAAGGGTACTATTGACTCTCGTTTCAGTTTTGAGTATCATTGGTTGTAAATCCACAGTTACTCTACTTCCAAATGTAAGCGGAAAGGCTGGTGAGGTAATCATTGTCATCAGCAAGGAGAATTGGGAGGGCGCCTTGGGCGACGCTACCAGAGAACTTCTTGCCTCAGACGTTCCATATCTTGCACAAAAAGAACCATTATATTCTCTTGCCAATGTTGCACCCGGTGGATTTACAGATCTTTTCAAAATCCATAGAAATATAGTATTCTACAATATTGATCCACAAATAGATAGCGCAGCTGTCCTTTTCAGAAACGACATATGGTCAACTCCGCAGTGTGTAGTGCAGATTAATGCACAAAACAGCGAAGCCGCCGTTGAACTTTTAAAAACCAACGGAACTCATATTGAGAGATATATTGAACAGGCAGAGCGTGACAGAGTCATCAAGAACACGATGAAGTATGAGGAAAAACCTCTTGCTGAGATTCTCCCAGAGAGATTTGGCGGAATGATGCATTTCCCAATGGGATATAAGCTCAGAAAAGCAACCGATGATTTTGTTTGGATCGCCAATGACAAGCAGTACGTATACCAGGATGTGCTCATCTACAAATACCCTGCAGAGGAAGACCATCCGTTTACATCTAGCAACATCATCAAGAACAGAAATGCGATTATGAAGGCAAATGTGCCAGGAATGCGTGAGAACTCGTATATGATTACCAGTCCACACTTCACTCCTATGGTAGAATATCTCAGATATCGCGGAAGAAATATCGTTCAGACCAGAGGTATGTGGGACGTAGAAAACGATTATATGGGCGGTCCATTTGTCTCACACTCCTTTTATAGTCAGGACGGCAAAGAAATCATTGTACTTGAAGCTTTTGTATATGCTCCAAGCCTTGACAAACGTCAGCACCTTCGTCAGGTAGAGGCTCTGCTATATTCATGGGAATGGCAAAACAAAGAAGAAAATGCTGAAAATAATTTGTCAAATGCAAATTAATTACTATATTTGCACTCCCAATTTAGTGCATTAGCATTTGGGATTGAGTTGGTGGGTTCGTATAACGGCTAGTACTCAAGATTTTCATTCTTGCAATAGGAGTTCGATTCTCCTACCCACTACAAATATTAAAAAGAAATAATAATGGCAAATACAGCTTCAGCAAAGAAGGCCGATCGTCAGAACGAAAGGCGTAGATTGCATAATAGATATTATGCAAAGACAACAAGAAACGCAATCCGCGACATCCGCAAGACCACAGATAAGGCAACTGCAGAGAAGAATGCACCTAAGGTTTATGCGATGATTGATAAGCTTGCAAAGATTGGTCTTATCCACAAGAACAAGGCTTCAAACCTCAAGAGCGGTATCGCAGTTTACATCAACAAGCTTTCATAAGTAAAAGTTTAAATACAAAAAAGAGCGGCCATCAAGGTCGCTCTTTTTTGTGTTTATAGGGGAAGGCCCCCAGATTAAAGAGTTCTCTTGACCTCAATAATCTGGAATGCCTCAATCATATCACCCTGCTTAATATCGTTATATCCAGCGATGCCGATACCACACTCCTTGCCGGCAGAAACTTCCTTAACAGAGTCTTTACCGATCTGAAGAGAGCTGAGCTCACCGGTATAGATTACGATACCGTCGCGGATAAGTCTAGCCTTAGACTTCTGAATCATCTTACCATCACGGATAATACATCCGGCGATTGTACCGACCTTAGAAATCTTGAATGTCTGCTTAACCTCGGCAGTTGCGATAACCTCCTCCTTCTTCTCTGGCTCAAGCATACCCTCGATACCATCCTTAACCTCGTTGATACAGTCGTAGATCACAGAGTACAGACGGATCTCAATACCCTCTCTATCTGCAGCCTTACGAGCCTCAACAGTAGGACGTACCTGGAAGCCAACGATCACAGCATCTGATGCCTCTGCGAGAAGCACGTCTGACTCAGAGATTCCTCCCACAGCTTTGTGGATAACATTAACCTTAACCTCCTCAGTTGAGAGCTTGATGAGCGAATCCGAGAGCGCCTCTACAGAACCGTCCACATCACCCTTAACGATAATATTGAGCTCCTTGAAGTTACCGATAGCAATTCGGCGACCGATCTCTTCAAGAGTCATATGCTTCTGAGTCTTGATGCCCTGGATGCGAAGAAGCTGCTCACGCTTAGCTGCAATGCTCTTTGCTTCTCTCTCATCAGACATAATGTTAAACTTCTCACCTGCCGCTGGAGCGCCGCTAAGACCCAACACAGAAACCGGAGTTGATGGACCAGCTTCAGTCACCTTCTGTCCACGCTCATTGAACATAGACTTGATGCGGCCATAGTAGCTTCCACAAAGCATCATATCGCCCTGGCGAAGTGTTCCCTCCTGCACGAGTACAGTTGCAAGGTATCCTCTACCCTTATCAAGCGATGACTCGATTACGGCACCGATTGCAGGCTTATTAGGATTTGCCTTGAGCTCAAGTATATCAGTCTCGAGAAGCACTTTATCAAGAAGCTTGTCTACATTAAGACCGTGCTTAGCGGAGATCTCCTGACACTGGTACTTTCCACCCCAGTCTTCAACGAGAATATTCATCTCTGAAAGCTGACGGCGAATTGTGTCAGAATTTGCTCCTGGCTTATCCATCTTATTAATTGCAAATACCATTGGCACATTGGCCGCCTGGGCGTGGTTGATAGCCTCAATAGTCTGCGGCATCACAGCATCGTCAGCAGCAACAATAATGATTGCAAGGTCGGTGAGCTGAGCACCTCTAGCACGCATCGCTGTAAAGGCCTCGTGTCCCGGAGTATCGAGGAATGTGATGCGACGGCCATCAGAGAGCTTTACATTATATGCACCGATATGCTGTGTGATACCACCTGCCTCACCGGCAATCACATTTGACTTGCGCACATAGTCAAGAAGCGAAGTCTTACCGTGGTCAACGTGACCCATCACAGTGATGATTGGAGGTCTTGGCATGAGATCCTCAGGCTTGTCTACCTGCTCTGACTGCGAAATCTCTTCAGAGATCTCTGCTGTGACAAACTCTACCTTATAACCAAACTCCTCAGCTACAAGAACAAGAGTTTCAGCATCAAGTCTCTGGTTAATAGACACCATCAGACCAAGGCTCATACAAGCACCGATAACCTTCACTACAGGCATATTGTCCATCAAAGTTGCGAGATCGTTAACTGTCACAAACTCTGTTACTCTCAATATGCTCTTTTCAGCTGCAGCTTCTGCCATCTCTTCCTGAGTACGTTGAGCAGCAGCTTCTCTCTTCTCCTTACGATACTTGGCTCCGAAGTTGTTTTTCTTCTTGCCCTCGTTCATCTTTGCGTAGGTTTCCTTCACCTGCTTCTGGATTTCCTTCTGGAGTTCCTCCTGCTCTGCCTCTGTCATCACAGGCTTGAAGCGGTTCTTGTCTGCCTTGCGACCCTTCTGAGGATTTGCCTGCTGAGGCTGATTCTGATTAGGGTGCTGCTTCTTCTCTTTCTTCTGGTTCCTCTCAATATTGGCACCAGCCTTTGCCACATCCACTTTCTGGCTGCCCTTGTTGATGCGCTCACGCTTCTTAGGCTTAGCATCAAATTGGCTCAAATCTATCTTGCCGACAACCTTAAAAGGATTGTTCTCGTCGGTCTCAGCTTTGGCTACAGGCTTAACCTCCACAGGCTTGGCAACTACAGGCTCAGGCTCAACTACTGTCTCTGGTTCTGGGAGCACTACAGGTTCTGGCTCGGGAGCAACCACAGGTTCTGGTTCTGGGGCTACCACAGGCTCAGGCTCAACTACTGGCTCTGGTTCTGGAACAACCACAGGCTCAGGAACAACTACCGGCTCTGGCTCGGGAGCAACCACAGGCTGCTCTACCTCCTTCTTTACATTAATAAAGGTGTTACTCTTTATTATTGTTTCCTGCTCGGGTTCATCGTCCTCTTCAACCTGAGTATTGCGTTTCTTCTCGCTCTTCTCGATAATTTCAGAAAGCTTGACATCCACTTTGTCTGCAGCCTGCTTCATTTCGAGATCCTTGCCAAACTGCTTGGCAATTGCTGGAAGATACTCCTCAGAAACCTTCACATTGGGGTTTGCATCAATATCCAAGCCCTGCTTCTGAAGGAACTGAACGAGATCGTCCAAGCCAATATTGTATTGTCTAATTATCTTATTTAATCTTATTTCTGCCATTTCGTCAAGTTTTCTTGTTAGTCGATGTCTTCAAACTCTGCCTTAAGAAGTGCAAACACCTCTGCTACAGTCTCATCCTCAAGGTCTGCTCTCTTGGCAATATCCTCTGGAGAGAATGCAAGCACTGATTTTGCAGTATCACAGCCGATAGACTCAAGACGATCGATAACCCACTGATCGATTTCATCTGAGAACTCACTGAGAAGCACGTCTTCTTCATCGATATCGTTCTTTGGAAGTTCTCTATAAACCTCAATATCACGACCGATGAGCTTACCTGCAAGCTCTACGTTCACACCATTACGACCAATACCCTTGTGCACCTGATCTGGCTGCATAAATACCTTTACCTTATCCTCTGGATTGTCTGTCATCTCTGTATAAGAAACTACACCAGGGTTGAGTGCACGCTGAATGAGAAGCTTAGGGTTTGAAGACCACTGGATCACGTCAATATTTTCATTGCGAAGCTCTCTCACGATACCAAGGATACGACCACCCTTAACACCGATACAAGCTCCGATTGGATCAATGCGATCGTCATATGATTCTACTGCTACCTTTGCTCTCTCGCCAGGTACACGAACCACCTTCTTGATTGTGATGAGACCATCAGCAATCTCAGGAACCTCCTGCTCAAACAATCTCTCAAGGAAATCGTTTGTTGTACGGCTAAGAGTAATATATGGAGTAGTGTTGTTCTTCATCTCAACACTCTTGATGATTGCTTTTACAGAATCACCCTTCTTGAAACGCTCTCCAGGGATCTGCTCTGCGCGAGGGATATGGAGTTCGTTGCCATCCTCATCAAGAATGAGAACTTCCTTAGACCATGGCTGATATACTTCACCATAGAAGAGCTCGCCCACTTTCTCTGAATATTTCTTGAAGACATTGGCCTTCTCAATATCCATAATACGGCCCTGGAGGTTCTGACGGATGTTCAGGATACCTCTACGACCAAATGCTGAAAGAGGAAGGTATTTTGAGTACTGATCACCGATCTCATAATCCTCATAATCACCACCATCTTCCTTGATACCTTCGAGGGTAATCTCTGCATTAGGATTCTCTACTTCCTCTACGACATCAAAGTTCTGATAAATCTCGCAAGTACCCTTGTCAACGTTGACAATCACGTCAAAGTTATCTGAAGATCCATAGGTCTTTGCAATCTGAGTAAGGAACACGTCTTTAAGGACCTGCATCATCACAGGGCGGTCAATATTCTTTTCCTCCTTAAAGTCCTTAAACGCGTCAATTAGCGTAATTACTTTGTCTTTTTCCATTGTATTTTATTCTTTTATTGTTTTCAAAAGTTCATCAGCCTGATCAGCATCAATACCAACCGATCCAACTGTGAGGCTATAATCCTCGATATTTCTGTCAAACTCTGCAAGTACTGCTCTATGCACGGTCTCACAATCAGAAAGAGAAACCGGTTCGGATTCTTTATCTAGAAGAACCTCAAATACATTATCATCGTCATCAAAAATAATCTCAACTACCTGGCAGTTCACTTTTGCTGCCGCCTGTTCTACAACTGATTGAAACTTGTCTCTTTCCATATTGACTTGATTTTTAGATATAAAAAAGGAAGACCCCCTCGGCCTTCCCTCTCACTATATCGTTGCAAATATAGAAATAATTCATAACTTTGCAAAAATTAATAAGATAATTAGTTAGTATATTTTTTATGAAAAAGAAATTAGCAGTTTTATTTGTCTTTATCTGCAGCCTATTCAGCTTCAACTCATGCGACTTAACCATGAGCGGAACCTATACTTTCGGACATTATGTTGAATTCTCTGTCGCAAAAGAAGATACCAAGAAAGCTCTTGAGAACTACTTCAAGGCAACTCTTGATTTCAACGAAACCTTCACCTATACCGGAGAAAGATCTGACGCTATCGCTTTTGGTATTACAAAGCTCGAGGAGACAGCAAAAAAGTTCAACAAAGAGCAGATTGTCGGCATGCTTGAGGAGAACGACTGGGTAGTATATGCTATGTACATCAGTGGTCACAAAACAGAAGCACATATCGGTGGCATCACCTGGAGCCACTATAAAGCTGACGAAGAAACAGAAACTACAAGCTTCTAAAGAAGATAATCCAAGGATGCCGGTCCTTCATTAAAAAGAAGATCCATCACAGAAAGATTTGGAATAAACCCGCATCTTTGAGAAAATACCTGATAATAAGGCCTAGCCAGTCCAAGATCATTTAGGATTGTGTTAGGCCTTTTTGGATGTATATCTGCTGGGATTTCCAGGCCATACTCGTCAGTTGGGAGGATTTGTGTAGCAATCCCAATCTTGGACATAAAGAACTTTATGATATTCATATCCAAGTCCCATAGGGTCTCTGGCTTCTCATCCAATATCGCATATAATTCATCTCTGTAGTAATCAAAAAATGCAGACGAATGATATGCTGTGTCAATACATCTCTTTGTTTTCAAGAGCCACGGGGTGGAATAATCCACCAGAACCTCAGTGATCGGCAGATTCTTAGAACTATGCTGAATCGGGAAATTCAAGCTCTGCACCCCGTTTTCCGCATAGATGTGACACCTGTTCCTATAGCTCTGCTTTTGGAAACTCTCGTGAGCTTCCATAAAAACCGAAGAATACTTTGCAAGTAATGCAAAGTATTCTATCGGAGGGAAATATGCTATCGTTAGAGTCACTACTCTATTGAACCCTTGTTTGATGAATTATCTGATCTCACGATACCTCTCTTTGAGTTCTTGATAAACTCAAGGATAGTATCTCTCTCAACAGACTGAGGGAAGCCGGCTGCCACCTTTGCACAAGCATCCGAAATATTATATCCCTGATAATAGATTGTATCGTAAATATCCTTGATATTGCGGATAACATCAGACTCAAAACCACGACGACGAAGTCCGACGATATTGATACCTGCATAGCAAATAGGAGTTCTACCGCAGATTGAATATGGCGGGATATCCTTATTTACTGCCGAGCAACCGCCCACCATAGCGTGTGTGCCAATGTGTGAGAACTGGTGCACAGCTGTATTACCACCGATAATAGCCCAGTCGTCAACGTCTGTCTCACCTGCGATACCCACATAGCTGACGAGGATGCAATGCTTACCCACACAGCAGTCGTGAGCAATGTGCACATATGACATCACAAGAGTATCGTCGCCAACCTTTGTCACACCCTTACCGCTGGCTTTTGTACCGCGATTGATTGTAGCGCATTCGCGAATCGTAACTCTATCGCCAATCTCAACATATGTAATCTCGCCGCTGAACTTGAGATCCTGAGGCTCTCCACCAACCACTGCACCAGGGAAAACCTGACAATCGTTTCCCATCTTTACATATGAAAGGATATTTGCGTGAGGGTATATCTTACAGTTATCACCGATTTCCACATTGTCCTCAATATAGGCATATGGGCCTACCTCGACATTATTACCAAGTTTTGCGTTTGGACTAACCGTAGCAAGAGGATGAATCTTTACCATAATATTCTATCTGTTTAACACAGCGGCCGCAGCCTGACTGTTAATTCTATGTCCTGATTTATATGCACTTACTCGAGCTTTCAAGTATGCTCCACAGAGTCTAAGGTCTCCGATGAGATCAAGAAGTTTGTGACGACCACACTCGTTAGGGAAATGAAGAACAAGGTTGCTGAGATAGCCCTCTGGTGTAACTCCCAACTTAGGCTGATTAAAGAGCTTACACATATTGTCAATCTGCTCGTCTGTTACAGGATGCTCTACGATAACTATCGCATTTTCAACGTCTCCACCCTTCACGAGTCCTCTAGATACAAGGAACTCCAACTCATGGAAGAAGCAGAATGTTCTACAAGGAGCAATTTCCTTCACATAGTCAGTAGTCTCATCCCAAGTCGCACTCTGTACTCCAAGTACTCTTGAGCCAAAATCCACTGTGACTTCATAGCTCATATGGTCAGCAGGAGTAATCTTTACCCAAGAACCTGTCTGCTCATCTTTAATTTCAATCTCCTTATCAATCTCTATATATCTTCTCTCTGCCTCCTGCTGCTGAAGTCCATCCGGAGCTATGCTCTTAACATAGTAAGAAGCGCTTCCGTCAAGAATAGGAACTTCCTCATTATCAATCTTTATCAAAGCATTATCTACACCCAGACCGGTGAGGGCAGAAAGCACGTGCTCTATTGTAACAACTGCAACATCTCCTTCCGAAATAGTAGTACTTCTGTCTGTCCTACTTACTTTATCGGCAGTCGCAGCGATTTCAACTCCGACGTCTTCTCTTAGAAATCTAATACCAAAATTTTCAGGAGCGGGACAAATGGTCATATGTGAAAACTTACCAGTATGAAGTCCTCTTCCCTCAAATGTATATTCCTGTTTTACTGTTTGCTGTTTCATTGGGTTGCAAAGGTAGTAAAAAAAATTATTCTTCCGCAGACTGCTTGAACTTAGCGTAGGCCTTCAAGAACTTTTTATGCGGAATTGCCGGCATGCCAAGATAAGTCTCGCCTGGCTTGCGCACATTGCCGATTACACCAGACTTGGCACACACTGTCGTATGAGGTGCAATCTTCAGATGGCCGATAATACCCACCTGCCCAGCAAATATACATCCTTCGCCAATTTGCGAAGAACCAGCCACTCCAGAGAGGGCTGCCATTGCTGTATTCTTTCCGATCACAACATTGTGGGCGATCTGGCAAAGGTTATCTATCCTCACACCATCTTCAATGATAGTAGACTCCATTGGCGCTCTATCCACTGTCGTATTTGAGCCAATCTCCACGTCATTGCCAATGATGACATTACCCAGATGCTCAATCTTCTTCCAAGAACCGTCAGGCTGCTGAGCATTACCGAAGCCATCGTCGCCAATAATGCAGCCGGCGTGAAGGATAACCCTATCCCCTATCACGGTTCCAGAGAAGATGTGTACGCCCGGATATATAATGCAGTTAGAGCCTATTTTGACATCTTCTGCTATTGTAACATTGTTGTAGATCTTACAACAATCTCCAATCTGAGTCTTTTTGCCTATTGTAACATAATCTCCCACATAAACTCTCTTGCCAAGTTTAGCAGAGCAGGCAATGCGGCAACGTCCACGATGGCGCTTATACGCCTTGCGCTGATTGGTAACATAGTTAAGCAGCTCCGCAATTGCACTGTAGGCATTCTCCACCTTTATCATTGTGCAATGCACTTCTTTCTTAGGCTCAAAATCAGCATTTACCAGCAAGATTGAAGCCTTGCTGGTATACACATAATGCTCATATTTAGGATTTGCAAAGAAACAAAGCTGACCGCTCTTTCCATTTTCAATCTTTGCAAAACTTGAAACTTTAATATTTGGATCACCGACAACGGTGCCGTTTAAAACTTCTGCGAGTTGTTTAGCTGTAAATTCCATTATTTCAAAACTAAAAACGCCAACCAAAGCTCACTGCAATTGTTACAAGAGTATGGTAATTGTGAATTTCTGGAGATAGTGCATTAACCAACTCTCCATAGGCATTAAAATTATCGTAATCGTAATATGGGTAATACCTCTGAAGAGGATATACGTTTGCTTTGACTACCGCATCTGCAAAGAAAGAGCCTGCTGACGAGTATCCTATACCAAGAGCAAATGTCTCGCTCTTCTCATTAACTTTGTTATCAGAAACAAGATATCTTGTGCCGGTATAATAGTTATCAAAGTAGTCAAGGTAGTCTGAAGCAAAAACATCCTCACCAAGGTCATTCTGCCAATACTTCTCAGGACTGGTCAAGAAAGAATAACCGGCTCTAACTGAGAACTGAGGCGTAATCCTATACTCAGCACCCAGACGAAGCTCATGGCTAGCACCGGCAAAATTTCTATTGGTTTCATTGAGATCATAGAAAGGATCCTCAAAACCAAATTCATCATCATCTGCCATAAACCTCATCCCACTATAGTCTGTCATCTCATAATCCATGCTCCAAAGAACTCTATGCGCAAAAGTCCACGCAATACCCAGATTGATGACATAAGGAGAAACAAGATTATATTCATAAGATCCTATCGGAGAGCTTGCTCTGTCATCAAACGAACTGTCAACAAAGCTGGTTGATGCCGAATATTGCCACTCCTCGGAAATTGAGTAAATGGTAGGAGTCTGTATCGCTGCACCAAGCCTGAGGTTCTTGCTTGGAAGGTAGATCACACCCAATTTACCATAAAGACCATCATAAGATGCGGCGTAGTCATAGACATAACTACCACTGTTGAAATATGTGGTTACAGATCCTCCACCGTTGGCAGCAAACGAAATTGGGAAATCCTCTGGTCGCTTTGCAGCCTCGATAAATGTCTCAGAGACACTATATGTAGCTGAAGGCATGCCCATATTGACACCAACAAACAACTGATCCGAGATATTCATACCGAAGTTGAGGATCATATCATCTTTTGTGCCATTTTTTACAACTACCGATCTCTGAGCCAAAGCACTTGGAACAAAGTGATTGAAATCCTCAAGAGCCTCTGAAACACCCACATAGTTATTGCCGTTACCATAGGACCCAAACATTCCGGCCTGGTAGGCAGTAAGGATATCCCACGATATGCTGCTGCTCTCATAAGAACTATAGTCTTGAAGGATGGACTCATCCCAACCGGCCGCTCCAGCCGCAAACTCCGCAATCTTTGAAGTCTGGGAGTTCTCTCCCAAAACACTTGAGCTGTAGTTGAAATCTCTTGTCTGGTTGGATACAAATGCAAAGCTAAATGACTTCACTCCCCTGCTTCTGCCAGTATTAAGGACTGTAGACACGCCAATATTGGGGATTGACATTATGGGTTCCTTACGCTGACTAGCAAAAGGGGTAGGTGGAAGCATCCCAGCCTCCGGGTAATATGATCCTTCAACAATTGAGAGTGAGACACCCGGTGTGACCACAAACTGTCCGTAATTGGCAACTGCAGAACCAGCCGGATTGATGCCGATCATACCAAGATCACCACCCACGGCAGTCACTGCATTGCCAAGACCCATCGATCTGGCTGTGCCAAAGTATTCATTACGACTAACATTGATTGCGTCATACATATTCTGAGCCGACGCAACTCCGATCGAGAGCACCAAAGCAGATATTGCTAAATATAATCTATTCATTTTCATAATCTTCTAAGTTAAATTATCTACGACCTCCGCTTCTGCTACCGCCTGATGACGATCCACCGCTTCTGCTGCCTCCGCTATATCCGCCGCCACCAAATCCACCGCCGCTGCTTCTGGTACTTCCGCTGCTATAACTGCTACGAGACGAGCTACTGCTTGACGAGTTGCTACGGGTAGCGCTTGAGTTGCTACGATTTGAAGTTGAGCTGCTGCGGGTAGCGCTTGAGCCGCTAGTTGTACCTCTACGATTAGTGTTTGTATTGTTGTTAAAATAGCTATTTCTATTGCTTGTACTACTACTGCTACTTCTAGTCGAACTTCTTACATTTGAACTAGAATTAGAGTTTGCATCTGAACTATTGCTTCTAGTCGAGCCGCTGACGCTTGAATTGCTGCCGCTATTTCTATTAGAACTGCCACTGACGCTCGCATTTGAATTTGAGCTAGTGCCGGCATTGGTAGTATTGGAAGGAACTCTGGTAGGGTTATAGTTACCATCGCGGATTACTGTTCCCGCCGCACCATTCTGAGGCTGTTGAGGCTTAGCTGCCTCGTTCTTTGGTTTGTCAGAACCTCCTCTTGTACCGCCACCGATTGTAGAAGAGCCGCCAGATCCGTAGGTACTGTTGACTCCAGGTCTGCGACCTGCACTATTGTTTACAGGAAGACGATGTCCTGATGTATTCAATGCAGGTTGAGTATACTTGCGCTCACCCCAATATCTATTACCACTTGGAGAAAGACCTGGTTTTGGGTGACTTGGTTTAAAGTGGCCTCCTACATGGCCAGGATGGTAGTGATTATGATGGTGATGATGGTGGTAATAATGATAATAGTGATCCCAATAATGAGAATGCCAGTGCCAATCCCAAGGATCATAGAACCAAGATCTATAGTGATATGGATAATAGAAAGGAGAATGATAGTATGAATAATGATAACGGTAGTAATATGGATGGTGCCAATACCAGTTATCAAAGACGCTCAACGACACGCCGTAAAGAAGCCAAGCATCATCAAGCCAAGAGTCATCATCCTCTACAACGACATAAATAACGTCGTTGTCTTTTTCCATCTTGCTCATTTCTTCCTTAGCCAGATTAGCCGCAGCCATCCTTTCAAAGTCTTCTGAAGAGTATAGAACCGGCTCATCATTATTGACTGCAGATACAGGAGTGCCATATATGCTGTCAAAATACCTTTGACTTGTAAGTTGTGCCATATTACCACACGAGACCATGACAAGTAGTAAAGGCAAGAAAAGTATTGATATGCGCTTCATAATATTATCTCCTAATAAACAAAAGTTCTTATCTTTGCATCTTTAATAGTGCATAGAGATATACAACATAGGTATCCTCCTTATGTATATAGATGCAATTTTCAAAAAAAAACGCAGAAATACAATTTAATATTAGCTAAAAAGAAGAAATTATGGCTAAAGAAGTAACAAAACGCGCCGAAAATTATTCACAGTGGTACAACGACTTAGCTCTTAAAGCAGATCTGGCAGAGCAGTCAGCAGTAAGAGGTTGTATGGTGATCAAACCATATGGTTATGCAATCTGGGAGACAATGCAGCACACTCTTGACGCTATGTTCAAGAAGACTGGTGTTCAGAACGCATATTTTCCACTTTTCATCCCTAAGTCTTTCTTCTCGAGAGAAGCTGAGCATGTGGCAGGCTTTGCCAAGGAATGTGCTGTTGTAACTCATCACAGACTCATGAATGACCCTGATGGCAACGGAATCGTAGTTGACCCGTCAGCTAAGCTTGAGGAAGAGCTCATCGTGCGTCCAACTTCTGAAACCATCATCTGGAATACATACAAAAACTGGATTACATCGTGGAGAGACCTTCCAATCCTCTGCAACCAGTGGTGTAATGTTGTGAGATGGGAGATGCGCACACGCCTCTTCCTCCGCACTGCTGAATTCCTCTGGCAGGAGGGTCACACTGCACACGCCACATCACAGGAAGCTCAGGATAAGGCTATGGAGATGGTTAAGATCTATGCTGACTTTGCTCGTAACGTAATGGCATTGCCAGTAATCGTCGGCCACAAGAGTCCAAACGAGAGATTTGCAGGTGCTCTTGACACATTGACAATCGAGGCAATGATGCAGGACGGCAAGGCTCTTCAGGCAGGAACATCTCACTTCCTTGGTCAGAATTTCGCAAAATCATTTGACGTTCAGTTTACCAACAAAGAAGGCAAGCAGGAATATGTATGGGCTACATCTTGGGGCGTGAGCACACGTTTGATGGGCGCTCTCATTATGGCACACGGCGACGATAACGGACTTGTACTTCCTCCAAAGCTCGCCCCTATCCAGGTCGTTATGGTTCCTATCTACAGAACAGACGAGGAGCATAATGCTGTGCTTGACAAGATGTATGAAATCAAGAAGGCTCTTGAAGCTATGGGTATCAGCAGCAAGATTGACGACAGAGATACTCTCCGTCCAGGATTCAAGTTTGCAGAGTGGGAGCTCAAGGGCGTACCTGTCAGACTCGCAATGGGTGCAAGAGATTTGGGCAACGGCACTATCGAGGTAGCTCGTAGAGATACCCTCACCAAGGAGACAATGCCACTTGAGGGCATAGCTGAGCACATCAACGGCCTCCTTGAAGATATCCAGCAGAACATCTATCAGAAGGCTCTCGATTTCCGCAACTCTCGCGTTGAGAATTGCGACTCTTGGGAAGAATTCAAGGAGAAGATCGGCACAGGACGTTTCCTCCTCTGCCATTGGGATGGCACTGCAGAGACAGAACAGGCTATCAAGGATGCTACCAAAGCTACTATCAGATGCATCCCTATTGACAGTTTTGTGAGCGAGGAAGAGGGTGTAGATATCTTCTCCGGCAAACCTTCTAAGGGAAGAGTTGTATTTGGTATCGCCTACTAAAAAACAGAAAATGAAGAGATTATTTTTGACAATTATAGCAGTTATAGCTTCTGCAAGCCTTCTCCACGCACAAAACGACGTGCAGAAGGCTGCGGCTGAAGCTGCAGCTGCATTACTTGAAGCACCAACCCAGCAAGAGGAAGTCCAAAAGCCAAACTATTGGAAGCAATCTGCTACTTTGGATCTCGGCTTTAACCAAACAGGTCTCTTCAGCTGGGCAAAAGGTGGTTACAACACACTGGCGCTCAATACCGGTATTTTAGCTCAGGCCAATTATGCCAAGGATCTCACCTCGTGGACAAACAAATTGAACCTGAAGTATGGATTCCTCTGGTCAGAAGACAAGAAGAACCTTCTGCAGAAGAACAACGACTTGATCGATTTCAAGAGCCGACTCACATACAAATCTGCAAAAGACAGCAAATGGAACTTTTCTGCTTCGTTTGACTTCCTCTCGCAGTTTACCCGCAGCTATGACTCATACAAGCAGGATGAGAACAGCGGCAAATGGAACGGCAGACTCAAATCAGGTTTCCTCTCCCCTGCCACCGCCGAGTTTGGTCTTGGTATGGAGTGGATTCCGAGTTCGTGGATCAAAGTCAATGTTGCGCCTCTTACCGGTAGTTTCAAGATCTGTACTATTGAAGATCTGAGAAAGAACTATGGTATGAAGCTCAAGGAAGAAGGACTCGACAGCAGTATCGGCGACAACTACAGGAGCTCTCTCTTCCAGCTTGGTGCCAAGATCACAATGGACTTCAAGGCCAGAATCAACGACAATTTCAGCTACGACACGACACTTTCTTTGTTCACTGACTATTTGAGTGATCCATTTAACAGCAATCGTGTCAACTGGGATAACAGAATTTCATTCAATGTAGCCAAGTATTTCAAGATATCTCTTGACACATGGCTCATCTATGACCCTCTCGTGACAATCGAGGGGTCAAGAAAGGTGCAGTTTAAAGAATACTTTGCAATCAGTTTCACATACACATTTACAAAATAATGAAACAGATTCTTCTCGCAGTCAGCGGAGGCATTGATTCAATGTATATGGCTAATAGGGCTTCGGAACTTTTCCCCGAGGCCCATTTTGCCGTAGCACATTGCAATTTCCAGCTGCGCGGAAAAGAATCTGACGATGACGAGGAATTTGTTGAAAACTGGTGCAAGGAGCATCACATCAAGTGCTTTGTAAAACGTTTTGACACAAGGGAATTTGCAGCCGAGCAAGGCATCAGCATCGAGATGGCGGCAAGGCAGCTGCGATATGAATGGTTTGAACAGCTGCGCACAGAACTAGGATTTGATGCAATCGCCACCGCTCATAACGCCTGCGACAACGCCGAAACGCTGATTCTCAATCTGCTGCGCGGAACCGGCATCAAGGGCATCTGCGGAATGAGCAGCACTGAGCGCATAATTCGCCCATTATTGGGCATTGAGCGCGACGAAATTGAGAATTGGATGAATTCCCAAGGCATGTCCTGGCGCGAGGACAGCAGCAACGGCCTAAGCATCTACAAACGCAACCTGATCAGAAGGGAGATTTTCCCTCTGTTTGAGCAGCTCAACCCCTCATATGTCAAGACCTTAAACTCAAATATGGAGAGGTTTGCACAGGTTGGCAGCATTGCTGATGATTACATTGAAACGGTGCGCAATACTGCCCTGCAACCCGACGGGCACATCGATCTGCACAAGGTGCTGGAGTTCAAGCATTGGGAATATGCTCTGTGGGCTCTACTCAAAGGAAGCGGAATCAGCAGCAGCGAGTTTGCAGACCTGACTGCATGCATAAAAGCAGGGCGCCAGATCGCAGGAAAATGCTTCGGCCCTGTTATCGGAACAACCAACTGCCTGATTATCAATAGCCAGAAGAGAGAAAAAAGGGAAATAAAAGTTGAGCTGATCCAAAGAAACGAGTTACCGTCTCTGATTACTGAACCCGGTGTGATATTGGTGGATGCTGACAAAATCAGTATGCCGCTGAAATTGCGCGGATGGAAAGAAGGCGATTGGATGAGACCTCTAGGCATGAAAGGCAAGAAGAAGCTTTCAGACCTTTTTACTGACCTGAAATATTCTGCTCTAGACAAAGCTGAAGCTCAAGTGATAGAACTTGAGGGTTCACACATTGCGGCACTTGTGGGGGTCAGGATTGATGACTGCGTGAAGATAGACAATGAGACTGAGAATGTGCTGAGAATCAGCTATTCTTCAATCAAATAGACTGTCTCGCCCGGCTCTGCAAAATAGAACTGCTCGCGAGCATAGGTTTCCAAAGAATCTTTATTTGAAGTCAGTGTCTGGATCTGATCGCCAAGAGTCTTTATCTCATTTTGATAATTCTCTATCTGTCGGTTCTGTTTATTCAAAGTCACGCCGGCACTGACCCAGGTGATGATATTGTCCTTCTTGATAAACAGGAAAAGCACAAAAACTCCCAATGCAATTATTGCAAAACGAAGGAAGGAGCGCTGCTGAGTAGCAGAGCCATCTTTACTCTTATCCCATAAATCTTTGAAACGAGAGGACATAATCATTAAAATAAATTAGTAAGGATAGACAAAAATAATTAATTTTGTCAAATCTGACTAATAAAAACTTTACAATAAAATGAAACCTACACTATTAGTTCTTGCAGCCGGTATGGGCAGCCGCTACGGCGGTCTCAAGCAGATGGACGGTCTTGGTCCAAACAATGAAACTATCATTGATTATTCTATTTATGACGCAGTAGAAGCCGGATTCGGTAAGGTTGTCTACATCGTGCGCGAGTACTTCCTTGACCAGTTCAAGCAGACCGTAGCTGAGAAATATAGCAACGTAAAGTGCTGCGATGGCTCTCCACTTGAGTTTGTTTTTGTAACCCAGGAGCTCAATAAGATTCCTTCTCAGTTTAACCTCAACCCTGAAAGACAGAAGCCTTGGGGTACTGCCCACGCAGTTTTGATGGCAAAGGATGTTATCAATGAGCCATTTGTAGTAATCAACGGTGACGACTTCTATGGCAAGGAGTCTTTCAAGATTGCTGCTCAGTGGTGCCAGAATCACAAGGACAGCAAGGGCGTCTATGCTATCGTGGGCTTTGAGCTCGAGAATACTCTCAGCGAGTCAGGTGGTGTATCAAGAGGTATCTGCCATTACAACGAGGCATCTGAGCTCACAGATGTAGTTGAGCACCTCAATATCATCAAGGAGGAAGATGGCGTAGTGCGTGGCGATAACTCCATCACATCAGAGAGAGTAGTGCTCAATGGTGGTGACCTCTGCTCTATGAATATGTGGTGCTTCACTCCTGACTATTTTGAAGCTAGTGAGAAAATCTTTGTCAGCTTCCTTGAGGAGAATATCAATGAACTCAAGAAAGAGTACTATATCCCTTATGCCATCGATGTAATGATCAATGGCGGCGGCGCAAAGTGCGACGTGGTTTCTACTCCATCACACTGGTTTGGTGTTACCTACAAAGAAGACAGACCAGCTGTTGTAGCTAAGTTTGCGGAGCTTGCAGAGGCAGGTATCTACCCGTCTCCTCTTTATAAGAAGTAATTGTATGTCTAAAAGAGTCGTTAAGAATTACGGTTTCTACGGAAGATTCAACCACTACATCCCTAAGGTATCTGGGATGTTTGGACTGCTGCTCTTCCTGCTTGCAGGAGGTGTTATCGGCGGCATCTTTGCATTGCTGGTTCCTGCGATTTATCAAGGAAGCAGCGGCAATGAGGTCAGCACAATGGTTTCCTATGTAGTGATGTTTATTCCTGCTATGCTTTATGCAAGTTCAAGAAGCAGGATAAATATGATGAACAAGGGCGGACTCAAGCTTGACAATGAGCACTTTGCTCCTGTCGGAGGTCCACTTAGTGCAGTTCTTGTAGTCATCGCAACTCTGTGCGCTGCCTACTGCTGTGAGCCAATCACTGCCCTTCTGCCAGAGATGCCTGAGGTGCTCAAAGCAGCTCTCGACAGTATGGTCCAGGGCAACTTCTTCCTCAATTTCCTCTGCGTCAGCATTTTTGCTCCATTCTTTGAGGAGTGGCTCTGCCGTGGTATGGTATTGAGAGGACTTCTGGGCAACGGAATGAAACCAATTTGGGCTATTGTGATTTCTGCGGTATTCTTTGCTGTAATCCACGCTAACCCTTGGCAGGCAATTCCTGCATTTGCACTGGGCGTACTCTTCGGATACATCTACTACAAGACCGGATCTCTCAAGCTCACCATGCTGATGCATTTTGCCAACAACACCTTCTCTCTCATTATGTCAAATGTACCTGCATTCCAGGAGGCTGAGACATTTAGAGATGTTCTTCAGGGACCGTTGTATTGGATTATCTTTGCTGCGGCAGCACTAATGCTTGTCCTGATTGTCAAGAAATTTGCAACAATCAAGGTCGAAGATAATACAAGCGCCTTTGAGAAAGTGCCTTCGCTTTTTGACGACACGCAAGTTTAAACAGATATCACTTATGTAGAAGAGACTGAGCCTGAAGCTTGGTCTCTTTTACATTATGCACCCTCAGGATATCTGCTCCCCCGAGGATAGCGAGCTCATGAGCACGGGCATTATTTCCGTGAGTAAAGCGTTTATCTGCCGCACCGATAAGAATCGGGCGATCAAGAGATTGCAGTTCAGATAGTTTCTCAAGAATCTCCCAGTTTTGCTCTTCAGTCTTAGCAAAGCCAAGTCCCGGATCAATAATCCAATCTTTCAAGCCACTTGCCTCAGCTCTTTGAGCAAATTCCTCAAAATAACTGATGAGCTCCTTCACAACTCCGGAGTGATAGCCGGTCAGTGCATCCATTGTCTGCGGATTGCCACGCTTGTGCATTGCGACATATCTCAAGCCTAGAGCAGCCACAGTATCAAGCATCTGCGGGTCACCTTGGCCAGCGGAGATATCATTCACAATAAAAGGGCGCTGCAGCAAAGAGCTCACGCGGGAAACTATCTGCGCGCTCGTAGTGTCGACTGACAGGATCACATCTTGCGGAAGCTGCCTCAAAACAGGCTCCAGACGTGCCCATTCGGTCTCAACATCCACAGGATCAGCACCAGGGCGGGTTGATACTGCCCCCAGGTCGATTATATCTGCTCCTTCTGCCAACATTGACTCAATCTTCTCCAAAGCAGTAGCAGCATCTGCCCTGCTGGCCTCCCAAAAAGAGTCGGGAGTGAGATTGACTATTCCCATTATCTGTATCATAGCAACTTGAAGAGGCAAAATTAGCAAATTGGTTTGAAATATCTTATCTTTGCGACTATGCTAATCGTACTCGAAGGCCTTGACGGTGCAGGCAAATCCACCCAGGTCAAAATGTTCAGAAAATATTTAGAGAGCGTGTGCTCGCGCCTTGATTATATCCACTTTCCTCGCTATGACGCTCCTGTCTATGGAGACCTCATCTCCAGATTCTTAAGAGGAGACTTCGGTAGCAACGAAGCAGTTCATCCTCAGCTGGTTGCACTGCTCTTTGCAGAGGATAGACATGGTGCAGCCCCAGAGATCAAGAAGGTTCTTGAGCAGGGAGGCACGGTGCTTCTTGACCGTTATGTGTATTCCAACATTGCATATCAATGCGCCAAGCTTTCTTCTGATCAGGAAGCGGATGAGCTTCGCCAATGGATATTTAATACCGAATACGGTGACTTCCAGCTCCCCCGCCCCGACCTTAACATCTTCCTTGATGTGCCTATCAGCTTTGTTGAAGGCAATCTCAGCGCAGAGCGCAAAGGCGACGAGAGGGATTATCTTCAAGGCTCACAGGATATCCACGAAGCTGATATCGCTTTCCAGAAAAGGGTAAGACAGATGTATCGCAAACAAGCAGAGCAAGATGGCAGCTTTATTGTAATTGACTGCTCTGACAGCGAGGGAAGGATGCTCCCGGCTCAAGATATTTTTGAAAAGGTAAAGGCCATATATGAAAACTATACGCAGGCTTAGTGCAATTATCATCGGCTTTGTGCTCTTCATTTCAGGAGCACTCAAACTGATGGACCCTGTGGGAGCAGGGCTTGTAATGGACGAATACTTCAGCTTCCTCCATTTGGGATTTATGAGCTTTGCTTCATCTCTCTTCGGGGCGGGATTTGCATTATGCGAGACTATACTTGGCATTGCATTGATTACAGGGGTATGGCGCAAGGCTGTGGCATTTGTGAGCTTGTGTTTTCTTGGACTATTTACCCTGCTCACAGCCATTCTTTGGATATTCAACCCTAGCATGGATTGCGGCTGCTTCGGCGAAGCGATAAAACTCACACACGCCCAGAGCTTCTTCAAGAACTGCATACTCATGGCGCTTTGGGTGCTAGCCTTTATCCCTGTCAGAGAGCAAGAACCAACCCGCAAAATCAAATATGTGAGCTTCGGCATAGCAAGTATCTCTTCTTGCCTGTTCTTGCTTTATGCCTCTTTCTCCATCCCGCTGATGGACTTTACCAGTCTCAAGACTGGAACAGAACTATATTGCGAGGAAAATATTGATTTTGAGGAGATTGACGATTTCTCAAAGCTCCACGAGCTTTATCCGGTCCTGAGTATCAGCAATGTCGCAGGAGAGTCGGTTGACAGCCTGGTCCTGACAGGTAATGTAATTGTAGCCTCGGCACACACACCTCAGAAAATGAAGGAAAGCTCTTGGGCAAAGATAGCTTCTGTATTCAAAAGCGCACAGCAGGCTGGTTACTCTACAGTATTACTTGCCTCAGCGACTCCGGATGAGTTAGAATCCCTGGTGCGTGATCCGGAACTGCTTTCTTGCAGTTACTTTGCAGACAGGAAGGATCTTCTCTCCCTCAACCGCTCCAATGGAGGACTCAGCTATATCTCTGACGCTCAGATTATTGCAAAATGGTCTATCAACCGCACCCCAACAAAAGAGAAGCTCACTGAGCTCGCACAGACCAATACCACTGAGGCCTTGATTGCGGAGAACAATAGCTCCTCTCTCAAAATGCAGGCATTCCTGCTTTATGTATTTGCGATAATGCTGCTTCTATAGCTATCTGCAGAATTCTACAATAGACGCGATATCGTTGCAAGAAAAACTCTTCTGCTCGCCGGTTGCGAGATTCTTGACGTTTATCACACCTGCCTCAGCCTCAGACGATCCCGTGATAGAAAGGAATGGGATAGCCTTGCGCTGTGCATAGTCAAACTGCTTCTTGATCTTGGATGAATCTGGGTAGATTTCAACAGACACTCCAGCCTCTCTGAGCTTTGACGCAATCGGAAGGATATAGGCAAGTTCACTGTCGCCCATATTTGCAAAGAGCAATGTGGTTGCACTGCAGATATCTGCAGGGAACTTCTCAAGACCCTTGAGCACATCATAGATGCGGTCTGCACCGAAACTGATACCGACACCGGACATATCAGGAAGACCGAAGATACCGGTGAGGTTATCATACCTACCGCCACCACAGATACTACCAATCTGATAATCAAGAGCTTTCACCTCAAAGATTGCACCTGTATAGTAGTTGAGACCACGAGCAAGAGATAGATCGATCTCTACTGCGGTACTGATCTGTGCAGCCTGAATATAGCCGAAGAGCTGCTCCAACTCATCCAATCCGAGAAGACCGGTTGGGGATGTGCTCATTATCTCACGCATCTTGGCGAGCTTCTCAGCTGTAGTGCCACTTAACAGAAGCACCGGCTCAAGTACAGCAATTGCCTGTTCTGTGAGGCCCTTTGAGAGCATCTCTTCCTTGACAGCATCAAGACCGATTTTGTCAAGTTTATCAATTGCCACGGTAATGTCTACGACCTTATCAGGGAAGCCACATACCTCGGCAAGTCCTGTGAGGACTTTTCTATTATTAATCTTGATGAGTACGTTGACGTCAAGCTTCTTGAAGACAGCATCCACTATCTGTACGAGCTCCAGCTCGCAAAGCTGGCTCTTGCTGCCGATTGCATCCACATCACACTGATAGAACTCTCTGTAACGCCCCTTCTGAGGACGGTCAGCTCTCCAGACCGGTTGAATCTGGAATCTCTTAAATGGGAACGAGAGCTCGTTCTGATGCTGCACCACAAAGCGAGCAAAAGGTACTGTCAAATCATACCTAAGACCTTTCTCACACACTTGCGGAGTGAGAGGCTTGCTAGGGTCTGCCTTTGCAAACGCATCACCCGAGTTAAGTATCCTGAAGAGGAGCTTATCTCCCTCCTCGCCATACTTTCCTAAAAGTGTCGAGAGGTTTTCCATTGCAGGAGTTTCAATCTGGCTGTAGCCATAACTGCGGAAAACGCTGCGAATTGTATCGAATATGTAATTTCGCTGGGCCATCTCAATCTGACCGAAGTCACGCGTGCCCTTTGGGATAGAAGGTTTCTGTGCCATTTATATTGTATTATCTTGCAAATTTAGTAATTTTGTGAGAACTATTCAATTGCATAATAATAAAACAATCTGATATGAAATCGTTTTTAAAATCAACTTTGGCTGCAGCTTGTGGAGTTCTTCTCGTTTTTGTTGTAGTCATTATGTTCTTCGGAGCAATATTCGGCGCTATTGCTGCCGCAGGTGAAAGCACTCCTACAATTCCTTCCGAAGGAGTACTCAAAATCGATATGTCTGCTATCAATATTACTGAGCAGCAACAGGAATCCGACCCTATGGAGATGCTGGCAGGCGGCTCCACAACTGAGACTATCGGTCTCTGGAACGCCATCAATGCCATCAACACCGCATCCAGCGACCCAGCCGTCAAGTATATCTATCTCCTTACAGACGGAAGCGTGGCCAGCAGCACTACGCTTGAAGAGTTGAGAGCTTCTCTGAGCAAATTCAAGAGCAGCGGCAAGCCAATCATCGCATATACTGAGAGCCCTAGCACAGGCAGCTATTACCTCGCATCTGTTGCTGATAAGATCTATATGACTTCATACCAGGGAGCAAGCGCTATGGTAACCGGCGTATCAAGCCAGATGATTTTCCTTGGCGATCTCTTCAAACGTCTTGGCATCAATATGCAGCTTGTCAGATATGGCAAATACAAATCAGCCGGTGAAATGTATACTCGTTCAAGCTCTTCAGCAGAGAATCGCGAGCAGTATCAAAGACTTGTAGATTCTATGTGGGAAAGCATGAGCGGTGAGATTGCAGAAAGCCGTGGTATGAGTGTAGAGACTCTCGACAAATATATCGACAATATCGAGCTCAACCTTCCTGAGGACTTCCTCAGATGCGGTATGGTGGATTCTCTTTATACTAGAGAGCAGCTTCAGAATCAACTTGCAGTACTTGCAGTAAAAGAAGATTACAAGGATGTAAAGATGATTCCGTTTGCAGATTATGCTGCAGCAAAGGCTCCTGTATCAAAAGCCAGCAAGTCTATCGCAATCATCTATGCTGATGGTGAAATCATCGATGGTTCTGACACAAAACAGATTGCCGGAGACAGATTTGCAAAGCTCATTGAGAAGGCCAGAAGAGACAGCACCGTAAAGGCTGTGGTTCTCAGAGTAAATTCTCCTGGCGGCAGCGTACTTGCTTCTGAGAAGATCAAGCACGAGCTTGACCTCCTCGGAGAAGTTAAGCCTATCGTTGCTTCTTATGGTAGCTATGCAGCTTCTGGCGGCTACTGGATTTCAAATAACTGCGACAAGATCTTCACCAACAAAACTACCCTTACCGGTTCAATCGGTGTATTTGGTCTTATTCCAGACGTATCCGGAACACTCAAGAACATCGCTCACGTCAACATTGAGAGCGTAAATTCTCACAAGCATAGTGATATGCTCAACGGAATGCGTCCATTTGATGATGCAGAGCACAACTATATGTATCGCTCTATTGACAATATCTACAAACTCTTCCTTGCCACAGTATCAGAAGGTCGTGGCATCAGCGAAGCAGAAGTGGACGCTATAGGTCAGGGACGCGTATGGACAGGCTCAGATGCTCTTGGAATTGACCTTGTTGATGAAATCGGAACCCTTGAGGATGCGCTCTACTACACTGCATCTATCGCAGGTGATCCAGACCTCAACAATTGGGACATCACTTCATATCCAAAGCCTCAGACATCTCTTGAAGCATTAATGAGTCTCCTCGGCCAGAGCACTGAAGAGGAAGTGTCTATCGTTAAGGCCTTTAAAGAGATTTCAGAACCAACTGTAGTTGCTAGAATCGACAGAAATATCGAGATCAAGCTGTAATAATTTTTGCATTATTAAAATTTTTCTCTATCTTTGCAGTCCAAACATCGCGGGATAGAGCAGTTGGTAGCTCGTCGGGCTCATAACCCGGAGGTCGGTGGTTCGAATCCGCCTCCCGCTACTAAAAGAAAAAGTTCTCTTCTACGAGAACTTTTTTTCATTTTATATTTTAGTGTAGTGTGATTATTTTTAATTATGAAAGCGTTTACTTTTAAACCAAAATTATTTTCAACGCTTAAAACCTACAACAAGAAAACTCTTACCGCCGACATTATGGCGGGCATCATCGTAGGCATCGTTGCTCTACCTCTCGCGATCGCATTTGCCATCGCCTCAGGCGTTCCACCAGAAAAAGGTATTATTACTGCCATCATCGCAGGATTTATCATCTCCGCATTTGGAGGCAGTAGAGTTCAGATCGGAGGCCCTACCGGCGCATTCATCATTATAGTTTATGATATTGTCCAGAACTACGGAATGCAAGGTCTGGTGATTGCCACCTTACTCGCCGGAGTCTTTATGATTCTGCTTGGAGTGCTGAAACTCGGAACAATCATCAAATATATCCCATATCCGATTATCGTGGGTTTCACAAGCGGTATCGCTGTAACCATTTTCAGCACCCAGATCAAAGACCTCCTGGGCATGACAATGGACACAAATCCTAGTGACTTCATCGAGAAATGGATTGCCTATGGAAGAAATATCGGCAATATTGACTGGTGGAGCACCCTTGTGGGTCTGGTCAGCATCGGCATCATTGCCTTGACTCCTAAGATCAGCAAAAAGATTCCCGGATCTCTTGTCGCAATCATATTGATGACAGTTATCACCCTACTGCTCAAGCAGTTTGCAGGCGTCACATCAATTGAGACAATCGGCGACAGATTCAGCATCAGCAACCAGTTCCCTGGCATGGAAGTTCCTGCATTGTCCTGGACCAGCATCAAGGGTCTGATAGGACCTGCACTCACAATTGCCGTACTTGGAGCAATCGAGTCACTGCTTTCAGCAACAGTAGCAGACGGTGTGATCGGAAGCCATCACGATTCCAACACTGAGCTGGTAGCCCAGGGCCTTGCCAATGTGGTGACACCTCTCTTCGGAGGCATCCCTGCGACAGGCGCAATCGCCCGCACAATGACCAATATCAACAACGGTGGTCGCACTCCTATTGCGGGCATTATCCATGCAGTTGTGCTGCTGCTCATCTACCTTTTCTTGATGCCGCTGGCCAAATATATCCCGATGGCTTGCCTTGCAGGCGTGCTTGTTGTGGTTTCCTATGGCATGAGCGGATGGAGATCATTCATCGCGATGCTCAAGAACCCTAAGAGCGACGTTATCGTGCTTCTGCTGACATTCTTCCTGACAATCATCTTCGGTCTTGTGCCAGCTATCGAGTATGGTCTTATCTGCGCTTGTCTCCTCTTTATGCGCCGCATGGCTGAGAGCACAGACGTCAAGATCATCAGTGACGAAATCGACTTGAGTGAGGACATCGATATGCAGGCTGGAAACATCGAGAACCTGGTAATACCACAGGGTGTAGAGGTCTATGAGATCAATGGTCCTTTCTTCTTCGGCGCCGGCAATAGAGCCGGAGAGCTCATGTCCAACTTCAAGAAGAAGCCTCAGGTCCGCATCATACGTATGCGCAAAGTGCCGTTTATTGACTCTACCGGTCTGCACAACCTGAAGAATATGTGCAAAATGAGCCATAAAGCCGGTATTAAAATTGTACTTTCAGGTGTAAATGAAAGCGTTCAAGACGTGCTCAGTAGAAACGGGTTTGTAGAGCTCATCGGAGAGCAGAACATCTGTAATCATATTGACCTTGCTCTTGAAAGAGCTCAGGAGATAATCAAAAAGTAACAAGATATGAGAGCATTTATCTTACAGATTGACAGCACCTTGGTATCAATCGAGCAAGTTGCGGAAAATATCATAAAGAACCCTTCCGGCACATTACATCAGTTTGTCGAAACTGCCATCCATTTTGGCATCAAGGTTCTTGCTGCAATCGTAATATATGTAATTGGAGCTTGGATAATCAAGAGAGTCAAACGCAACCTCAACCGCTTGTTAGAGCGCAAGCATACTGACACCGCCCTTGCAGGCTTTATATCCAGCTTTACATCCATCACTCTCACAGTTCTGCTAATCGTCATCACTGTCAGCACACTGGGAGTAAACACCACTTCTTTTGCCGCATTGCTGGCAGCCGGAGGTGTTGCTATCGGCGCATCTCTGAGCGGCACTGTTCAGAACTTTGCCGGAGGTCTGATGATTCTTGCGTTCAAGCCTTTCAAGTCAGGTGATTACATTGAGGCTCAAGGATATGCCGGAACTGTCACTACTGTGAGCATTGTGAGCACAACACTCACAACACCAGACAACCGCACTGTAATCATTCCAAATGGTGCGCTTTTCAATGGGAACATCAACAACTTCTCCAAGAATCCATTGCGCAGAGTAGACTGGGAGCTTGGTGTAGAATATGGCACAGACGCCGAGGTGTGCAAGAAAGCGATATTAGAGATTCTTGCAAGTGACCCAAGAGTTCTTGACCATCAGACTGATGGAGCATCAGACCCATTTGCAGAACTCTCCAGCCTCGCAGACAGCTCTATCATCTTTAAAGTCAGAGCTTGGTGCAAGACCGGAGACTACTGGGATCTATATTTTAATATACTGACGCGCCTTTATAACGAGCTTCCTAAATCAGGTATCAGCTTTGCTTTCCCTCATCTGGATGTCAACATCAAAAGCTAAAGATATTTAGAGAGTGAGTTTACCAAATTATTAAGCTCCTCCTGCTGGATAGTTCCATCTATAGCGATAAAAACTGATCCGTTGTCCTCTTGAACTAAGAGGACAATGCTTTTTAGTATGTCCTGAACCTTGTAGATATAAATATTGACTTCCTGACCTGACTCCTTAACCTGCATCAAGACCTCGTATTTCTTTGCATCCACGAGCTTCTTGACATCTGCTTTCATAGCATTATTGGGCCCTTCAAGCTGAACCACATACATACCCTCAAGTCTCTTCACTAAAGGTAGGATTTCAGCCATTGCAGGCTCTCCGGTAGCTTGCACCAGGCTGTTAAGGTCCATGGTTTTAATCATATCAAACATAGCGGGAGACACATACACACATGTCGCACCCTCATTGCTGGAATATTTTTCATAAATCTCCTTTCCGCTCTGAGCCGAGAGGCTGAGACCAAGTAGCAAAGCTGCTACAATCAAAATCATTCTTTTCATATCGTTAATCTTTAAATATTCTATCCATTGTTTTTTTAGGCTCCTCAAA
>JAEIGA010001614.1_pt1 | contig 35356 bp, 22 predicted proteins | sample 9270691 | NCBI WGS metagenome assembly JAEIGA01 (sample SAMN17057246, study PRJNA624740) | gut metagenome | biome: biome; isolation source: fecal sample | host: Bos grunniens | place: China: Xizang | collected 2019
ATGCGTTGTCGGCATTGGGTGTAAAAACGGAGATTGATTTGCGGGCGGAAGAAGAATACTCAAGCTCTGTAATTTCTGACCGTTATGGAATACAGTTTTTGCAAGCGGGCATTATGCAAGGGGATTACATATTGAAGGACAAATCCTTTTATAAGAATTTAACGCCCGAACAAATCAAGGAAAAGCGGCACGAAGCGGCGGAATTTCAACAAGCCTACGCCGACGCGCTGTACGCGGCGTTTAAGCGCTACACAGTGAGGGATAATTATCCGATTTTGTTCCACTGCACTTCGGGTGCGGACAGAACGGGCACCTTTGCCTTCCTCTTGAACGGAATGTTGGGCGTTTCCGTTGACGATTTGTATAAGGATTTTGAGTTGACGTGCTTTTCAATGGGCGGTAAGCGTTGGCGTTCTAATATCGAACGCGACGAAAACGGCAACTATTTCTTCAACGACGACGGCTACGTAACCGTGCCTGACAATTACGTGGCAATCGGGTTGCTGTATAAGGGCTTGATGGAATGTTATTCCACGGGCGACGGCAAGCTTTCCTCCGCAATCAAAAATTATTTGCGGACGGACGTGGGCTTGACGGACAAGGATTTCCAAGCGATTGAAGAAATTATGCTTGGGTAAAGCGAAAAGGGAAAATTACGTTGTGCGGTTTAGCGGGCTTTGTTGAATAACGCAACGGAATTATATAAAACGCGCAAAACACGCGCGAAAAACACCCCGCGGGGTGTTTGCTATGCCATCATAGCAAACAAACAATATTTATCGGCAAAAAAATAAAAAAATGATATCAATTAGGAGGATTTTGAGATGAAGAAGACTACAAAAGTGATGACGCTTGTGTTAAGCGCATTATTTGCGTTCGGCAGCGTGTCAAGCTTGGCTGCTTGCGGCGTTTCAGGCGGCAGAGTACAATCTGCGGAAAACGAAATCGTTGTCAAGGTGAGAAAGGCAGGCTTTGGTACGGACTGGCTTTACACTTTGAAAAGAAATTTTGAAGCGGCGTACAAAACGGAGGGCTACAAAGTAAAAATTTTGACGCCCGACAACAACATTAAGGACGACGTTGTTATCAAGGAATTGGCGCTTGGTTATAAAAACGTCGGCGTTGACTTGTACATCACAAGTGGTATTTTGCCCGATAAGGTGGGTGTAAACGGCGACTACGGCGTTTTGGTAGAGGACCTTTCGGACACCGTTTATTCGCAAAAGGCAATCAATTACCAAGGTCAAGAAGAGGATAAGACGGTAGAGGAAAAGGTGGATCCGAACTTGATTGCGCATATGACCGACCTTGAAGGCAAGAAGTATGCGTATTGCTGGGCGGAAACGTCGGGCGGTTTGGTTGTAAACACCAAAAAGTTGGAAAAATACGGCCTTGAAATCCCCAAAACGACCAATGAAATGTTCGAATGCTTCGAAGCGATTTACTGTGGCAACGATAAGATGCAAAATTCGATTAAGAGCGGTACGTATCCTATCACCTACGTTTCCGGTCAAAACGGTTATACGTTGACCTTCTTGTACGCATTGCTTGCGCAATACGATAGAGAGTATTTCGATACGTTGTGGTCCTTCCAAGCGAAGGGCGAAAACGGCGAAACGATCCAATTGAGCGACGCAGAGTGCCAAGAAATTTATGCCGACGAAACCATGTACGAAATGCTCAACGTTGCGTACAGAACCTTTGATATGTCTATTGCTGCGCCCGGCAGCCAATCGCAAACGGTTGACCAAGCGCAAGCAAAAATTATGGGCGACAACCGCAACGGCGCGGTGTTTATGTTCAACGGCGACTGGATGCTCAACGAAGTTAAGTTGAATTATAGAAACTATTTGCATAACATCGACTTCGTAAACTATCCCGTAATTTCCGCCCTTGGCACGAAATTGTTTGGCGCGGGCACGGCTTATAATTTAAGCGATGAGGCTTGCGACGACTTGCTTTCCTTTATCGTTGATTGCGTGGACGAAAACATGGAGATCAACGCGATTATCGAAAAGGTAAAGACGGAAAAGGACATCACTATTACCGAAGCGGAAGCAAATGAGATTGCAAGAGCAAGAGGTCTTACTTATTCAAGAGGGGTTGAGCACGTTGCGTACGTAACGAAGGGCACAACAAAGATGGATATCGTAAGCAAGTTCTTGAGAATGATGAGCAGTGATGATTACGGCGAAACCTTCAGCGTACAGGGCAACGGCGCTACGCCTTACTGCGCGATTGAAAACACGACATCGGAATACAAATTTGTACGCAACGCATCCAAGGTTACCGCAAACAGATATTTCTCTTTTGTATCTACCTTCGGCGGTGTGCGCGGTTATAGAGCGCAACTTAACTTCCAACGCTTCTTCACGACAAGCTCCCACCTTCCTTTCGACATTGCGTCGAACAGCAGAGCGACCATTTACACGATGGACGGCACGAAGTTAGAGGACGCAGACGTGAGCGTTTATTCGAACGCGGCAAAAGACTTCCAAAAAAATGAAGTTGCAAACATTATCAAGAATTGGGATAGTTGGTTGGAAAACGCAGGCTTAAAGTAAGCCCAAGCAGCAGTTGTGGATAAAAGAGGTGGCGTTGCCTTAAAACGCCATTTCTTCAAGCCACGTAAAACGTATCGTACAAAAAGAAAAAACAGCATTGTTTTTAGTTTAGTTAAGAAGGTTTGATATGAAAGAAAATGAAATGATTTCACAAGAGATTGAAGAGGAAACGGCTTCCTGTACTGCTTGTGAAACAAAAGCGCAACCTGCACCACAGGCGGTTGATAGGAAAAAATTTAGCTTATCTGCTTTTATTAAGAAGAATTATTCGCAATTAGAGCGCAGAGATTTCTTATTCGCTTATTTGCTTGTGCTTTTCCCCGTTGCGCAATTTGTAGTCTTTTGGCTGTACGTAAACGCTTCGTCTATTGCGCTTGCATTCCAAAACGACCTTGGCGGGTTCACCCTCATCAACTTCAAAACCGTATATACGGCGTTTGTGGATAAGGATATGTTCGGCATCAATTTGGGTGAATCCCTGCGCAATTCCTTTATTTTATGGATAATCGGCGAAGGGATTATTTTCCCGATTGGTCTTATCACCACCTACGTGTTGACAAGAAAGATTATCGGGCATTACATCTTTAGACTTATCTACATTGTTCCTAGCTTGATGGGCGCAATCATTTGGACGTTGCTTGTAAGACAAATGGTGGACTATTCGGGCCCGATTATGTCGATTTGCAATTCCTTGGGTATTAAGGTATCCAACCTTGCATATCGAAACGGTTTCCTCAAGGATCCGCACACGGCGTTCCCTACGCTTGTAATTATCCGTTCGATTATGGGTATCGTCGGCAATAATGCCGTATTGACGGGTGCATATACCCGTGTACCTACGGAGCTTTTTGAATCGGCAGAATTGGACGGCGCGAATTTTGGTACGGAGCTTTTCGCTATCGCAATTCCTTGTATTTGGTCAACGATTTGCACCTTGCTCACGTTCGCGTTGTGCAGCGTATTCACCTGCGATTACAACGTGTATTTGTTTACGGAAGGTATGGGCGACAACGGAACCTCTACCATCGGTTTCCAACTCTTTAAGCTTACGTATGAGCTGTCAAGAGGGAACGTGAACAGCTACGGTTATCCCGCGGCGCTTGGTCTTGTGTTGACGGTATTCACCCTTCCTATCGTATTGGTGGGCAAATGGGCGTTGGAAAGAGCGTCGGAGAACGTGGAGGTATAATATGGATAAGTTGAAATTTAAACACGTTCCCGTGGGCGAAAAAATTGTTTATATTGCATTCTTCACACTCTTTACGGTTTTCGCATTTGTATATTTATATCCGCTTTGTTGGGCGATTATCAATTCCTTGAAATCGATGGAGGAATATTCCAACAACGGTTTGTCCTTGCCGAAGGATCCGTTGTTCTATCATTACGTACAAGTATTTACCTCTTTCCGTTCGACAGGTATCGACGGGACGACGTACGGATATTTTTCGATGCTTTTCAACTCCCTTTGGATTTTGGTCGTAAGCGTAATTGTAAACGTTTCGTCTAGCGCAATGCTTGCTTATGCCTTGGCGAAATTCCGTTTCCCCGGCAGTAAGTTCTTGTATGCGGTGGTTATTTTCGCAAACACTATTCCCATCATCGGCGCGGGTCCTGCTGCATATAAATTAGCGATGGCCTTGAATATGGTCAACAACCCGTCTATTATTTGGTTGATGTGGGCAAGCGGGTTCGACTTTGCGTTCATCGTCTTGTACGGCTATTTTAAAGGCGTAAGCAGTTCTTATTCGGAATCGGCAAAAATCGACGGCGCAAACAACTTTGTCGTCTTGTTCAAGGTCGTGCTTCCGCAGGTTATTCCTTGCTTGGTGGCAATCGCCATTACGCAGGCAATCGGCGTTTGGAATAACTATTCCATTTGTATGGTCTATTTGCGCGACTATCCCAACTTGGCGTACGGTATGTATACCTTCAAAAACGACGCTTTCCTTGAAGCAGACTCCACGCCTATCTATTTCGCGGCGGCGGTTGTATCTTGCATCCCTGTTATTGTATTGTACGCGTGCACGCAAGAGCTTATCTTGACGAACATGACGACGGGGGGCTTGAAAGGCTAATGAGCGTTTATAAGCAATATCTTGAAAAGAACGCGGGGCGTGAATATTCGATTTACGGGTATTCGCCTCCCCCCCAAGGCGAATGGTGGATTGACGATAAAACCTTCTACACGGAAGATTTTCGTACCATAGAAAAGTACAGAGAGTATAAAGACTGCGGTTTTAACGTCCTGTTTTTGCAGGGTACGGCGACCTACGAAGGAGAAGGTTGGGAAAACAGCCAAGCAAAGCTTTGTGTAGAACGCGCTTTGGAAGCAGGCATTGATAAAATTATTCTTGTCGATCAGCGCATCTTTGATTTGTCTTTAATTGAGGGCGGCATCATCGGCGAAGGGAAACGCTTTGCAAGTGAAGCGGAATTGGACGATTTTATCCGTAATTGTATTCAAGATTACCGTCACGAAAAGGGCATTTATGGCATACAGTTACGCGACGAACCCTTCCATCCCTACTTAAAAACAATCGGACAGATCTTCCGTTCGGTACGCAGAGTGGATAAAAATATTTTCGTGCATTGCAACTTAAATCCGTTGCACGGCTCGCTTACCTATTCCATTTGCGTTCCGCAAAAAAACTTGGTGGAAACGTACGAAAATTATTTGGCAACCTTCTTGGAAGAGACGGGTGCCGACCACCTTATGATGGATACCTATCCTTTCGTTTGTTCCCCCGACAAAGCGCATATCGGCAGATATTATTTTGCGGGCTTGGAGTGCGTTGCAAGGGTATGTAAGCGCTACGGCGTAGAAATGCACATCGTTATGCAATCGTTCGCGATGGATATCCGCAAAAAGCATTGGCATAGAATGCCCAATGAGCGCGAAATGCACTTCCAAAAGCACGTATTGCTTGCCTTCGGCGTAAAGCAATATTCCTATTTCACCTATTGGACGAAGCAAATGAACCGCACGAACGGGGAAATGTTTATCGACGGCAAAGCGTTGATGACGCGTAGCGGCGAAAGGACAAAGACGTGGTATCACGTGCAAAAGATAAATAGGGAATTGCAAAAGCTTGCGCCCTTGATGTGGAATTTTGCGTATTGCAGCAATGCATTTTTCGTAAAAATTCCGCTTTGCACCTCTCCTACCTATTTGGAAGTTATCCGCGGCGGCGAATTATCGCAGGTAACGAGCGTAGAGACGGATAAGGACGTCGTTATGGTGTCGGAGCTCTACGATAAAAAGAAAAAGCAATATATGTATTGCGCCGTCAACACGACGGATATTCAGCGTTACATTAAGAAATATAAAAAGGAAAAACAGCTTACTGTAATGCAATTCAAGGAAAGCTATAACGTTGCCGACGTTTACCAAAACGGAAAGTGGCAAACGGTTGCGTTGGAGGACGGAAAATTGTCCGTTCGCTTGTATGCGGGCGAAGGCGCAATCATATTACCCTATAAGGAGGTAGAGTAATGAAAAAAATTTGGTTGGCATTATTGACGTGCTTAATGTTCGTCTGCGCGGCGTTTGCCGTGGCTTGCGGCAACAGCGGGCCTGCGTTCAACGAAGGTTACTTGACGGAAATAGTGCTTGGCGAACCTATTATGCTTGACGAGTATATTGACCCCGAAACCACGGAGGACTATACGTTGGAAGTTACCTGTGAAGAAACGGGTGAAGTGCGTGACTTGCGCGATTACTTCCAATGGACGACGGAAGTGCCGGGTGAGTACACGATTACCTACACGGTAAAAACGGGTGCGAACAAGGGTACGGTTTCGACGAAGATTAACGTACTTGTTCCCAAAGCAACGTGGCAATATACCCTCCCGACGATTGTATATCGCGCGGGGGATACGATGGAATTCGGCTCTTTGGAAAGAAACCTCAACTTGATGGTTAAATCCTACTATGGCTATGAGTTCTTTATTAGAAAATTGCAATTCAACGGGAATCACGTCGATCTTGCAGGTCAAACGGAATATACCTTTACCGAAGCGGGCGAACACATCGTTACGTTTGCAATCAAGACGGAAGACGGGCAAGAATTGTCGGCGGATGTTAAGGTTACCGTTCGTCCTCAACAAATTTTGGCAGAGGGCGCGGCGGAATGGATGCAAGAAAACAACATCACTTCACACGACTATACGTATATTGCCCCCGACGGTAAGGTTACCTTGGATTCAGGGTATTTCAATTCCTACGTAAACAACAACACGCCCTATATCGCATTCAACGGCGAAGAGGGGGTTGGCTATGGCGAAAAGACGTACGTAATGGTCGATTTCACGGGCAAGAACTTGCCGCAAGTGGCGTTCTTCTGCGACGAAGTAACTTCAAGCATTACGGACGGCAAAAACGGCATTATTTTCACCAACGGTATCACGAATAACAATGGTAAGGACTTCTTCGGCACAAGACTTAATATGAGCCGTTTGACCATATTCGGCCCGAAGAAAGTTGCTTTCCCTGAATTTGATAATCGGTCGAGATTGCTTGCGCTTGGTTCAGAAACGGAACCTTGCCCTATGGGCTATCACGCATTAAACGAAACGGATTCGTATAGATATATCGTCGGTTTCGAAGAAGTAGCAACTACGTATGTCTGTGCGCGTATCTTGTTGATCAATATGTCCACGAGCGAAAGAGTGTTCGATTATAGCGTTAAGCTCACCAGCTCAAGCGGGCACGGCGCTCTCAATTTGGAGGACGGTTATTTTGGCGGTAGTATCGTATTGTACGGAAGATACGGCTTGCCTACGCAGCTTGACAAGGTGCATTTGCCGATCACGGACGTAGAGGACGTTTACGAATTGGATAGAGCGCCTTCCTTCAAAGCGGATTATGCAAAACAATACGATTTGGGCGCAATCGCAAACGTAAGCGATTATATTGATATCCCCGACGGCGATTACGAATTTATCGTTTTCGATCCCGCGCATAAAGAAGTGGAAATCGCTGCGGACGGCTCCTTCCAATTCACACAAAGCGGCAAATACTCCTTGTATTTCGATCCTTTGCAGGACGGTGTGCGCGCAGGCGCCATCACCGTGCGCGTTATGTACGATTTGGATAATGCCGTGGCGTCCGACTATTATGAGCTTGAAGGCGCGATTATGGCGGGGCCTATAAGCAGCGGCGTAATGATGAACACCAAGGATTCCTTCGTGAAGGAAGGCGAGCAAAGTATAAAGGCTTACACAATCGACGGTCAATCGGGTTCGGTAGATTTCGGTATTTCCAGAAACTTCTTGGAATTCTTATTCCTTTCCGAGCGTGTACGCGGCATCACCTTCGAAGTATATTCCGAAAAGGCGGCAACCTACGCTTTAAAACCTGCGGATAAAAAGGAAATCGTATTGGATTATACGGGCAGCTTGGCGGCGGAAACTTGGACGAAGTTGACCATCACGCGCGAAATGTATATGAGAAATTACGACGTTTATAAGGGCTTGGGACATTGCCTTGTAATTAGCATTACGCCGACGGAAGGCAAATACAAGCAACAAGAGGGCATCTACGTGGATAACGTTCAACTTCTTGTAAGCCCCGAAGAACCTAACCTTTCCCAAAAGGTACAAAAATTCTTGACCGATAACAGCGTTACGCTCCACGGCGTAGAAACGATAAACAACGATATGCAGGTTGAGATGAGAGAGGGCTTCTATCAAGGCGCTTGGACGAGTGTGCGGGAAGACAGCGTACCTTACGTAGCCTATAACGGCAAGTATGCGGCAGGTACGTACGTAGTAGTAGATTTCACGGGCAAGAACGTGCCTCAAATCGCATTGTTTGTCGATGAAGTAACCTCTTCGCTTACGGACGGTAAACAAGGCTTGTATATTCACACGGGTATGATTGAAAAAACGGGCAAGCTTTCTTCCGACGTTGACGCAGGCAGAGTTACCTTCCTTGGCCCGAACAAGTGGGCATACGGTCGTCCCGACTCCGACGGACGTGTCGGTAAGCAGTTCGGTACGAAGGGTTGGCAAGCCGACGGTTCGTACGATAGTGAAGGCACGACGATTTCGCCCCTTTCTATCCGCGGATTAGAGGACGGCGTACATTACAGATACGTTGTCGGCATCAAAACGGCAAGTGAAGAAGGCACGACGAAGGGCAGAATCGTTTTGGATTTGTTGCTTATCAACCTTGACACCAAGGAAGAGGTGGTAAGATACGAATTTAGCGAAGCGACGGAAAGGATGCACAGCCTTATCGACGGCGGCAGCATCGTCTTGTACGGCAGATATAACGTAGCGACGACCTTCGACAAAATTTACCCCTTATACACAAGAATAGGCAGCGTGTACGCAATCGACTTGGTTGCAGACGTGCTTGGCTAATAAAGGAGGATAACGTGAAAAAGAAAATTTTGGCATTAGGGATGGCGGCAATTTCCGCGGCAACCCTCTTCGGTGGCTGCGTAAACAAAAAAGCGCCTGACTATTCCTCTTCTAATTTGCAATATAATTTCTACGCGTATTCCGCCGCAATCGACGGTTGGAACATCGACGGCGTTTCTTATGAATCGGGCAACGACAATAAGACGGTAGAAAAAATTAAGGAATACAAGGATGCGGGTATGACCATTTACTTCCCGCAGTCCGCGGCTTATTATGATGGGAAGGATTTTGAAACCAGCGAAGCCAAGCGTGTTATGGATAATTGCTTGGAGGCGGGTATTGATAAGGTAATTCTTATGGACCCCCGTATCCAAACCCTTTCTAAACCCGCAAAGGAAAACGCGGTCGGCTTAATCGGCGAAGGCAAGCAATTTGCCACCGAAGCAGAGCTTGACGCGGTGATCGCCGAATATATGGAGCCTTATAGAACGCACGAAGCCTTCTACGGCGTTATGCTTGGCGACGAACCTTTCGTTTGGCACACGGAAAACTACGGACAGGTGTATCGTTCTATCAAGCGCGTTTGCCCCGATGCGTATATTCAATACAACCTCAACCCGATTACGTCGGGCAGAGGCATCAATGCTGACGGCAGCGAAAATATCACGCGTTACCCCGAATTAGTGGAAGGGGACGAAGGCTACGGCGCGGAAAAGGGCAGCGATGAGGAATTGATTGCCCGCTATAAAAAATACTTGTGCGGCTTCTTGGATGCAACGGGCGCAACGTATATCCAATACGACCAATATCCCTTCCGTAGCGCAGACAGCGTAGATGCCTATTACTTCCTTGGTTTGCAGGTCGTTGCAGAGCTTGCAAAAGAACGCGGTGTAGAATTCTATTTCGTATCGCAAACGTACGGCCAACAAGAAGGCAGCAACGGCAATCCAAGAATGCTCACTGAAGCGGATTTGTATTGGTTAAACAATTCGATTGTCGGTTTTGGCGTTAAGGAAATTTCCTACTTCACCTACTTTACGAAGGCGGACAACAATGCCGAACATTTCATCGACGGCAACTCCTTCCTTACTTGGTATGGCGAAAAGACGGATATTTATTATTGGATGCAAAAGATTATGGCGGAAGAGCAAAAGCTTGCGCCCACGATTTTGAATTTTGATTATTCGACAAGCAAAATCTTGATGAAAGCGCCTACGCTTTTCGATTCCAGCTATGCATTGCGCACGATTCAAACGAAGGACTTTACCGCCCTTAAAACTGCGGAAATCAACAAGGAAGTCGCTTTGGTGACGGAATTGTACGACAAGGAAAAAGGCAACTATATGTATATGGTGCAAAACATTGTCGATAGCACGCGTAAGGGTAGTAAGGTATATCAAACGGCAACGCTCACCTTTAATTCCAAATATACGCACGTCGTTATATTTGAAAATGGTGTACAAAGAATTCAAAAGCTTAACAAGGGCAAATTGACGTTAAAGCATACGCCCGGTCAAGCGACCTTCGTAATGCCTTATTAAGAACTTGTAAAACAAGTTAAGTTGTTTTGAAATAAAAAATTAAAAATATTTTTCAAGGAGGAAAATATGAAAAAGAAATTACTCTTTTTGTTATCGTTGCTTTCTGCAATGACGATTGGCGTAGCTAGTGCGGCGGCTTGTGATAACGGCAAAAACGATTCTTCCGCCTCTAACACGGGCACGGAAAGCGGTACCGATATCGAAAGCGGAACGGAAAGTGACAGCGGTACGGAAAGCGGTTCTGACGTTACGAAGACGTACACGGTTACCTTCGTGGATGAAGACGGCACGGAATTGAGCTCCGCTACGTATGAAGAAGGCGCAACGGTTACGCCGCCCGAAGCACCCACTAAAGCGGACGCAGACGGATATTCCTATACTTTCGCAGGTTGGGACAAGGAAGTAACGGAAGCTACGGCTGACGTAACCTACACGGCTACGTACACCAAAGCGATGGTCGAATACACTATTACGTTTATGGACGGCGAAGACGTAATCGAAACGGTTACCTTCACGGTAGAAACGACGGAAATTCAAGAGCCCGAGCTTCCCGAAGGCGCGCAAAAAGAGCATTATACGAGCGCTTGGGGCGAATACGATTTGAAGAAATTTGAAAATCAAACGGTAGCGGTTGCTTATACGGCAGTTGAATACAAGGTTGAATTTGTAAACGACGAAGGGTTTATGATTGCAGCCCCCGTGAAATTCACGATTGAAAATATCGGCGAGGTTGTCTTCCCCGAAGCTCCCGCAGATTATCAAAGAAAGGGCTACGCGGCAGTTTGGAGCATTGCGCCCGCAGATTTGCAATTGCAAAATTACACGGCGACGATAAGCTGGGTGTTGAATACCTACACGATTAGCTTCGTAAACGGCGACGACGTTATTTCCGTTCCCTTCACCGTAGAAACGGAAGCAATCGAAGTTCCCGCAGTTCCCGTGCGTGAACATTACACGGGCGCTTGGGGCGCGTATGATTTGACCAAAGCGGAAAATCAAACGGTAGAATTGACGTACAAAGCAACCGAATATACCATCACCTTTATGTTCGGCGTTGAAGTGGTCGCAACCGAAACCTTCACGATCGAAGATACGGAAATCAGCGTTCCCGAAATCCCTGCGATTGAAGGCTTTGAAGGCGGTGAATGGTCGGCGTTCGACACTACCCTTCTTGAAAATCAAACGGTTTCGGTAATCAATTATACGGCAAGCACCTACACGATTACCTTCGATGCAAACGGCGGCTCTTCGGAAATGTTGGATATGCAAGTTACCTTTGGCGACGGCTACACCCTTCCCGTTGCAACCACTACTGCGGCGCGTCAATATTTCAACGGTTGGGCAGACGAAAAGGGTAACCTCATTTCTCAATCGGGCACGTGGAAGATTGCAAGCAACGTAACCTTGAAGGCAGTCTATTCCGATACGATCACCTTTAACGGCGGTGCTGTTCCTACGGCGTTTACAAAAGCGGATACGACGGCAAGCTTGGATATTGTGAATATCGACGGCAACAACGTATTGAGACTTACCAACAGCAACAACGCTCCCGCAATGATGGTGACGACTGCTTGGTTGGCAGAATACTTCGCAGACGAAAGCGTAGATTATATCGCATTCGACGCAAAGGCGGATAAGAATAACAACAACTTCCGCCGCGTAACCCTTCGTTCCAACGGCACGTTTGCGGCAGACTGCTATGAAGAAGATATGACTTATACGCACGATGCAGACGGCGATGGCACGGCAGAAACCTATCCTACCACGGGTATTCGCGCTGACGCATGGAAGACCTTCTATTTCAGCAGAAAGGATTATAACGCATGGGTAGCGCAAGGCGTAGCAAGCGAAAGATTTATTGCTTCGGGCGGTTTTAGTGCAGGCCAAAATATCTATATTGACAATATCCGTCCCGTAACCGCAGCAGAACGCAAGGCGGGCATTCACAGCTTTGAAAGTGGCGGCGTGCGTATCAACGACGCGGGCAAGACATTGTTGTTCTATACGCTTGACCAAGGTGGTACGTGGCAATTTAATATGCAGGTAGGAAGCGGCGCATTTACCAACGTTGGCTACACCAACGAAAAGGCAACCGACGGCATCCGTGCGCTTCAATTCACCAAACCCGCAGGCAACCTTTCGATTAACTTCCCGAACGGGAAAAATACTTATAATGAAATCGTTACGCGTACGGGCTATTGGGCAGTGGATATCTACATTCCCGAAAATTCCGACGCAACGATGACGTACCACACGACGACTTGGTCGGGTGTAACTCTTAAAAAGGGTGCTTGGACGACGATTTACGTAGCGGACAGCAAAAATCAAATTACGCTCAGCGACACGACGGGCGGCACGTATTGCGTAGATAATCTTCGTTCGATTACGGCGGAAGAATACGCATTGGGTGGCCTTAGCTTTGAAGCAAACGTAAGCGGTCTTCGCAACCACGAGCTTGACAAAACCAACGACGATGGTAAAAATGCGGGCGTAGCTTATTACTATGGCGGCGCAGACCATAAGGCAAATAGGTACTCATTTGCATTTTTGGAAGGGAACGGCACAAATGACGCAGCGACGCTCAGCAGTATTGGCTATTCGTCCGAAGTGGTGCACGGCGGCGCGTACTCGCTTGTTTTTGAAAAGGGTAGCGGATATTTGTCCGTTCAAATGAGAAACGATTCGACGGCGTTTGCAACGTTGCAGAACGGCTTCACCTTCTGGATTTACAGCACGGTGGAAATCGACGGCGTAAACGAAAAGCAAATAGTCAACGGTTGCAACGGTAAATTTAACGGCGGCGAAGGCATTTATATCCCTGCAAACACTTGGACGCAGGTAACCGTTACGGCGGCGGATATGAACCCCACGCGTTTCTTAATTTTGCAAGGCAGCTTCGCTGGCACGATTTACGTTGACGATTTTCAACCCCTCAATTAATAGTTCGAAAAATAAAATAAAGGAATAGAAATTTGCGGTAGCCGTCGCCCCAAAACGGCGGCTACTGCGAAAATCAAAAAAGGAAATTAAAAATGAAAAAAGAATATCTTTCTTTGGAAATTGAATTGTTTTTCCTTGCCAACAACGACGTAATCACCACGTCGAGCAACGACCTTACGTCAGACGACGTATTTGGTGATTAAGGAAGGAGGGCAAAATGAAAAAACAGTTTAAAAAGGTAATGCTTTCTGCAATGGTAACCGCGGCATTGGCTACGGCTTCCACGGCAACGGTGTTTGCGGCTACGGCTATGGCAGACGAAAACGTTGCGCACGCAGAAACGACCAAATTTGAAATGGTGGACGGCGCGGCTATCCGCTTAACCAAGCCTTACGGCTTGCGTTTCATTGCGGAATTGGACGCAGAGACGTATAGCGACTTGATGACGAAAGAAGCGGGTGTTGCTAAGAAAATGGGTATGTTTATCGTCCCTTACGAGTATCTTGGTGACCCCACTAAATATGTGAACGGCGAAACGGACGTTGCGGCGGGAAATTATCAAAATTTCAAGAAATCCATCAACCACGTTTTCTATGATAGCACTGCGGATAATACCAGTGATGCCGACGGCTCGATTTATCAAGTTGCAGGCAAGGACGTTTGGCGTGCAAACGGTGTTATCGCCAATTTAATGTTGAAAAATTTCGATAGAGAATTTATCGGTATTGCCTACATTGCGAAAACGGTGGAAGGTGTTACCACGTATACCTATGCGGATTTTGACGAAGAAAACGACGTAAGAAGTGCGGTTTACGTGGCAATCGAAGCGTATGACGATTATGCTGATGATACGGACGCTCAGGCAGTCTTTAAAGATTACGCGTTTGGCGCGCACCTCAACAGTATGTATCCCGGTGAAATAACGGAAAGTAGTAATGAGTTGAGTGGTGCCGATAAAGAGGTTACTTACGTATATGACGGCGGGACGTATGGTTCAATAAGCGAATTGGTTGATGAATGGGCAGACACTTCCTTTAATATTTACGCTGATAAGGATTCAAGCTATATGCTTGTCGGCAACAAATATTCCGTTGGGCATACGCTTTTCAATGGTGATTCCAACGGTGAGGAAATCGCATTCAACGATGCGCACGCGGTTTGGTCTTCTTCCAATGAAGCGGTTGCAACCGTCGATAAAAACGGCGTTGTAACGGCTGTTGGCGTAGGGCAAGCGACAATTAGCGCAAGCTTCATGGGTTCGACGGCAACTTGCACGATTAAAACGATTGCCTTCGACGGCACGTTCGAAACGTCGAGCCAAGTGCCCAGCTATATGTCGAATATATCGGGCAGAATTGAAAGCTTTGCTATCGTGGAAATGAACGGCAGTAAAGTATTGGAAGCAACGACGACGGCAGCTTCCACTTCCGACGTTGGCGTGTTCATTAAGACGGAAATTCTTGAAGCAATTTTTGCGGATCCTAACGTGCAATATATGGCGTTTGACTTGAAGTCTGGCGCAAGTAGAACGGGCAATAAGGTATATTATCACGCCAACGGTGCAACGTCTTGGAAACAATACGAAACGGGTGGTTACGACACCATTCCTACCGATTCGTTTAAGACGTACTATTTCCCCCGTGCAGAATATGAAAATTGGGTAAGCAAAGGGGTAAAAGAAGCACGCTTCGTTATGATCGGCGGTAACTTGGTCTACGGCGGCGAAAAGTTTTATATCGACAACGTTCGCGGCGTATCGGAAGCGGAAAAGACGGCAAACTTGTTCAGCTTTGAGCAAGGCGGCGTAAGAACGAACAACGGCACTTCGCCTTTGTTCTATGATATCAATGGCAGCCAGTGGGAAATCAGCTTTAGCAATATCAATTCGGCAACGGCTGGCTTTACGAGCGAAATCGTTTCCGACGGTAATCGCGCGTTCAAGTTCACGAAGCTTGCTGGCGATACGGCACTCAGCTTCAACCACACCGCCGACACCACGATGGAAAAGGCGATGAGAGCGGCGGGCTACGTTTCGTATGATTTGTACGTACCTGCAGGTTCGGACGCGAAGGTTGTGAAAAACGGTTACTACAGTTCCTTGAGCGAAGGCTGGAACACCGTTTACGCAAAGGTAGATGCAACGGAAAATGAATGGTCAAGATTTACCGACACGACGGCAAGCACGTACGTGGTGGATAATATTCAGTTCGTAACCGAAGAAGAATATTACGAAAATGCGTATGGCTTCGAATCGGGCGCAGGTGTTTTGCGTACGGCAGAAATTGGCAGTGCAACTGCAAACCAAGGCGTATTCTATTATTATGCTGGCGCAGATATGACGGCAAAGGTATTCTCGTTTGCATTCCAAGAAGGCAACGGTGCGAACGACGTGAACGTAATCAGCAACCCCCGCTTTGACAGCACGATTACGCACAGCGGCAATTATTCGCTTGCATTCGATAAGGGCAATGGTTATATGTCCGTACAGATGAGAAACGATAGTACGACATTTGCGAAATTAGGCGACGGCTTTACCTTCTGGATTTATTCCACGACGGCAATCAACGGTACGACGACAAGCAACTTTATCAATGGTTACAACAATAAGTTCAATGGCGGCGCAGGTATCAATATTCCCGCAAACACTTGGACGCAAGTTTTCGTAACTTCGGCGGATATGAACCCGACCCGTTTCTTGATTATGCAAGGCAACTGGGCTGGTACCATTTATATCGACGATATTCAACCGCTTGATGCAAATGCGTTGAATACAATCACCTATAACGCGAATGGCGGCAGTATGGCAACCACCACGCAAATGGTTATAAATGGCGAAGCGTATACGCTTGAAGTACCTACGGCTTATCGTGATTTCTCGGGTTGGAAAGACGAAAACGGCAACACCATCCCTATGAGCGGCGTTTGGGAATACGGCAACGTAACCTTGACGGCAAGCTATTCCGATAAATTGTCCTTCGAGGGCGGCATTGTGCCTACGTATATAACGAAAGCAGACTCTACGGAGTCTATTTCCGTGGTTACGATGGACGACGCTATGGACGGCAATAAAGTGTTGAAGCTTCAATCGACGGCAAGCGGCACGGGCCCTGCTATGAAAGTAACGATTGACTTCTTGGCGGCGTTCTTTGCAGATAGCAGCGTAGATTATATCGCGTTTGAAGCAAGAGCGGGCGTTTCCACGTCGGATAACTTCCGTCGCTATACGTGGCGTTCGAACAACGGCGGTGAATACGTAAACGTTAAGTATGAGGCTGACATTGCATATACGGGTATCCGTGCAGATGGTTGGAAGACCTTCTATTTCAGCAGAACGGACTATAACCATTGGGTAACCGAGGGTACAACCAACAACTACTTTATTTCGTCGGGCGGTATGCAAGCAGGCGATTGCATTTACGTGGATAATATCCGCGCGGCAACCGAGGAAGACTATACGCATAGCTTATACAGCTATGACAACGGCGGGTTGAGAGTTGACGGTAACAATATATTGGTGTATAAGGCAAACGACAGCACTTGGCAGTGGGCTATCTTGCCCGGTGCGGCGTTGACCTCTTACGGCTATACGAACGAAACCGTTTCCGACGGCATTGCAGCAATCAGCTTTACGCCTGCGGCAAACACGACGACGACTTTGCGTTTCAATACCAATACGGTGACGCAAATGCAGAAGGATATTATGGCTAAGACGGGCTACTATGCATTTGACTTGTACGTACCCGCAGATGCGAATACAACGCTTACTTATCAAACGACGACGTATCCTGGCGCAACGCCTATCAAGGGCGATTGGATGACCATTTACGTCAACAATAACACGACGTTTATCAAAATCACCGATACGACGGGTAGCACGTACGCAGTGGATAACTTCCGTTCGGTTACGGAAGAGGAATACACGGCGGCAACGCTTGGTTTCGAAGCAAACGCAGGCGGCCTTCGCAATGATATCGTTAACACAGAGGGGAAATCCGACGTATTCTATTATTACGGCGGCGCAGACCATACTGCAAACAGATATTCCATTTGCGGAACAGGCACTCCTCTTGAAAGCGTTCGTTTCGAGTCCGAAATCGTACACGGCGGCGATTATTCGTTGGCGTTCACCAAGGAAAACGGCGCGATTACGATTCAGATGAGAAAAGACAGTACGACGTACGCGCTTTTGAAAAACGGCTTTACCTTCTGGATTTACTCTACGGTAGGTATTAACGGTATCGGCGCAAACAACTTTATCAACGGCAACGATGGTAAATTCAATGGCGGCGCAGGTATGAGTATCGGCGTGAATAAGTGGACGCAGGTTACCGTTACGAAAGACGATATTAAGCACGCTACGACGACAAGCGGCAGTTGTCCTTTCTTGAAAATTCAAGGCAGCACGGCAGGCACTATCTATCTTGACGATTTCGTTGCATTGCCTTACGAAGAACCCGAAGCATTGGAATACAATGTGACGGTTGAGTCCGAAGAAGACGGCGTAAAGAAGGGTATTGTTTTTGGCGCAAGCTCACACACGGCAGGCCTTGACGTTCTTCCTAAAAATGCAACCGACACCGAGGATATGTCCTATATCAGCTTTGGCGGCAGCTATGGCTTGAACGACTTCCTCGTATTCGACTTCACGGGCGACAACGTGCCTCTTATGTCCTTCTTCACGACGCAAGTGACGAATAGCGTTTACAACCAAGCCGAAAACGCGGAAGTGAAAGGCTGGGTTGTATCAAACGGTATGACGACGATGCGCGGTCTTCCTTACAGCGGTACAACAAGCAATTTGGCAAACCGCCTCAACATCATCGGCCCGTACATGATTTCCAACTTGTACGACAATACGACGGGTAACACGCTTGCGCAAGTTCGCGCAAGCGAAGGCAACGCGGCAAGTCCTTCGCCGATTACGATGCCTACCTTGCAAGCAGCAGGCAACGTTCCTTATAGAATGATTGTTGGTTGGGTTGCAAACGGCAGTTATATGAACTTGCGTATGTACGTAATAGATTTGTCGAACGGGCAGACGTATTTGGACTATAACTTGAATAAGAGCATCGCCAAAGCAGATTGGGAAGGGGACATTGCGTTGTACGGCCATTTCGCAAGAGAAACGGTGGTGGACGCACTCTATCCTATCGAAGAAGATACGACAATCGAAGACGTCGTTGCAAAATATAAGCCTTCGACGGTTGTTTACAACGGCGAATTGGACAAAGACGGCAGCTTGACGCTTAATGCAAGTACGTATGCGGGAAGCCCGAATAGACCTAATGTAGGCTCTGCGGATATGTCCTATATCGCGTTTGAGGGTGATTACGGTTACAATGACTATTTGGTGTTCGAGTTCACGGGCTCCAATATGCCTATCGTTTCCTTCTTCAACAATGAAGTAACAAACACGGTATATAACAATGCAAGCACGACGGCAGATAAAGCAGGTGTAGCAGACGAAAACGCACACGCTATCGTGGTTTGCGGCGGTTTGTATCAAAACAACGGCACAGTTTACAATGCAGGCAGCGCCAACGCTTGTAGATTGATTGTAGTAGGAAACCAAAAAGTGCTTTGTTGGGACGATAACTCGAACACGGCAGTAGGCGGCGGCAGATATGTAGATGGCTCAACGAGTGCAATTAACCCGTTAAGTATTACCGCATTGCAAACCACTATGAATGCCTATCGTGTAATTATGGGCTTTAGCGCAGATAAAAAGCTTGAAGTGTGCGCAATCAATTTGGTAACAGGTAAAGTAGATTACCGAAAGACGATTGCTGTTAATTGCGGATCGAAATTGGCGACGGGCTCCATTGCTATTCACGGTCAGTTTGGTAAAACGACGGTGCTTGATAAGGTATTCGGCGTGGAAGAAGACACCACGGTTGACGCATTGCTTGCAAAATATTCTATTCAAAAGGATACCGACTATTCGGACGAAGCGGCGGTTACGTTAGATAGATACGCGTACAGCAGTTTGTCCAACGGTCAATGGACGCTTGATGGCGGCAATCAAGTTTCCAACCCCACCGATTATAGAGAGCTTGACAGCAGCTACACGACCTATGCGAATGCAGGCTTCAACATCATTCTTGCGCAAGATATGATCAGCACGGACGGCAACAAAACAACTTGGAACGAGTCGGCTGCAAAAACCTATATGGATAAGGCGCACAATGCAGGCTTGAAGGTTATCCTCACCGACTGGCATTTGCAAATTCTTTCCGCGCCCCTTAAAGTAAGCGGTTCGAGCGTAGTAAAAAGCGATTCCACTTACGTGCCTTGGATTATCGGCACGGACGCAAGCGCAACTACGGGCGAAGCGGCGAAATACCTTGGGTATCTAAGCTCGTTGGGTATCAGTGCGGATTCTGCGCGCTTTGCAAATAGGGATGCGTTGGATAAATTCGTTTACGACCAACTTGCGCCTTATAAGGATCATCCCGCATTCTACGGCGTAATGCTTGCGGACGAACCTTCCTACCACAACGCATATTGCTACGGTGAGATTTATAAGTCTATCAAGCGCGTTATGCCCAAGTGCTACGTGCAATACAACCTGCTTCCCATGGAACACAACTATAGCACGATTCAATATCGTTACCCTGGCGTAAGCAGCATTGGCAGCAGCATTTCCAACGCAGAGATTGAAACGGCTTATAAATCCTACGTAACAGCTTTCCTTGATACGATGGGTACGGATTACATTCAATACGACGATTATCCCTTCAAGTCGGCAAAAGCAAGCGGGATTTCGGGGCTTTTTGGTGCAACGGATCCTTACGTTGATCCTACTTCTTTGCGCAATATTCAGCTTGTAGCGGAAATTGCAAAGGAACGCGGTTTGGACGTGAAGGTGGTTTCGCAGTCGAGCTTGATGAAGACCGGCGGTTCTAACGGCGCAGTGCATATCCGTCAAGTCACGGAAAACGACGCGCGTTGGCTCAACAACTATCTCATGGGCTTCGGCGTGAAGCAGATTAACTACTTCACCTATTGGACGAAGGCGGCAAGCTCTTCTTCGGGTGAATACTTCGTGGACGGCGGTTCGTTTGTCAACCGTGACGGCACGCCGACGGCGTTGTACACATTTATGCAGACGATTATGGCGGATAACGACAAATTTGCGCCTACCATCTCGCACTTCGATTACAATGCAAGCCAGATTTTCGGTTCGAATAACGACAGCAACAAGAACAACGACCACATTTCTTGGAGTTCTTCCTTGACGGCGGAGGCTTCGTTTAGATGGTTGAGTGGCATCACGACGAGCCTTGAATACACGCTTGTGACGGAATTGTATGATAAAGATAACTATAACTTTATGTATATGGTTATGAACACGATCGACCCGAACGAGGGCGGCACGCAATCGATTACGGTTACGCTTGACAGCAGTGTGACGAAGTTCTACGTTTACGACCAATCTGGTAACAGAACGGAGCAAACGGGCAACACCTACACCGTATCGTTGACGGCAGGTCAGGCAATTTACATTATGCCTTGCGCATGGTGAGAAACAACTAAATAAGTAGCGGTAGGGGGCTGTTTGCTCAGCCCCCTATTGATTAAAATCCGTATTTATCGGGGAAATAGAGAAAAAAGTTATAAAAAAAAGGTTGCATGGCAAAGAGAACTTTGTTATACTATTTACAAAGGGGCAACTCTAAAAATCAGCAATGTAAGGTCAGAGATATGCATTTACATAATCAGTATGGCTACGGTCAATTATTTTGTTTTAGCGGATACGATGGGGGAACCTCTCGCGACGACGATTTCGTTGCGATGATGATGGACGAACCCATCACTTTACGCTTTCATTTTGATAAAACGGTTACTTTGAAGATACCCGTCGGCGAAAAGGCGGTTTTTAACGTCGTAACGGGGGATATTTTGGACGGGAAAGACTTTTTTGTAGCCTTTCTCGATAAAAATACAATCGTCGGAAAATCGCCCGTTAAGCCCCTTGTTTTGACGGAAGGGGATAACAGACCCTCGCAAGAGGGGAATACGGCAAAGATCCGCACGAATTTCGCCTATTTCTTCTTGACGACGGAAGAAAGAGAGGGTGCGTACTATTTCACTTTTTCTTATAGAGTACGCAACGTAAAAATTTTGTCGCAAGCAGAGCTTGACAATTTAAAATCGGAAAGAATCTCGTATTTTGAAAAAATGCCGAAGAGCAAGGACGAAAAATACGAGCAGTTATATTATAAGTGCCTTTCGGTCAACAAGGAAAATATTTATTCGGCGGAAGGGGAAATCCCTTACCGTTGGACGACGCCCGATAGAGTACCCCACCGCTTTATGTGGATTTGGGATTCCGTTTTCCACGCTATGGCGTTTGCGCAGTACGATTTGGATATGGCAAAGGACTGTATCCGTTCGGTGCTTTCCATGCAGGAAGAAGACGGCTTCATCTCGCACATGATGGGCCCCTACGGCGGATTTTCCAACGTAACGCAACCGCAGGTTTTGGCTTGGGGTGCGTGGACTATCTACCAAAAGGACGGCGATAAGGCGTTCTTAAAAGAGGTTGTGCCGAGAATTGCAAAATTCTTGCTTTGGACGATAAAAAACCGCGATAAGAACAGCAACGGCTTGTTGGAATGGTTTACCGAACCCGACTATACGGAATGCAAATGCGGGGAATCGGGCTTGGATAATTCCCCCCGTTTTGATTTTGAAATGGATATGGACGCGGTGGATTTTTCCACTTATCTTTGCAACGACGCGAAGTATATCGCCCTTATCTACGAGGCGCTTGGGGACAGCCAAAACGCGGCGTATTTCAAGGATGTGCACGAGCGTGTAAAGGAAAAAATCAACGCGCTTTTGTGGAGTGAAGAGGACGGCTTGTACTACGATAGAACGTTCGACGAAAGGCTGACGGGCGTGGCTACGCCTTCGTCCTTCTTGCCTATGTTTGCGGGGCTTTGCTCGCAGGAAAGAGCGGATAGGATGGTAAAAAACCTTTTGGACGAAAAGCGTTTTTGGACGGCAATGCCCGTACCATCTATGCCCAAGGATAGCCCGTATTACGAAAAGGATATGTGGCGGGGCTGCTCGTGGCTCAACATCAACTATTTCCTCATTATCGGCTTGCGTAAATACGGCTATACCGACGTCGCAAACGAGTTGCGGGAAAAGACGTTAAATTCCGTTTTTAAGTGGTATAAAAAGACGGGCAATATCTTTGAATTTTACGATGCAGACGACGAGGTTTGTCCTTTCTATTTAAGCAGAAAAGGTCCTCAGCCCGAGGTGCCCGACTACCGTGAACACGTACATGCTATCACCGATTATAATTGGTCGGCTTGTTTTATAGAATTATTAATTAATGAAATTTATACATAGTTTAGAGGTGAAATTATGTCAAATTATAAGGACGTTAAAAATGTAAAAATCGCCTATATCGGCGGCGGCTCGCGCGCGTGGGCGCACAACTTGATGAACGACCTTGCCAAGGACGAAGAAATCGGCGGCGAGGTGCGCTTGTACGACATTGATTTTGAGGGCGCGAAGCTTAACGAAAAAATCGGCAATATGCTCTCCGCGCGTGAGGACGTAAAAGGTAAGTGGGTGTATAAGGCATACGAAAAAATCGGCGACGCCTTGACGGGTGCGGATTTCGTCGTAATTTCCATTTTGCCCGGCACGTTCGACGAGATGGAAAGCGACGTGCATCTTCCCGAGGAATACGGCATTTATCAACCCGTAGGCGACACGACGGGCCCGGGCGGTATCGTGCGCGCTTTGCGTTGCTTGCCTATGTTCCGCGATATTGCTTTGGCGGTTAAGGAATATTGTCCTACGGCTTGGGTTATCAACTTCACCAACCCCATGTCTACGTGCGTGAAAACGCTGTATAAAACCTTCCCCGAAATCAAGGCGTTCGGTTGCTGTCACGAGGTATTCGGTACGCAAAAATTACTCGCGAAGATTTTGGAAGAAAAATTCGGTATTCAAGCGACGCGCGACGAAATTCGCGTGAATATCGTGGGTGTAAACCATTTCACTTTCTTGACGGAAGCCAAGTACAAGGGGATGGATTTAATCCCCATTTACAATGCGTACATCGACGAGCACCCCGACGGTTTGGAACAGAGTGTCGAGGCAAAGCATTGGGCAAACGGCGCGTACGTCACCACGGAGCTTGTAAAATTTACGCTGTTCAAACGCTACGGTGCGATTGCGGCGGCAGGGGATAGACACTTGGCGGAATTCTGCCCTGGCAAATGGTTCTTGGAAAGCAAAGAGATGGTGGAAAAAAAGTACGGTTTCTCTTTGACGACGGTGGCTTGGCGCAAAATCGAGTTGGAGCAAAGAAAGCAAAAAGCGCTTGACTATTACAACGGTAAGCCTTTTGAATTGCGTGAAACGGGCGAAGAAACCGTCCGTCAAATCAAGGCGCTTTTAGGACTTGGCGATTTCGTCACCAACGTCAATATTCCCAATGTCGGACAGGTGGAAAACAACCCCTACGGCGCGATTGTAGAAACCAACGCGTTTTTCTCGGGAAATAGCGTTAAACCCGTACATGGTGGCTCCATTCCTGCCGATTTGAACGCTTTGATAATGCGTATTATCGAGGAGCAAGAGGCAATAACGGAAGCGGCACTTACGGGCGATTACGAAAAGGCGTTTGTCATTTTCTTGAACAACCCGAATATGTGCTTGAACGTGGATAAAGCGAGGGAACTGTTCGACAGAATGCTTGAAAACACCAAGGCGTATTTGCCTTATTACGACGCGTATATTCAAAATCGTAAATAAAAGCGGCGAAAACATACAAACAAGGATAACGGGGAAAAGCCGCTTGTCGGTTTTTTCCCGTTAAATTTTAACGAAAAATACGATAAATCTTATTATATAAGATGGTTTTTTGTTTTTGGTACTTGACAATAGGAAGGAAAAGGGATAAAATAATGAAGAAAAACAGCGAATATTTATTTTATTGTTATAACTGCCCGACCTCGGGATATTTTACAATCAACGGCTATAAATATTTCTACGGCGAGGATTTCCGCACGGCGGAGCGCTATGCCGAGTACGTAGAATGCGGCTTTAATATGGTGCAAGCCCGCGGCGAAAACAGCTATAAGGGCGAGGGATGGGAAGGTAGCAACTGCCAACTCGTCTTTAAAGAGGCTTTAAAGGGCGGCTGTACGCGTATCCTCGTTACGGACGGACGCTTCGATCATTGGATCCGTGATGAGCGCGACCTCGTCGGCGAGGGGAAAATGTTTGCGACGGAAGCGGAGCTTGACAAGGCGGTAGCGGAGTGCGTCGCACCCTACGCTACGCAAGAGGGCTTCTACGGCATACAGCTCTTCGACGAGCCCTTGTACGATCAATTCCCTGCCTATGGACAGCTTATGCGCTCGATTAAGCGTATTCTGCCCGACGCGTACGTGCAAAGCAACTTATTGCCTATGACTGCACCCGAAAAATTGCTTGTTCCGCAAAAGGGGTACAGTGAGGACGTTGCGACGGACAAAATTGCAACGGAAACGCTTGCGGTAACGGATATTTATAAAAAATACGTCGGCGACTTCCAAGAAATTACGCAAGCGGACAATATCCACTTCGACGAATATCCCTTCCGCCGCGAATATATCATCAGCGGAAACACCTTGCCCAACTATCAACTCGTGGCGAGAATGTGTAAGGAACGGAATATCGATTTCCGCGCCGTGCTGCAATCCTTTGCGCACGTTTGGAACGGCAATTATCAAAACCGCAGAATGACGGAAAGCGATATGTATTGGCAAACCAACTTGGCGATGGGCTTTGGCGTGCGTGAATATTCCTTCTATACCTATATGGCAAAGCCCGATTTTAAGTATAAGGACGGCCCGTTTGGCGAAATGGACGGTGCGGCGTTTATCAATTTGGACGGCTCGCGCACCAAACTGTATGAATACACCAAGCGCATCATCTCGGAAATGAAAAAGCTTTCCGCTGTGTTACGCAATTATCGCTACGAAAGCTCGCATATCGTTACGGAAAGCGGCAAGACGTGCAAGGACTTCGATTGGACGAAGTTCCTTTACGAGGACGAGCCGAGCCCCATTCCCGTAAGCGTGGATAAAGGGGTTGCCCTCATCACCCGCCAAACGAACGGCGAAAACGAGCTGTATATGCTCGAAAACCTCGGCAACGTCCGTGACGAGCTGTTCGACGGTATTCCGCCTATGCGCCTTTCTACGCGTTTGCCCGAAGGGGAAAAGAAATTTTACTTCCGTGGCGGACAGATAGAGGCAACGCCCAATGTCGAGGGGGAATATACCTTTAATTTAAAGGTCGGCGACGCAATTTTTGTGGAAATTTTAAAATAAATTCTCTAACAACGAGAGGAAAAATATGAAAATTGAGAACATTTTACCTGTAAGAGTGGTTGCAGGTGAAAGAATTGACTACCAAGACACCCTGTTTATCAACAAGGGCTTGTACGCGACCATCAACTACAACGTAGAAGAATGGAAGAACTACTTTAAAATCGAGGGTTTAGGGGCGTACGTTATCTTGGATTTCGGCAAGGAAATGCACGGCGGCGTTCGCTTGATTACCAACTGGATTTATCAAGGGAATTGTAAGGTAAGGCTTCGCTTTGGCGAAAGCCTTGGGGAAGTCAATGCAAACCTTGGCGAAAAGAATGCGCAGAACGCGCATAGCCCGCGCGATTTCGAAACGATCATTTGCGCATATGGCGACGTGAGCGTCGGGCAGACGGGGTTCCGCTTCGTCCGTATCGATTTGTTGGAAGAAAAATATATCTATTTCAAGAATATTTTCTGCGTAAACCGTATGTTTTCTAAAAAGCCTATCTACACCTACCAAGGCAAGGATAAGCGGATTGCGGACATTTTTGAGGCGGCAAAGCGCACGGTGGATTTGTGTGCGTCCGAGGGGTATATTTGGGACGGTATTAAGCGTGATAGACTTGTTTGGATGGGCGATTTAGCACCCGAAATTATGGCGTTAAGCTCTATCTACGGTAGGCTTCCCGTCGTGGAAAGGTCTTTGGACGTTTGCAAGGCTAACGCACCCTTACCCAAGTTTATGAACGGCATTTACACCTATTCAATGTGGTGGCTTATTGTCCTTGCCGACCATTACAGGGAATTTAAGTGCAGGGTGTATGCAAAGAAACAGCTCAAATATTTGGTAGGGCTTGTTGACTGTTTCGATAGTATGGTGGACGAACAAGGCGAGTTAAACAAGGACATTCGTTATCTTGTCGATTGGCCGACCAAGGATTCCCCCGACGAGCTTGTCGGCGTGCGCGCTATTTGCCTTATGGGTATGAATGCGGCAATTTATTTGTTGCAGGAATTTGGTTTATCCACGGAAAAAGCGGAAAAAATCAAGCAAAAGCTCAACATACAGCCCATTCGCCCGCACGAGAAAAAGCAAGTTATCGCCTTGAAGTATTTTGCCACGGGCGAGTTGACCGATGCGGAATACGAAAAGCTGATTGTCGGCGGCACGAAGGGCTTCTCGACGTTTATGAGCTATTACATATTGACGGCAATCGCTTCGCGCGACGAAAAGCTCGCTATCGAGCTAATGAAGGAATACTACGGCGCGATGCTCGATAGAGGCGCAACGACGTTTTGGGAAGATTTCAACATGGATTGGTTGGAAGGCTCGGGCAGAATTGACGAGCTTGACGATACGAAAGAGGATATCCACGGCGACCACGGCGCACATTGCTACGTTGGGTTTAGGCATAGCCTCTGCCACGGTTGGTCGGCAGGCGTAGCGAAGTTCATCAAAGAGCATTGCCACAATTGAGAAAAAATAAGCAAAGTAAAAAGGTAGATAAGAGTATCTTTCTGCTTAAAAATAAAATTTTAAAATAGGACGGTAATTATGAGTAAGAAATATTTTGGCGTAATGCTTGATTGTTCGAGAAATGCGGTGATGAAGCCATCGGTACTTAAAAAGTTTGTGGACTATCTTTCCGCGTTCGGCTATAATATGTTACAGCTTTACACGGAAGACACCTACGAAGTAAAAAACGAGCCGTACTTTGGCTATCTTCGCGGCGGTTATAAAAAGGAAGAAATCCAAGAAATTGACGCGTATTGTAAGGAAAAGGGGATAGAGCTTATCCCTTGTATTCAAACATTGGCGCACTTAGGTACGATTTTTAAATATTTTGACTATCGCGACATCAACGATTACGCGGATATTTTGCTCATTGACGAGCCCCGCACCTATCAGCTCATTGAGAATATGTTTGCAACGCTTGCGGAAAATTTCACCTCTCGCAAGGTGCATATCGGTATGGACGAAGCGCACATGGTCGGGCTTGGTAAGTATTTGGATAAGCACGGCGTTTGCAATCGGTACGAGCTCCTCAAAAAGCACTTGGCAAAGGTTGTGGAAATCGCCAAGAAGTACGGTTTTGAGCCGATGATGTGGTCGGATATGTTCTTCCGTATGAGTAATAACGGGGTATATAGCCTTAAAAATCCCAAATTGCCCCAAGAAGCCATTACGGACGTGCCCGACGTTGATCTCGTTTATTGGGATTACTACCAAAAGCATAAAGCGGTCTATGACGGAATGGTTACCGCACACGAAAAGTTCGGCAAGAATATTTGGTTCGCAGGCGGCACGTGGACGTGGGTAGGTTTTGCGCCCGCCAACCGTTTTAGCTTGCAAACGATGAAGCCTGCTATGGACGTATGCAGAGCGCGCGGCTTGGATAACATTTTCTTCACCCTTTGGGGGGACAACGGCAAGGAATGCTCTTTCTTCTCTGTTTTGCCGTCCTTGTATTATTTGAAACGCTATTACGACGGTGTGACGGACAGAAAACAAATCGCGGCGGAATTTGAGAAATTGACGGGCGAGCCTTTTGAAAGGATGATGGGCATGGACGATGCCAACTACGTCGGCGGGAATAAAGAGGGCTTTAGAAATCCCAGCAAATATATGCTGTATAACGATCCTTTCTTCGGTTGGTTGGATACGCAAGCCAAAGAGGGCGTGGATAAGCAATATAAAAAATTGGCAAGAAGATTTGCACGCTACGCAAAACAAAGCGAGGATTTTGGCTATATCTACGAGGTTTTGGCGAAGCTTTGTAAGGCGCTTTCGTATAAGTATGACTTGGGTGTTCGCGTAAGAGAGGCATACCAGGTACGCGATGAGCAGCGTTTACGCGCTGTCGTAGGGGATTTTAAGAAGACGGAAAAAGCCGTGCAAGAGCTGTACGAGGTTTTCTGTGCGTTATGGCACAAAGAAAACAAACCCCACGGCTTTGAGGTGCAGGACGCACGCTTTGGCGGTTTGTTACAACGCTTGAAGCATTGCAGAATCCGCTTGCAAAATTATTTGGACGGAAAGGAAGAAAGCCTTCCCGAATTGGAAGAAAACTTGCTTGATTTTTGGGGGAATGGCACGGAATTTGATAAACAAACGCCTTGCTACAACTCTTGGGGGCTTACCATTACGAATAATCAATTAAACTAATGCAAAAAGTTTTTATCAATATTTTCTTGGCGGCATTTGTATGCACCGCGGCTATGGGTTGCGGCACGGATACAAAAAAGGATACGTCGGGAATTGCGGGGCAAGATATCGTGCAAAAATTTGACGAGTATAATTTAGACGTTTATATGAAGCCGATATGGGACGGTGACGTTATTTACAACGAAACGGTTATGTTTGTGGATAAGGATTCGCTTGCACCTCTTTTATATCCCGCGGTGGAAATTATTTCCGTGCGCTCGTATGATTTGAAAACGGAATACGTGCGCGGCGTGGATTACGAGTACGTCGAAAAATTTAACGGCATTATCTTGACGAAAAATACGTCTATACCCTATATTCCGCTTGACGAATATTATCCGTCGACGGAAGTGCCGAACGCGTCTTTCCCTTGTACCGTCGAGGACAAACCGTATATTTCTTTCCACGAGGGGGATTATTTTTCCTCGAAGCAGCTCGCGGTGACTTATCGCCACACGGGCAAGAAAAATTTGCCTGCGCCCAAATCGCAAAAGCAAGCATTTGCGGGCGTCATCGAAAAATTGCAAAGCAACCAAGCCCCTAAAATTCTCTTTTACGGCGATTCTATCACCGTAGGCGGCAATTCAAGCGGGTTTGTGGGTTGCGGACCGCACGCGGATATATGGGCGAAGATGGTGTTTGACAGTATGACGAGAAAGTACGGCTGTACCAACGCGGAGTATATCAACACGGCGGTGGGCGGTTGGAATTCGCAAAACGGTATCGACGCTTTGGACGAAAGAGTGCTCGCTTACGCGCCCGACGCGGTGTTTATCGGGTTTGGTATGAATGATACGGGCTTAACGCCGATGCAGCACGTTGAAAAGATTAAAACGATGGTTTCCTGCATTCGTGCGGCGTTGCCGAACACGGCAATTTGCTTGGTCTCGACGATGCTTCCTAATCAAGAGGTGAAGGGCTTTTACGGCTCGCAATTTGCGTTTGCGGAGCTGTATCTTGCCTATTTAGAGGAATTGCAAGACGCGGGTGAGAATAAGGTTTGCGTGGCAAATGTAACGGAAATGCACCAACGTATTTTAGAGGTGAAACGGTACTATGATATGACGGGAAATAACGTCAACCACGTCAACGATTTTATGGCACGCGTGTATGCGCAGACGGTTTTCCAAACGGTTTGCGGAGACTAAACGTTCGGCTGTAAAATAAGAACGAGGTAGGCATGTACGCGTTGAACGGGTTTTATAAGTTAAACCATGTGCATGCATGCGTGTGAATTAAAAACAAAATAATAAAAACGCTGAAAGTCTTAAAGTAAGATTTTCAGCGTTTTTTCTTGTAACGTTTTATGAAGAGATAAGATAAGTAAAAATTTTTCTCGCGCGCGCCTATTTTTAGTTAAATCTCGCAAAAATATATGTTATAATCACGCTGTTGAAAGGGGGAAAGTAAAAAAATATTTTTTTTGTGTTCCATACGTCCCGTTTTTGGTATGTTGCGTTTGGTATAATAATATTGTAAATAAAAAAAGTAGAGGTGTTTTGTATGGAAGTTTTGAATGGTATTATTGTGGGCTTTGATGAAAATGATAAAAATTTGGTTATCCCCAAAGACGCGGTGGGGGTGGATTATGCCGTCTATGACTTGATGGGCGTGGAAGGTTTTGACAGTATTGTTGTCGAAGAAGGGAATTCCCATTTCTATATGCAGGATGGCTGTTTGATTTGGCGAGATAAAAAAATGCTTATACTTGCCGTTCGAGGTGCAAGAATTCCAAGTGACGGCAGTGTTACTCGCATAGCGGGCGGTGCTTTTATGTGCCGTGAAGAGTTGAAAGAAATTGAAATTCCTGCTTGCATACAAAAAATCGGCTATTGTGCGTTTGCCAACACGGGTTTGGAAAGGGTTGTCCTCAACGAGGGCTTGGAAAGGTTGGACGCGTATGCGTTTGGAAATAACGAAAACTTGACCGAGCTTTCCCTTCCGAAAAGTCTTAAAAAGATGGTAAAATACAAGCTTTTGGAAGAAGTGAAAATGCTTGCGGAGTATGGTTATAGAAGCAAAACTTACCGTGTATATAAAAATAGTTACGCACATGGTTGGGTGAAACGCAATGGCTTGAAGTTCGTGTTGAGGGGGGAATGATGATTATTAACGGTATTACGTATTGGGTAAAAGACGGCAAGTGCGAAATGCTCAACTTGGACGAGGGGTTGCAAATTTTGCGTATCCCCGCGTTTTTGGATAAGGTCAACGGCGAAATTATCGGACACTGTGGCAGCATAAAAAAGTTTATCGTCGAGGACGGAAATGCGAATTATTACGTAAAAAATAACTGCTTAATTTCTACGGATGGGGAGCTTATTGCAGGGCTTGAAAACAGCGTTATCCCCACGGACGGCAGTATAAAGCGTATTGGGAATATGGCGTTTTTCGGTAAGTCGCCCATGCATTTGTGTATCCCCGACGGCGTGCAAGAGCTTGGCTATCGTGCATTTGCGGAAAGTAAAAACTTGCGCAGTGTTTATATCCCCGAAAGCGTGGAAGAAATTTCTTCCGCGTTTGAGCGTTGCGACAATTTGACGGGCGTATTTTTTGGCGGTAGCCGAGAAAAATGGGCGGCTCTTTGCAAGGGAAAGCCTATCAATGACCACGTCGGTAAGTGGGGTGTTTATTGCAAAACAGAGGGGGCAGGTATGCGACGAATGAAGATTGACAGCCGACACGTATGCCCTGTTTGCGGGAAAACGATGTTTCCCGAATACGATTCCTACGACATTTGCGGCATTTGCGGTTGGGAGGATGAGGCGGGTGCAGAGGAGTATCCCAATGAAGACGTCGGCGCGAATTATTGCTCGTTAAACGATTATCGCAAAAAATATCTTTCGCGCGTTGCACAAACTCCCGACTATACTTGGGATAAGGAAATGGAGAAAAAATGGAAGAACAAATGACGGCGTTTAAAAAATGGGAAAGCTTTGTTATGCAGCTTGCGGACGTGTATTTGCCGATTGCCCCGCAAGAAAAAGAACGCTTGCAAGCAGAGCTTTCCGTTATCGAAAAAGTGGGCTGTGCAGAGCGTTTTCAAGCCGTTTATAATGAGTGGCAGTTGCTTGAAATAAAGGGTGAGCATTGTTATTTGACGGGCGAGGCGGAAAATTGGTTTGTTTTTTATTTCCTTGATATGACACGGAATAATCCGATGGGGAATAAATTACCCCACCGCGCGCCGTTAAAAACGACTTTTATTTTTGAGGATAAAGTGAAAAAATAAGGGGGCGAATATGTCGCAAAAAGGCTTGTATAAAAAGACGATTGGCAGGGGTTGGGATCACGATCAAAACAGCCAACGCCCCAAAGAAAACCGTTTTTATGAAAACGCACAAAGCGGTGAGGTGGAAAACAAAAAGAAACACAAAGCAAAAGGCAAGCCACGTGCCGACCATAAACACGCTTACGAGCCCGTTTTGGTTTGGGGAAAATGCTTGTTTTCCAACCAAATGCGGGGTAGAGTGCGGAAATATTGCCCGATTTGCGGACGCGTGGATTCGGAGAATATTTTTTCGCTGTTTAATAATAAAGCAGAGCATGCGTATTTCGGCGGGTTAAAGCATTTCCAAGAGGATGAAACGGGCAGTTTAGTGCCTATTGACGAAAGTACTTATCGTAAAACCGTCTTTTTGGGCGGCACGGAAAGCGTGCACGACCTTCCGTTAAGCGCCAAAAACGCTTTGGTGGATATGATGAATTGCGGATATATCCTTCTTGTCGGCGATAGGCAGGGCGCGGATTTGCAGTTGCAAAAGCTGTTGGCGGAAAAGGAATATAAAAACGTTATCGTATATTACGGCGGTGAGCGTCCTCGGCTCAATTTGGGTGCATGGCGGACGAAATCCGCACCTTCAAATAAGCATGACACAGGGGTGAAAAAGCAGGCGCATATGCTTTTGGATTGTGATAGGGCGTTTTTGCTTGTGCGAGGGGTAGGGGATGCGGTGACGGAAGCTATTCGGAGTTTGCTTTCGATGAAAAAGGCGTGTGAGGTGGTGCTCTATGACGGACGAACGTATGGCGGCGTTTCTTGCGCGAACGTGTGGGGCATTAAAACGGAAGAGGATTTTGCGTGGCTGTTGCAAAGAATGGAAATGATTAAAGAGGGAAACAAATGAGAAAAGAGGTTGTGGATTTTGTAAAAAATATGCGTGCGGAAACGAGCTTGGACGAGCTGTCCTCGGTCTGTAAAAATACGGAGGAGCTTCACTACGTTTTAGATAGTCTTAAAAGGGCGAACTTTGAGAAAAAAGAGGTGGTGTTGCCTCTTCGATTGCGTGTGCAAGCCAAGAAAACTTTTCATGGCGTCGCGGCAGATAAAATTGCGACGAAGGACGTGCAAATCAAATTGTTGGTCGGCTATCATACGGCGATTGCCATAAAAGATTGGTTGCAAAAGGATAAATTGTAAAAAAATGATTGGAATCATTTTTTTTGGCTTATATGAGTGACGTGAGGTGGAAAATGCAAGTGGAAGAAGTTTTTATGAAGGTCGACGAAAATGCAGCGGATAAAATTGCAATGGTGCTGCACAGAATGCTCAATGATTATAACAAATACAAAAGAAAAAACAAAAAGCTTGGCGAGCCGATAATTCTTTGTGTGGGCAGTGATTTGATAATATTCGATGCGGTAGGGCCGCTTTGCGGCACGCTTTTGAGAGAAAAATTGCCTGACGTGTGCCTTTTCGGTGAGTTTAAAGCCCTGCAAACCGCGAAGAATATTCAAGAAACGGCAAAGTACATAAAAAAGGAGTATCCAAATCGTCCCGTTATTGCAATTGACGCCGCGATTCACGAGGAGCGCGTTGGGGACATTAAGATAAGCAGGAAACCGTTAAAGCCGGGTGCGGGCGCAAAGAAGAATTTAGGCGAGGTCGGCGAGATTACGATTATGGGTATAACGGAAAGAAAAACGGAAGGCATCCGAAATGGTATTTTTGGCAATACGGTAAGGTTGGGCATGGTGTATGAAATGGCGGACGCGATTAGCGACGGCGTTGTGCTTTTCCTCAAAAAATGGTGTAAAAATAATCAAACGACATAGGCAGGTATGCGATGAAAGTGATTTTTTTGGATATTGACGGAGTTTTGAATTGCGAGGGCTCACGCTCTCGCTGCGTAGGATATCGTGGGATAGACGATAAAAAAGCGGAAAATCTCGCCAAAATTGTAAGGGCAACGGGCGCGGAAATCGTGCTCGTTACCACTTGGAAGGAAGACTGGCGAAAGACGGACAAAGCCCACCAAGGCATGATGGCGAATTACTTGGATAAAAAGCTAAAAAAGCAGGGCTTGACGGTTTTAGATAAAACGCCTACGTATATTGAGGACGAAATTTTTAGCCGCGGCGAGGGGATTTTGTATTATTTGCATAAGCACGAGGTGAAAAATTACGTGATTTTGGACGATTATCAATTCGACTACGATAGCTGTGGCTTGACGGATAATTACGTAAAGACGGATAATTACAACGGCGGGTTGACGGACGAGCTTGCGCAAAAAGCGATTAAAATTTTAAATAGTTGATTATGGAATTTTTAGAATGTAAAAAGCGGATAGAAAACACACCGTTCACGCAAGGGCTACAATACACGTATGCTTGGTGGGCGGGCGCGCGCGAAGAACGGTATAAAAAAATGCCCGTTTGCGTTTCTGCTTTGGGTGCAAAGTGCGGCGGTGTTTTGCGTTTCCCGCCCTTTTACGAAAATAGGTGGGGGAACGTCGTGCCCGTTGTAAACATTCGCGATAAGCTTCTTTCAAGCCACGCGAGCGTGACGGATATTATTTTGCCGAATAAATTGGAGCGTATTTCCAAGGAAACTTTTTTGGGCTGTTCTTCATTAGAACGGATATACCTTCCGAAAAGCCTCTCTTTTATTCCGCAAGGCGCTTTCCGTGACTGTAAAAAATTAACGGACGTTTATTACGAGGGCACGGAAGCGGAGTGGCAAAAATTAGTGGTGCGCAAAGGTGTTCGAGCGAAAAATCCGCAAGCGCTGGGACTATATTGTCAAACGGAAGAATATGTGCTCGATGGCTACGAGGAACTTTTAAAAGCGCGAGTGCATTTTAATTGTGTGTGGCAATAGGCGTGGCGCAGTATAGCGACAACACCCTAAATTATCGCTATCGTTGCGAGAGATAAAAAGATATAATCAAGCGATTGACAAAATGCGGGTAAGTACTTGAAAAGTAAGAAAAGTTGTGATATAATAATAGAAAAGCCTTAGCAAGAGAATAGACAAAAGAAAAATCGTCGTTGTCTACTATCGTGTATGCGTTGGGAAGCAAAGGAGAAAATGCAATGGCAGTGAAAGAAATTTTGATTAGATTAATGGCAAACAAGAAAGAGTTTGCAAGGGGGAAAATCGAGTTTGACTCTACTGGTAAAAAAACC
>JAEIGA010001615.1_pt1 | contig 35330 bp, 39 predicted proteins | sample 9270691 | NCBI WGS metagenome assembly JAEIGA01 (sample SAMN17057246, study PRJNA624740) | gut metagenome | biome: biome; isolation source: fecal sample | host: Bos grunniens | place: China: Xizang | collected 2019
GTATGCAAGGTACACCTGTTTGCCATGCTGGTTAACAGCCGTGATTACCGTATCGTCGTTGTCGCCTCCGTTAGCCCAGTCTATACCCCAGTACAGTTTGTCTGTAGGTTGTATGGTGTTGCGTCTGACGCAGGCGTTGAAGCCAGTGAAGACCACACCGTCCTGGTCCAGGAACTGACCGAGGTATTCGGATTTGAACTGCTGTGCAGGAAGCATCTTTCGATACTCTTCAAGCCTTTCACGTGGCAACAGTTTTTCCAGTTCAGCCTTATACTTTTCATTGGACCAGTCAACTGTGTAGTACTCGTTCTTTCCTTCAAGACCGTAACAGTAATTGTTGAAGAAAAATCCTGACCTTACCCTTGGGGTTGATATGATGAGGATTGGAGCACCAGATACGTCACACCATGGAAGTACAGTGTAGTAGATGCTGTCCTCGATGTACGCAGCCTCATCAATAACCAGGAGCCCGTTGACCGTGTAACCTCGAAGTGCGTCACGCTGTTCAGCGGATTTGAAAAGTATCTGGCTCTGGTTTACAAGCGTCAGTTCAAGGAGCGTTGCGTTCGATGCCTTAACGATGTCGCTGTCGGCAATTGCATCACTTATTTCCCTGAACAGTTTACGTGCCTGGTTCAAAGTAGGACTGATGCAGATTGATACGGTCCTGTTGAAATTGATGCCGAAGTACAGCAGTAGGTTTTCTGCCATGAGGGATTTACCCACCTGACGTTTTGAGACAACGGTTACAGTACGATGTTTCTTGTGGCTGTCATTTACCAGAAGGTTGATAACGTCACGCTGATAACCAAACGGTGTAAAACCTACGTACTCAAGGTGATATTTTTTATTCTTCTCCGCCAAACTTGAAAACCCTGTCTGCATTCTCCAAGGTAATCTTCTGGTTGGTGGTCAGACCAAGCAACTTGTTAAGTTCGCTCGTTGCCATAACAGCGGCTTTGTACTCACCAGCCTCCATCGCCTCAGTGATTATATTCTCCAGCCTCTCGACCTGTTTTTCCCTGTTGTACTCGACAAACTCTTCGTTACCCCTTAGAAGAACGTCATACGCATCCTTGATGTAACAGTTAGCGGTTTTAACCTTGACGCCCCACCTGGACATAATTTCCTCCTGGATACGACGACGTGACAACCCCTGCCCAATCAGGTCGATGATTACCTGGTTACGCATTGTGAGTTCAGCCTCCGTCCATGGGTTTGCTTTGTTTGCTATTGCAACCCTATTCCTCATGATTACATCAATTTCCTCTGGACTGAGGAACTTGAATGTGTCTGGTGTAACGTTCTTCTTTGCCATTGTTATTTCTTTGTAGCCTTCTTATTGGTTTTCCTCGTTGCAGGCTTCTTCACTGGCTTGGGTTCGGGTTCACTCGGAACTTCGTCCATCACCTCGTCAAGAACCTTCACAAACTCAGCAGCCTTAGCCTCGTATGCCTTCTTGTCCTCGAAGTACTTTTTACCTACGGTCTGTAGGAACATAAGGACGCAGTGACTGCAAGACCAGTTGGCACCGTATGGTTTGTCGGCTACCTCGTCATATACAGCCTTGATGACATCAAGTGACTTGCTGCTGGTATTACGGTAGTACTTTGCTACCGTGGCTGTAAAGAAGCGGTCCTCGTATGGTGCGAGAGCTTCCAGTTGTTCTTTACTAAATTGTTTCATATCAATAAGTATTTTTTCTTACGTTAAAGGTTGAAGTACCAGTAGATAGTGTCAATCAGTTTAACCACGAAATCCCTGACCATCATAAGCAAGTCCTTGAGGACTGGGGTCATGAAAGCCAGGAACGCAACATACGCTACGTTAACCCATGTAAGACCAGTGAAGCACAGGTATATGAGCCCCACCCACCAGGTTGAACAAAGTGAACAGTCGAACGGCTTGCACTCGAAGTCACGATATTCCCTCTTTCCCTGGTATATCCACTTCCAGGCAAACTGCTTGATGTGGTCAACAACACCGCTGATGTCGATGATGAACACCAACACCAGGCAAATCATGAACAGGTTAAGATATATCGTCATAGTTGTCAATCATCATTTGGTACCGTATCTCAACTTTAATTCGGTTTATTTCTTTGAGTATCGTACTGTGGCTCACACCGAGAACTGTCCCAACCTTACGACTGGCACCAAGGTCCATATACAGACAGAACAGTATCTTGTCGGGTAACGGAAGCTTCGTCAACGCTCTTTTTATCTTGATGACCCTCACGTCCTCGTCGGTCATGATGTCCTCGTTGTAGTCGTACTCGGCAATGATGGCACGTAGTTCCTCTGGGCTAATCCCTATTTCTTTTGGGTTGTATGTTTCCGAAGTTGTATTCGATTCTGTCGTTTTCATCCTTAACAATGGCTTCCATGAGGCTTACGTTTTTCTTCAACGGTAACAGGTAGTTCCTGTAGTACCTTGATGAACTGCTGCAAATGTTATTGGTGACAATACGTGCGATGTAGAAATTCTCGTGTCCCTGCTCGTAGATACCAACAATTTTGTCGTCCTCCAACAGACTCAGGTAAATGTCTTGTATCAGGTCGCTGATGGACGACGGGTCCTGTGCCGTGGTGCCAGAACTCGTTACACGATTAACGATTGTTTCCACAATACGTTTTTTCGCTATTTCATTAACTACCTCGTTTCTTGTCATGCTACTAAATAAATATCATTGAGAAACGGAAAAGTCAACCTGGTTACTTACTTGTAGCCCAGTGCATGAAAAAACCCCACTGGATTTGACCAGCAGGGTTGGGTTCGAGTTCCATGCAGACTCACGCACGCAGGCGAGGCGGGAGTGTGTATTGGGTCGAGCTATAATTTTGCGTAGATTTCCTTAACCGTCGTAACCTCTTCAATCCTTGCGTAGTGCTTCAGCAGAGTCTTGAAGTTACTGTGTCCAGCAGCCTTAGCGACCGTTTCAGGTCTGATACCCAGGTTCAACAAGTGATTACAGTACCAATGTCTTCCAAGGTGTGTATGCAGGCTACTTACGCTTTTAACCTTACAGATGTCCTTTATTTCACCCAGGTAACTGTTCATTTTCTGGTTGCTGATAACAACACTACCCAGGTCGAAGTTGTACCTCCGTGCAACCTCGACGGCACATGGGAGCAGGACCGCCACGAACGTGTTGTTTGTCTTATGCCGTGCCTTGATTACACACAGCTTTCCATCAACCTCCTGGAAATCCTCTGGCTTTAGCTCTTTAATGTCGATATAAGCCATTCCAGACCCGCAGGCGAACACGAATATATCCCGTACCTTATTGATGCGTTCTACGCCAAAATCTTTGGTCTTTATCCTTTCCAGTTCATCGTCCGCAAGCATTTCAATAGGTTTCCACCCTTTGGTTATCTTGATACCGCTGAAGGGGTTTGTTTTCAGCTTACAGTTGTCTATACCGAACTTGATAAAGGTCTTGAGTCTGGTGGCATATCCAGCAGCGGTACTGTCGTCGTAGTCAGCGTACAGTTCGGTGACGAAAGTCTTGATTACAGCGTTGGTAATGGTGTTACACTCAGCGTCAGGGTTAACCTTGCTGAAAAACCTGTTCTTTACCAACTCATATTTCCTGTACACAGCGAGTGACATATCCACATCAACCCTTTTACTGAGGATTTTCAGATAGTCTGTGAAAAGGTCACGTACCGTATAGGACTTGACACCGCCAGTCTGCATGTACTTGCGGATGTTCGGTGCCGTGACAGGAATGGACGCTTCCATCATCTGGTTTACCACGTCATAGAGTTTGTTCCTGGTGATTGAAAGGTAGTCTTCAAGTTCCTTCGGCTTACGTTTCTTTGCGAAGTCTACGGGACTGCATTTCATTGGTAAGTTGAACAGGACACGTTCACCGTTCATTACCACACTGCACTCGATTGGTGCCAAACCTTGTTTGTTGGTCTTGGACTTACGTGCGTAGAAGCACACTGAAAATGTTGTACGCATAGGGCTGTTATTTAATAGTGTTGTAGCCGATTTTCTCAGCCCTGTTTTTCAGTCACAGCCTCGTTCAAGAAATACAAAAAAAGTGTCCTCTTGGGGCTGTTTTGAAGCCTTTTGAGAACACTTTTCCTTTTTTTGTGGAGCATAGGGGATTCGAACCCCTGACCTATAGAAGCGTCTCAAGAAGCTTTCAAGAAAGCAGGGCTGCAATTAGATTACTTTTTCTTGCTGTAGTTACCCCTGGTTTCCTCGACAATCTTTCCGTCAACGAAACGGTAACCCTGGATACGGAAGTGCGACATGAACTGGTCCTGGGTAATCACTATGGGCTTTGATGCCTGGGCTTCCAGGATATAGTCTGCAAGCTCGTGTGCGAGTGCTGGAGCCGAGAAGTTATTCAGCAGGTACTTCTCAACCTCTACTGGGTTTGCTACTCCAGCCTTGATGTCTCTGATAAGGTTCTGGTCTGTGATAATCATCGTAGTATTGTTTTCACCTGCAAAAATAAGTAAATTTTTACTAACTTCAAAATAAAAAACCACCACTCTTGGGTTAAGGTAAGCGAAAAACCCTTGAGTGGTGGCGAGTAGGATTTAAGTTATGTACCCTCTTTACGGCTGGGTGCTTTCCGTTGAAGTCTTCAAGGTTTCCACTGGTTTCAGTCTGGGGTAGACCATTTCGTAGTGTCCCTTGGTAAGAGTGGCGAACGTTACCTTGATGGTGGCTTCGTCCAGGTCGTAGAGGAAGTTGAAGTATGCCTTTCCGACGTTCTTTTCGTTCAGGATGTCCTCGACCTTTCCGTATCTTCCAGTCTCAAGGGTTTTACGGCTGAAATGAGGTACGGAGAAGTGTTCGACCGTGTGTCCGTTCCAGTTCCTTCGGTAAGCGAGTAGCGTACAGTCCTGGAACTTCTTTCCGTCAACGCCTTTCAGGTATTCGACGACCTCGTTCTTGTACTCACCTTCGAACTTAGGAACGTTGGTGTACTCGTCAATCTTATCCTGTTCAACGAAGTCGTACTCTGTTCCGTTGGGGTCTGGTACAAAGGTGCGACGTGCTTCCGTGAGAAGGGTGCTTACCCTGACGGCATGGCTGTCTTCGCTGGTGACGTACTTTCCTCTCATGAACGTTCCGTAGAGAACATCAATGGTGTGCTCATGCTTATCGTAGATGAAGGAATAGCACTGGCGTCCGAGGTTTGACTCGATACGGACCGAAGCCGTTTCGTCTGGTGTACCGAAGTACGGTCTGCTCATGTGGTTGGACTTGATGTAACGGTCGTCACCTGTGAGGGCAATCATAGACTTGTACTTGGGGTCGGTCTTCTCCAGGTACTCGATGGTACCCTGTTTGATTTTTCCCTTCTCAAACTCAGGTACTCCGTAATAGGTCATGGAGTCACCAGCTTCAAGGATACCGATTTCACCCTTGCTGTCAGGAACGAACACCTGGCGGTTTACGGCAATCGGTGTTGAGGAAGCCTGTTCGTAGTAGTAGCCACGCATCCTGGTACGGGCATCATCGTGGACCCAGATACGGATGTCCTTCCAGTCGTCGGTGTCCGTGTAGCCAGTGATACGACCGAGCAATCCCTGGATGGTACTGACAATACCCTTGCGTCCGTTCTTACCGTTGCAGTTGCTACGGACATCGTAGATGGCACCGATGTTTTTCTTGGCTTCGGTCTTGATAACGTTGCCCATGGTGAACGCACCCTTGACGACAATCATGATGGGTTTGTCGGTGAGGTTGTCCTTCGGTCCGTTCAACATCTTGTCGTTCATGGCGTCGTAGTTGATTTCCGTATCCTGGCAGTAGACGTAGACCTTGAAATACTTCTCCAGGTCAGGTAACACCCTGTTAAGACCCTTTGAAAAAATTCTGGCGATGGCTACCTTCTGTTTTCCAGTCCTTGCCTTAACCTCGTCAAGGTGTTCACGAATGTTGATGCACTCGGTCCTGATGCTGTCCCTTCTTACGTTCTCGATGAACGCACAGTTCTGGTAGTAGTGCTTGATGCCGACGTACTTCATACCAGGCTTACCGTCCCATTCCTTGACGTGCAGTCTGATTACCTGCTTGGTCTCAGCCACGTCGGACATTTCCTCAGCGAACGGAGTGGCACTGTTGGAAATGAGGAATACGGACCTGTCTGCAAGGTCGGCGTTGTTCTTCATGTTGAGTTTCTTGCGGTTGAGCCACTCTATGAGTTTGTTCCTCTCGCTCTCGACACCGTAGTGAGCCTCGTCGATGAATATCATGGCGTTGGTAAGGTACTCTACAGTCTTGTCACTACGCATGGTGCTGTTCTTCATAGCCTTGAAGTCACACCCGAAATCATCCTTGAAGCACTTGCTGATGAGCTTGGCGTTCTTGGCAATCATATCCTTGGCATTGTCGCCAGATATGTAGTAGATGGTCTTGATGTTGAGGACGGGCAGGAGCTTATACAGCTTCATGATTTCAATCGCTGCCTTGCATACGCCCGTCTTACCTGCCTGCGTGAGACCTTCAACAATCTTGTGATTGCTCCGAGGATACACACTGTCGTCAAAAGACCTGATAAGTCTGAGGGCACAGTCAACCTGGTTGGGGTAGACCAAATCCTCACGCTCTTCCGCAATGTCTGCGTTGATTTTCTTTGTGACGGTCTCGATACCGTCCTCAAGGATAATCCTGTCTATCTTCTGAGTGAATACTGACATGGTTCGGTTAGTTTATGGTTATACTTCGATGTTGCTGTCGTCGTACATGGCTTGGAGTTCCTCTCTGGTGTAGAACCGTTCTGCCACGCCTTCATTGTTGTACTCGATGCCGACGTAGATGGTGCCGTTACGCTTGGAGTAATGGAGCTTGCAACCCTTCTCCTTCCAGTCTACCATCTTCCAGTTACGGGGCATGTTCTTGAAGTGTGCGATGATGTACATCAAGCTCTTGTCACCGATTGAAAGCCTGGACTCTGGGTCACGCTTCGTGTGTGTAGTTTCTAACTGGTACATATAACATTTCAATTAAGGTCTTATTGGTTATGGGGCTCCCAGTTTCCCAGGAGCCCCTGGTCCTACTTAAGCCTCTTCGTCGAAGAGCTGGAAGCTGATGTCCACTACGATGGCTCCAGGCTTCCACTTGGACAGGTCGTAGTCGAAGTACGGCTCGTACTCGCTGTCGGGGTCGTCCCTGTCTACCCACCAGACGAGAAGCCTGCCGTCCTGTTCCCTGATTTGGATGGTGAGGTCAAAGACCTTGAACTTGCCAGTGGTCTTGTCGGTGTCTCCGACGGTGACGGTGTAGATGTTGTCAGGGTCGTTGACCTTGACGGCGGTCTCGATGATGTCCTCCAGGTCCTTGTACTGAGCGAAGGCGGGGTAGTCCTCCTTGAGGATGCTGTTGAATTCAGCGACAGCCTTGGTCACATCGTCGGTGTTCTCGATAAGCTGGGACTCCAGTCGGTCCTTGCCCGTCACATCGACGAAGCCGAACAGGACCTCAAGCATACCAGGGAAACCGTCGATGCCAGGAGCCTCGACAATCTGAAGGGTGTGGGTGTGCTCGTTGAAGTTAACGAGGGTGTTCTCGACCTCTTCGTAGAAGTCATTCTGGAATTTTTGAAAATCTTTTTTCATGGTGCTTACCTTTTATTTGTTTATGCTCGTTCACCGTGAACTCGCTTACGATATGTCTTTATTCAAATTTCGTGCCAAACTGATTTTTCACTGTGAAATTTTTGAAAAAATCTGCATTTTTTCCGTAACTTAATTACTTTTCTGGGTATTTGAGGGTGATACCGTCAGAGTAGGTGTTATCGTTGAACTCAACCCACTGGTCAAGTGTCTCAAATCCGAGCTCTGTCAGGTAGATGCCGAAGTTCTTGACGTACCGCTTGGTGTTGCACTTGCTGCATGAACAGACCGTGTTGATGGCGTCATGAGCCTTGCTGTTGTCAATCCTGTCCAGTCCGAGTAGCTTCCAGTCGGTCTCTCCACAGTAGACGCACTTACATCCTGGCTCAAAGCACTTCCTCATGATGTCGTCCTGGGTCAGGTTTGGACGGACACCCCTTCTTTCAAGGTCAGCCTGCACGTATGAGTTAAGCAGGTTGGTGGCTCTGCCCTTCTTCGTCTCGTGGTAGTCGTTCATTCGCTTGCGTTGGGCTTCCCTGTGGCGTCTCTGGTACTCACGACAATTCTCGTTCCACTTTTCCCTGTGCTCCTGACGGTACTTCTTCATGTAGGCTGTCTGGTACCCTGGGTGAGCTTCGTTCCACTTCTTGCGGTACTCACGTTGCTTGGCTTTCCTTTCATCTTCAGTCATTTCTAAATATTTTTAATTTCATTATTTTCCACCCTTGTATGGGTCCATCATATCACTGAAAGCCTGACGGTCGAACGTATCGCCGCTGAGTATCTCGAAGGCTCTGTGCATGTACCTTGATGCCTGTTCCTCTGGAGTGCAGTCCTGGAACTTCTTCTCCTTTGGCGGGTTCTCTGGCATACCGAGCAATGCCCGCTGTATCCAGTACAATCTCTTGAAATCTGCGTTACCTTTTCCCATGGCTTAATGTCTAATTCCGTATTTGGTGTCGAAGTAGTTTACGAGTTCACCATTGAACTTGACCAGGGTCTCAATCTTGAGGTGTTCCTCGAACGGCTTGAAGGCGTCGTACACCCGTTTGGTCTCCTTGAGAAGGCTCAGGGCTTCGTCTGGTCCGAGGTCGGTCTTGTTCTTGGCTTCAATGCACAGGTGTACGGTCCAGTTGATGGCTTTCTGCATCAGCGGGACGTCCTCGATGGTCTGTGGTTGTTTACGGTAGTCCTTGAGGTTGGAACAGATGGTCCTGAGCTTACCGAGAAGTTCCGTTTTCTTAGCTCTGGCTCTCTCTGGTACCTCAAGTTCATCTACGGCGACTCCGAGCCCACACAGGTCCTTATAGAGCGTTTGAGCCAACGCCTGGTCGATGTACCTGGCGTAGTTCGGGTATATGATGTCGTTGATTTGATGGTGAAGGTCCTTGAGCTTGTCGGTGCCTTCCTTGTTCTCGCATTTAATTGGGGTCAGACCCAGTTCTTTTCCTTGTTTCATATAGTATCGTTTTAATAGCCTCTCCAATGTTTTCGTCCGTCAGTGCCACTACCATTTCGTTGGTGTACTGCCTGCGTACCGTTACGTATGTGTCGTCGTCCTCAGCCGACCAGAACAATGCCTGGCATGTCCACACTCCACCACCGTATTCAATCTCGAACGAGAACGGCGACCATACGTCTACAACCGTTGGTAACGTCTTGTTCTCCTGCAACTCAATAGCACACTCATCCCTGAACAGACTTAGTACTGTATCGAATCCTCTCATAATTTTTCCGTATATGCCAGCCCTTCCGTTCCGTGGCGTTGAGGTAGATGAACAGGTAGTTCCGTGCGGGCACCTCGTCCGTAATTCCCTCAATGGTGATGGTCTTGGTATGCTGGTCAATCTTCATCTGTGGCAAAGGTATGTACTTTTTTACTAACATCCAAATTTTTTTTACACAAAATGCACGTTTGGTACGATATTTGAAAAAGTGACCGAATTAACATTGAAAAGTAGTCGAATTGGAAAAGTAATCGAGTGTAAAAAGTAATCGAGTCAATTGGGTTGATACCGTACCCTTTCCTTCCCTCCTGTTCCCTCCAAGACAGAAAGAAGAAACATTCCCCCCACACCCCCTATTAAAGAAGAAAGAACTCAACTACCCTTTAACCAACAAATGCTTTGATAGTACCTATCAAACCATTTTCCTATTCTTTCCCTTCCTTACGGTAAATGTTAACCAAAGGTATTGTTTAATAAAACTGGTGGTTGGGTGTATAATACACCACGTGCGTGCGTACACACACGAGAAAGGATGCCCTTACGGGTTTTAGGCTTACGCCAGTTGTTTTCTTTTTACTGGTGAAAATAACCTACGGTTGTTGAGAAACCATAGGTCCGTTTTACTTCAATTCCCTTCAACTCTGAATACCTGTCGTTAAAGGTGGTTTATTCTCTTAATTTCGGACTTTAAGACCAAATCCGAGTACTTCTACCACCCAGGGGTTAAAAGTGTCTTAAATCGCCTTTTTTTAGCCTAACGGGTTTCTGAACTTCAAGTACACTATACCAGCGATAGCCAGGATTGAAAGTACGAACCATACCAAGGTGAACTTATAGAACTTGGGTACGTACTTGACAGGTACTTCAACTTCAACAGGGACTTCCTTGACAATGATGCTGTCCTTACGGATTTCAACCTTACGGTCTTGATATTTAATTACGGTCTTGATAGGTTCCTTACGGTTCTCGATACTTCCCTTGAGGGTGTGGCTTAAAGTGTCAACGTAGGCTTCGGCATGAGCCAGTTCTGTCTCAAGCCTCAACGTATCGTAGACTGGTACGACATCAACGACCTTCTCAATCGGAACCTGGACGTAGATGGTGCTGTCCCTCCAGCGTATCGAGTCCTTCACCACCGTCTGTACGTTGGTCGTCGTCTGTACTGGCACTGGACGCACCGTCGCACACCCCAGCATCAGGAGTGCTATAACCGTTGATATGATAACGTTGGAAAAGTACCTCATCTTCAATGTTCCTTACGCTGCCTGGAGTCCGAACATCCTGCATCGCTGTTCGCCCTTGTTACTGTACAATGAGAAGTGGACCCACCTTCCACCAGAGGATTTCGACTGTTCCCAGATTGCCTGGTCGAACTTGCGACCCTTGAGCCAACGCTTGAGGAACGCCTCGAATTCGGACTGCTTGCCGTTGACAGGTGAAATGTCCACGGCGTTACCGTACTGGTGTGCCGAACCCTGAACACCGCCGACGGCAGCGTTGAGTTGCGGGCACCTGAAACCGCTTGACACACGGATGCCAGAACCCCAGGCTTCCCTCATTTCATCGAGGAACAGAGCCAGGCGGTTGAGGTTGGCTATAACTTCCCAGGACGGACTGTTGTCGATTTTCTTGCGTAGTGCGGTGTCGCTCCTGAGGAATTCTTCAAGTTTGAAATACTTACTCATCCTGTTCACCCTCCATTTGTTCTACTGTGTCTTCAAACTCAGCATCTGCATCAGCATCATCAATCTTACCCACTGTGACGGTTCCCACCTTGGTTGAAATCCGTACACGTTTATTGTCGTCAAGGGCTTTGGTTGCGAAGGCAAGTGCTGGGTAGACCAGGATTATTGCTGTTGCCTGTAACACGCTTGGGTCAATCTGTCCCTGTGGCGGGAGGAAGAAACTGGTTATAAGTAGCCCTACTGAAATTATCAGCGAACTGAAGAACGCCACGAAATAGTGGTTACGGATACATTCTTTCATTTTACTCATCAATACAAATGCTGTCCTTCGGTACTTCGAGGACGATTATTCCATATATGCCTGCACATAGGTCGGAGAAACGCTGTACGAACGGTTGCCAGTAGATTGAACCGTAGACGTCGCTGTCGAAGGTCTCACAGAATATCTTCACCACGTTCTCAACCACTTCCTTGCCGATTGACTGAATCTGGAGTGCGTTGCCAGCCTCCGTGTCGTCCTGGCGGGAAATAAAGAACATGTTGAAGCTGTAACGGTCGAAATTGTCGTTACTTTCGTGCTGGTTCTGGGTGATGTAGAATACGTCATACTTGATGGACGGGTCAGAGTTCAAATCCCTATAAAGGTCACCCTCGCCAGCGTAACGGACGTTGTGCTGGGTCAACGCAATCTTCTCCAACTGCTTTATTACCTGATAAAGTGTCATGCTTCAACTTTTCTGTAAGTATGGAATGAGCCAGGCTTGGCACTTGCTTTTCATCTGGGTTTTTCGTATCTTTGAATATATGGCACAGAGAGGAAGACCACCAAAATACGCTACAGAACAGGAAAGGCTCGACGCACTTGAACTTTCACACCGCAAAACGTACCTGAAGAAAAACAACATCAACTCCAGGGACGACCTTACGCATAAATGCAAGCACCAGAAGATTAACCTTCAGAGCATCAAGTACACCGTATCCACGATGGACAGGTTCAGGCTTAACACCATGTACATTGAGTGCGTCATCAGCGTGCTGTACACCGAAGACAAATTCGCCATCAACAAAATCAAACACGACGTCCTGGATACCATCAACAATTTCCTCGCAAACCAGGACATCTGGGACCGCAAGAACAAAATCTACGTGTTCGACGCACCAGAACTAACGAGCAAGTGGTACGTGTCCTCGTTCCGTAACATAAACTTCGAACTTCACCTGAGAAGGGAGTCAGAGCCAATCAGCTTCAAACGTAACGTTGACACCTTGATGCCACTGGTCGATGCCTTGACCGAAAGCATAAAAAAAACCTGTGCAGAGACAGGTTTAACTTTGGCATACAGACCATCCACAAACAAGAAGGGTATGAAGTTGAAGGAATACGTGAAGGACTTAACGAACGACCTTCCCTCTGTAACCGCCGAGCCAGATGCCAGTTGACGCTGCACTCTGGAGGTTGGCTTTGATGTTGTTACACGTACATTCGTCAAGTTCCTCGAACTGGTCCTTGTTATCAAGAAGATAAGTCTGCAACTGCTTGCAGTACCAATCGGCTTTGTACTCGTAGTTGTGCTTGAGGCGTACACGCTCGGAGTCCGAGATATTGTCAACGTACTCATCACGATTGCGTACCGTTCCCATATTCACAAGTTTGACATCAATCACGTCGATAACGTCACTGAGGACCTGGTAGAGAAGGAACCACTGGATGTAGTCGTCAACGAGCTCCTTGTACTGTTCGGTAAGGGTACCAGCGGTAACCTGGCGAAGTAGTGACTCGTAGAGCCTGGTACCGATTACGCTTTGAAGACGCATGTGCTGGGCTTCACGTATAGCTGGCAACAGGAACTTGCCGAACATGTTGTCTGATATGTTGCTGTTGGTCTTAACGAAGTCCTCAGAAATCAAAAGTACGTTGTTAATCATCTTACAATGTTTTTCATAAGTATATTTACAGGTGAAGTTGGTGTTTGACCTTGTTTTTTTCACATTAAAAACATATATTTGTACAAGAATTACTTGTTTATATTTTCCGTATATTTTTGGTGTCAAAAACGGCGATGCGGTTCGTGAGATTGGGTTTTTTTCATACATATATCAGTTTATCCAGGGTTGTTTCGCCGTTCAACCCTTCTCCATATACTCCTGGCTTGGAGGTACGAGGCGTTCGATTCGCACCCAGGAGCAACTTATTTCCACAGATAAGTAATCATTTTATGTAGTATTGTTTATTAGCCAAAAAAAGGAGCCTGCCGTGACGGTACGCTCCTTTCTGTTTTATATGTGTGTGATGTTATTCCTGGTATCCGTAGATGATTCTGTACAACCTCATGTCTGTGTAGCTACTTCCAGTTGAACTTCCGTTGAATTTGAAACCAGTGTTGTTCCTTGTTCCTCCAGCGGTAGGTGAGTAGTGGTAGTAGTTCATCATATTATAGTTTCCATAGACAATTGTCGTACTACCACTTTTTATGTATGAACCGAAACGGGTTTTTGCACCAAACGTATAACCATAGTCCATGAACGTTGGTGTGGTACCACCCATGCGTAGTCCGAACGCCATGCCAAGGTCGGTTACATAACCCATACACTCATCATGGAAGACTGGCGGGTAATTGTCATCGGCGTGAAGCACCATGGCGTACTGTAGCACACCGCTACATTTACCATCTGACATGAGCCACCAACCACCGTCGTTCCTGTTTCCAATTACATAGTCCTGACCCTTTACAATACCAGTTCCAGCGTAAACCTCTTCAAGCCCAACAATCTGTGTAGGGCAGGTCTTACACCAAATCAAAGTGTCGCCACTATAAGCCCTGTCCATCGAAACTCCGTCATACATGACGGTATCTGCCGTCCATAAGTAAGTCGCCATATTAGTCCTTGATTAGATAGATTGTATTCGGGTCTGGTGGATTGAGTTGGTCATACTCAGCCTGGGTACAGGTTACAATCTGTGTGGCTGAACCACCAGAAACGTTAACCTCAACAACCGAGAATCCCTCGTAACCACTCGTTGAAGCAGAATACGTTCCGTTATTTGATATGCTCATCCTACCGAGAGGTACGTTCACTGTGACGTTTGCTTGCTTGTAGTAGGTGTTTCCTGTGTCACCACTAATTGTGTACGAACCATTTTTCGTATATGTAGCCGAAGGTAGTGCGTTATTAAGGGTCAGGTCATGCAAATCCAAAGTAACTTGCCTGTAACCACTATAACCAGATGCTGGTTCCCACACCAACTGATAGTGACTGTTGCTGTTAATCCATGAAGATGTTGCGTCGATATTGAGTGTCGTGTTGTTAACGACAGTCGGTACGTTCACCGTGACGCTCGACCAACCATTCTCACTGGTGAAGGTGTCGTTGTAGGTAAGTGAGGTTACACCAAGCAGACTCTTCTGATAAGTGATACCGTCGTTTCTACCGTTGAAATAACCGTCCTGGTATCCATCGGTAGTACCTGAGGTATAACCAGAAGCATAACCATCAGTTGAACCACTGGTGTAACCACTGGCATAGCCGTCGGTCTCGCCTGACGTGTATCCTGAGGCGTATCCGTCCGTTTCTCCCGAAGCGTACCCCTCAGTGTAACCTGAAGTATAGCCTGAGTCGAAATAAGACTGGAAATCGAAGTTACCAGTAATCTGCACTAAGCTGAAACCTTCAACATTATAGTCCTCTGGTCTGAAAGTGTACACCTGGTTCTGACCGATAGTCGTGTTCAATGAACCAAGCGGTAGTTGGACGTTGACAGTATTCCAACCATCCTCACGAGTATAGGTCCTGTTCTTGGTTGCGTTCAAGGTCACCATTTTGGCTTTCTGAGCCGCTTCTCCGTCCGCAAAACCTTCAAGGTAACCCTTGGTATGTCCTGACGTGTAACCAGCCTCAAATCCTTCCGTATAGCCACTGTCATAGCCGTCCGTTTGACCTGAAGCATAGCCGTCTGTGTTACCCGATGCGTAGCCTTCGGCATAACCGTCGGTGTGACCAGAGGCATAACCTTCGTTGTAACCGTCAGTGCTACCACTTGCATAACCGTCAGTGGCACCAGATGAGTATCCGTCAGTATAACCAGAAGTGTAACCAGCCTCGAAACCATCATGGTAACCGTCCTGGTAAGCTCCATCATAGACCTGGACAGTAACACCAGAGAACGCCGTGTTTCCCGTCGCTACGTAAATACCGTCCTCAGTGGCATCAAGGTGTTCATAAGTGACGCCAGAGGTGGTTTGAGGTACATACACACTGATTGTACCCCCTGAAATGCCATCGTATCCAGCGTCTGGGTGCAGAAGATACGCTCCGTTCTCCGTGAACTCGTAATCCTTTCGTTGAAGGACTATGGTTTCACCAGTAACACCTGAAGTCGGAGTCGCCTCATCCTTCGGAATGAATACACGCTGGCTGTATTCGTTTGTGTTATCAAGATATATCATTACTGTACGTTAGTTTGGTCACCCAATACGAATGGGGTTATTGAAATTGAGCCTTTGGTGTTGAAAATCTTGTCGAATGCGTCGCCAATCACTCTCTGCTGGTCACGAACAACAGTGCTGTTGAATAAGCTCCAGGCTGTCGAGAACTCGACCTCGTTGAAACCAGTAGATGCAGCCATGTTACCGAACAGTTGAGGTATTGCCTGCATGGACTCGTAGATGGTTGAACGTGACCTGTCGGCGGCTGCTTTGTACTTGTCCGCAAAATCACTGACCTCAAGCTTCTGAACGGTTGCCATGTTGTCTTTTCCGTTGGCAAAATTGAGCAAAACACGTCCAGCATTGGAACTTCCGCAGAATTTTTCGGTCACATTTTTCTCAATTTCGGCTTTCTGGCTGTCCTCAGGGATACCATTGAGGAAATTGATGATGTACGACGGCATAAAGCCATTTTCCAAGCTGTTAAGGTGCATATCGTCGATGTGACGCTCGATTTCGCAGGCTTTTACGGCACCTGAGTACCTTGGGATAGGATAGGTGTACGTAACGTCGTTTTTGACGTACAAAATCGACGCTGGAGCCTCACCACCTTGTATGTATTTCGGGAAAAGAACCGCTTTTGTGGTCCTCATGTACTTCTTTCCGAACTCTTCGCTGTACCAGAAGGACTCGTTCTTCTTATCAGACCTCAAATACCTGAAATCAATGTAATAAATCTCAGCAATACCACCTGCAAGGTTGCGGATTACCTCAAGAGCGAAGCCTCCATACAGGTTGTAGTCCCTTGAACACCACTTAATAATGTTCCTGAGGGTGTCACCCTTCTTGTTCATGACAAGATTGAAGCCAGGAATGTTACAAACGGCATCATCACCAGACACATAGTTGGCTGTTCCGTCGATTATGGTCTTCAAGGTTGAAACGTCCGTGTACAGACTGAACAAATACTCAGGGTACAGGTTGTCTGTGCCGTAATAGATGTATTCCTTGTTACGATATTCCTCCTGTTTGAGGACTGGAATGTTACCTACGATAGTTTTGTCGAGGGCTGCGAAAGCCATCTGGATTTTCTTATCTTCCATTAGATTGAACCGTTGTATTGGATGTACCCGTTATGCGTTTCAGCAGAGTACGTGTTATTTTGTGGCTTGTAGTCGCCGATTTGTACGAGACCTGTGGCTTTCACCACATTTTCCTCATCATACAGAGTGTAAGTGTATTCACCGTCGTCCATTCCTTCTGGCAACGTCACGTCAAAGGTGTAAAACAACCTTGAAGCGAGTTTATCATCCAAATTGTCGAAAGTGTACTCCTGTTTTGTCAGATTATTGCGTAGTTTGAGCGTCATGTTACACTAATTTGCAGTAAGTATAAAAAATGAACGCCCTGGCATAGCAGAGCGTTCGAACTATAAAGGGGACCCAGGAATTACACCTGGATAGTTGCTTAGAATATCTGTAACTGACCAAGGTACACAGCTTCAACCTCGTCAGAACCAAGATACAGACCTTCAAGAGCCTCAACACCAAGGTACATGCCGTCAACACCGAGTTTGTAGTTCTGTTTGACGTTTACGGTCTTGGTGTTCGTTCCGTCCGTAAAGGTGATTACATCAGTCCTGGCTGAAGAACCACCGATAAAGGCAGCGGCTGTGACAGTAACCGAGGTCGTACCAGAAGTACCAGAAGACTGTGATAGGGTCAACCAGTTATCAACCGTACTTGCGGTCCAGTCAAGGTCGGACGTGATTTCAATCACATCGGTACCACCTGTTGATTTGAACTTGAGCTTGGTTTTATCCAAATCAATTTGTGGTGGGTTCTGGGTTATGGTCAGGTCAAATGTGTCAGTATTGCAACTGAAGGTTACAACACCAGTCCTGGCAGAAGCACCTGAATAAGTACCAACGCTGACAGTGATTGCCGTGGTTCCAGTAACACCACTCAAATCCGAGACGGTAATCCATGCGTCATTTGTTGAAGCACTCCAGTCGTTTGCCGCCGTTACAGTAACAGAGGAACTACCACCGCCACTACGGAATGCTACTTCATCAGGCTCTACACTAATATCACCAGTACCAGCATATACATACAGTTGACCAGCAACCCAATAGTCAGTTATTGATGAGAACGGTGCATAAAGTGGCTTATAGTTGGTCCATGTTGAGAAATCAACCTCGTAGAAGGTCACTCCACCTATTTCGACTGTGGTGTCGTAATTTTGGTTCCTTTCAGCGTCCTTTAAGCTAACGCCATACTCGTATGGTCCACCAGGGTCTATTGTAGTGTCAGAGAAATCACATGTAAACTGGCTACCGTTCATCCTATGAGCACCATACCAACCGTATTGAGCGTTACCATCGGACCAATCCATACCGTCGGTTACGAGACCAGGTTCCTCAGAGAACCACATATCCATATATGACGCATAGGTGAACTGACCAACCCATCTAACAGCACTGAATGGAGTGTTGTTGTTAATAGTTGTTATGTCTACCCATCTTTGTGCCATGGTTATTATGCGTTAGGGTCTGGAATTATTACATAAAGTGCCGTATCGTCGTAAGTACCAAGGTTGTCGTATTCGTCCTGTGTTAGTTTAACGATTTTAAGTACGTCAGATGACGTTGGAATCTCAGCAATACGCTTTACTATCCTCACATCGGTCTGCTGTGTTTCGTCATACCAAGATGTCTTGAGGTAACCACCTTTATGGACCCATGTATCCTGTTCGTTAAGAGTAACGTCAATCCAACCGTCTGTGTAACCATTGAGGTCTGATTCGCTCTGAACGTAAGCTGTACTCTTTTCAACCTTTATTGTCCTTACAACGTTAATTTCTTGTTCCAACTCATTTTTTGTTTCGTTAAGTTCGTCAGTTGACGCAATGTCAATCAAATCACCGTTGTTGAGCTGTACAGTTTCATTATCAAGACTAACCAAACAACTTAAAGTCAATGCGGTCTCCGCATAAAGGTTGCCAGAAAACGCAAACATGCACTGCAAGTTGCTGTAAGTGTAAGTATTGTAAGAATAAGAAGCACTGAAATTGAAAGTAAGTGAATCACCAGAGAAGCTCAACCAAGTTGCTGACCAAGGGTCATCAGTTGCCTCATCTTCAAAATATAGCCACCCGTCAGTGCTTGAGTACCTTATACTTGACATGTGAGTCGTTCCTTCAACATCCCAAGAGAAAACAATCATTGATTCAACTACCTGTGGGTCTTCCACATACGGGTTTGCGATTTTAGTGAATGTAAGAACAGCACCGCCACCGTTATTGATTGAAGTGCCAAATTCTTGGTTTACCGTACTGAAAAAGTCCCAACCCCAGTAAATGAATTTTGAATAGAAATCATCACTACTTGGCAGCTTGTTTTCACTGTGTGCAGGTATGAAAACAACGTCACCTTCCGTTAGACCAGAAAGCTGTGCAGCGGCTGATTTGGTTTCTGCTGTGAACCAATGCTGTGCATTAGGGTCAGAACCGCCACCTTCAACACTGATAGTACCGTCAGCGGTAACAGTTACACCGCTACCGATTTTTACACCACCGAGACGTGATGCAGTTGCGGTTGGAAGTGTGTAACCACCGCCACCACCTCCACCTAAATTAGAAAAATTGATAATCATAAGGCGTTAATGGTTTAATAGTTTATTGTTACCTCACTTGAGTTACCCACCAACTTGATGTACGTACCCCATGCAATGCCGTTGACGATAAGGTCTTCATTGGCTGGTGTTGCATCGGTATATTCAGTCCAATTGATGCCGTCACCGCTGTAAGCGAAAGTGTAGCCAGACTCACTCTGTGAAACTACGAGCGAATGTGCAAGAATCTGCACTGGGGTTTCCCCTGAAACTTTGATAGTCATCTTTTTTAACCTGTTATTTTTCCCCCTAAACGGGTTATTATTTTCGGTAAGTATAAAACACATGACACCTGGCAACAAAAAACCCCTCCAACTTTGGAAGGGTTATTTTTGAGGACCGTGTTCGATTACGCACCAACACCTGGAAGGTCAGAGATTGCTCCAGTGTAAGGATAAGGGAACGTATCGTCGTTAGCCTGCAAGGTAATCTGGTATGCATTCATATCCCCCTTAGCGGTTCCAGTGGCTCCAGAGCCCGCTGATGCAAGGACAGCCTCGTTCATACCGAGTACCCATGCGACATTATTTGAATCGACAACCACCACGAGCATTTCGCCGAGTGCGAGTGCTGACATTTCAACACGTTTGGTTGCATCCATGCGGTTGAACTGGAGAACGAGGTCGGTAGAAACATAGTTGGTACCGTTAGCGTCGTCAACGTTCAAGGTGCTGGTCATGCTGCCAGTGTTGCGTCTGAACTCGTACTTGTAGAAGGTACCAGCACTGATGGCGGTAACAGCACTTGCAGCAACGGTGAGACCGCTGGTGATACCGCTGGCACCCATACCAGGATACTGAGAAATGTACACTTCTTTAATGCCACCCTTTGAAGATTCACAGGTGAGTGTAAGTCCTGACAATGTTTGTAGACATCCTGCCATTTTTATATTGTGTTTTTACTTCTTATTATTCGTTTAATGGGGTAAACCCGATTGTCTACCCCAATGATTTGAACCTGTGATTAGGCTGAGAAGTCGCCAAGGACAACCATGTCTGGATAGAGGGTCTGAACACCGCTGTTCCAGTGGATTGAGTACTTGAAGAGCTCTGAGTTGTCGTCGTACCACATACGAACTTTCTCAGCATCGTTCTCAAGGTCGGCACCGTAGACCATGTTCTCCCATGCAGAAGCATAGATGAGGTCAGAGCCAGTCAAGCCGTGAGCCTTGTGGATACGGACAGAAGTGCCAGGGAAGAAAATCTCACGACCCTCAATGTTGGAGTTGAAGAGGTCAGAGTTGTACTTGAATTCCTCTACAAGAGTAAGACCGAGCTTGCGGAAGTTCGCTGGTGAAAGGAACACGACAGCCTTGTCGATAATCTGCTCTGGAATAGCCTCGATAACAGCCTTCACTCTGTTGTAGATTGAAGTTGCAGAAGAACCAGTCACAGTAACAGTGCTTGCACTGTCAGCACCAGCAGCGATGGTTGCGAAACCGTCGATGAGGTCACCACCAGTCTTGGAGCCCTGCCATACCAAGCGTTCCATTTTTTCGTTGCACTTCTCGATAACCTCGTTGATGATTTCACCTTCGAAAGGCATATCAGCAGCGTCCTTGTTAGCGGCGATTTTTACCTGATACTCAGCGAATTTGCCAAGGAGGTCACGGTCGCAGAACTGGTCCTGTGCCTTAATTTGGGCTGTTTCAATCTCTCGCTCTGAGAAGACCGTTGAAGAAGCGGCACTAAAACCACATGAGCTACCATCCTGAAGAGTTGGGTCTACATCGAGGTAGTTGAGTCTTTCTTTTGATTTGATACCAAGCTGCTTGCGGCAATTGCGGATGGTGTCACCCTTTGCAAGACCAAGAACAAGGTTCTTAACCAAAACATCTTTGTTGACTTCCACGTAAGCGGTAAGTCCTGAAACGGTATAACCTGCCATTTTTACTTATGTTTTTAATTTGTTATTATTTTCAATTTCCTGTAAGTATGGAGGTTTTAGAGCTTGGAAACTTTTTTATAAAAAAAAGGAAGCCCTGGTGTGGACTTCCTTAATTTTTTCCGTTACGCTGGTTTAGGAGTTGAGGATACGGGAAAGGTTATCGAGCCTTTTGTTACCAGTCTTCTCGACCTTGTTGACCTTCTCGAACTCTTCGGTAGCTGGCTCAGCGGCTGGCTTGTTTTCGAGTTCGGCGATACGCTCTTTGAGAGCACCGTTCTCTTCCTCCAACCTTGCGACCTCAGCCTCAAGGTCAGCAATACGCTGGTCCTTGTCCTCTTCTGGTGCCTCTTCCTGTTCCTCAGGCTTTGGTGACTCTTCCTCAGCAGCCTCAACTTCCTCAGGTTTCTCTTCCTCTTCGGTAACATCCTCAGGCTGTACGTCGTCACCAGTGGTGTCTTCCTTAGCCACCTCACGAATTTCAGAAACCTTGCCTCCTGCGATTACGTACACAGTTCCGTCTTCGGCGGTGTACTCACCATCTTCAAGGTCAAACTGATTGCCTTCCTCGTCCACACCGTGGACAGCCATTCCGACCTCAAGCTCGTCTCCGTCGAATTCGATGAGAGCTTTGTCGGTTGAGATACGCTCGAAAGCCATGAGAGCCTTCTGAAGGAGCGTTCTAATTGCGTTTAGTTTACTCATAATACGTATTATCTTAGTTTGTTGTTTATTTTTTCAAGCAAGTCCTGGATGTCTCCGAGAACATCGTCCTTCTCTGGCTCGTTTACCTGACGCATTTCAACTGGAACGGCTTCGAAAATGCCAGCAAGACTGAAACCCTTGTAAGTGCCAGCCTTGATTTCCTCCCAGATGGTGTCGTTGATTACGTGGAACTCAGCGAACAGACTATGGTCGGCGATGTTTTCAAACCCTTCTGGGTTCACACCGTGTTCCTTATCACTGATGAACCACTGCACCATTTCAACACCTTCCTCCAGGTTTCCGTTATGCATCGTGTCAACGTTGTTCGAGAAACCGTCACGAAGGTACTTCTGTGCCATCAAACGGATTGTATCGGCATCGAATGTGATGTAATACTCAAACCCAGTTTCGTCACGTCTGTAAATGAGTTTGTCGGCTTCCATGACCACTCCACGAACGATACGCTTTTCCTCGTCCTGGATTGAGAAAACCATTGGACGCTTGTCCTCCGAGAAATATAGGAAGTTACTTTCGACGGCTGGTTCGTCCACCAGTGAAATGGCGAACATTCCTGCTTCGTCGTCAGAGATTGATGCTCTGTAAATTGGTAACTTTTTGTCCATTGCGAAACTTTTTAATAAGTATATTATTGAAGCCTTTTGGCAAGGCAAATCAGTTAAAAAGTTGACTCAGCGTTCCTTTGAGCCGCTGTCTGCTGTGCTGAAGTGATGTCTGACTCAACCACGTATGCACGTATAGGCTTCTCCGTGATTGCGTTGACAAGTGCCTCAGTTTCCTGTTCACCAGTAAGGTTGCCAGTCATTTGAGGGTTGTAATCGGCTACCATAGGTGTGACCTGTGCCATCTGTATGCTTCCACCACCATTACTACTTGAACCGAACTCGGTCATTTGAATCTGGCGTAGCTGAGCCCAACCAGAAGCAAGCGTTGCAGCAGCCTGTACAGCACCGATGATAGCACCCCAAGGCTGACCCTTATCCTGCCAACCCATGAATGCAGCCGTAGCACCAGCAAGCGTGTTGATGATAACCTCAGCAATCCTGAGCTTCTTGACATCTTCAAACTCCTGCTTTGCAACTGCCTCACTTTTCTGCTTTGTCTTAACCTGGTACTTGAGTTCAGCCTCGTATGCGTCTGCCACACTACCAACGAGATTTCCGATGCTCTGTGCCCTTTCAACCCAGTTGTTTACACTTTCCTTGAGGATGTCTGCCTCAGTATCGACCATGCCCTGGAGGTTATCGAGGTATGAGGTGATAAGTGATTCGTCAATCAGACCCTGAGTAGCCACGTCCTGAAGCAAATGGTCGAACATCAGGTTCATTTCACTGTTCAGTTTTTCCTCAGTCAGTTCTGTCAACTCAGGAAGCATTTCCATCAAAGCTTCCTTATCCTGAAGGATGATTGCACGTATTACCTCAGGAGTTGGAACAAGACCATTGTACATCACATAATCAGGACTAATGTTTCCCCAATAATTTGTGATTGCTTCTGAAATACCATCAAGGTCCATGATGATTGCATTCCTCAGGTCAATGAGTGCAAATTGGTACTTCTCCTTGTAATTCCTGAATTGCATTTCAAGCTGGTCAACCATGTCTCCGTAGAGGTATGTGTACTTGCCCTCAATCCTGTTCCTGAGGTCAAGCTCACTCATGAGTGCAGCGTTCATGTTCTTGTTAGCCTCAAGGAAAGCCTTCCAAGCCTCTGACTTCCTAAGTGCATACTCTGCGTCAGACTCACCGATACGCTTGTGTCCTTCAATGTTTTCCTTATAGAACTTGTACAGCATGTCAATCTGCGTCCTATAGTACTTGGACATCGGCTTGGTTGAAGCCAGGATAACCTGGTTACGGTCCTCAACCTCTTTGTCAAGTGCGTCGTAGTAGGAGTTTAAGACATCGTTGTACTCCTTCATCTTATCAACCACAGCCTTTGCAAGGTCGGTGTATGAACCAACGGTACTCTTGACGGCACCCTCAGCTTCCATACGCTCCATGCCCTCACGTACCTTTGCGTTAACCTCTTCGTTGAGTTTAGCTGCTTCGGCTGCGAGTTCATCGTACTGCTTCTTAAGCTGTTCCTTCCTCTTCTTGAACCAGTCTGAGGTACCTTCAACCTCCATAGCCAGTGAAATCTGGTTACGTTTTTCCTGTTCCTCACGCTGTCTGACTACCTGCTGGCGTTCAAGTTCCGCAATGTCGTTGTTGTACTTCTCGACGGACATCTTGATAGCCCTTTCGTAGTCCTTGCGGTTCTTGATTTTTTCCTTGAAACCTTCCTGTTCAATCTGAAGCTCCTTCTCACGCAACTGCTTTGCAAGTTCAAGCTGTTTCTTGCTACCGTCAGCCTGAAGGTCGTACTCCTGCTGCATGAGGTCTTTCTCAAGGTTGAGAATTGCCATTGTAGCGTTCCTGGCATCAGTTTCCATTTCCTTACGGGTACGGCTGATGGCTTTCCTTGAATTGGCAACCTTCTGTGCGTATGCGGTCTGTGCTGCCGTGAGCTTTGCATAAGCCTCAGCCTCCTGTTGCTTGAGTTCAGCGTTGTCCTTACTGATGTCGAGCTTCGCCTTTGCTATGTCGTACTCAAGTTGAAGTGCGTCGATTTCGTTCTGTGCGATTTCTTGCTCCTTAAGTTCAGCCTCTTCAAGGAATTTCAGACGTTCCTGAGCCGTGTACTTGGTCTTGTCAGCCGCCTGTGCCCTGAGTTCCGCAACCTCCTTTTCAAGGTCAGCGTTCTTTTTGATGTTGTCACGCTGTTTGTCGTCGAGTTTAATCTGGTCCTGAGCGATTTTCTTGCGGTCCTCCATGGACTTTTTGAGTTCTGGCGACAGCATACCGAGTTTGCTGAGAAGTGTAACAGCCTTCTCAGTAAGGTTGGCAATCCACAGTGCTACTTTTTCAAATGCCTTGGCTACATGGTCTGCAATTCCCTGGAGTGCAGAGAACGCAACACTCATCTTGTTGGAAGCTTCCTCGGAGTTCTTGAAGCCCTTTGCAATACCGTTGACAAGCAATGCGGCGAGTGCAGTTAGTACAGCAACAATAGGATGTGCTGAAATTGCAGTGAAGGCTGATTTTACACCGTTCAATGGACCAATCATGCCCTTTGCTGCACCACCCATGGAACCGAATGCAGCCGTGACTGACTGGGTGTAATTGCCTACGTTCCTGGAGTAGTTTCCGATGCTGGCATCGTACTCCTTTAGCTGTTTGTTGATGGAGTTAATCTGCTTTCCGAGCTTATCCCTCGATGCTTCGTCGGTTGTCTCACGCCACACCTTCTTAAGTGCAGCCATCTGGTTCACCAATGCGTTGTAACTACCCTCAGCAGCCGTGGCTTCCTTGACACCAGCACGCATAACGTCGGTTAGACGCTTCTGGTCCTCAATGAGTTGGTTAAGTATGTTCTTGTATTCCTCAGAACCCTTCTCAGTGTTGAGAAGTGCGTCACGCAAGTTGTTGATTTCCTCTTTGAGCCCCTTGACGGTCTGTTCCGAGCCACCTGTTTCTATCTTGATGATTTTTACGACCTCTTCAGCCATGTTAAATAACGTTTCGAATAAATATAAAACAGGGGCTTACAGGCAGCACCAACGAAAAAACCTGGATACTTCACAGCATCCAGGCTCCCCAAGGTTACGTAGCGAAATTCTTTTGAACGGCGGGGAATTTATTGGTCGTCCTCACCAGTCCAGTTGTAATATCCCAAGTAGTAAGCTGAACTTGACAACCACTGGCTGTAGTCGGACCCATGTGGATAGTGCAGTACACCGTTGGCAGTTGAACCACTGAACGCCTTGTTGTCAACCAAACGTGGTGCTACTGGTGTTTTGATGGTAACCGACTGCAAGTTCGGCGTGTAACCAGAGTAACAGAACGGTCTATCATCGTAGTTAACCATTTTCACGTTGTTACCAAGCGTGATTCCAGTAATGGTTGCACCCTGTCCTATGTAACCACCGACACGAGTCACACTCTCTGGTACGACCAAATTGGTGAGTGCATGACCATAACTGTAGCCATTGAAATCACGGACGCTAACTGGAGCACTGTAAGTAACTGACGTCAAAGCCGAACAACTCTCGACAAAATAAGTCCCAATACTTTTAACACTGCTTGGTATCGTCAATGATTGGATTGAAGTTCCCTGGAAAGCACGTGAACCAATGAACTCAACAGTATTTGGAATTGTTATAGCCGTTACGTTCGATAGACCATAAAACGCCCAATCCTCAATTCGTTTAGTACCAACTGGTATATTGATTGTGGAAGCTGTACTACCTCTGAAAAACTGTGTACTGGTATGGATACATTCATTTGGTACGGTCGCCTGTTGCGGGTGAACGATTGTACCACCACCCCAGAACCAGGTTGTATCATTAAGTGTCACGCCTGTAAGTCTGCTTGGAAATCCAGAAGTATAACAATACTCCACTGTTGAAGGAATCGTCATGTGAGTTACCCCTGTTGCATAGTTCAGAGGAAACCTACATATTGATACAACTGAGGACGGAATTGTCACATCAGTAATGTACCGTGCGGCACCGTCGGAACCCTGTGAGTAAGACTGTCCTGCAATAATTCTTGTGCCTTCCCTGAAAGTAAGGTGTCCAGTTGCAGCAGAAGTTGTGTTGAGTGCGATTGGACCACAATACCTCACACCGTTTTCAACAGTCAAAGCTGAACAATTCTGAAAAGCATAGTCATTTATGAACTTAAGACTGTTTGGTATTGTCATTCCTGTCAAGTTGTAACAGTTGCTGAACGCAGGACCATTTATCGCAAGTGTTCCTTCCCTGATGTTATATGTTGGTAAAGTCCTGTCGTCAACACTAATTACAACTGGACCGCAATAAACAACATGGTCCACTGTCTCTGTTGCACCGATAATATTATTGGATTGACTTACCACAATGACGACATCCTGAGGTAAATTAACTGTTACTCCAGTATGGTTAAACCGAAACATACCAAAAGATATTTCAGCGTGAGGGTTCGTGATTGTAACTGCGGTCAACGATGACATGCCAACAAACACTGAACTCAATGAAGATGTAACAGTTGATGGTATGGTTATATCTGTGATTTGTGTTCCTGAGAACATATACACAGCTCCCACTGGTCCAGGGACAGGTAGTCCTAAACCAATAGTCTCAAGACCGTCATGCAGGGTAACTGCGGAGAGAGAAGTACAGTCATTGAAACAGCCTTCACCAACTGCGTACACTGTAGGCATGATTTCAACACTTGTCATGTCGGTACAAGAACTGAAAGACGCCTTCGGTACAATACCAGGGATATACGTCTTATACTTAACAACGTGGTCACCGTAAGTTTCAAGGCTTATGTTCCTCGTAAGTGGCATCAACGTTCCGTCAACCTCAATCGTGTTCTGGAAATACGTGATTGCTGAAGTATTGCTGATGGCTCTGAAACCGTCACCGTAGAAGTGAGCGACAATATCCCAGTTCTCAACAATATCCTGGTTAATTCTCACGAGGTTGTAAACAGTGTTTGGGTCTGAAGTCAACTTGAACCTAAGGTCACCGTACCTCATGTTTCCCGTGGCGTTAGCCGCAATATCGACCATCATGAGCGTGTCGCCTGTGGTACCAGCAGTCACAGATACGGACACCCAGTTCGGATAATCGTACACATACCAATCCTCAGTAGCCGTAATGGTGACGCTGCACCTGGTAGCCGCCGAGTCAACGTTGATAACATCAGGTGTGGCACCGATAGCCTGACCAGTCTGGTACACTGGCAGACCAACGCTTTTCGTGTTACCTGAAATGAGAATTGAAGCCATCCTCTCGATGACCCCAGTATATGTGTCAGCGGTAATGGTGAGCACTGTGTCACCACTACCACTAACTTCGCTTACATGCAACCAATCTGGTAATGCCATATTAACCTATAATCCAATCTGTGTTAGCAATTATTGTTATGTTCGCCTGTCCACCACCAGCACCGAACCTGAGTTCGCTTGGACTTACGGCAAGTATTTCACCGCTTGCAGGGTTCTGGATGAGAACGACGTTTGCTGTGTTCTGTGTCACCGTGTCGTAGAAGATGATGACGCCTTCCCTCTGTTCGGCTCCGCTATAAGGGATTGCCGTCACGTTGACCACTGTCGTACCAGTTCCACCAGTTACTCCATCGAGCGTGACCCATGGTGACTTCGCTGCCACCGTCCATGCGTTCGGCATCTTTACCGTAACCGACTTGGTTCCACCTGTTGCGTCGAATATCAACGCTGTTGGATTTACGAGACCACCACCGCCAGTTCCTTCACCCTGGGAAACATTGAAACTCGCACTTGAACCGTTGAGTTCAAGGGTTACCGTAGCTGTTCTTCCAGTTGACAGTGAGTTTTCCTCTGCAACCAGGTCGTATGTGCCGTCCAGGTTATCAACCACCGTAATCCAGTAAGGAACCTCGGTGAACGTGGCACCTGTTGCGTACTGCACTGGAACGTTGATGGTCTGACCGCTTCCATCAAACTCGTAGCTCTCAGGTAGCTGGTCGATACCGACGCTACAGTAAACAGTACCTCCTGAATCACGAAAAGTACAGTAATTGTGGAGGACTGTGGTGCCAGTATTCGCACTGAACGTCAAAACAGCCTTGTTTTCGTACTTGTACGTGTCCGTATCACTCGTGAACTGAAGGTATTCACTACCTTCGTTGTGGTCCTCATAGTCAATGTACAGGTTACCCTGGTTGTGCCATGTGAAATTTACAACAACACTACCGCCAGATGCACCCACAACAATGTCCTCAGGGTTGGCTGTCACGCTCTGTTCACCGCTGTATCCCTGTGCTATGTAAACAGTCGCATCAGAAGCGTTATCAACCCTGGTAGCCCTGAAGTATTCACCAACCAAATAATCCTCGCTATTAGCCGCAAATGTTGCGTTTACGGTACCTGGACCAGTGCCACTCGTTCTTGAAAGGGTGACTGAAGCACTTCCAGACTTAGCAATCCTCCACCTTGCACCAGCCTCAACGGTAACCGTGAGCGTTACGGAACCACCAGAAGTTGGTACTGTATAGGTGTTGGCACTAAGTTCAATGGTCTTCGGATTTCCCTGGGTAACAGATGTATAATTATTCACGTCCTGAACCTTGATGAACTCAACCTTGGTGGTCTCATACGATGCAGGGTTCCAGTCGCTTACTTTGTTGATTATCCAAATCGAATTGTCGAACCAATAGAAACGCCTTAGCCAGTCAATGTTCGGATTTCCGTCAATCTTCACATAACAGGTCATCTGTTTGGTGTTTACGTCGAACAAGTCGGTCAAGTAGGTCCTCCAGAAGTTATGGTAGATGTTGGTGTCGTCGGTAAGGCTGTAGTTCGGTATGTACAGTTCCTGAGCACTACCGAAATCAAGGGACTTGCTGATTGCACCACTACCAACACTGGTAAGGTAACGCTCGAACACTGGAATCTTGTCGAGTTTATAGCAAAGCCTCTTGGTACCAACCACCTCGTTAGCCGTGAACAACCAGCAAGGTGTACCTTCATTGAAATCAGTCTGGTAAACCGAGTCGTCTGACAGGATATAGGTCAGAGGATTGGTTCGTTCTGCATTAACGGTCTTGAAACCAGAGAAGAACACCAGGCAGTTGTTACCATCAGTGGCACCATTTTCACCATCATGGAACTGTAGCTTGGGGAAGATGTCGTAATACTTCATTCCCTCACCTTCGTTGATTGGTATAATGTTACCACTATTGCCGACACCAGCGTTCACCTCGAACTCATCTGAGCCGTTCCAGAGCGTGTACTTCAACCCAACCCTCATCCAAGGTCTCATCTTGGAATCGTTGTTGTATGCCGTGTACCATTTTGACTTCTCCAAAGCCTCGATACCTGACTTGATGCAGTTGTCCTTTAACAAATCCTGCTTTTCTGAACTGAATTGGTAGCCAGTATCAAGAATCTTGCAACCATATTCCACACCCTTTGCTGTAAGGTACTTCTGCTGTAGGTCAGTTTCGTCCTTTGCCTGGAGGAACTGGTACCACTTGGACTTGAACATGATTGGCGTGATGTCAATCTGTTTGTCGTTATCGATGTAATCCTCAAGGTTAACTATGTTATTTCTCTGATAGAACGACTTCCTGGTAAGGATATTGATGGTTTTTGAACCAATGTCCTTCACAAAGTGTAGCCCAAACATCTTCGCATAGCTCAACAGGTAGTCGCAAGGGCTTGATTCTGTGTTAAGTAGCAACTGTTTGGTAACCTTGGTTCCAGTTCTACCAAGACTTTCGCCCATAACGGCACTGAGGTTGTGCGATACGATTTGGAGGTTATGGTTTGCAAGTGCCACAGGACTGTTACCCTCACTCATGGTAACCCAACCGTCACTGTATGTACGGTCGAACATCCTGTTAGGTTCGCTTGCTTTCTTGATTTTGTCAGCGGTTGCACCCCAGTAGTAAACCATTTTGAGTCCAGTGACGTTCGTACCGATGTTGTTGATACTGAAGGTGAACTCCGCTGGCGTAGTGTCGTAGGTACTACCAGAACTGGTATGGCTGACCTCTCTCACGAAACCATCCCAAGTGAACTTACCGAGGATGCTGTAAATAGGCATATCCATGTACGGAATGTACTGTGAACCATTGCTCATTTTCCTCCTGCCAGTTGACTGGTCGTACTCGTTGCTTTCAGGATAGTGACCGTTGTGACCATAGTAAAGGTTTCCGTTGTGACGGATTGGAGTGGTAAGGTTGTAGACGTTTGATGCACCGACGACAGTTTCACCATTCACAGCGATAAGCTGGCAGAACAAACTACCAAGGCACCACCAACCTGTGTGGTATGAGTCACCGTTCCAGTTCCAAAACCACACGTATGAGGTGTTGCTCATGTTGCTGTAACTGTACGTAGGCTTAATCTTCGCCTTGACGGTTACGTTCGAAACGTTGCCGTTGATTTCACCGAGGTCAAAGCGGATGTCCTGGTACATGAGTCCGTCGGTGTCACCTGTAGTTGTCGCCGTGGTAAGGCTGGCACCTTCAAGAATCTGCTGGTCGTTACTGTACTCAAGGTTCTGGACCATTGGCAGCGTGAGCCAGGTCTTTTCCCAGTATGGGTTGTTTTCGTTGAAGAAATCAGGGTCAAGGTTCACAGTGTAACCACCATTGTTATCAGGATTACAGCAAGCCTCGACGATTGAACTCATCTTGATACAAGGACGCTGTAGGTAGCTACGCAAATCCCTGACCTCCCATTCGGTCATTTCCTGTGGAAGCGTACCGATTGTGAAGCCCTGTCTTGCACTGTAGTTCTTTTCTCCGTCATAAACGACACTTGACAGTGATGTACCAGAAAGGTTGATGACTACCTTGTCAGCATCGAAGTCTGAAGGTAGACCGTTGTATGCTGGCATGAAGTTGATGTACTTAAATTTCCTGTTTTCCTGGAAATTTGGGTTTAGTGTTCCACGTAACACACCCCAGGCTCTGTTCACCGTATCAATGTTAGCCACGAAATCGAACTCGTCTGTGTCACCACTCGGCATGAACGTAAGGTCTGCAAGTTTCTTCTCGTCACCGCTGTCGGACGTACTCAGATTATAGAAAAAGTCACCGAGTCCACCGTAGAGCGTGATGTTGTACTTGATGTCAGCACCGACACGCTTGATGCTGTCGAGTTTGGCATAGCCTTCCTCATACAGCGTACTTCCAATGAAAAGTTGGAAAGGTGCCTTCTTTGAACTGTTGAAATAGGCACCGCCAGCACCACCGTTAAGCAAGTACCTCTCCAGGTGCCAGTAGTGACCGAAGATGTCATTGTTGTTTGGTGTGCCGTCGATTGTTACGGTCTTACTGAATGAATTCTTCACCGCCGTGGGGTTGGTTACGTCCGTTGTCTGGTACGTGTACAACACCTTCGGGTCAGTGGAAAACTCAACCAGTTTGTCGTTGATATAAAGCCTGAAATTCTCAACCATTACCCTATGATATGTTTAATTTGTGAACATTCCACGTTTATTGTGTAGTTTACCCTCTTCCTACCGTTGTTCTTATACGTCTTGTACGTTGCAGTGCCGTCCGTTGACAGGATAGGCATGATGTCACCTGTCACGAGATTGTGAAGGTACGCCTGGTTGCTTGAAAGCAAGTGCTTCGCCAGGATTTCACTCTGAGCGTCAGTGAGCCAGCCAGTATTCAGTTTGTAGGTCTCAGTTATCTCAGTGTTGTACGTGCGTTTCTGGAAATCCAAGGTCGTGTTGTCAAATGCACGTCCAATTTGGTAACGTTTCAACTTATCAACCTTGGTTCCCGTACCTTCAATCAAGAAGCTGTCCCATCCACCATACCTGTTGAGGTAGTAAATGGCGTACTGACCGCAATGAGTGCTGTCGTAACCCGAACCTGCACTGACTCTGATGGTAGTTACGACTTTTTGGCTACTATTAAAGACAGTTGACAGGTACAGCATGTTCGTTGCACCGTGACCGTTGATTGGACGACTTAGGTTGCTGTTGGTCGTAACACCAGTTGTCTCATAACTCCAGTCAAGCAGGAAGTTGTAGGTCTGTACCGTGGTGCCAGCACTGTTCACAAGGTAGAACTGACGATAGGCGTACTTGTTCTCATAGGTTGTGTTGCTGGTTATATTGCGAAGGTCTGGCAGGTCGCTGTACAAATAATCCTGAGCTACCTTGTTCATGTTGATGTAAAGGTAGTTGTCGCCTGGTCTGACCCAAGCCTTGCCAGAGAACACCGTGATGATTTCATCAGTCGTGGTCCCGTTGATTGTGACCTGGTTGCCAGTCTTCAAGTTGATTGAGTATGTATAAGGTGAGTTGCCAGAACTGACGGCGTAACTCGTATCCCTCCATATTGGTGCTGTAACTGCCATATCAATGAGTTTTGTATAAATATCAAAGGACCGACCTTCGGCGTTACTTCATCATGAGTTCGGTCATGATTACCGTCATAGACTGGTTGATGTCCTGGGTAATGGCTTCACCAATCCTCACTTCGAACTCAGCATTCACCTCCTGCAAGGTTTTCTGTAGGTCGTGCGTGCCTTTCGTACCCCTCTCACTAATCTTGCGTGCGATTAAGTAAGCGAGTTGTTTCTCCGTGGGTAGTTTCCCGTCGTAGGTCCTTGCTCTGTCAATGAGTTTCTTGACCTTCACCCAGTACAGGATGCCAGTACCCTTGGAACCGTCTCCGATTGGAGGGAAGTGTGGCTTCGTATCCCATTCCGTGTACTTCCAATAGTCCTCAAGGCGTAGTGACACCTCGACGCTGTGGTTGTCCTTCTGTACGATGTAATTGATGTTATTCAACAGGTCTCCTGATGCCACATGGTCATCAAACTCAAGCTTGTTCTTGTAGAGCGATACCACAGCATCACGATACTGTTCAAGTGTCCTGATTGTGTTACTGAAATCGATTAGTGTGCCCGTCGCCATTTTTCTTGTTGTGCTTTTTCCCAGTTATTTTTGTCCTTGATGTAACATGAAATATTGAAAAACTCGATGATGGACATATCGAACACCTGGTGCCAGGTAAGCTTGGTGATGTCACTCACCTCGTTTACCATAGCAAGCCATCCCCATTTCTTTGCAAATCCTGACGATACGTCTTCAGTTTCTTCTTCACTTCCTCCATCTTCGCCTTCACCTCTGGATGTTTCTTCATCTTCCGACTCATCAGCCACATCTGAATTTCCAAATAGGTTACTGTAAGCTTGATTGAGTTTAGCGACTTCTTCCGAAAAAAAAAGCAGATGTTCATTGCGTCCTGGATGGAAAGGTTCTCACCAATCCACTGAACGATTTCGTCGGTATCGTAACCATCACCGTAGGTCTTGCCCTTTGGAACTATGAAACACGCCAGGATATTGGCAATGTACTTCTCGTAGTTCTTCATGTTAATCAACGTCTCGTAGTCGATGTACTGACCAGCCGTGAGCTTGTTCACGTTGGTGGTGATATAGCACTCCCTGCCGTTTATGTTCAGCTTGTTTGGAATCCTCTTGTTGATGTCTGGCTTCTTCAAAAGGAACGCTGTCTTCTGGACGTACTCGTTGTACTTTGTTAGTGACAGGTTCAATACGTCATCCACGTTCATACCAGTCAGCACCGCAATGATGTTGGCTTGTATGTTGAGTTCGCCTCCGTCCTCTTCGAGAATATCACGAATCTCCAGGTATTTGTTTATTGAAAGTTCCTTGTAACTTGTAATCATAGGTCTTGTGGTCTTACGATGTTATGCAATCTCTTGTTATTGAAATATGGTTCGGTCAGTTCCTTGACATCAATGGGTCTGAACGGTGTGTTTGAGTTGTGTGCGTACCAAGTGAACCACTGACCGTTGTACATCCTCTGGTCAACCCACATGATGTTGACGTTGCCGAAGAACTTTTGAAGGATGAAGCTGAACACACACTGGTCAACCCTTTCAATTCCGCTTGTATCACCGAGGTATTTGAGGAACGCATAGGTAAGCCTGTTCAGGTCCTGGTTAAACCTGGTGTTCGTCTGGATTTGGTAGCAAAGCTGTGCAAGCCCCTTGTAGTGTTCAACGTCAAAACCTTCAACCGACATGAACCTGAGGATGTTGTTTGCATAGTCAGGTTGGTAACCCCTGGACTGTACCCAAGCCGAGTACTCTGACAACATAGTGTTCCTCGTAGGATGAAGCATGAGGCTCATGTGATACTCTTCCTTGCAGAACCTGTCGATAAGCGGGTCAAGGTTCTTTTCAATGCCGACGCTTCCGTCAATCTTGAGTACGATGAAATCGTCCGTGTACTTGAAAGGGTTGTACCTTACCTGCATTACTTTGTCGAATGGTGAACCAGTAAGGTCAGGGTCGTAAACTATATCCCAGGTACCAGACTCATCCTTGAGGTTAGGGTCGTCAGTCACCATGATGTATTTGGCTCTGTCACTTTTCTCCTTCACAGGATGTATGAGCTCATAGCCGTTGATGTTGTAACTTAGTACAGTGTATTTTGTATCTGTAGCCATTTTGTGTAATTATTTGATTCCCAATTATAGTTCAAGTTTCTATACAACCGAGATTGAGTAATTTCCCCTCAATGTACGTTTGTAATAGGCATCCCAGGCTAACATCAGACCTATGCAAAGGTCGTCGTGCATTCCCTGTGGAGCATTGTAAGTGACGGTATGCGTCTTTGTGTTGTAGTCGGCTGCATACGAACCAAGTTCCAATAGCTGACGTTCATCGTCAAGGATTTCAATGTTCTGTTGTTCAAATGCAACCTGTAGTTGTGCCACCAGGTCGTTCTTGCTCTGGTTGGTCGTGTTGAAGCCGAATATCTTGCTACGCAATTGAGGGCTCACAGCCTGTTTCAACATGTCCGTGTAAGGTGTACCAATCGAGTTCAACTCAGGCTGGATTATTACCGTCTGGTTCTCGTATGGTTTAAGTGACGCAGTTATCTTTTCCACCTGTTTGGTTGGCGTTAGGTTGTTCCAGTATGCAAGGTACACCTGTTTGCCATGCTGGTTAACAGCCGTGATTACCGTATCGTCGTTGTCGCCTCCGTTAGCCCAGTCTATACCCCAGTACAGTTTGTCTGTAGGTTGTATGGTGTTGCGTCTGACGCAGGCGTTGAA
>JAEIGA010001616.1_pt1 | contig 35314 bp, 31 predicted proteins | sample 9270691 | NCBI WGS metagenome assembly JAEIGA01 (sample SAMN17057246, study PRJNA624740) | gut metagenome | biome: biome; isolation source: fecal sample | host: Bos grunniens | place: China: Xizang | collected 2019
AAAGAAAGAAATCTTTGGAACTTACGGAGCAAGCAATACTGATACTGGCTCTCCAGAAGCTCAGATAGCATTATTCTCTATCCGTATTTCCCACTTGACTGAACACCTAAAGTCAAACCACAAAGATTATAACACTGCTCGCGCTCTTAAGAAACTTGTAGGTAAGCGTCGTCGTTTGTTGGATTACCTAATCCGCACTGATATCAACCGCTACCGTGCAATCATCGCTAAGAAGGAGCTTGGTATCCGTAAGTAATTCGATACCTCGTTATCAGAAACTCAACAACAGCTATCACAACATTGTGATAGCTGTTCTTTTTTTCACACCCTCACACAAAAAGAACTGAATGCAACACTAAGTTACATTCAGTTTATTCCTACAAAGACCTACTCGTCTCGTTCCAAAGCTTCCTCAAATCTCGTTATTATCTCTTTCACCTTTTCGAAACGCTTATACCCCAATTGAATTGCTCGCGGGTGATAGAACACATTATCGTCCATCACACTATTATAATGCGAAATCACTTTCTTGTCAAGACTCTCAAACAATCGATGTGCTTGCTCAGTCAGTTCAGGACTCAATCCCTTACCCCAACCTATATACACTATAGGCGATTTATTTATCAAGTCAATATCCAATTGTGATGTATACAGATAATCCGAATCTACTTTAGCATATATATCCTTCGCCTTATCACTATTAGGCTCCTTGAGATTAAACAAATTATACAGCAAGATTACACCTTTCAGTTCTCGTTCCTTATGAGCGTAATAGCCATTAAATATCTTTGGCAACCAATCTCTAATTGTCGCATCTCTACCAAAGTCTACCACTTGCCAGCCATCAGCAATCCCCGTCAAATTTCGAAGACTCTCCAGCTCCTTATCCAACAATTGATCAGCGGCTATAGTGACACTACCGGGATTCAGCAATATCGCTGTGCCTATCACATCCCAGCTATCGCCAAATTGCAGCACAGTATTACGCCTATAAGTAATATTGGTAGCCTCATCAGTATAAAAACATGCAAAAACCTTTCTATCTGCCATACTCTTAATATGAATCTCCACAAAGGTAATTAAAATTTCGCAACTCTCGCCACACCAACCACCTCACAACAAAAAAAAGAGCGCTGAGAAAATTCTCAACGCCCTTATTATGAAAACTTAAGTTGTAACCTTATGATTACTTCTTAGAAAGTTTTTCCTTCAATGCTGCAAGCTCTTCGATATCACCAAGAGTTGTCTTTTCGATTGATGCAGCTGGAGCAGCTTCTTCAGCCTTAGCTTCAGCCTTAGCAGCCTTCTTAGCAGCCTTCTTCACTTCAGCCTTAGCTTCATCTTCGAAAATGCGGCTGTGTGAAAGAATGATGCGCTTAACTTCCTTGTTGAATTCGATAACCTTGAAGTTCAAAGTTTCGTTTGCAGTTGCTTGTGAACCATCTTCCTTTACAAGGTGCTTAGGAGTTGCGAAACCTTCAACACCGTGAGGAAGAGCGATTACTGCGCCCTTGTCAAGAAGTTCAGTGATTGTACCTTCGTGAACGCTACCTACAGTGTAAACTGTTTCGAATACGTCCCATGGGTTTTCTTCAAGTTGCTTGTGACCTAGGCTCAAGCGACGGTTTTCCTTATCGATTTCAAGAACTTGAACTTCGATTTCAGAACCGATTTGAGTGAATTCAGATGGGTGCTTGATCTTCTTAGTCCAAGAAAGGTCGCTGATGTGGATTAGACCGTCAACACCTTCTTCAAGTTCTACAAATACACCGAAGTTAGTGAAGTTGCGAACCTTAGCTGTGTGCTTAGAACCTACTGGGTAAGTTTCTTCGATCTTTTCCCATGGATCAGCCTTAAGTTGCTTGATACCAAGAGACATCTTACGTTCGTCACGATCAAGAGTAAGAACTACTGCTTCTACTTCGTCACCTACCTTCATGAAGTCTTGAGCTGAACGCAAGTGTTGTGACCATGACATTTCGCTCACGTGGATAAGACCTTCTACACCAGCAGCGATTTCTACGAATGCACCGTAGTCAGCCATAACAACTACCTTACCCTTAACTGTGTCACCTACCTTAAGGTCTGCATTTAGAGCATCCCATGGGTGAGCTTGAAGTTGCTTCAAACCTAGAGCGATGCGCTTCTTTTCGTCATCGAAATCAAGGATAACAACATTCAACTTTTGATCAAGAGCAACGATTTCTTCTGGGTGATTTACGCGGCCCCAAGAAAGGTCAGTGATGTGGATAAGACCATCTACGCCACCAAGGTCGATGAATACACCGTAAGTAGTGATGTTCTTAACTGTACCTTCAAGTACTTGACCCTTTTCAAGCTTAGCAATAATATCTTTCTTTTGTTGTTCAAGTTCAGCTTCAATAAGAGCCTTGTGAGAAACAACAACATTCTTAAATTCTTGATTGATCTTAACAACCTTGAATTCCATAGTCTTACCTACGAATACATCGTAGTCACGGATTGGCTTAACGTCGATTTGAGAACCTGGAAGGAATGCTTCGATACCGAATACATCAACGATCATACCACCCTTAGTGCGGCACTTAACATAACCCTTGATTACTTCGTCAGCTTCAAGAGCAGCATTTACGCGATCCCAGCTCTTAGCTGCGCGTGCCTTGCGGTGTGAAAGAAGAAGTTGACCCTTCTTGTCTTCTTGGTTTTCAATAAATACTTCTACTACATCACCTACCTTAAGGTCTGGGTTGTAGCGGAATTCGCTGAATGGGATAATACCGTCTGACTTGTAGCCGATGTTAACCACTACCTCACGCTTGTTAAGTGCGATAACAGTACCTTCAGTTACATCTTTGTCCTTGATTGTGTTCAAAGATTCGTCATAAGTTTTTACCAATTCTTCTTGGCTCTTATCGCCAAATGTTTCGCCTTTTGCATAGGCTTCCCAATCGAAATCTTCAATTGGAGAGTTTTTAATTTCGCTCATCTAATTAGTTAATAAAATAGTTAATAATCTCTTACCAGCTCTCATCGCTGGTCATTCAAAGTGCAAAGGTAAGCATAATTTTCTGTTCCACAATCACTTTTGCTCAATTATTTTTCGCCAAATAGCCCTATTATTCATTTTTTATACTGCGAAGGCTATTAGTTACCACGCTCACACTGCTCAACGCCATTGCGGCACCGGCTATCATAGGATTGAGCAAGAATCCACACACTGGATATAATGCGCCGGCAGCCACTGGCACACCAATCACATTATATATAAATGCCCAAAACAGATTTTGATGTATCGTGCGCACAATATTCTTCGACAACTCAATAGCTTCGGGGATTTTCATCAAGTCATTACCCACTATTGCCATTTTAGCTATATCTATCGCAATATCACTTCCTTGCCCCATTGCGACGCCCATATCGGCTTGAGCAAGAGCAGCGCTATCATTGATTCCGTCGCCCACCATCGCCACACAATGCCCTTCGGCTTGCAACCTTGCCACAAACTCAGCTTTTTCGCTTGGCAACATTTGTGCTTTGTAGTTTTTTATGCCCACTTGTCGCGCCACAGCCTCGGCAGTCACACGATTATCTCCTGTAAGCATATACACTGCCACACCCATTTCGTGCATCTTTGCCACAGCTGCTACCGATGTCGCTTTCACCTTATCTGTTATTGCAATCAATGTGAGCGAGCGCTCTTCATCGGCAAGCCACACCACCGTTTTCGATTCATCTTCGAGTTCGTTGGCTCTCACTTCCAAGTCTTGCTCCATCTTTACGCCTTGCGACTTCAAGAACTTCGCATTTCCTACAAAATAGTGTTTTCCGTCGACCTCGCCTTTCACACCGCCACCCACAACAGCCTCAAAACCAGCCACCGACACACTATTAGCATCCAACGACTTAAAGTGACGCACTATAGCTTCGGCAAGTGGATGTTCCGACTGCATTTCAATACTATATAGCGCATCGGCACACGCATCCACATCAACATTAGCTCCATACACCACATCGGCCACCTCAGGGCGACCTTCGGTTATAGTACCTGTCTTATCGAGCACCACAGCATCAATTTTCTTTGCTATTTCCAAGCTTTTAGCATCTTTAATGAGGATTCCTTTTTCGGCACCTTTGCCTATACCCACCATTATGGCTGTAGGCGTAGCAAGACCGTGTGCACATGGACATGCAATAATCACCACCGTAACAAATGCAAGCACTCCTCGCACCACTCCGTCATTTCCTCCCCACAAGCACCAAGCCACCATCGACAGCAAAGCAATGGTTACAATCACAGGCACAAACACGCCTGCCACCTTATCTACTATTCTTTGTATTGGAGCTTTACTTCCTTGTGCATCTTGCACCATTTTTATTATCGTAGCGAGCATCGTCGCTGAACCCACTTTAGTAGCTTTCATTTGGAATGCGCCTTTCTGGTTGATAGTTCCTGCAAATACTTCGCTTCCCTCAGTCTTTTCAACCGACATTGGTTCACCACTTAGCATACTCTCGTCAACAAACGACATTCCGTTCATCACCACCCCATCAACAGGCACTTTCTCGCCTGGTCGCACAGCTATCACGCTACCTTCTTTTATATAGTCTATCAAGGTTTCGCGCAACTCGCCACTTTCGGTTACCACCATTGCTGTTTTGGGAGCAAGCCCCATGAGTTTCTTTATCGCCTCCGATGTATTACCCTTAGCTCGTTCTTCAAGCATTCGACCTATCATTATAAATACAACTATCATTGCCGATGCCTCGAAATAAACATGTGGCTCTACATCTCGCTTTTCCCAAAACTCTGGGTAAATCATATTAAATATGCTGAAACAATATGACACACCCACACTCAATGCCACGAGTGTATCCATGTTAGCCGATTTTTGCTTCAGTTGCTTCCATGCGTTCACAAAAAATCCTCGTCCGAAATAGAACACTACAGGTGTTGCGAGCACAGCCATAATCTCTTGCGCATAAGGTATATCATGAAACACCATCGACAACAGCATTATTGGTACCGACAGCACTATCGACCACACCACATTGTTCCTCAGCTCTTTATAGCGCACCTTTTCGCGTTCTTCCACCTGTGTCGCAGCATCCTCTCCCCCTGTTGCAACCAACTGAAATCCCATATTCGCCACCACCTCAGCAAGGCGTTCTATCGTTATTTCATCGGGGTTATAAACCAACGATATATTGCCTGCTGCCAGGTTCACATTGCACAACTGCACTCCTTGTTGCTTACCCAACACCTTTTCGATACGAGCAGCACAAGCCGCGCACTGCATACCCACCACGGGATACACTGCTTTTATTGTATTAGTTGCATTATCCATTTATTGCAATTCCTTACATTATTATTTTCTACAAATATAACACAATTACATAATATTAGGCATTGCCCGAACTCCTTTTTATTCATTTTTTTGTAACTTTGCCACTATGAAACGCTTACATCTATGTTTGGCTCTTTTGCTATGTTATGCACTGGCATGGGCTATTGATTACGATAAGGAATTTGCTAAAGTGGGCTTTGTAGACCTACAAAAGCTCGACAATTCGATTGCTGTAGAAATCAAATATTCTACAACCGATAATTTTATGGGTATAAATATGTATGGCGACCTTCACAAGGCCTACCTTCGCCCCGAAATAGCTAAAAAAGTTGCCCGAGCACAGAAATTATTAAAAGAAGTCGACCCCGATTACTCATTAATAATATATGATGCTGCACGACCTTTAAGCGCACAAAAGTCGATGTACAAAAAAGTAAAAGGGACTAAATTTCAGCGCTATGTAGCCAACCCCTACAATGGTGGTGGACACCACAACTTTGGATGTGCCGTCGACCTTACTATATTATATAAAGGTAAACCAGTTGATATGGGTACTGGATTCGACTCTTTCAGCACTCTTTCTCACATCGACAACGAAGAAACCAATCTTAAAAACGGAACTCTCAGCAAAGAAGCCTACAACAATCGCAAACTTCTACGCAACATTATGAAAAAGGTGGGATTCAATACCTACCGTCGCGAATGGTGGCATTTCGACTGCTACAAGATTAAGTACGCGCGTCAAAATTTTAAGTTACTAGACTTTTAACCTCCCCTGATCACATCGGGTCAACATCATAGTATAGGATAACTTGTTTCATACGGCTATCCACCTTGAGCATTTCCTCATAGATTTGGCGAAGGATCAATTTCACCTTTGGCATCGATGCTTCATTCTCCATCTTCAGCACAATCTGACGGATATAGAAATTCTGCACTCGAGCCACCATTGGAGCTTCTGGTCCTAACACTCTATGCTTAAACACTTGACGAAGCATATTGCTGTATCTCACCGACATTTCAGTAAGCACACTATCATCGCGGTGTTTCATATAGATATTTATAATCTTTGAGAATGGTGGATAATTGAACTTCTCTCGTTCTCCTATTTCGTAGCGATAAAACCCCAAATAATCGTGCGATTTCACAAATCCTATCACTGGATGACACACATCGCTCGTTTGTATCACCACTCGACCTTGCTTACTCTTGCGACCTGCACGGCCACTCACTTGCTCCATCATATCGAACGCACGCTCATCCGAACGAAAATCAGGGAAATTTATCATCGTATCGGCATTCAAGATTCCCACTGTACTCACTCCAGCAAAATCCAAACCCTTGGTTACCATTTGCGTACCCACAAGCACATTCATCTTTCCTGCCGAAAAATCATCAATCAACTTTTCGTAGCTATTCTTATTGCGAGTCGTATCAAGGTCCATTCGTGCTATACGATCGTTAGGGAACACTGCTTCCACCTCATCTTCTATGCGCTCAGTGCCATAACCTATAATTTCAATATCTGGCATCTTACACGCAGGACACATCGTTGGCAATTGCATCGTATACCCACAATAGTGGCATGTCAATGTGTGCAAATGCTTGTGATAAGTAAGCGACACATCGCAATTTTCGCACTTAGGTATCCATTCGCACTGCTTACACTTCACCATTGGAGCATAACCTCGGCGATTTTGGAACAATATCACTTGTTCTCCTGCTTCAAGGCTTTCGCGACACAATCTCACAAGACGACCCGAGAACATACCATTCATTTCTTTCTTGCGACGAGCCTCGCGAGTATCCACCACTTCCACTTCGGGCATTTCGATATCTTCATATCGAGTGAGAAGCGACACCAGTCCATATCGTCCCAACTCGGCATTGCGATACACCTCAACAGCTGGCGTAGCCGAACCCAGCAATGTCTTTGCTCCATGCATCGATGCAAGCATCATCGCAGCATTTCGGCCATTATAGCGTGGAGCAGGGTCTTGTTGCTTGTAACTTGTGTCGTGTTCTTCATCTACAATCACCAATCCAAGGTTAGCAAATGGCAAAAACACCGAAGAACGCACACCTATCACCACACATGGCTCATTACTATTCAACAGTTTCTTCCAAATATCCACACGCTCATTATCCGAGAATTTTGAGTGATAAATCAGCAACTTATCACCAAAAAACTGTTGCAATCGCTGTGTCAACTGTGTTGTCAATGCGATTTCTGGCACAAGATACAACACTTGGCGACCATTTTTCAGCACCTCATCTACAAGATGTACATATATCGAGGTCTTGCCACTCGATGTAACACCATGCAGCAAGGTTATATTCTTTTCTTTGAACGAATCTCTAATTTCTCGCAAAGCACGCGATTGTTCTTCGCTCAACACAGGCTTTTCTTGCACTCGACTCACTCTATTAGCAAATCGGTTTATCTCTTTCTTATATTGCTTTAAGATTCCTTTTCCTATCACACCACTAAGCACTGCCGACGACACATCAGCTCGAGCCAATAGCTCTTGTTTCTTCACTTCGCGCAGTGTTCCACTTTGCAACCATCGCGATAGGTCAAGATAAGCCAATAGCAATGCTTCTTGCTTATTACTTCGGTGCACCATATCAAAATAGCGATGCAATCCTTCTGCATCACCTCTCTCAAGATTGAGTGATATTAGCACTTCGGTCTTAGGACGATAAGTATCCATCACCTTCTCGGCCACATATATAGCATCTTTTTCGAGCATTCGGCTCACCACCGACTCCACATTCTTGAATCCTGTTGCATTAGCTATCTCGTTAAGTTGCACCTTGTCTCGCGACGACACAAGGTCATAGATAATGCGTTCTCGTTCGCCAAGCTTTACATCTTCAGTATCTTCATAGTCAGGATTGACTGTAATCACCGTTTCGCTTTCCACCTTCAACCCTGCAGGAACAGCAGCTTTATACACCTCACCTTGCGAACACAAATAGTATTCCGAAATCCACGACCAGAATTTCAATTGTGGGTGGCGCACAATAGGTGCTTCATCAAGCACCGACACCATTTCTTTCACCTCATATCCTTGAGGCTCATTGTGATGCACCATCACCACTATCGCTGTATAGAATTTCTTGCGACCGAATGGTACAAGCACACGACTACCTATCTTCACATCTCCAATTACTTCGGGAATGCGATAGGTAAATGTGCTATAAAGTGGCAATGGTAATATTACATCTATAAATCGTGTCATACGCCTATTTCTTTTTCTCTGATTTCCTTAATACTATTCCTCTCCAAAATTACGAATAATTCCACCAACCCACAAACCTTTACGGCATAAAAAAAGCAGATGCAGGTTAACTCCTACATCTGCAATATTTTATAAAATTCGCTTGCTTTTTAGAAGAAATAAGTACAAGTGAGCTTCCAAGTGCGATTCTTACCGATGAAATCGTCGAGTTGCTTTGTCTTAACACAATAGCTCAAGCCCCATGTATAACTTGCATTTACTTGGAATTTGCGGAAGATTTCAGCACCAAGACCTACATCCAGACCAAATTCTCCTCCTGGATAATTCATTGCCTTCAAATCGTTGTGTCCCATCAAGAATGAGAATTCTGGACCCACAAAAATGATTGGCATTAGAGTATTTTCAAATCCGTCAAGATTCTTATACTTAAATTTAAAGTGAATAGGAATTTCAAGATAGTGCAACATGCAGTTTTCTTTGCCATAACCTTGCGATGCCCACAATGGCTTATCGCCAAGATGCAAGCCCGCACCGCGTTGTGTATACAACACTGCTGCATCAAAACCAAATCCGATACCAGGCATCATCAATTCACCTGTTACACCTGCTGTAACACCTACATTATAGTTTACCTTGAACAATTTTTGATCAAATACCAAATTGGTCAAATCAGCACCCAAGGTAACGCCCCAGCGTCCTTGTGCCATTGCTACGCCTGAGCTCAAAAATGCCATGCATAGCACCACTAATGAAACTATTGTTTTCTTCATCTTTTATTGTTTCTATTCTAAAATATTATGCAAAGCTAACATATTTTATTCTAAACACAAAAAAAATCGGCATTTCCTATTGTTCATTTCTATCAACAACTCAAAAACACCGATAATTTCTACACATCTATATATTTCTTAGAACACAATCGCAGCTGTGATGGTCCAATAACTTTCCTTACTTTCTACTCCGTTAAGTTTAACTTCCGAACCAAAGTAATCTAACGCCTTAGTGAGTCCCATTCCATAATTTCCTGATATTTGGAAATGGCTAAATAGCTCCACTCCTAAGCCCACATTAAAGCCCACTTCGCATTTTCTATTCCTTACAAACTCTTCAATATCGGTTTCGCCCAATTTAAATACCACACTTGGACCTAAAAACACATAAGGAATCACTGCTTTTCCCACTACAGGAACATACAAACTATATTTTACATGAACCGGGATTTCCACAAAATCGCGTTTTAGTTGCTCTCCCTTCGAATTTTCCAATGTATTGCGATGAACATACATCACCGAGCCATCAATACTCAAGTTTGTTATAGGTAGCATGTACTCAAGCATTACACCTCCTGAAAAACCTAATTGATTTTCGGCGTTCAGCAAATCGTTCTTTATTTCTTCGTTGAAATGCAAATTATTCACCGACATTCCACCCTTTATACCCCATCTGAAATTACCAGCCGATGCAGTAAGGCTCATTATTGCCACCGCAACAACCACCAGCATTATTCTTTTTATATTCTTCATATTTAAACTTTGTTTTTACCTTGTTTTATAATAATATGCCACAAATATAATCACTTTTTCATTATTTGCACTTATCATTTTTTCATTAATAACAATTTAATGAACGAAATTAATTAACTTTGCATCATTATGGATGAAACTACAAAACTTCGTATCGAGGAAGACATCGTAAAAATGTTACGCACAGTCTTCGACCCTGAAATACCTGTTGATGTATATAGTCTTGGACTTATCTACGCCATCGATGTGCAAGACAATGGCGCAGTTCGCATCGACATGACTCTTACTGCTCCTTCATGCCCTGCTTCCGAATTCCTTATGGAAGATATTCGCATGAAAGTAGAAAGCGTGGAAGGCGTGAAGAGCCTCGACATTCAGCTCGTTTTCGAACCTGAATGGGACAAAGATATGATGAGCGAAGAAGCTAAACTCGAACTTGGCTTCCTATAAAAAACAAGCTAAAACTTTATTTCTCATGAGCAAGAATGTATATTTCCTTTCCGACCTTCATTTAGGTGCTTCTTATCTCCAAAACCCTTTGGAATGCGAGAAGCGCGTAGTGCGTTTCCTCGATTCTATCAAGGATAAGGCAAGCGAAATATACCTACTTGGCGACATTCTTGACTATTGGTACGAATATCGACATGTTGTTCCTAAGGGTTATGTGCGTTTCTTGGGAAAACTTGCCGAACTTGCCGATAGTGGTATCAAAATTCATTGGTTCATTGGCAACCACGACATTTGGATTTTCAATTATCTACCTCAGGAACTCGGCATCGAAGTTACCGATGGCATTATGGTAAAGGACATCATGGGCAAGCGCTTTTTCCTCAACCATGGCGATGCTGTGGGCAAGCGAAAAGCCTCTTTCTTGTTCATCAGATGGATTTTCCGCAACAAAGTGTGCCAATTCCTTTATTCAATGCTACCTTCGTGCCTCACTATCCCATTTGCCCACAATTGGTCGAGCCATAGCCGTAAAGCTGAAAACAACGATTGCATCAACGCGGCTCTACACAATATCACCAATTTTGCAAAGGAACATGCGCAATCTAATCCCGACATCGATTTTTATGTATTCGGGCACTTGCACACCATTGCAAACGAGCCTATCAAGGACACTACTCGTTGCATAGTTTTGGGCGATTGGATCGACAAATTCTCTTATGCTGTTTTTGATGGAGAAAACATCACCATCGAGAATTTTAACAATTAACACCCAAGTGTCATTTTGCTATCTTAACAGCCAATTAACATCAAAAAATAGGCTCAAGTAAGCACAAATTTCGCCTCTCTCAAATCATTTAGCTTTCATTTGTAAAGCATTCATTTGTTACCTTTTTTCTGACTCACCTCGAAAAAAGAACTTATTTAACATTCTTTATACTTTCGATGTTAACGCACCCAATTCTCTAACAATCAAACTTTTAGCATCCTTTAATGCTCGATTTCATCGACGATAACAACAAAAACATATTCAAAAACATATTTTCAAACTTGACACAATCCAAAACATTCACTTATATTTGTAGCACAAACCTAAAACAATCTTTTTTACCTTAAAAAAATATACCTATTGAAGACCTAAAAAGCGACTTTGAGAAAAAGTCGCTTTTTTGCTTTTATTTATACTTGTTTTTAATCACACTTTTTATTTATTTTGCAAGAAAAAGTATTTTAGAATGACAAAATATGCTATCATAGTTGCTGGAGGTAAAGGTACTCGATTCGGAAGCGATATGCCTAAGCAATTCCTACTCCTCAACAACACACCTGTGCTCATGCACACCATCAATCGTTTCGCTCAATGTGATTGCAACATAATCGTTGTGTTGCCCGAAGCGCAGATTGACCTATGGAAACAACTCTGCTCACAACACTCATTCACTACCTCACACACTATTGTTGCTGGAGGTAGCACTCGTTTTCATTCGGTCAAGAATGCTATCGACACCATCACACCCGCCGAAAACGACCTCATTGCAGTTCACGATGGTGTTCGTCCACTTGTCAACAAGTGCATCATTGACGAAGCTTTTTGTGTTGCAGCGTCTCATGGATCAGCAGTGCCTGCCATCGAAGTTACCGATTCTATTCGTCAACTCAACGGCGACAACGACTCCTCTCAAGCGTTGCTTCGTTCGTCGCTTCGTGCAGTGCAAACACCTCAAACATTCCAGGCCACTTTGCTCAAAAGCGCCTACGACACCCCTTTCTCCGATGCTTTCACCGACGATGCATCGGTTGTGGAAGCTGCTGGACATAGCATCACACTCACAAAAGGTAGTCCAAACAACATAAAAATCACCCATTCCATCGACCTTTTAATAGCCGAAGAGATTCTTAAAAATGAATAGCATATTACAAACCGACATAAAATTCCTTAAAGGCGTAGGACCTAAGCGTGCCGAAATTCTTGGCAAAGAACTCGGCATATTCTCCTATTATGACTTGTTGTATCACTTCCCTTTCCGATACATCGACAAGACTCATATCCACACCATCAAGGAAATATCGGGCGATATGCCATCTATTCAGCTCAAGGGCCGATTCATTACTTTTGCCATTCAAGGCGAAGGCGCGCGCAAGCGACTACATGCACTTTTCTCCGATGGAACGGGCAATATTGAGATTGTGTGGTTCAATTCGGTTAAGCGAATGAAAGAATCGCTTGTTGCTGGTAAAGAGTACATAATTTTCGGTAAACCCACACTTTTCAACAACCGCTATAGCATCTCACACCCCGAAATCGAGGACTATAAACCCAACAACGAGCCACAGGGACTTCGTGGGATATATACGCTTACCGATAAGATACGAAATAGCAATTTCTCTTCGCGCACTTTCCAACAACTCGAAGAAACCTTGCTTTCATCGCTAAAAAACATCGATGAAACCATACCAAAATCGATTTTAGACCGATACAAATTGATGGGACTTCAAGAAGCCCTCAACAATATACACAAGCCTCAATCAATCCACGCTCTGCAACGAGCACAACTACGATTGAAGTTTGACGAGCTATTTTTTCTTCAGCTCAACATTCTACGATTTGCCAAGTCGAGAAACAGCCGAATAATCGGGCATAAATTCGATAAAATCGGCGATTTTTTCAACAATTTCTACAACACTGCTCTCCCATTCCCTCTCACTGGAGCACAAAAGAGAGTTATCAAAGAAATAAGACGCGATGTGGGTAATGGCCGACAAATGAACCGTCTCCTACAAGGCGATGTGGGTAGTGGCAAGACTCTTGTTGCAGTTATGTCCACACTCATTGCACTCGACAACGGCTATCAAGCTTGTATCATTGCTCCAACCGAAATCCTCGCTTCACAGCACTATGCAACCGTGAGCGAAATGCTATCTAAAATTGGAGTGAATGTGGCACTTCTCACAGGCTCAACAAAGAAATCAGAACGCGAGATAATTCACGAGCAACTCATCAGCGGCAAGTTGAACATCCTCATCGGCACACATGCCGTTCTTGAAGATACTGTCAACTTCCACAATCTCGGACTTGTTGTAATCGACGAGCAACATCGTTTCGGTGTGGCACAAAGAGCAAAAATGTGGACAAAAAACACCACTCCGCCTCACATCCTCGTGATGACTGCCACCCCTATTCCTCGCACCCTTGCCATGACCGTATACGGCGACCTCGATGTATCGGTCATCGACGAGTTACCTCCTGGCAGAAAACCTGTTACAACAGTTCTACGATTCGACAAACAACGCCAAAATGTATATCGCTTCATCGGCGACCAACTCAAACTTGGACGACAAATATACATCGTTTATCCACTTATACAAGAAAACGAGAAACTGGATCTACAAAATCTCGAAGAGGGTTATCAAACCATACAGGAAACATTCCCAAGCTATCGGGTATGCTTCGTGCATGGCAAGATGCGCCCAGCCGAAAAGGAACACCAAATGCAACTTTTCGTAAACCACCAAGCTCACATTATGGTTGCTACTACAGTGATCGAAGTGGGTGTAAATGTTCCTAATGCATCGGTAATGGTCATCGAAAATGCCGAACGATTCGGACTCGCTCAACTCCACCAGTTAAGAGGCCGCGTGGGACGAGGTGCCGACCAATCTTATTGCATCCTCATGTCGCAAGAGAAACTCAGCAAGGACACTCGTCATCGCTTGAAGGTTATGACCGACACCAACGACGGCTTTGTGGTTGCCGAGGAGGACATGAAGCTTCGAGGTCCTGGAGATATGGAGGGAACACAACAAAGTGGCATATCTTTCAACCTCAAGATTGCCAACCTTGCACACGACGGACAAATAGTTCAGTTGGCTCGTGATGCCGCAAGCGAAATTATCGACGAGGACCCTACTCTGTCATCACCTAATAATCAGATTCTTGCGCGTCAACTATCGTTTTTGTTCCAAAAGCAAGCTAATTGGAGCCTAATTAGTTGAATAAAACACAGATAGGCCGCCTTTCTGTGCGCTTTCAATAGTTAATAATCTATAAAAACCATTTTGATTATCTACATCCATCTATTTGTATTTCAACACATTAGGCGACATACAAAATAAATACAATTATTAAAAGTCTGATAATCAAATTATTTCTTGTTTTTAATTTCAAAAATAAATCCTTAACTTTGGAAAAATTTTATTATTGTCGTTAAACCTAAACGAAATCAACATGGAAAAGACCTTAGTAATACTAAAACCTTCTGCCATGGGGCGAGGAATTGCAGGCGAAGTTATCGATCGTTTTATCAAGAAAGGACTCATCATTTCTGGCATTAAGCTAATGCAACTAACCGACGAGTTGCTCGACGATCATTATGCGCATCTTAAAGACCGCCCTTTTTTCAATAGGATTAAGACTTCAATGAAATCGCTACCAGTCATCGTTATGTGCCTTAAGGGTATTGATGCAGTGCAAGTAGTTCGCGCTATGGTAGGTGCTACAAATGGTCGCGCAGCTGCGCCTGGCACTATCAGAGGCGACTATAGTATGGGACAAGAAAACATCATTCACGCTTCCGATACTCCAGAAAATGCAGTTATCGAGTTGAATCGCTTCTTCAAGCCTGAAGAAATCATCGACTACACTCCTGCAGCTATGCATCTACTTTATGCCGACGATGAACTATAAGCGACTACACTGAATAAGAAAAGGAGCAAAAACAGAATGAATTTTAAAAAGATTTTAACGATAGGACTCACTGCAGTTTCAGCATTTTTGTTTGTTCAAAATGTTGAAGCTCAAAACTTGCAGTCTGTCTCATCTTACAACAACACACACGCACGACTTCTTGCATCTCAATCAAAGGTGCAAGACCAAATCAAGCTACACGAAACTGAAGAGTTCGCCAACAAGTGGCTTGAAGAAGAAGAACCTGAAATGGACATCTACACCGAAGGTTGGGACAGCCGCTTAGTCAACCCTTACGACCAAGCTAAAGTACCTGATACTAAGGTTATCGATGTCTCAAAATTCGCTATACCATGTCCTGGTAGAGTAACTTCTCCTTATGGATATCGCCCGCGATTCCGCCGTATGCACAAAGGTGTCGACCTAAAACTTCACACTGGTGACACAGTATATGCAGCATTTAGCGGACGAGTTCGCCTAACCAACTACGAACGCCGTGGTTACGGCTACTACATTATCCTTCGCCACGAAAACGAACTTGAAACCGTCTACGGACACCTTTCTAAGTTCCTCGTTCAAGACGGAGAAGATGTTAAGGTAGGACAACCTATCGCTCTTGGTGGTAACACAGGTCGTAGTTTTGGTGCACACCTACACTTCGAAACTCGCTACATGGGTTATGCAATCAACCCTGCCGCAATCTTCGACTTCGCCAACAAAACTACTCACACCGATACCTATACTTTCGACAAAAAGTCGTTCAAGAAATCACGCGACTACTCGCCTTCTTCACGCTACAAAGCTAAAGGCAAGAATAAGTATAAAGGTAAAAACACCTACAAAGTGCGCAAAGGTGATAGCCTCGGAAAGATTGCTTCACGACATGGCACCACAGTTTCAAACCTATGTCGCCTAAATGGCATAAGCAAGAACTCTAAGCTTTCTATCGGCAAAGTTCTACGAGTGAGATAATAAGATTTTATCAGAAAACAACAAAGGCTGTAAAGATCAACTTTACAGCCTTTGTTATTTATTGTCCCAATAATCTTTTCAACTCATTTGGGTTAGGGTTTTCAGCAACAATTCGTCCCGCTTTATCAAGCAAGAGCGATTTCATTCCTCTTTTTAGTCCATAACGAGAATACACACTTGATGTCTCATCGTTATAGCCATAGAATTGCGAAGCTCCATCTAATCCATCAATCTTTACCATCTCATTGTATACACCATAAGAACGGTCAAAATTCACAGCTATGTAGTCAACTCCCTTCAAGTCGCGCACCATGCGATCATATTGCACATTTGCAATGCGTGATTCAGCATCGGTCGACGCCCAAAAAGTAAGCAACACATAATTCCCTTTCATTTGCTGTAGCTCTACGCTATTTGTTTCGTTCTCCACGATGAAGTTTGGTGCTATGTAACCCAAACGCTCACCCATCGGATTCGAGCTATTACCAGCAAAGAAAACAAGGAACAGACTTGCCACAGCAATTGTCAACAGTGTTTTCTTCATATTACCATTTTTAAGTCATCAATAAGGCGTTTTCAAGCGATCTCCATCACTCACGCCATCGCCGATTTTCGGCTATAAGTATATTCGATTTTGTCATTCCGACAGTCCCGAAATACCATTTGTCGATGCAAAGATAATACAAAATATTTTATTATCCAAATTCTTCTCCTCGCACCACTTTTATAACCTCTTGTAAAACAGTTGTTTGCGAAAGAAATTCCAACATTCATTTTTAACATTTGAGGTTTATTTTAACATTTGTGTTAAAACTGCGATTCTATCGGCACATTCCATACATTTCACCACACGACAGCGCCTCAATTTTAACACTATCAGCCCCTCCTTCCTCACTTTTTTTCGATGTTAACAACCCATTATTAAATAAGTTACAAAAATTATGATTATCTTTGAAAAACTTTTATATTTTGAACGATTATGACCAACGATCAAAACAACTTCGAACTTATTCTTATTAACATAGCAGGAGAAGACCGTCCAGGTCTTACATCTGCTCTTACCGAGATTCTCGGCAATCACGACGCATCAATTCTCGACATTGGCCAAGCCGACATTCACCACAACCTCTCATTAGGTATCTTATTCAAGACCTCAAGCGAGAAAAGTGGTTGTATTATGAAAGAGCTACTATTTAAAGCCAGCGAAATGAATGTATCGATACGCTTCTCGCCTATCACCATCAAAGCCTACAACAATTGGGTGGCTCGTCAAGGCAAGAACCGTTGGATTATCACCATCCTTGGTAGAAGAATTACAGCCAAGCAGATTGCCGCTGTGTCAAAAGTCGTAGCCCAACAAGAACTCAACATCGACGCAATACAACGACTCACTGGCCGTATGCCTCTACACGAAGGTGAAGAAGCCATGAACAAATCATGCATTGAGTTCTCGGTACGCGGTACACCAACCGACAAGGGCATGATGCAAAAAGAGCTCATGGAACTCGCATCTACGCTCGATTTTGATGTATCAATGCAAGAAGATACTATCTTCCGACGCAGCCGTCGCTTGATTTGCTTCGATATGGACTCTACCCTCATCGAAACCGAAGTTATCGACGAATTAGCTATCAAAGCTGGTGTAGGCGACCAAGTGAAAGCTATCACTGAATCTGCTATGCGTGGCGAAATCGACTTCAAAGAAAGTTTCACACAACGCGTTGCCCTGCTTAAAGGCCTCGACGCAAGCGTTATGCGCGAAATAGCCGAAAACCTTCCTATGTCCGAAGGTATCGAACGACTTATGACCATCCTCAAGCGAACAGGCTACAAAATCGCTATCCTTTCAGGGGGATTTACCTATTTCGGCAACTATCTAAAGCAAAAATTCGGCATCGATTATGTATATGCCAACGAACTTGAAATCGAAAACGGCAAACTTACTGGTCGCTATGTAGGCGAAATCGTTGACGGAAAGCGCAAGGCCGAACTTCTTCGACTTATTGCACAAGTCGAAAATGTCGACATCGCTCAAACCATCGCTGTTGGAGATGGTGCTAACGACCTACCTATGTTGGCTACCGCAGGACTCGGCATTGCTTACCACGCTAAACCTAAGGTTAAGGCCAGCGCTAAGCAAAGTATTTCAACCATCGGTATCGACGGAGTGTTATACTTTATGGGATTCAAGGACTCATTTATCTCCGACGGCAACACACCTTACTAAGGTCCATTTACAGAACAACAATTTATGAAAAGATTTTGCATCAACATACTCACCCTACTACTCATAGTCAACATCGCCCATCCTCAGTCAGTAGGGCTCGTATTAAGTGGAGGCGGTGCCAAAGGCATCGCCCACATCGGTGTGATACAAGCTCTCGAGGACAACGATATTCCTATCGATTATGTTACAGGAACATCTATGGGAGCTATCGTGGGTGGTTTGTATGCTTCGGGGTACACTCCTCAAGAAATGATGCAACTTCTTATGTCTAAAGGTTTTGCCGATTGGTCAACTGGTGTCATCAACCCCAACTTGACCTATTACTACGACAAGAGTGAGCCCACTCCTGCATTCGTAAACCTTAATTTTGCATTGAGCGACACCACAAAAAATAGCTCGAGTATCATTCCATCAAGCCTCATCAACCCCATACCGATGAATTTTGCTTTTATGGAACTTTTTGCACCTTATACAGCACAATGCAACAGCAATTTCAACAATCTTTATGTACCATTTCGATGCGTTGCATCCGACGTGTTTCGCAAGTGCAAATTAGTTTGCTCATCGGGCGACTTAGGCGATGCTATTCGCGCCTCAATGTCATTCCCACTTGTTTTCAAGCCCATCTACAAGGACGGTCTACCTCTATTTGATGGTGGTATATACGACAATTTCCCTGTCGATGTGATGCGCAACGACTTTGCCCCCGATTTCATTATCGGCATCGATGTGTCTACCGAAAGTTCTAAAATTAATGTCAACAACCTCATCGACCAGGTCGAAGCTATGGTCATACAGGACCACGGCACCATTATCCCCGACTCTTTAGGCGTAAGAATGAACCTTAACCTAAGTAAATTTGGGTTGCTCGACTTCGACAAAGCGCAAGAAATATACAAGATAGGTTATGACCACACAATAGCCCTTATCGATTCTATCAAAGGACGCGTAACCACACGCATCTCGCCCACTTCACGCGCCATTGCTCGCAATACTTTTAAAAGCAAAACGCCTGAAATTGCATTCGATAATGTTAATGTTACTGGCACGAACAACAATCAGCAAAACAAATACATCAAACGACTTTTCAAGTTCAAAAAGAACTCTACTTTCAACATTGAAGAGGCTAAAATATCATATTATCACGCCATTTCCTCTCAAAAAATTAAAGACTTGCTTCCAACAGCAACCTTTAACGACACCACACAAAAATTCACGCTCAACCTAAAAGCCACCCCTAAAGACAACTACTCAGTGGGAATAGGAGGATTCCTAACATCATCTACTAACAGTATGATGTACCTCGACGCATGCTATAGCACACTTAGTCTCAATTCATTCGACGCCAACATCAGAGCTTGGATTGGACAATCATACTATGCTGGCGAACTCAGTGCAAAAATCTCACTTCGCACAGCATTCCCTTCTCACTTTGGCATAAGTGGCGTAATGTCGAAGCAAAAGTTCTACGAAAGCGACATGCTTTTCTATAGCGACCAACTACCAACATTCATCATCAACTACGACAACCACATTCGCCTTTCTTACGCTATGGCGTTAGGTCGCAAAGCCAAACTCGACTTCAGTCTTGGATATGGAATTTTAAAAGACTATTTCTACCAATCAAATATTGTAGACTACACTTCAGCCAAGCAAGACAACGCTCGCTACAAACTCGGTCAAGCAAAGCTAAATATTGAACGCAATTCACTCAACAATGCGCTCTACCCAACAGCCGGCAATCGACTATCACTTAAGGCAATGGGTGTTACAGGTAATTACACATTCTCACCTACTCTCAACGACCAAGTCACAATCAACAGCGAGTCAAAGCATCTCACTTGGATTCAAGCCGAAGTGGATTTAGAAAACTATTTCAGTCTAAATCGACACCTTACTCTCGGCACAAGACTCAACATATTAGTGTCTACAAAACCGCTACTCGGGAACTACACTGCGAGCATCATTCAGGCGCCTGCGTTCAGCCCAACACCTGCCACAAAAAACTACTTCAACCCTGCATTTCGCGCCAACTCTTACATAGCAGCAGGTGTGTTACCTATCGTGAAACTTAGCAACAAGTTCCAATTTCGCACGGAGTTCTACGCCTTCGCTCCATTCCGAAAAATCATCGAGAATTATGAACTAAAAGCGCAATACGACAAATGGTTCCGTGACCTAAGCTACATGGGTGAAGCATCACTTGTGTATAACCTCTCTTTTGCCTCTTTCAGCATATACGGCAACTACCTAAGTTATCCACGCAACAACTGGAACTTTGGAGTAAGTTTTGGGCTATTCTTCACAGCACCTAAGTTCCTAAAATAATTCTCGCAATTTTAATACAAACTCATCATCGAGAATTAAGTTACCCTAATTTTATATTATAAAATATAAATAGCAAGGCAAAATCCTTAAATCACCAAACAAATATTCACAAATATCTAAAAAAATGAAACAATCACACCAAAAAAAAGCCTCTTAGGTTGTGACATTAAAAATTTTATAATACATTTGTACGATGTTTCACATAAACTGCAAATACTCTATATGAGAAAAGTGCAATCTTGCAGATAAATATGAAACTAATATGAATATTAATTAAAGAATGACATCATCTACAAGTATATGTCACTCTTACGGTAAAAGAAAAAAATAATTAAACTATAAGTAATTATCAACAACAAACAAACATTTTTTTAACTTTTTATTCATTTAAATTATGGAAGCTCAAAAAAAGAGTGCCGCAAAGGCAAAAAACGCTAAGAAGGGCGGTTTCAACGCATTCGTTGTAATTCTTCTAAGTTTCGTGATTTCAATTTGTTTCTTCAATTTTGTTCTTGGTGCTCCAAGCAACTTCGATGAAGCAGGTCACCCAGTTAACCTATTGGGTACAATGTATCTTGGTGGTTTCGTAGTACCTATCATCCAAGGTCTTTTGGTATTGGTTCTTATTCTTTCTGTTGAACGTCTTATCGCTCTTGCTAAGGCTAAGGGTTCTAAGTCTGTTGACAAGTTCGTTAAGGAACTTAAGGCTGCTTTGGAAGCTGACAAGGTAGAAGAAGCTAAGGCTATCTGCGCTAAGCAAGGTGGTTCAATCGGTAACGCTGTTCTTTCTGCTGTTGAAGCTTATGCTGCTATGGCTAAGGAAACTTCTCTTAAGAAGGAAAACCGTATCGCTGCTATCCGCAACGCTCTAGATGAAGCTATCAACATGGAAATGCCTACTTTGCAACAAAACATGCCAATCATCTTCACTAACACTACTCTTGGTACTCTTATGGGTCTATTCGGTACAGTACTTGGTATGATCAAGTCTTTCCAAGCTCTTGGTCAATCTGGTGCACCAGACTCTGCAGCTCTTTCTGCTGGTATCTCTGAAGCGCTTGTAAATACAGCATCTGGTATCATGGTAGGTGCTCTTGCTGTTATCGCTTACAGCTACTTCGACGTTAAGATCAACGACATCACTTACAAGATCAACGAAGCTGGTGCTGTTATCGTAGCTACATTCGAAAACAAGTATTAATTTGATTATCCTAAATAATCAATTAAGGTAATTAAAAAAACATTTTATTGAAGTACAACTATGACAGTATCAACCGACAAAAAAGCTCCATTCATCGACATGACCGCGATGAGTGACGTTACAGTGCTTTTGCTTACTTTCTTCATGTTGACTTCTACATTCCTTCAAAAAGAACCAGCTACTGTAATTACACCTGCTTCTGTTTCGGAAGAAAAGGTGCCTGAACAAAACCTGGTTACACTTTTGATTACTAAGGATTCTCAAATCTTCATGTCAATTGCGGGTGACCGTGACTCTTCTTACTCAAGTGAGAAAATGCGTGAAGAAGTTTTGTTGAATGTAGTAACCGAACACAATAAGAAACATCCAAATAAGAAAATCGAACTTACTAAGGAAGACGTTCTTACTTTTGGTAACACTTATATGTATGGTCTACCTTTATCTCAACTTGCTGACTGGTGTAAATTGCCTGCGGAAAAACGCGACGCAATGTTAGACCCTCTCAAGAACAAGAACGCAGGTATTCCAATCGACATGGGAAAGGATGTAGAAAATCGCAACGAATTCCAACAATGGATGTTGGCTCTTTACAATACTTCAAACCCAAATCTTGCTAAAGCTATCAAGAGTGGTAAGGGTATTGCTATCAAGGCCGACGCGACTACTCCATATTCTGTAGTTCAAGTGGTAATGGACAACTTGCAGACTTTGAAGATGAACAAGTTCACTTTGATGACTGCACTTAAAACTGAAGAAGATTAATTATGGCAAAAGGTAAAACTTATACTAAAAAGAAAGATGTTCGTGTAGACTTCACCCCTATGGTGGACATGAACATGCTATTGATTACCTTCTTCATGCTCTGTACTACTATGATCAAGTCTCAAACTTTGCAAATAAGTTTGCCATCTAACGAAAAGGTGGATAAGACAGAACAGAACAAGGTAAAGCAATCTGAAGCTGTTACTATCATTGTCGACAGCGAACTTAACGACGAAGGCGTTCCTACTAAGGACTTTGTTTACTACTACGAAGGTATGCCTAACGTTGAAGACGCCGACAAAGATGGTAAGATCGACAACAATATTATGAAGGAAATCCAATTCTTGGGTAATGAAAACGGTAAGGCTCAAGGTATCCGCGCCGTTCTTCAAGATCGTAATAAGCAAGTTGTTGAGAAAATCGCTACTTTGAAAGAAGACTGGAAGGCTAAGAAGTTCCACAAGAACAAAGCTATCAACGACAGTATCTATCAAGCACGCGCTAAAGAGATTCGTAACGATTCAACTTTGACTCGTCCAGTTATCATCATCAAGGCTACTCCTAACGCAAGTTATAAGAGCTTGGTAACTGCACTTGACGAAATGCAAATCAATAATATCAGCCGTTACCAAATCGACCGTATCAACGGTACTGACTCTGCTATGATGGCTGAATATTTGATGGCTCGTCAAAAGTAATGTGAGATCTATGTAATTGTTTAATTGTAAAAATCAGAAAGGAATTTTATTATGGCAAAAGATGTAGATCTAACGTCGAGAGAATGGAGTGATATCGTATTTGAAGGCAGAAATAAAGAATATGGTGCTTATGTACTTCGCGTAAACTCTAAGCGCCGCCACATGAAGGCTGCTATCTGGACTCTAATTGGACTTTTCGCTATTGGTATCGCAGTTACTTCTTACCTAAGCGTACAAGCTTATATCGCTGAGCAAGAAGCTAAGATTACTGACCAACTTGACCAACAAATGGTTGAATTGGCCGATACTCAAGAAGAAGAGGAAGAAGAAATCCAAGAAAAAGTTGAAATGCCAGAGCCAGAAGCTCTTCCAGAAGAAATCCTTAACACTGTTAAGGTTACTGAGCTTTTGATCTCTAAGGACGAAGATGTTAAGGCAGAAGACGAAATCAAGACTCAAGATGAGTTGAAGGAAACTGAAACTGCTTTCGGTGCTACCGACTTCGATAAGGGTACTGACGACCGCAATGTTGTACGCGAATACAAGAATGAGGTCATCGTTGAAGAAAAGAAACCAGAACCAGAACAAGTGTTCACTGCTGTTGAGCAGATGCCACAGTTCCCTGGTGGTGACGCAGCTCTTATGAAGTTCTTGAGCAGCAACATCAACTATCCTCAAGTTGCTATGGAAAATGGCGTACAAGGACGCGTAATCGTTCAATTCGTTGTAACTAAGAATGGTTCTGTAGGCGAAGTGAAGGTTATTCGTAGCGTGGACCGCGACCTTGATAAGGAAGCTATCCGTCTATGTAAGTCTCTTCCTAAGTTTATCCCTGGTAAGATGAATGGTCAGGCTGTGAATGTATGGTACACATTGCCTATCACATTCAAGCTTCAAGGTTTGAACTAATACAACACTTGATTTAATACTCATTTGAAGTATTAACATATTAGAATCGCAACTCTCTCGGGTTGCGATTCTTCTTTTTTATACCTTTAGCAAACTCAATTCAGATAAATTCACTATATTTGCATTACACCAATAAAACTATTCTATATGACAACCTACCGTTCAAAAATCGACCATTGGCTGTGGATATTAATCGTAGTTATATTTATAGCAAGCTACACCCCAGCCTTCTTTACACCCGACACACCATGGTTACCCATAATCCTAACTCTTATCTTTCCTGCTTTTCTCATCATCAACATATACACCAATACCTACTACACAATCGATGAAGAAAAACAAATCCTAAGAGTAAAAAGTGGATTCATTGTCGACTACAAATACGACATAAACAAGATTACACACATTCGCAATACAGGCACTTGGCTTAGCGGTCCCGCGTTATCTCTCGATCGAATAGAGATTTCCTTAGGCAAGCGCAGAAAAGTCGTCATATCGCCTCTATATAAGCCTCAATTCATCGAACACCTCACATCACTCAACCCCAACATCACTGTTGAAGATTGATCACCTACAACAACTTCAATTAAAACACATACTCACACCACACATCACACTATAATCACTATCACACCACGATAGCCCCATCACACTATAGCTTCCCCTATCACACTATAGTTACTACAGCCACTATAGGCACTATCATTACTATAGCCACTATTCACCCACATAGACACAAAAAAAGGAGCTACATTTCTGTAACTCCTTTTAGTGGGCGTTGACGGATTCGAACCGCCGACCCTCTGCTTGTAAGGCAGATGCTCTGAACCAGCTGAGCTAAACGCCCTATTGATTTCTCAATTGCGATGCAAAGGTACGACTTTTTAATTTACCATGCAAATATTTTAGCAAAAAAAATTACGATTTTATTTAAAAAAAGGTCGTGTACACTAAAATACACGACCTTTTTAGCTCAAATATCATTAATCTTGATTATTCAAACACCTTATCATATCGATTCACGATCTCCTTGAATCGAGGCAATGAGCGTAGTGATAGCAAGTTCACCTCACCTTCACGATAGTCATAAATCGCATAATAGTTACCATAGCCATTTGCAAGCGCGCTTTCAAGCAGATCAAGCGCCTTATCATTATCGCCACACAACGCATACACTACCGATGCTGTGTAATATGATTCACCACCTGCAGTTGGATACTCAGCTACTATTTTATCAGCCCAAGCCTTAGCTTCATCAAATCGTCTCAAGCCATATAGAGCCACACCTCGCAATGAATAGATATCATCTTCAAGGTCGAGCACCTTCATATAGTCATTTTTAGCGCTTGTTTCGCCCTTCAAGTAAGTCTTGCTTAGCCAAGCACGCAAAAGGATGTTTTCTGCTATTGTTGGGTCGTTCAACAATGCTTCATTGATTGTTGTCAACGCATCTTTGTAGTTACCATCAAGAATGTGCAACAATGATTTTTCACGCAATGCATCAATATAATTAGGATTTGAGCCAAGCGCCATGTACACACTTTGCAAACCATCCTTTGTCATACCCATTGCACTTTGGATGCGAGCCTTCAACACATAATATTCAGGAGCTTCAGCGTTCATCATTATAGCAGTATTCACTCTATTCAAAGCCTCCATATAACGGCTCAAATTAAAGTTTACAAGTGCGCTATAATAATAGATGCCATGATAATCATATAATTTCTTATCGATAATCAAATTCAAATCCTTCAATGCTGCCGAGTAATGGTTATGTTGCATTGCCACATGCGCTCTAATATAATAGAACATACCCACATCTGGAGCCTTATCAATCGAATTAGACAACGCATCTATCACATCAGCATAATTAGTGTGGCTCATATCCACCAATCGTTGCAACGCACCCGACATATCATTCGACACACTAATTGCCGAGATAACATCTTGCGCAGCACCTTTATAATCGTTCATCAACACAAGCACATCCGAACGATTTAGGTACACGCGTGGTTCTGCTGGATACAAATCCACTGCACGATTAGCATATCTTGCGGCCTCATCATAATCTTTTTGCATCACAGCCACCTTTGCCAATCCTGCCATTGCATGAAAGTCCAACGAATTGCGTCTCAATAGCGTAGTATACGAGCTCTTAGCTGTTTCGTAGTCGCCACTTTCGAAACACATATCACCAAGCAACAACACAGTATGTTGATCCACTGGTTTTATCGTATTCGCCATTTTCAAGTCGGTGATTGCCTTTTCTTGTTCGTTTCTGATGATATAAATCTTTGCTCTAAGTACATACGACTCGAATAGTGTCGATTCATCCGATTTTGGTATATATGTCAAAGCGTTATTTATATCTTCTAGCGACTTCAAATACTCACCATTCAAGAAATACTGATTGGCACGGCTATAAAGCAACGCATAATCATAAGGATTTCTTGCCAATTCCTCATTATATACAGCCATCACAGCCGCATTAATACGCTGTTGTGTTTCACTCATGTTAGTTTGAGCTTGTGCCACAAACGATAATGCCGCTCCTGCCAACACGCATAGTGTTACAAATTTCTTTTTCATATCTTTTCTTAAGTTCTTTTATATTTCTGTTTTATTCGCCCTCTTTTCACTGTATTTGCTTTATTGTGTGACAAGCAAAGCATGCTGCCACAGCTGCAGTCTCAGTACGAAGACGACTATCTCCCAATGTCACAGCCACAAAGCCATTTGACAATGCTGCATCTACCTCTTCACGGCTAAAATCGCCTTCAGGCCCCACAAGCACAAGCACTGGTTCATTTGGCTTATACTCTTTCATAAAGTTCTTACGCTCCACTATATCATCGCAATAGCATATAAACTTTTGTCCCTCAAACGGCATTTTTATCACATCCATCACAGGCGTCAACTCATCGAGTTGCGGCAATGTTGCTTTCAGCGATTGTTTCATCGCCGACACAAGGATTTTCTGCAATCGTTCGGTCTTCAACTCCTTTCGTTCCGAATAGCGACATTTCACAGGAGTCACTCTATCAACTCCCATTTCAGTGCACTTTTCTGCAAGCCATTCTATTCGGTCAAGATTTTTTGTTGGCGCCACACACAGCACAATCTCACTACCCCAATGCGAGCCCGAAGCGATGCGCTCCACTATCTCCACCCCGCACTTTTTACTATGAGCCAACGAGATTCGGCAACGATACAACACGCCCTTGCCGTCAACCACTTCCACCTCATCGCCTTCTTTCAAGCGCAACACACGAACAGCATGTTGCGACTCTACTTCGGGCAACATAAGTGTTTCTTCTATATCAGGAGCAAAAAACCTATGCATTTCCGTCAGTTTAATTCTATTTTAGGCTTCTTTTGGTTCACGGAAGATAATTGCAAACAACACTGCTACCACCAATGCATAACCTGCAAATATCAACCATGATGTATTCCAACCTGCAATTTGTGCCAATGGATCAGTTTGTGAATACACAAAGTTATTCACTACTGCTTGAGCACTTAGAGTACCGATTGTTGCACCAATACCGTTGGTCATAATCATGAACAAACCTTGTGCACTACTACGAATAGATGTATCAGTTACCTTGTCAACATACAATGAACCTGAGATATTGAAGAAGTCGAATGCTACACCATAAACTACCATTGATAGGATGAACATCCACACGCCTTCGCCTGGGTTACCCAATCCGAACAAACCGAAGCGTAGCACCCAACCCAACATTGCGATCAACATAACCTTCTTGATACCAAATTTCTTCAAGAAGAATGGGATAAGTAGGATACACAATGTTTCGCTCACTTGAGATAGCGAAATCAATGCGTTAGCATGGTTTGCACCAAATGTATCGGCATATTCAGCAACACCCTTGAACGAAGTTATAAATGGGTTAGCAAAACCATTTGTAATTTGCAACGACACACCCAATAGCATTGAGAAAATAAAGAACACTGCCATATCTTTGTTTTTAAACAAAGTGAATGCTCTAAGTCCCAAAATATCAACAAGCGAATTGCTCTTACCAGCACTCTTATCCACTGGGCAGTTAGTCAATGTCAACGCATAAGCCGATAGGCACAAGCCTAATACTGCCGACACGAAAAATTGTTCGTAAGTTCCTTGAAATCCAGCGAAATCCACAAATAGCATTGAGCAAATAAAACCAATCGTTCCAAACACACGAATTGGTGGAAATGCCTTCACTGTATCAAGACCTGCTTTGTTCAACGCAGTATATGCTACCGAATTTGACAAGCCGATAGTAGGCATAAAGAATGCCACACTCATTGTATAAAGTGAGAATAATATACCAAACTCCACTTCAGCGCCTGCGCTCATTGCATAAGCACCTGTTGCACCCATGAACACACCTGCAATTAAGTGACATAGGCTAAGCACCTTTTGCGCTGGAATGAATCGGTCGGCAACGATACCTACCAATGCAGGCATGAATAGCGACACGATTCCTTGAATAGCATAGAACCAACCGATATTTTCGGCCAAACCCACCTTTGCAAGGTAATTTCCCATTGATGTAAGATAAGCTCCCCAGATTGCAAACTCCAAGAAGTTCATCACAATAAGTCTCAATTTGATATTCTTCATAATGTATATATTTTATTATTTTTTTATTCTCCCTTTTTCTCAATAATGATTCGTTTTATCTCGGCAGCGCGTTCATATTCTTCTCGTTCCACACATTTCGAAAGCATCTTCTCGAGTTCTTCCACAGCAAACTTCTTCAAATCTATTTCTTTCAGTTCGCTATCGACAGGTGCCACTTTTACCTCACCTTTTTCCGATACAAATCCTGCTTTTTTCAAGATTTCTCGAGTCGTATATATTGGAGCACCTGTGCGCATTGCAAGAGCTATCGCATCGCTTGTGCGTGAATCAATCACCACTTTGCGGTCATCATCGCCGAAATGCAGTTCCGACAAGAACACTCCATTCTCAAATTTGTATATGAACACCTCTTCCAAGCCAATACCGAATGCGTGGGTCAAACTCACTATCAAATCGTGCGACAACGGACGAGGTGGTCTCACATTCTCAAGCTTCACCGCAATCGACTGTGCTTCGGCTACTCCCACTATCACAGGAATGCGATATGCTCCACCTTCTTCCGACAGTACAAGTGCATACGCTCCTGCCTGTATTTGGCTCGAAGTAATTCCCAGCACATTAAGTTTCACCTTCTCCATCGACAAAGTCCTTTAGTCACGCACTTTTTGACCTGTTATCACTCCACTACCATAGCACAAATGACCAGTAGCATCATATATCACAGCAAATTGTCCTGGCGCGATTCCTTGAACCTTCTTTTCCGATTCAATCACATATTCACCGCCTTCCAAATGCGTAAATTTAGCCTTAATAAATTCTGGCGTGTGGCGATTCTTGAACATTATCTCTACAGGACCATCTACACCCTCCCAAGGATTACCCGAGATGAAGTGCATTTCATCTATATGTATCAATTTGCCATATTGCTTTTCAGTTTCATAGCCATTACTTACATATATCGTATTGTCCTGTACATTCTTTTTCACCACAAACCAAGGTCCACCACTCAAACCAAGTCCGCGACGCTGACCTATAGTATGAAACCAGAAGCCCTTATGTTCGCCTATCTTCTTGCCTGTTTCGAGTTCGATGATATTACCCTTCTTTTCGCCAAGATGACGACGAATAAAATCATTATAATTTATCTTACCCAAGAAACATATTCCCTGGCTGTCTTTTCTGAACGCATTAGGCAATTTTGCATCTATTGCAAGTTGACGCACCTCGCTCTTAGGCATTGTTCCAAGAGGAAAAGTAAGATGCATTAGTTGTTCGTAGCTTATTTGAGCCAAGAAGTCAGTTTGATCCTTTACAGGGTCTACTGCAGTAGCAAGATATTTTGTTCCATTCACAAAATCGGTACTTGCATAGTGACCTGTGGCAGTGATGTCAAAATCCTTACCCCATCTTTGCTCAAAATAGCCAAATTTAATCATCTTGTTACACATCATATCGGGATTAGGTGTCAATCCTGCCTTCACTGTGCGAAGTGCATATTCCATCACATTATCCCAATATTCTTGGTGCAACGACACAACTTCGAGTGGCAACCCATATTTCTTTGCTATTAGGCTACACATCTCTATATCTTCTTCGGCTGAGCAATCGCCCTCGCCGTTATCCATTCCAATTCTTATATAGAACAAGTTTAAGTCGTGCCCTTCTTCTTTAAGTTTATGCACAACCACCGCACTATCTACTCCACCTGATATAAGTACTGCTACATTCATATCAAATTCTTAATTCTTTTTTCTATTTAGAATCAGCTTTCTTCCAATTCAAATTCCTTAGCTTCGGCTTCGCCCTTTTCGTCGATACTTGTAAGATGTACCGAGATGATATAATCAAGCGAAATCTTTCCAGGACCTGCAAGCATCATGAAAAGGAATATTCCAAGGAACATAATAGGCAAGAAAATAGCTTGCCATGAATAGAACGACACTGCTTGTTGCATCATCAAGTCTTGAATAAGCGCAATCTCAGCTATCACCATTGATATGATTGTTGGAATCAAGGCAAATCGTGTAAACAAGCCCAGAATTATCAATGTAGAGCATATAATCTCTATTAGGATCATCAATAGCAATGATGTTTCGCCTCCAAGTCCCATCACACTATGAAATGTAGGAGCAAGATCGCTGAAATGTGATATTTGGCGTATTCCGAACTGCATAAACATCACACCTGTAAACAAGCGCATAAACAAACGCGCCATGTTAGTAAATGTCAACCCTGCACTATACAGGAACATTCTTTTTATCAATTTTCCAGCCATATTATTTCCTTTCTTTTTTATTATCTCAACAACATTTCTACTGTAATATTCTTATGCGATATGCATTTTTGTTCGTCCAGCACAAAAACACTTGGCGAAATGCGAATATCGAACACATCCATCGCGTCTTCCGATGCCACAATGTCCCAATTTGACGCCCAGCCGCGAGCATCTGCAGCCCATTCAGCTGTATATTTCTTTGGGGTAATGCACACCACCTTCACTTTGCCTTGAGCTATTAGGTTGTTCAATGGCACACTTGTGCTTAGTTTCAACTTGCTAATCATACAATCTATGCAATCACCATCGTTAAAGAACAATATTGTCATCGTATTAGCAATCAATTCGCTCAACTTGCGTCGTTCGCCATCCACTGTCACAACTTCAAGCTCTGGACATGATGCTCCAATCGCATTTTGATTAATCTTCGCTATTTGCTTTGCATAATACTCACGATCTTTCTTCTTAATCGATTTCGACTTCACCATTGCTTCAGCAAATGGCAAATAAGCCTCATCACTTGGGAATATTGCATCATTAGCATACATATTACGCTCTGCCAAACGACCCAACAACTCAAAATTAACCTTGTTGCTTTGTGCCTTGTTCATCAAGTCTCTAACCGAATTCACAACCACAGTCTTATGCGCATAAGGAAAGAAGTCAAGATAATCTTGGAACGCCTGTTCAAAAGCAGCCTCATCTTTGATAGGCTTCGATAGGTCAAATTTGTTCCAAAAACGAATCACCACATAGTTTGCTCTATCTTGAAACGACTTTATTGTATCGGGCGCTTGTGGGTATTCAAACAATGTTTTAGGTGCTACAGTGCCCACCACTTCATTTATATTTTGGGCTACCATAATTGGCGTCATAGCCAATAGAAACATCAATAAAAGTATATTTTTTTTCATATCTTTTTTGTCTTTTTTTACACTACATAGATTCTCAATGTAAAAGTACGCCAATATCTTAACATTACAAAATAAAACGCCACAAAACAGCCCTCAAAACAACATTTTTTAGCGAATACACGCCCATTTCAACACTTTTATTCAACAAAGAGATAGCAGAGACAATAATGCCTCTGCTATCTCTTTATCTCAGCACTTTTCCACCCCCTATCCACACATTGCGAGGAGTAGAATTTGTACTATTATCACGCGAGCAAACATACTCATTGGATAAACCGTTGTATATGCTACCGACGATGCATCACCTTTCACCACATCGTTGGCATAATTCAACGCCATTGGGTTGGCCATACTTCCACAAAGCATACCTCCCACTGTGGCATAATCCATCTTCATAATCTTATTGGCAATAAATGCCATTATCAACACTGGTACTATTGTGATAAGGAATCCAAGACCTATCCACATCACGCCTTCTGGACGCATCACCGTTTCGACAAACTCAGCTCCGGCATCTATACCCAAACAAGCGAGATATAGCGACAAACCAAGCGCACGCATCATCAAGTTGGCACTTCGTGTTACATAGGTAACCATATGGAAGCGTGGACCAAATGTACCTATCAGAATACCCACGATAATTGGACCTCCTGCAAGACCCAACTTCACTGGTGTGCTCACTCCAGGTATTTCAATAGGTATTGCTCCAAGAATCAAACCGAGAGTAAGTCCCACAAACACCGACACGAGATTAGGTTCGCCAAGACTCTTCACGGCATTACCCATCATCTCACGCACCCTCTTCACATTTTCGGCATCACCCACCACTGTAAGGCGGTCACCAAGTTGCAAGCGTAGTTGTGGACGGGCAAGGAATTGCAAACCAGCTCTATACACACGAGTGGTATTCACCCCATATTTATTGCGCAAATGCAACGAACCCAATTTCTTACCATTCAATTCAGGCTTTGTAATCAATATTCGTTGCGAAACAAGTTGGCTATCCACCTTGTTCCAGTCAATATCGCGCTTATTCCAGTCGGTATTTTCTTGTTCACCAAACATTACTGTTAGCGCAGGCACATTTTTCTCATTTGTTACCACAAGAATACGATCGCCTTCATGCAGCTCGGTTTCCGATGTTGGTATACACACATCATCATCACCTCTCCACAAGCGCGACACAATATAATGATTGCCCTTAAGTACTGGAATTTCTTTTAGTTTCTTATTAAAAATTGCAGGGTTTTGAATCTTGAATGCAGCAATAAATGTTCCATCTTGTTCTTCGTTTGGCAACAGATTTTCCTCGCCTTTATAGAACACCTTCTTCACCACTGCAAGTGCCATTATCACACCCACTACACCAAGAGGGTAAGCCACAGCACAACCGAGGGCAAGTGCACTACTATCAAGACCGAGTTGCATCAATGTTTGCTGAGCAGCACCAAGAGCTGGAGTATTAGTTACAGCACCACACATCACACCCACCATATCGGGCAACGCAATACCTGTTGTCACGCTTGCCACCACAGTAGCAACCGTACCCAATAGTATAACCCCCAAAGCAAGCATATTTAGTGTAATACCGTCCTTTCGAAAAGAACTGAAGAAACCAGGCCCTACTTGCAACCCAAGTGCATACACGAATAGTATAAGACCGAAATTTTCGGCATAATTCAACATCTTCGAATCTATCGACAATCCAAGATGACCTGCCAAAATACCTACAAAAAATACAAATGTTACGCCAAGCGAAACACCCCAAACCTTAATTTTACCAAGCGACAAACCCAATGCGCATATGATTGACAGCACGATTACCGCTTGCAAGGCGCTATGTTCTACAAGAACAGAATTAAGCCATTCCATAAGTTTTGATATACCTAAAATCTTTTTCGCCCGCAAAATTAATCAAAATAGCTCACATATCACCACATTTCCACACAATAATGGCTCAATCAAGTAAATTTACCTCGATTGAGCCATTAATATTTCTAATTATCCGGGAATTTATTAACCGTAGATAATCTTTCCGTTTTCATCGCGGTTTTCGTCAATGAAACTCTTGTTGTATTGAGTCATACCACGAAGCGACATACCCATATTTGAGAAACCACCATCGTGGAATAGTGTTTGCATTGTTACCTTGCGAGTCAAGTCGCTGAACATTACCACACAGTAGTCGGCACATTCATCGGCACTTGCATTACCAAGAGGCGACATGCGATCGCTAAAGTCATACAAGCCATCAAATCCCTTAATTCCACCACCTGCAGTTGTGAATGTAGGTGATTGTGAAATTGTATTGATGCGCACATTCTTTTCACGACCATAGATATAACCGAAGCTACGAGCTATGCTTTCAAGAAGTGATTTAGCATCGGCCATATCGTTATATCCGAAGAATGTACGATGTGAAGCCACATAGGTAAGTGCAAGAATTGAACCATACTCAGTGATTGCATCCAATTTCTTTGCCACTTGTATCATCTTATGAAAACTGATTGCACTAATATCGAGTGTCTTGTCGAAAAGACTGTAATCAAGGTCATCGTAAGTGCGCTTTTTACGCATATTTGCACTCATCGCACAGCTGTGAAGCACGAAATCAATCTTTCCGCCAAGAGCCTTTTGTGCTTCAACGAAAAGCATTTCAAGATCTTCTACACTTGTTGCATCGGCTGCGATAACAATTGAACCAGTCTTTTCAGCAAGTTCATCGATTGTACCCATGCGGCACGCCACTGGCGTATTAGTCAACACTAATTGTGCGCCTTCTTCATGACAGCGTTCTGCAACTTTCCATGCAATTGAAGAATCATTCAATGCTCCAAAGATAATACCTCTCTTACCTTTCAATAAATTGTATGCCATAATATTCTCTCTTTTTTGTTTCACTCCTTTCTCCGAAAATACATTCACAAGGAGTATTAATTAATAATTATCAATTCGACCACAAAGGTACAACTTTTATTTCACACAATATTAACCCTTTTGCAAAAATACCTTAACAGAGCAACTACCACTCCTCAAATACCCTATCCTAACACTTTATTTTGTATCTTTGTAAATCGAAGTTACGAAAAAGGTCTAAATTATTGAGAATGAATAACGACCTTTTGGTTGAATATGTATTGGGTTACGAATTAGCAATATACAGAGTGTTTTGGTCTTCTGCGTTTTGCATAACTTCAAATAACTCTTTCTGTATCGC
>JAEIGA010001617.1_pt1 | contig 35304 bp, 41 predicted proteins | sample 9270691 | NCBI WGS metagenome assembly JAEIGA01 (sample SAMN17057246, study PRJNA624740) | gut metagenome | biome: biome; isolation source: fecal sample | host: Bos grunniens | place: China: Xizang | collected 2019
CAAATCGGCTCGTCGGGTTACTCCGCGCAAATCGGCTCGTCGGGTGACTCCGCGAAAATCGGCTCGTCGGGTTACTACGCGAAAATCGGCTCGTCGGGTTACTACGCGCAAATCGGCTCGTCGGGTTACTCCGCGCAAATCGGCTCGTCGGGTTACTCCGCGCAAATCGGCTCGTCGGGTGACTCCGCGAAAATCGGCTCGTCGGGTTACTACGCGAAAATCGGCTCGTCGGGTGACTCCGCGCAAATCAACAGCACGGGGAAGCACGCCGTCATTTGTTGCGCTGGCCACGGCTCTATTGCAAAAGGCAAAATCGGCTCTTGGCTTACTCTTTCCGAGTGGAAATACAGCGAAGAAGAAAAGGTGCATATTCCTGTGTGCGTAAAGACCGAAAAGATTGACGGCGAGAGAATCAAAGAAGATACATTTTACAAACTGAAAGACGGCGTGTTCGTCGAAGTATGAAAGAGAGGTTAAAACTATGAGCAACTTGAATTTGAACAAGGTGATTTTGGCAGGCAGATTGACCGCCGATGTGGAGCTTCGTTCCACGCAGAACGGCAAGCCCGTGTGTGGCTTTACCCTTGCCGTCAATCGCAGATTCGGCAACGAGCAGGCAACCGACTTCATCACCTGTCAGGCGTGGAACAAGACGGCGGAGTTTATCTGCAATTACTTCAAGAAGGGGTCTGCCCTTTGCGTCGTCGGTAACATTCAGACGAGAAGCTGGCAGGACAAGGACGGCAACAAGAGATTTGCCACCGATGTCGTGGTGGATGAAGCGATGTTCGTGGACGGCAAAAACGACGCAGATGGGAGCGCGCCTGCCGAGGGTAAGCAAACATATATCCCCGATGCCTACGCCGCGCCCAAGGGCGATTTTAAGCCCGTAGCGCAGGACGACGATCTCCCCTTCTAATGCAACCGCCTTGTGGAAGGGATTGCCCCGATAGAACGGTTGGCTGTCATAGCCAATGCGAGCGTTGGGCGCAATACGAGAAAGAGCGAAACGAGGAATATGAGAAACGGCATGTTGACGGGGTTTATGATTCCTACCGTCGGAACAGGTCTATCAAGTATATGCACAGACTTTTTCAGAAAAGGAGAAAGTGAGCGTGGCAGTAAACAGCAAACAAAAAGGCGCGCGGTTTGAAAGATTGCTTGCTTCAAAGTTTCGGGAATACGGCTATGATGCAAGACGCACGGCGCAGTATTGCGGCAACACGGGAGATGCTTCTGATGTTGTGGGCTTGCGCGGACTTCATATCGAAGCCAAGCACCAAGAAGCGATGCGCCTTTACGATTGGATGGCACAGGCCAAAAGGGATGCAAGAGCGGGGGGCGAAAATCGCCTTCCTGCCGTGTTCCACAAGAAAAACAACGCACCCATTCTCGTGACATTAGAGCTTGATGCGTTTATGGAAATTTACCGACAGTATGAACTTAATTTGGGGGAAATGACGGATGAAGCTGATTGATCTCGTTGGAAAGCGGTTTGGGAAGCTAACCGTTATCGAAAAAGCGCAGAGCAAAAAATACCCAAGCGGCGGCGGAGCTGTTGTGTATTTGTGCAAGTGTGATTGCGGCAACCAAAAAGAAATCATCGCAGGAAACTTGCGAAGCGGTCACACCACAAGTTGTGGTTGCGTTCAAGGTGAAGCGCGAGTGGCGACGCACACCAAACACGGCGCAAGCGACCATAGGTTGCACAACATTTGGACTAATATGAAACAGCGATGCTATAACCACAAAAACGGCGATTACAAGAACTATGGCGCAAGAAATATCGCGGTTTGCGACGAGTGGAGAGATTGCTTCCAAGCGTTTTACGAATGGGCTATGCAAAACGGATATTCCGACGCATTGACAATCGACCGCATAGATGTAAATGGCAATTATTGCCCTGAAAATTGCCGTTGGGCAACGATGAAGGAACAACGGCACAATCGTAGAGATACAGAAAAGGAGAAAGATTATGAGAATTATGTTGGATGATGGTGCATTTGCACCCGTGAGAGCGCACGAAACCGATGCAGGCCTTGACCTGCGTACTCCCGTTGAGGTGACCGTTCCTGCAAAGGGATCGGCAACCATTGACACGGGCGTGCATATTGAGATCCCGAGAGGTGGCAGACGCGATGATTATTGCGGCTATGTTGGCTTCCTGAAAAGCAAAAGCGGACTCAATGTCAAGCACGGCATCGTGAGTGAGGGTGTTATCGACATCGGCTACACGGGAAGCATCAAGGTCAAGCTCTATAACCACAGCGGAAAGGACTACACTTTCCAAGCAGGCGACAAAATCACGCAGCTTGTGATTCTCCCCTGCATTATGCCCGACCTTACCCTTGTCAGCAAGCTGGACGATACCGAGCGCGGTGACGGCGGCTTCGGTAGCACGGGGCGATAAGGGGGTGCTGTAATGTCCGCATTTTGCAAAAATTGCTTGGCAAGAGGGTCGAATCGGTGTGTGGATTGCGTTGAGCAAGGCGGAGAATGCGATTACCGCCTGCCAAAACTCATCGACAATGTGAATCACCCCTCTCACTACGAAACGGGCAAGTTTGAGTGCATTGATGTGATGGTGGAAACGCAGGGCGTGGAAGCGGTCAAGCATTTCTGCCTGTGCAACGCCTTCAAGTATATCTATCGGCACAACGGCAAGAACGGCGTTGAGGACATCCGCAAAGCAAAGTGGTATATCGACAAATATCTTGAATTGGAAGGAGAACAGAAATGATTGAACATAAGCCGACGCAGAATCAGCGTATTTTGGACTATATCGACGAGTTTGGGAGCATCACGCAGTTGGAAGCTATCCGCGACCTTGGGTGTATGCGCTTGGCATCGCGCATCTCTGATCTCCGCCGTTTGGGCTATCCCATCAAGAGCGAATTTGAGCCCGTCAAGAACAGATTTGGCGAAACCTGCCATATCAAGCGGTACAGTATGGGGGCGGCGGAATGAGATGCGGCAACACGGACGCGCATCCCGTCAGCGGTGACGAATATAACAAAGGTTACACCGACGGCTACAACCGCGCGCTGGATGATTTGTGGGATCGCGTCAAGACCTTCTACGGACACCTGAAGGGCAACACCGTGGGCGGCTCGGTGGAATATCAGCTCAAGGAGTTTGTGAAAGAAATGAGGATGCAGGTATGATTTTTGGAGTTATATCAGGCCTTGTCGTCGGCTTTGTGTCAGGCATTTTCGTGATGGCGATTGTGTTTGCAGGAAAGGACGAGTGATATGAAAGCAAATATGCCAAGGAGTTATGAACAGTTAAAGCCCAGCGAGAAGCAACGTATCGAAGCGGCGATCTTTGACCGCTTGGACGAGGAATTGTGTCAGGCACAATTCGTGTGGCTGAAAATGGCTTGCATCATCCTTGCCGACTTGGGAATGAAGGCCGACGAAATCACAATGTTTGTCGCAAACTGGAAGCAGATGTACCGCAGAAATTCGCGATTCAAGGATAAGGCGGCGCAGGATGCTTACCTGAATCCGCGCCTTGACGAGATTTTCGGCGAGGGCGGTTATCCCGAAGAATTTGTTGAGAGTATGAAGGAGATAGGGAGATAAGACGATGGCAGAAGTGAAATGGATAAAACTGACCACGGATATGTTTGACAACCGAAAGGTCAAGCATTTACGCCGATTGCCCGACGGCAACAATATCGTGCTGATTTGGGTGATGCTTCTGACGATGGCAGGGCGATGCAATTCGGGCGGAATGATATTCCTGACCGAGAATATCCCCTACACGCCGAAAATGCTTGCCGATGAGCTGGACTTTGAGGAAAACACCGTGCAGCTTGCGCTGGCTTCGTTGGAACAGCTCAATATGATTGTCACCAACAACGGCTTTTTCTCTATCGCAGGGTGGGAAGAATACCAAAACATCGAAGGTATGGACAAAATCAGGGAACAAAACCGCTTGCGTAAGCAAAAACAGAGAGAAAGACAAAGACTTCCCGAGGGGCAGTCACGGGACAGTCACGGGACAGTCACGGAGTGTCACGCAACAGATATAGAAGAAGATAAAGATAAAGAAAAAGAAGTAGAGGTAGAGAATACTGTGCAAAAACGCAAGCGTTTTGTGCCGCCAACACTTGAGGAAGTGCAAGACTATTGTTTTGAGAGAAACAACGGCGTTGATGCCCAGCGATTCATCGACTACTACACCGCGAACGGCTGGCTTGTCGGCAAGAACAAAATGAAGGATTGGAAAGCGGCCGTGCGGACTTGGGAGCGCAACGGAACACAACAGCCCAAAGCGCAACCGCAAAACGGCTATGACACCTTTATGTCACAGCTCGCTGAAATGAGAGAATGGGAGTGAGAGAGAATGGCAAGCAGAAACAAGATCACCGAGATGATAGCGGCGGTCAAGACGATATATTCTTACTACGCAAAGGACACCGATGTCAGGATATTGGTCAAGACTTGGGAAACCTTGTTGAAGCCCTATGACGACGAGCTGGTGGAGCAGGCCTTCTACAATGCCCTTCAGGTCTGCAAAATGCCACCTACGCCAGCCGATATCATCGAGCAGATAAAATCTATGCACAAAGCATTAGAGCCGTCTGACGAGGAATTATGGGCGCGATACACCGATGTTCTCCGTCAGGTCAACACGCAGATGTCGCGGTTTGGATATACCTACGTTGACGAAAGCGGACTTTCGCAGGGAGAGCAAGCAAGGCAGGCGGTGGAAAACATTTGGGCTGGGCTACCTGAAAAAATCAAGTCGTATCTTGGAGCAAAGGGTGAGCTGATGCGAAACGCGCAAGCGTGGGGGCGCGGAGCTGACTTTGATGTTTGGGAAAAACCGCGCTTTATGAAGGCGATGCCTGTTGTAGAGAAGCGTCAGGAGTATAGCGGATTGATGCTGGAAGGCGGTCAAAACAAATACTTGTTGCAAGGGGGCGCGTGAGGATGAAGAAATGGATTTTAACGTCGGCGATCCTGTGCTTGGCGGCCGCTGTTGGCTTCCTGCTTGTATTCCACTTTTGGGTCGGTCTGACTTGGGGGATGTCGGCAGTGAACGCGCTGTGCGCGGTTGGTGTTGGCGTGGCCTACGTTGCGCTGTGTTTGCTCTTTGTGCAATTTCTTGAATTTTTGGATGATAGGAGTGGTCGCCGATGAATGCAAGACAATTTTTGAAGCAGGTCAAGAAGCTGGACAAGCTGATTGAGAACAAGATGATTGAGATTGCGAGGTGGAAGGAGCTTGCCGAGAACACGACGGCAAACCTGACGGGAGAGCGCGTCCAATCGTCGCACAATCCGCAAAGGATCGCGGATGCCATAGGTCGATACGTTGACCTTGAAGCGGAGATCAGAGAGGACATTGAACGCCTGATCGCCGCCAAAAAAGAGGTCATAGCGGTCATTGAACAGCTGGAAGCAACCGAATACGATGTTCTGCACAAAATCTACATCCAGCACCTTGATTTTTACGACGTGGCGGATGCCTATAACAAGTCATACAGTTGGGCAACGACAGTACACGGGCAGGCGGTGAAAAACGTGCAGGATATTCTCAACGAAAGGGGTAAGCCGTGAGAAGGATTTTGCAAAAGGAGCGAAACAAAAGAGGGTGTCCGTATTGCCTTGACTATCAAAAGCGCAAATACGGCGGTAGATTGGAGTATGCCTGCATACACGATGAATGCCCCTACCACGAGCTGGACAAGTACGATACATACCGAAAGTACCTGAAAAACGAGGGGCTGACGATTTCGATGAAGCAGGTGTTCAAGCTTTTGAAAGAGTAAAAAAGAAAAGGGCTGGCCTTTCGGTCAGCTCTTTTTATTATTGCAAGTGGTTTTTGATAATCGTTATCACGACGAGAGCAAACAAGATCACCACGCCCACGATCAACGCCGTTTCGTTGTCGCTGGAGACAATGATTGCGAACGCCGCAAAGGTTACGGCCGCCGCGACGAGCCATAGCCAAAATCGGCTGAAATAATTGCCTGCGAGGATGAACGCGATAAATGCGAATGCAAATGGAACTAAAAACATCACTTACTCCTTTCAATATCCTCACGGATGAGCCGCCTGATGTAGGCGGCCTTTCCTTCGGTTGCCTTGACTTCTTCAAGTCGCTGTATTATATCGTTGTCGGCTGGGAATAGCTCGAATTGCACCTTCTCGACCTTCTTGCGGTAGTTGGCGCGCGCTTTGCGGTCTTTATCTTTGATTGCCATAGTGTCACCGCCTTTCAAGGGTATAATATCAAGTGTTTGTGAACAAAGTGTGAACGGAGTTAATCAATCGTGCGGTAGTAGTAGTGCGCTTCCTCGCCTTCGAGATGCTCGTTGGCAAAGTCGCTTGCCTTCTCCCAAAGCTTCATATAAAGCTCGGCGTAGGCATCGTTGCGGCCGTAGTGTTCGTGAATCTTCCAGTTCAGCACCATCACAAATTCGGTCAGCTCCTTGTAGCCCATAAATGCGGCGGATTTCAGGCCGCGCTTGTAGGTATCTTGAATGGCCTTTGCCCCAAAGCGGTCGGCTATGGAAAAATCCTCGTAGAAGGTGGTCAGGGGCTTGTAGCCCGTCAGTGCTTCGATGTTCCAAGTTTTGATAGTCATTGTTATTTCTCCTTTCAATATTCCTCGCAGTAGTCGCGCAGGTAGTCGAGCGCGCCGTCAATATCGTTCATTTGGGCTTCCATCTCGTCGATGCGCTCTGTTTCGCGGTCGGTGAGGTCGCGCCCTTTATCGTCAGCGCGGCACATAATATCGTTAATCTTATCTTCAAGGCGGTCGCGGATTTCTTCGAGTTTGTTGCAAATGCTGTCCAGTTTAATCATCTCATATTCCTTTCTGCTGGGGATTAGCTGCCCCAGCTCGGCGTTGTGGGTGGGTTAGTTGACGGTTTCGATTGCGTAGGGGGTATAGGTGGTCATTTCGTAGATGGGATATCTGCTGTCGGTCTTGCCTTCTGCGATGCGTCTTGCTCTCTCGCGTCGTTCAAAGAACACTTCTGCGGTGTTCTTCTTCTCGTAGCGAGTGCAAGCGGCCTTGCAAGCGGTTAGGGTGTAGGCATCTTCCTGCCAAATGTAATCGAGGTTATTGCAGATGTAGCCCTGCTTGTCCATAAAATAGACCTTGCCGTTGTGTTCGCCTTCTTCCGTGATGGTGAGCTTGATGATGTACTTTGTCATTGCTGTTCTCCTTTCATCACAAGTCGTAGATGGTGTAGCGCGACACAAGCTCGTCGGTATCGAGATGGGATGCGGCATACGCCTTTGCTTCGTCGCGAGAAGCAAACCACAGCATATCGTTGGCAAGGTTGCGTCCTCTTTGGTAGGATGCGATGATGAAGCAGGTGGAGTCGGCACACTTGGCGTTAGGTCGGATCAGACACCAAACGTACATATCATCATAGGTGTTGGAGTAGTGGACGGCGGCGTTGGGGGATAAGGTGAGCGCGTGCTGTTCCGTGAGGGCGTAGAAGCAGGGGTAGTCGAGGCCGTGCGACTCACAGAGGTCTTTGGTCATCGTGCAGATGGTGTAGCCGTTTACGGCCGTGATAGAGAGATAGGTTTTTTCCATTTTTGTACTCCTTTCAAGTTGTGGGCTGTCTGCCCTGTGCCCCCATTATACAGCATACCCGATGGAGTATGCAAATGCGATTATGGACGATTAGAGCCGATTAGCGGCGGTTATGCTCACTCAATCTCGTTTTTCCTCGTTTTTCCTCACTTTTTCGCATTTTTTGAAAAATTTTTTCGAGGGGCAAAAAGGCCGGCACAAGGAGTGTGCGCGATAAGAAAGGAATCGCGCGTAAAAGTTGTATTGATTTTGACTTTTTTGCAAAGAATTGTAGAGATTTTGACTAATATCATTTGATATCATTAAGCTGTGAAAGTGTATAAAGAGCATCCGCATTTCGGTGTGGGTGCTTTTTCTCTATAAACACCAGCGGCGGTTTGTGGGGGACATCGCAAAGCGTCGTCAAATACCTGACTCCTTGGGGCGGTCGTCGCGGCCGCCTATGGTGTATCAAGAAAGGAAGATGTATGAAGGCAATCAGACGCGACTTGCCGTATGCAGAGCAGATTGAGGTGCATCCTATGGCTGACTTGCATATCGGCGATTCTCAATGCGACTATAAGCTCATTCTCGATAGAATTGAATATATCAAGAACACGGCCAATGCCTATTGCATCTTGGACGGCGATCTGATGGACACGGCAATCGCATCCAGCATCGGCGACACCTATGCTGCCAACATCCAACCGATGGAGCAGTTGAAGCATTGCGTCAGGATATTTGAGCCAATCAAGGACAAGATTCTCGCGGTGCTATCAGGCAATCACGAGAACAGAGTGTATAAGAGCGACGGCATCGACCTGACCGAGATTATGTGCAATCAGTTGGGGATCACCGACAGATACTCGCCGACGACCGCGCTGTTGTTCATCCGCTTCGGCAAGGGTGCTGGAGAACACGAGAACAGACCGCAACGCTACACGGCCTATATCACGCACGGAGCTGGCGGTGGACGCAAAGAGGGCGGAAAGGTAAACCGACTTGCAGACTTGGCATCCATAGTGGACGCTGATATCTACATTCACGGCCATACCCATTTACCGCTTGTATTCAAGGAATCATATTTCAGGGTAAATCCCAGCACTTCCACCGTATCGTTGGTGGATAAGCTATTCGTCAATACGGCGGCATCGCTGGACTATGGCGGATACGGGGATAGGGCAGGATTCAAACCTGCATCGAAAGCATCACCTGTGATATATCTATCAGGCACAAAGAGAGAGATGTTCGCAAAGCTATAAGAAAGGAGCGTGAGAATATGCTGACAGCAAAGCAGGAGAAATTCGTGCAAGGAATCATTGAGGGTATGAGCCAAGCTGACGCATATCGCTCTGCCTATTCAGCAAAGAATATGAGTGACAACGCCATATACAGAGAAGCATCTGTGCTTATGACAAACCCTAACATCGCCCAAAGGGTGAATGAGCTACGGGAACAGATGGCAAGCGCAACCATAATGAGCGCAAAAGAGCGGCTGGAATGGCTAACGGCTGTTATCTGCGACAATGGAGAGCCGACGGCCAACAAGCTGAAAGCGGCAGACATTATGAACAAGATGCAAGGCGAGTATGTCACCAAGATTGAGGGCGAAGTCAAAATGACAAAGCTTGAGGACTTGCTATGAGTTATACCGCCGACTATCTGATCGAGAAGCGCAAGGAGAAGTGGCGAGAGCATCAAAGCATAGACTATGACAAGAAGTTAAGAGCGGCGATTGCCGATGAAATGATGACAAGCTCGGATTTGCTGGACGAGGTAAAGAGATACCCCGAAAAGCTGATTGAGCTTGTTTTTATCGTTGTGGACAAGAATCAAAGGACAATGCCCTTCTTCCTCAACGATGTTCAGCACGATTTCATAGACACCCTAAACAAGGCCAAAGAGGACTTTGAAAAGGGTGCTATAACGGATATATCCCTGCTTGTGTTGAAAGGCCGCCAGCAGGGCTTTACGACGCTTGTAACGGCATATCAGCTTGCGTGTTCTATCCTGAACAAGAACTTTCAGGGCTACACCCTTGCGGATAAGAGCGACAACAGCGAAGCGATCTTTCAGAACAAGGCAAAATTCCCTTATAGCCAGCTCCCCGAAGCATTGAAGCCGACGGAGAAGTACAACAACCGAAAGCAGTTGCTATTTGAGAAAATCAATAGCTCGTGGGCGGTTGATACGGCGACCAAGGATGTTGGCCGTTCCCGTACTGTAAACTTCTTTCACGGCTCTGAATGTGCCTTTTGGAAGGATGGCATAAGCCCCATTCAGGGTGCGTTGGGTGAAGCATTCACAAAGAATTGCATCAAGATATGGGAAAGCACGGCAAACGGCTACAACGACTATCAGAAGATGTGGGATAGCGGCGTGCATATTAACTGTTTCTATGAGTGGTGGAAAACAAAGGAGTACACCATAGCTTTCAGGAACGAGAGCATCAAGGCAGACTTTCTCCATAGCATCGACACGAAGAAGGATTGGATATGGGATCGCTTGCGGTGGTTGAGGGACGAAAAGCACCTGACCGCCGAACAGCTTTATTGGTACTGGAACAAATACGACAAGTACCTTGACAAAGACCTGATAAAGCAGGAATACCCCTGCACGCCGCACGAAGCATTCCTGCTATCGGGCAAGAATGTGTTTGACACGGCGAACATCCTTGACAGGTTGGCACGGCTACCGAAGCCCATCAAGACGGGGTATTTCATCTACGACTACGACGGGCTGGCGATCACCAATATCAAGTGGGTGAACGACAAGGACGGCTATATCAAGCTCTATGCTTTGCCGTCACAGCTCGGCTTCACGGAGTGTTGCATCGGCGGTGATACGGCAGGCGAAGGAAGCGACTATTTCACAGCCCATTGCCTTGACGCAAAGACGGGGCAGCAGGTGGCCGTCCTCAAACATCAGTTTGACGCAGACCAATACACACGGCAGATCTATTGCCTTGGCAAGTATTACAAGGACGCGCTTATCGGCATCGAAGCAAACTTTGACAGCTATCCCATCATGGAGCTGCAACGGCTTGGGTATCTGAAGCAGTACGCAAGAGAAGCACAGGACACCTACACAGGAAAGACCGAGAAGCGATTCGGCTTCAAGACCACTTCCCTGACAAGGCCGACCATCATCTCAAAACTCATAGAGATCGTGAGAGAGCATTGTGACGTTATCAACGACAAGGACACGCTGGAGGAATTGCTGACCATCATCCGCAACGAGAAAGGACGCATCGAAGCACCCGAAGGCGGTCACGACGACCAAATGATGGGCTTGGCTATCGCTCACCATATCAGGGAGCAGGTGGTGTTCCAGCAAGAGGTCATCGAGATACGGCCGCAGTATCACTTTGCCGTGGAGCGGAACGAAGCGACATACAACGACTACGGCGGAGAGATCACCGTCATTTAAGGGGGATATATGGAAGCAATATTGATTATCATAGCAACGGCGTTTGTATGCTCCTGTTGCTTTGTTCTCGGTGCGCAGGTGGCACAGACCGTGAAACGGGGCGAGAAGGTGGAGATGCCGACGGTCAATCCCGTGAAGCTGGTGAGAGAACACAAGGAGCGCAAGGAAGCCGAGATGGAGCAAGACCGCTTCAACACCATTATGAGCAATATCGAGAAATACGATGGCACGGGCAAAGGCCAAGAAGATGTGGGGTGAGTAGATGGATATTCAGGAGATCAGGGAAACACCGATTTGGACGCTATACGAGAAGGGACGGAATTATCACCGCAGAACGGGCATTTATGTCGATACTGACCGTAACTATCGGATGTATAACGGCAACCAATGGGAACACGCCAAATTGGGCGATGTAGAACCCGTACAGAAGAACTTTATCAAGCCCATCGTCAAGTACAAGTGTTCGGTCATTCACGACAACCTTTACGCCATCGTCTATTCCTCGCAGAACTACAAGAACAGAGCTTTTCGCAAAGAAGCAGAGCGTTACTGTGAGATGCTGAACGGCTATGCGGCAAGAGTGTGGGAAAAGGACAAGCTGGACTTCAAAGGGCGCAGAGTCACCAAGGATGCCGCCATCAACGACGAGGGCATCATCTATGTCAATTTCGACCAAGAGAAGATGTACCCCATCAACGAGGTCGTAAAGAAGAACGATATCTATTACGGCAACGAGAACGACGACGACATTCAGAGTCAGCCCTATATCCTTATCCGCAAGAGAATGCCCGTGGTCAACGCCATTGAGCTGGCCTTGAACGAGGGTATGAGCGAGGACAAGGTATCGTTCATCATCGGCGACACCGACACCTTCGAGGAAAGCGGCGAAGCGGCCAAGGTCGAGCTTGACAATATGGTGACGGTCATCTACAAGATGTTCAAGCAGAACGGCACAGTACACTTCTCTATCGCAACGCGCTGGGTGGATATTGCCGAGGACATTGACACGGGGCTTTCGCTCTACCCCATCGCACACTTCTGTTGGGAAGAAAAAGAGGGTAGCGCGCGTGGTGAGGGTGAGGTCAGATATCTCATCCCCAACCAAATCGAGGTCAACCGCACCGAGGTACGCCGTGTATTGACGGTCAAATATCAGGCGTTTCCGCAGAAGGTCGTTGACACGAGCAAGGTCAGCAACCCCAACGCGCTTAATACTGTCGGCAGTATCATCAAGACCAACGGCACACCCGTGGATGATGTCAACAAGATCGTTGGCACGATTCATCCTGCACAGATGTCGCCCGATGTCAAACAGCTCCAAGAGGACTTGATTCAGGTCACGCGCGATTTGGCTGGTGCTGGTGATACGGCAACGGGTCAGGTCAATCCCGAATCGGCATCAGGCCGTGCTATCTTGGCGGTACAGCAGGCATCGCAAGCACCGATGACCGAGCAGAAGGAATCCTACAAGAATTTCGTCGAGGATTTGGCGCGTATTTGGCTGGAATACCTTATCGTGTATTCGGTGGATGGTGTCAACCTTGAGGAAGAAGTGACCGACCCTAAAACGGGCGAGCAGGTCATTCAGCTTGTCAATGTGCCGCAGAGTGCATTGGAGCAGTTGCAGGCCACCGTGAAGATCGATGTCACCCCCAAGAGCGTCTATGACCGCTTTGCACAGGAGCAGACCATTGAAAACCTTTTGACGCAGGGCTTCTTCAACGCACAGCGCGTGGGAGAGCTTGAAACCTATGTGACCATCCTTGACGACGATTCCGTTGCACCGAAGATGAAGATTCAGGAAGCGGTTGACCACATCAAGGAAGAACAGCGCAGAATCGCCGAGATTGAAGCGCAGGCACAGATGATGCAACAGAGGGCGCAGCAGTTCCTTATGGGCGACCCTGACGAGCAGGCCGACCAAATTGCCGACGCAAGGGGTCAGCTTGAGATGCAGAAGGCGTTGGAAGCACAGGAAGCAGAATACGCCAAGAAAGAGTCCAAGCTGGACGAGGAAACCGCAGAAGCGGAAGCAGAAACCGACGAAGAATAAAGCCCCGTAAAAAGGGCTTTTTCTTATATACGACCAAGCATTTATGTCTTAAAACTGTATGGAATTTATGGTGGAGCAAGCACCGAACAAAAAGTAGGAAAGGACAATCGTTATGAATGAGAACGAAAACCTTGTGACGGAAGTCGCTGAAAACACGGAGCAGACCGCAGAGAAAAGCCCCAAGATGTACACGGACGAGGAAGTCAATGCCATCGTGGGAAAGAAAATCGCCCGTCGTGAAGCCAAGATTCGCAAGGAGTATGACCGTAAATACGGCGACCTTGAGGAAGTTTTGAGAGCTGGCACGGGCAAACAGAGTGTTGAGGAATTGACCGATACCTTCAAGGGCTTTTATCAGAGCAAGGGCATCAAGATGCCGAGCAAGGCCGACTATACGGCCAAGGACATCGAGGTGCTGGCAAGAGCCGAAGCTGACGAGATCATTCGCGGCGGCTATGACGAGGTGGTGGAAGAAGTTGACCGCCTTGCAGAGCTGGGCGCAGGTAAAATGACAGCCCGTGAGAAGGCCGTGTTCAAGGTGCTGGCCGAGCATCGGCAGAACACCGAGCGCGGAAACGAGCTGGCAAAAATCGGCGTGACCGAGGATGTTTACAACAGCCAAGCGTTCAAGGACTTTCAGGGCAAGTTCAATCCCAATACTCCCATCGGTGATATCTATGATATCTACCGCAAGACGCAACCCCAAAAACAAATCAAAACTATGGGAAGTATGAAGAACAGCACGAGCGACGACGGCACGGTGAAGGATTTCTACACAAGGGATGAGGCCTTGCAGTTTACGAAAAAGGATTTCGACAAGAATCCTGCGCTTTTCAAAGCCGTGGAAGCATCAATGCTGAAATGGTAATACTTCCAACCTACGAAAGGAAGGAAAAACATTATGGCAGTAACCAACTTTATTCAGTCCATTTGGAGCAAGAAGATTCAGGACGACCTTGAGCTTAAGTGTAAGCTCGTCGATAACTGTCTGCGCGACTACGAGGGCGATGTGAAGCACGCCGCTTCCGTCAAGATTCTCGGTGTCGGCGAACCCACCATCGGCGCATACGACAGCACCACCGACATCACCATCGAGGAGATGTCTGACAAGGGTCAGCTTCTGACCATCGATCAGGCAAACTACTTCGCGTTCTATGTCGATGATGTCAATCAGGCACAGAGCGTTCCTGGCCTTAAGGAGAAGTATCAGGAGAAGGCAGTTCACGGCCTTGCTGTGAAGCGCGACTCCTATGTTGCTTCGCTTATCGCGGCCGCAACCAACTCCACCACCGCCGACGGCCTGACCGACGCGGCTGTGAAGGAAGCCATCGACGACGCAATCGTGGCACTTCGTGAGCGCAACTTTGACGAGGAAGGTGTCATCGAGATCACCCCTGCCGTTTACAACAAGTTCAAGAACAACCTGATTACCCTGTCCACCAACAACCCCGAGTACATCAAGAAGGGCATCGTTGGCGTATATGACGACTTCAATGTCATTATGTCCAACAACCTTGTCAAGGATGAGTCGGGCTACCATTGCTGCGTGCGTGGCAAGAAGGCCATCGCATTTGCAGGTCAGATCAATGAGGTTGAAGCCCTTCGCGCCGAGAAGCGTTTTAAGGACATCATCCGCGGTCTTGACACCTTTGGTGCAAAGACCATTGACGACAACCGTATTCAGCAGGTCATCGTTCCTGTTGCGTAAGGTAGGCGTAAAAAAAGCCCCTAAATCAAGGGGAATGTATAGCGCATAGCTAAACGCCTTGGGGAGTATTGTTTCGGCGATACTCCCCTCTTTTTGTGAATGTAGGAGCTATCCTACATTGACCAAAGGAAAGGGGGATATAAAATGCAAGTATTTATCAGAAAACCGAGCATCGACCTTTATGCAGGCATTCGCGTGGATAAGGACACGGTGCTGGAATACAAGAACGAGAATGTCAAGCAGACCTTGAAGGACTTGGTGTTCCATTCTGTGACGAAAGTAAAGGGCGAGGGCTTTGTGAGCAAGTATGACACGACCATCACCCTGAAAGAGGGCGATATCCTCGTTTTCGAGGAAGAAGGCAGGGGCTATATCAAGCCCGTTGAGGATTTCGTGACCATCGCGGAAGCCATTGACGACTTGGCGAACATTAAGGATTTGGGGTGAGAATATGTTTCAGGTAAACGAAGATTATTCTATCTATGCGACGAGGGGCGATATCGTCTTTTTCTCGGTAACGGCCGAGGACGACGGCAAGCCCTATACCTTTCAGGCAGGCGAGGTCGTGCGCTTCAAGGCATTTGCCAAGAAGGACGCGGAAACCGTGGTGTTGCAGAAGGACTTCCCTGTCACGCAGACGACGCAGACCGTTGACATTTACCTTGACGGCGAGGACACCAAGTTTGGCGAGGTCATTTCCAAGCCGCGCGATTACTGGTATGAGGTCGAGCTGAATCCCTTTGACAATCCGCAGACCATCATCGGCTATGACGAGGAAGGCCCGAGAGTGTTCCGCCTGTTCCCCGAGGGTGCTGACATTCCCCCGTTTGTTCCCGATCCCGAGGACATTCCCGTGGTGGACACCGAGCTGGATATGACATCCACAAGACCCGTGCAGAATCAGGCAATCGCAAGGGCGGTAGAGAGAATCAAGGCCGCTGTTGTCGGTGTTCCGCAGTATGTCACGCCGCAGAAGTTTGGCGCAATGGGTGACGGCGTAACGGACGATACAACGGCTTTGCAGGCCGCGATTACCTACGCCGAGGAAAACACGGGGCTTTTGTATATCCCGTCGGGCGACTACCGCATTACGGGCACTTTGCGCATCAGAAAGTCCTTACGCATTGTGGGCGATAAGGGCTGTATCAACTACAAGGGCACATATCTTCGCCACTACGGAGATGGGGATATTTCTGCCATTTATGTGGGAAGCGAGGACGGTAGCTTTGTCCATAATGTGTTTATCGAAAACATCGCGCTGGGCAATTTCTCCGTTGACTTTTTGAATCAGTACGCAGAAGAAAAAACGGGAATTACCTTTGCCAACGCTTCCGAGATCGAAGTGGAAAACTGCTCCGTTTACGGCTTCCACATTGGTGTGTGTATGTCGGGCTTGTCCATCGCCAATTTCAATAAGTGCTGGTTTTACTATAACAAGTACGGAATTTGGACGGCTGATGCCAATGTGAGGGGCGAAAAGCTGACGAGAAACAGAATGGTCAGCTTTTATGATGCAAATGTGTACAGAAACGATGTCGGCGTTATGCTTGGGTGCGAGCAGTTGTTCTTCTATTCGTGCCATATGGAGAATCAAAGCAAGGCCGTTATGCTGTTCGACAACAATTACGGAAGCGAAAGCAGATTCTTGCAGATTGACAAGTGCAATATTGTCAACCAAATTTCGGGTGTTCCGTTCATCCTGATCGCTCCCACGAAAGTGGATACCGCTTCGTATATCAAACACGCAACCATTACGAATACGCAGTTACAGCTTACCGATGCGGAATACTGCATCAGCCAAGAGAAAACCGTTCCCAACGAGGGCTATATCTTCACGATTGGCAACGTTTTTTGTATGGGTGTAAAAACCGCCGTGTTTGGCGGTGTCGGGGCATTTGTGATCGCATACACGGACGGGTATGTAAATGCCGTGGCAAACTTTGACGGAACGGGCGCGGTTAAGCCGTTTGCAAGCAACAATGTCAAGGTGCTTGGCACGACCTTTGAGCAGGTTGGACGGACGGTTATCAACGGTGTTGTTGGCTTCAACGGGAAAGATCAGGTTGCGGCGCACGAAGCAGGTGATATGTGGCTCGCCAATGGAGTCGTCCGCATCAACGACGGCACAAACAACACCTATTTCCATATCCACAAATGGAGCGAAAACACTAACCTTCCTGCTGCAACTTTCGAGGGTCAAATGGTGTATGACGCAACATTCAACTACCCTCGGTGGTGGAATCATCGCACCGAGCGTTGGATGGATTCTTTGCCGAGAAGCGCATCCGCCCCCACAACGGGAAGATGGGCATACGGCGACATTGTGTTTAACAGCACACCTGTTGGCGGTGGCGCAATCGGCTGGGTCTGTGTGGAAGCAGGAACGCCTGGCGAGTGGAGAAGTTTTGGCACGGTGGCGACCGAGTAAAGGGGGATAAAATATGAGTTTAAACGGAAGCGCAGAAAGCACGGTAAAGCTTCGGGGGTCGCTGCATATCCCCGAAGCAATCGTTGGCAAATCTGCCTATGAAATTGCCGTTATGAACGGCTTTGACGGCACGGAAGAAGAATGGCTGGCATCGCTGAAGGGTGATAAGGGCGACAAGGGTGATGCCCCTGTAAAGGGCGTTGATTACTACACCGAGGATGACAAGACCGATATGGGATTCACTGCTGCCGAAGTGCCTCTGAATATCAATGACGAGGTGTATAAAAACGCCCATTTCAGCGACGATGGAAACAGCATTTGGGACACTGGAAAATCGCAGGGCTTGATGAGCGAGAATTATCTCCCCGTTAAAGGCGGCAAAACCATTGAGCTTATTTACGGAGACAATGTGTTTGGGGCTACTCATTCTCGCATCGTTCAGTACAACCAAAATAGGGAGAAAATCGGTGAAGTTACAGAAGTGCGCCCCAAAATTTCCAAGGGCGTTCTCACATCCGATACTGCTGTGCCAAAGCAACTCACGCTCAATGAAGAAACTGCATTTATCCGCTTTAGTGTTTCGCACTGGAACACGAGCGTAGTTATCGAGGATACGCAGATCACCATTGCCTATGTCGAGGATGCGATTGACCGTTATATTAGTCGTTCTGCGATGAAAGATCAAATGTTCATAGATAGAGCCGCTATTATGGCATACGAATTTCATTGCATCGAGCATTTGAGAAATTGCGGCAGTTTGAAAGCAGGTGACTACTGCGAAACCAAAGGATATTATTCCTTCGGTGACGGCGGCGGTGCAAAATACAAAATCGTTGCGGATGCAGACGAAGCATCGCATCAAGAGGTTTTGCGAAACGGACTATACGCAACCTTGCTTAACGATGGCACTATCAATGTGAAGCAGTTGGGCGCGGCGGTGGAAGGTGGGATTGTCACAGACAATCACGATGCGTTCCAAAGGGCTTTTGAATTGGCTACCAAAGCCGTTATCATCCCTGCTGGTGAATATACTCTAAAAAATCCAGTCAACATTTCTGGGAAATCTGGATTTAATATTTACGCACAGGGTAGTGTCATCAACTACTGGGGCATCGGCAATTATGCGTTCCGCTTCAAGGACATTCAGGCCTGCAACTTCTATTTCGGCGATATTAAGGCGTGGCAAGCAGGGGAAACCACAGGTGGCTGTGTCGAGATTTATTCCGAGGGCAACGGCGATATTGTTCAGTATGTGAACATTTACTTCGACAATATGTACAGCGATTTGTGCTGCTTCTATCTGCACGGCAAAGGCACTTCTCACGAAGAAGATGTGCTGGATGAAGAAGGAAATGCTGTGCTGGATGAAGAAGGAAATGCTGTGCAAAAGGTCGTGGTGGATCAAGAAGGACAAGTTACCGAGGTAAGATTTTTCAGTGGCAGAGTGCAAAAGTATAGCACTGGTGGCGTGGGCTTTAAGATTGTAAACGAAGGTGAAGCGGTTACCGACCATTTCGTATTTACCAATGTCGGCATTGAGGGTGTCGCTACTGGCTACCATTTCGAGGGCGCGTCTGAACTTGCCACTGGTGGCGACCCAATGCACTATTGGTGCAGGTTTATCGAAATCACGAACTGCCGAATGTGCGAGGGCTTCAGCACTCTTATCAAAACGGTTGGTCTTGTTTCTCACATCAAGATGGACACATCGGTATATGTGATGGAAAAAAACCTCGACTTCGGCGAAAAAACTGATGATTGTTCCTTTGATTGTTGCTTTTGTGACGAAGGTCACGGTGTAAGGTGCTACCACTTCACCGTCAACCAAGGCATAATTGTCCCGCGCCCCCCTTATCATTGGGACACCACGAACACTGGCGTATTAGCCGAATTAAACCTTGCACTTCAAAAAAATGTCTTCTTGCCAACAAAAATAATCGTGCAAGAAAATTTGCAAAAGCTCACCTTGCACAAGTCGTACGGCAGAAGGGCGGGACTAAATGATCTTCTTCTCAAATTTGAAGGGGTCTATTCTGCTTTCACGATTTACGACTACGAAGGCAATGTTATTTTCGACAACACCTCGGTGTTGTCAGCAGGTGATTCCTTGCGCCTGATTTGGTTTGAACACGCAGGATGGGTTGCTGAAAAGATTGACCAGTTGGCACTTGTGACGGGCGAATGACACAAAAAAAGCACCGCCCTTCGGGGTGGTGCTTTTCTCAATAAGGGAGTGAAACTATGACTTTGATTGAAATGAAAAAGAAGGTGCTGGGGCTGATTGAGGAAATCAACCCCAACAGCGAGCTTCTCACCGACGACCCCGATATTTCCGCGAAGCTGAACGAGGTCATCAATCAGGTGATGTTTGAGCTTGCACGCCTTAAAAAAATCTCCCGATACGTGGAGATGGAAGTGACCGAGGGCGAGCGCATCACCTTCGAGGATATCGAGAAAGAGTGCGGAAACGAGGTCTTTCAGATCGCCACGATTGCTGGTGTCAATTACGCACCCAAGGCAAACGGCACGATCTTCAAGATTTTGGAGAGCGGTGTGGCGGAGATTGATTGCTTCGTCTATCCCGAGCGCATCACCGAGAAAACCAAGGACAAGGCGTATGAATTTGAGCTTTCCCCCGATGCGCTGGAAATTATGCCGTATGGCGTTGCTGGCGACCTTCTCAAAAGCGATGTGTCGGCGGAATACGGGAACGTTTATTCGACGAGATACGAAGCAATGCTGCAACGCCTTGACCCTCGCTATCAGACGGCGACCATCACCATTGAGGGGGGCTTTGACGCATGAGTGAAACGGGCGACCTTATCAGCAGAATTTACGCCAATTTTCGGGGCGCGGATTTTCGCGGTGAGGAAATCAATCTTTCAAGAAGCCCCGATTGCCTGAACGTATGGAAGGACTATAAGGAAACCGAGAGCATCCGCACAAGGCCTGCGATGAAACGCATTGGTGAAGCTTTGGACGATACGGTTTACGGCATCTTCTTTTACAACGACGTTAAGCTGATTCACAGCGGAACGAAGCTTTATAGAATATTCGGCGGCACGACCACGCTTTGGTCGGGCTTAAACCCTGCCCCCAGCGAAGCATTTGTCTATGAGGGTATTTGGTATTTCAAGGACGGCAAATACTTTCTCCAGTACGACGGCACGACCATCAAAGAGGTTGAGGGCTATATCCCCACCACTTCGATTGCAAGAAAGCCTATGGGCGGCGGCAAAACCTATGAGGATGTCAACATGCTGACCCCTTGGAGAATCAACACCTTCCTCGCGGACGGCGAGAGCACGGAATATTACCTTGATGTCACGGATTTTGACGGTGGTACGGATTACACACCAATCGTCAAGGTAAACGGCAAAGTGTTGACGGTTATGACGGACTATAATACCGACCCTGAAAATGGCAAGGTCATATTCACGAAAGCACCCGAAGCACCCCTGACGGACGGACAGGACAATGTGTCCATTCAGTTTGCCAAGACGACTTCGAGCGATGAAAACGGGCACTATCAACTTGCGCAGAAATACCGCGAAAGCATTTTGAAATGCACGCTTCTCCAAGTGTTTGACAACAGAGTGTTCGTGAGCGGCAACCCCGACCACCCGAATGTGGTATGGCATTGCAGCTTGCACGACCCGACCTATTGGAGCGACCTTGACTATTACAAGGAAGGGATTGACACGGCCGCCGTCAAGGGCATCGTGGCAGGCAATAATGCCTTGTGGGTGTTCCGCGAGCCGTCGGATGCAAACACGACGGTATTCTATCACACGCCGACCATTGATGCGGAATACGGCAAAATCTATCCTTCGCAGCATTCCTCTATCACGACGGGCTGTGTCGGTAAAGCCGTAAACTTCAACGACGATATTATCTTTTTCTCGGAGCGAGGAATGGAAGGCATCAGCGGTGACGTTACGACCGAGCAGGCCGTGGCGCACAGAAGCTCTCTCGTTGACCGCAAAATGATCGCTGAAGCGGATTACGAAAAGATGGTGCTTGCCGAGTGGGAAGGATATCTGATGGTATTCATCGGCAACAAGGTCTATTTGGCGGATTCCCGTACGGCATTTACCTATGAAAATCACATCGAATACGAGTGGTTTTATTGGGAGCTGGAAAAGAGCATCACCTGCGCCCGTGTACACGACGGCGTTTTGGTTTTGGGAGCGGACGACGGCATTTATCGGTTGAGTGACAACACCGCGCCCGTGGAGAGCTATTGGGTCACACCCAAGGACAAATTCAAGTCGCCGCACAAGCTGAAAACCACCAACAAGAGAGGGTGCGTTGCAGAAGCGACGGGCGACATTTCGGTGTATGCAAAGACCGAGGACACGGACTTTGAGCTGATTGGATCATACGAGGATGTCAGCGATTATTTCGTTTGCAGAATCAAGCGGAAAAAGTGGAAGGACATTCAGTTGAAGTTCTATTCCAAAACGAGATTTAGCCTTGAAACCGCCACGCTGGAAGCGTTTGTTGGCGGCTATATCAAGCGGTGAGGGGGGTTATAGATGGCAAGTAATTACGAAGATGATCTGAAAGCGTTGGATGGCGAGGAAAGGGCGGCCACGGACGCTTCCAATAAAACCTACGACGATATGGTTGCCGACAACAATGCCGAAAAAGATGGCCTTGTGTCTGAAATCAAAGCAAACCAGCAACGCCAAGAGCAAATCCAAAACGAACAGACAGACTTTGCGATTGAACAGATTGAACAGCAGAAAGCCCAAACGCATAAGGACTATATCAAAGAGCAATCGGGTGCTTACGTTGATTGGCAGAAGCAGAGCAATCAGTACGGCGCGGAAGCCGAGCAGAAGGCGGCCAACGGCCTGACGAACACGGGCTTTTCCGAGAGTTCGCAGGTCAGCATGTACAACGCCTATCAAAACCGTATTGCAACGGCGAGAGAAACATATAGCCGTGCGGTTTTGAATTATGACAACGCCATCACGCAGGCGCGGCTGCAAAACAGCTCTGCCTTGGCAGAAATCGCGGCGCAGGCGTTGGCCGAGAGCTTGCAGGTTTCGTTGCAGTACGCGCAGATGAACAATTCCCTGCTCACGCAGAAGGCAAATGCACAGATGCAGATCAAGCATCTGTACCAGAACAAGTGGGCGACCCTGCTTGACCAAATCTACAAAGAGGATTCTCTTGCACAAAACCAAGCTCAATTTGACGCAGAGATGGCGTTTAAACGCGAGCAGTTTGCATGGCAGAAGGAGCAGGCAGCATCGTCGGGCGGTGGTGGCGGTGGCGGCACTATCAATAAATCGAGCAAGAAGTCGTCGAACTATATCACCGCCAAAAATAAGGATGGTAGCACGGCCGTTGTGGATAAAAGAAACCCCAAAGGCACAAATACGTCGAGCAACAATAGCGGAAGCGCGCCGAAGTTGAAGGTTTCCCAGCGAAGCTGGAAGCTGAATGACGATGGCGGTGTCAACTGGTTTTGGGGAGTTGACGGCAACGCCAAATATACCGACCAGTTTGGCATGACCGTTTCGGGAGATAAGCTCGTTGACCTGCTCGTTGACGAAGGATTCAAGAAAAAAGACGCAAAGGAATATGTGAAGGCGTTGCAGAAAGCAACTGGTGCGACGAAGTAAGGGGGTATAACAAATGACGTATAAACCGAGAAAGAACAAAGACGGCTCGGTGACGATGGTGCCTGTTGACAATTCTACCGAAGAATTGTCTAACTCCAATTATGCCCCCGTTCGCAACGACAATGGCGGCGTGACAATGGTGCAAGCCCCTACCGCCAAGGACGAGCGCAAATGGTTTCAAAAGGGCGCGTTTGAGGACGGCTATGATTTTGGCGATTTGACCAAGACCATTGTCGGCACATCGAGGGATATTACCGAAAACCTGTATGCAGGTATTCTTGGTATCGGCGAGTCGGTGGTGGACGCAGGAGCATACGCCATCGGCGGTGTTGCTGGCTTGTTTGGCGGCGACGGCGTGCAAGATAAAATGCAGGAGTTTATCGCCAAAGACCTTTACGACGAAAAAGAGGTTGCAAAGTGGATCGTCAACCATTCGTCGCCTTCTGACTACCTGCAAGGCCAATGGATTGATACCGACGAGGACAGCGTTTTGGGCGAGAAAACGGAAGGTATTGTGCAATCGGGTGGACAGCTGGCTGGCACAGTTGCCCTGCAAGCGGCTGGCGTGCCGTGGTGGGTGACAACGGGTGTTACGAGCTTTGGTAGCGAAGCGGAATCCGCCTTCAAACAGGGCGCATCGTATGGTGAAGCAGGCGTGAGCGCCGCTATCACCGCAGGCGCAGAAATTCTCACCGAGAAGATTTCGGGCGGCATCAAATTCGGCGGCAAAACGCTTGATGATGGCTTGACAAGAGTCCTTGCAAAGGGCATCTCCAATAAATTCGGGCGCAACCTTTTGAAAGTCGGCGTTGATGTCGCTGGCGAGGGCTTGGAAGAAGTCCTTTCCGAAGCAATCGGCAGATTCGGTCAATGGTTGACCTATCAGGACGACAAGACCATCGGCGAGATGCTGGCTTCCGAGGAAGCGATGGATTCGTACATTGAGTCGTTTATCGGCGGCGCAGCTCTTGGCGGCGTTGGTAGCGGCACGAGAGCCATCAGCGGCGCGGTGCAGGGCGTGGATGCCGTTTCCGAAATGACCGCAAACGAGGAAAAGGTATTCAAGCGCGAATATGAAAGCCGCATCGCAGAAGAAGAAAAAGGTGGCAAGAAGCTGACCGCGAAAGAGAAAAACAAAATCTACGACGCGGTGATGAACGACATTGAAAAAGGCCGTATTTCCGCCGATACCGTTGGCGAGGTCTTGGGTGGTGACACCTATAAAGACTACAAGGCAAACACCGAGAGCGTGAACAAATTGGTGGAAGAACAAAAGGCCTTGCAGAAGGAATATGACACCTTGCAGAACATCAAGCGCGGAGAAATGACGGGCGTGCAGGAAAAGCGCGAAGCCGAGCTTGAAACACAGCTTGCTGAAATCAAAACACAAATTGAAGAAGCGCGCGAAAAAGGAAAGGGCTATTTCAACACGCTCCGCGACCAAGTGAAGGACGACCGACTTGTCGAAAGCTATAACGAGGTCGAAAGACGCGGACAGGCCTTCCAAGCCGATGTGATGGCATACAAGGGCAAGGCGAGAGAAATCGTCAAGAAGGCGGTTGACAGCGGTGTTCTCAATAACACCAACAGATCGCACGAGCTTGTTGATTTGATCGCAAAAATCGCGGCAGACAAGGGAACGGATTTTGACTTCACCAACAACCAAAAGCTGAAAGAGTCGGGCTTTGCGGTGGACGGCAAATTCGTCAACGGTTATCTTGACAAAAAAACTGGCACGATTGGCGTGAATATCCAATCGGCAAAAGCCCTGAACACCGTTGTCGGCCACGAGGTCACGCACATTTTGGAAGGCACGGAGCTTTATGGCGAGTTGCAGACGGCCTTGTTTGATTACGCAAAATCGAAGAAGGACTTTGACGCAAGGAGAAAAGCCCTTGAATCGCTGTATGCGGCGGAAGATGTTGACAGCGAATTGGCCGCTGACCTTGTGGGCGATTATCTCTTTACCGACGAGAGCTTTATCCGAAATCTTTCCACGAAGCACAGAAATGTGTTCCAAAAGATTTACGACGAGATCAAGTATCTTTGCAAGGTTGCAACGGCTGGCTCGAAGGAAGCGCGTGAGCTTGAAAAGGTCAAGCGTGCGTTTGAAAAGGCGTATCGTGAGGGTGGCAAGACCGACGCAAAAACGACTTCCGAAGCACAAAAAAACACCGCCGAGGATAGCGGTGTGAAGTATTCGCTTGAACAAGTGGATGGCATCGACTATGTGAAGGCAGAAAAAAATATCTTCACAAAGGAAGATGGTACACCTGCAACCGAAAGAGATGTATTCAATTCCTTGGTTGGAAAAACAATCTCGCTTCCCAACGGGGACATTAAGATTGTAAGAAGCCTGCCTGGGAAGAATATGTACAACGAGTTGTACAAGAGATTCCCTAACCGTTATCAAAATGTCGATGATGTAAAACAGTTAAACTCCGATGTGAACTACAATATGGGAGAGTTGCTGTCGAATTCGCAGACAATCGCGGCAAACATACCCGATGCGAACAATAAGCATCAAAAACAAGGAATCACTTCCTTTGACACACAGCAAGTAAAGTTTTATGACGGGAACAAGGCCTACAATGTCGAATTTTCCATTGCAACAATGGAAAGTGGAGAAAAGATTGCGTATGCCAAAAAGTTTTTTGGCTACGATGCGGAATTGACAAAAAAAATACAGGCTGCCGAAACCAAGGGTTTTACAAATACCCGAGCGAGTCAGCAACCTGCTTCTAATGGTAGTGTACCACAAACGGAAGAAAATGTCAAGACCCAATTTTCACTTTCTTCCGACAGCGACGGCAAGCAGCTGTCCAAAGGTCAGCAGGAGTATTTCAAAGATTCCAAGGTGCGCGACGAGAACGGCAATCTCAAAGTGATGTATCACGGCTCGCAGGACGCTGGCTTCCACGAGTTTGACGCGAAATTCTCGGACGACGACACGAGCTTTTTCTTTGTAGATAGCAACGATGTTGCCGCTTCTTATAGCGAAACGAGCGAAACCTATGAAGCAAGAACGATTCGCTCTGCCGAGGATATGAACGCCTTTATCGAGGAAATCGGCGCAGAGGGCTATGAGGTCGTCGAAAAGGACGGCAAATTCACGCTTCTTTATGAGGGTGACAGAGTTGCCGCCAGCGATACCCCACAGGGTATTTACGACGAATTTTGCTGGTATGAGGGCGTTGGCGAGGGCGATGCCAATTACAAGGTTTATCTCAACCTGACCAATCCTTTGGAAGTGGATGTCGAGGGCAGGAATTGGAACAACATCTCGCGCGAGTTTTCGCAAGAGTTGGCGGACAAATACAATTCCTTGACGGACGCGGAAAAGGGCGCGTTGATGAATCTCGCTTCTTGGGAAGAAATCAGCATTTTCCGCGATGAATTGCGCCAAGCCCTTGCGGATACCGAAACGGGCGCGGCTGGCTCTTATGACGCAGAGTTTGCGTGGAACGTGCGCAGAGCATACGAAAAACTTGGTGGCAGCAAGGTCAATATGTACGACCTGTTCACCATTGCTTCCGACGGCTTCTCCGCAGAATCTATCAATCAGTTCGCCGTCCATCAGATGAATACGAGAGATTACGCAAAGAAAGCCAAAGCAGAGGGCTATGACGGCGTTATCTTCAAGAACATCGTGGATGTCGGCGGCTACGGCAACGGAAGCGAGGGTGCTTCCACCGTGGCGATTGCGTTCAATTCCAATCAGATCAAGAGCGTGGCAAACGAGAATCCGACGGGAGATAAGGATATTCGCTATTCGTTGAGCGCAGAAGCCGACAAAACCTATCTCGATGCCGTTGAGCGTGGCGACACGGAAGCGGCGCAGAAAATGGTTGATGAAGCGGCCAAAAATGCTGGGTATGACATCAAGGCATACCACGGAACTCCGAATGCGGATTTCACCGTGTTTGATAGGGATAGAGTCGGCAAGGGGAACGACCAATACGGCGCAGGGTTTTACTTTACAACGAGTAAAACAGGCGCGTCACACTACGGCAAACGCGTTATTGATGCGGCTTTGAGTATCAAGAATCCAATTCGCTTTACAGCAACAACCGAAAGCGGAAGAAACCTGATTGATGCCGACATAACGCTTACTTCCGAGCAGGCGTATGAGGTTGTGAAGCGGTTGCCCGACATCTACGATGCAGAAGAATCGCCGCTTGGTGATTACTTTGATGCTTATTGGGAAGTTGGCGCAAAAGATTGGATGATACGCGAACTTGCGGAGCAATACCGCGATGTTGGCTATCTTGATAGCGACTTGTTCCGAAATTATCCAAACGAGCTTCACGAAGCGTTGAGAGATGTTGTGGGGTATGACGGTGTAGAGGTCACATTTGAAAGTACGGGCGAAAAATTCTATGTAGCTTGGTTTGACAATCAGATGAAATCAACCGACCCCGTAACCTACGACGACAACGGCAAAGTCATTCCCTTGTCGGAGAGATTCAACACCGAAAAAAACGATATTCGCAATTCCCTTTCCGCAGAAGGTGAAGCACCCGTAAAGCACGGCAATTACAACATTTACGGCGAGGACATCAGACTTGAACAGGACATCGCGCCCGTTGACGAAGCGGTTGACAATTCGGTTGCGGAAGCACCTATTGCCGAGATGCCCGACGGACAGAGCTTGCAAGACCTTTACGCCGAGCGCGACGAGCTGGAAGGACAAATCCGTGAAGCGATTGCGGCAAACGACCAAGAGAACGGCGCACCGCTTGTAGAGCGGTACAACGAGGTAACGCGCCAAATCAGGCAGATGGAAGCGGACGAAAGAGAAAGCTTTAATGCCCTTCTTGAAACCGAAGCACCGCCTGAAACGGAAGCCCCCTATTACGGCGAGGAAGAAGCCGTAAGCGTGGATGATCCGTTTGAAGCGCGTGACATTGATGCGGTCGGCAACAGAAAAGTCAAGGCGTATATGTATGAAAATCCCGAAGTCAAGCCCTTCTTCCAAGAGGAAGCGCGTGTGCTTTTGGGAGAGCTGGAAAGCACCGAAAAGGCGCAAAGCGTCTATTTGGGCGACTACAAATACAACTTGCCTTATGATGCGGCAAAAGACCTTCCCGAGCTTTACCGCATTTCTCGTCAGACCACGCCCGACATCGCGTATATGCGCGACACCTTGAATATGTCCTATGCGGACATTGAGAAAGGCCTGAAAGCCATCATCGAGGATCACGGCGCGGAAAACATCGCGGCGGCCAAGAAGATCGAGTTTATCATCAACGACCGCCTGATGAACGGCTATAACCAATACGGCGCGGATGTGCCTGCAAACGAGGGCTATATCAATCTCTTGAATGAGAAGCAAATCTTGGAGTATAGCGAGGAAGCACGCGCGAAATTCTTTGAAGCGGCTGACGAATACGCACCGCCCGAAGATATTGCGCCTGTGACAGAAAAAACGGCGGCAAACGCGGCAAAAGTGATCGCAGAGGATATTGCGCCCGTAGCGGAGCAGTACGAAGCGATTAAGCCGCAAAAAGAGCGCAAGAAGGCGAGCGAGCCGAAAATGAAGCGCGTTGATGCCGAGGAAGCAAAACGCGGCGGTGAAAAAGAGAGATCGTGGTACGAAACATCGACGGGTAGCGAAGCCGTTGACGGTGCGGTAACGCCCGACGACATTCCTGACGATGTGCGCTATTACAAGGTCAAGCCCAACAAGAAAACCCTTGCGACGGCCAACGCTCGGCTTGAACGACTTGGCTATGCGAAATCGCGCGAATACTTCGAGAACAGAATGGCAGACCGCAAGCTCTCTGTTGAGGACATCGCGCTTGGCGAGAGATTGATTCAGGAAGCGGCAAAGGCAGGCGACGCAAAGGCCGTCCGCGACCTTATCATTGATGTATCTATCCTTGGTACGGAACTCGGCCAGCGCGTGCAGGCGTTGTCTATTATCCGCAGGTTGACTCCCGAAGGTCAGCTCCGAGCGTTGCAAAGAACGATTGACCGCGGCAAGGCAAAGGGCGACAAGGCGTATGAGGGTGTCGAGATCACCGAGGATATGGCAAAGCGCATCACGGACACCGTGAAAAAGGACGGAACATTCGACCAAGCGGAACTCAATCAAGCCGTTGAGGATGTCAAGCAGCAGATTGCCGACCAAATGCCTGTTGGGGCGTTGGATTATGTCAACGCTTGGCGTTACCTTTCGATGCTCGGCAACCCCAAAACGCACATCCGAAATGTTGTATCGAATGTAGCGATGATGGGAACGAGAGCCGTGAAAAATGCCGTTGCAAGAACCATCGAGGGTATCGCGCCCATCAAAACGCGCACCAAGACTTGGGCGCGAGCCACGGACACGGTAAAGAGCTTTGCAGAGCAGGCGACGGTTGATATGGATGCCGCCATCAAGGGCGACTCCAAGTACAGCGAGGAAGGAAGCATCAAGGAGAAGCGTCAGATTTTCAAGACCAAGGCAGGAAATTGGCTTGCTGACAAAAACAGCTCCGCGATGGAATGGGAAGATGCCCTGTTCAGCAAGATGGCTTTCAGACGCACTTTGCAGGAATACCTGACCGCAAACGGCATCAAGACCGAAGCGGACATCAAGAACAACGCCGAACTCGTTGAGAAGGCGAAGGATTACGCCTTGGAAGAAGCGAGAAAGGCAACCTTCCGTCAGGATTCCTACCTTGCAAACAAAATCAGCGAGGTTGAGAAGAAAAACCCGTTCTTTGGAATGGCTGTCGGCTCGGTGATGCCGTTTAAGAAAACGCCCATCAACATCGCAAAGACGGCCGTCGGGTATTCTCCGCTTGGCTTTGCACGAAACATCTATGATGCGGTGCAGGTCAAGAAAGGCAATATGGACGCAAGCGAAGCGGTTGACCATCTTGCACAATCGATTACGGGCACGGCTCTTGCGTTGATTGGCTTTGCCCTTGCAAACGCAGGTGTGTTGAACGGCGCAGGCGAGGACGATAAGGAAGGAAAATACGACTATCAGCTTGGCGAGCAATCCTATTCCTTCAATTTCGGCGGTGACAGTTACTCTTTGAGCTGGCTTTCTCCCGTCGCTATGCCGCTTTTCGTGGGCGCAAACGCATACGAGAAGTTGGTGGAAAAAGAAGAATGGGATATGAATGTGGTGATTGACACCTTGGCGCAGACGCTTGATCCCCTTTCGGAGATGTCGTTCCTTTCGAGTCTTGACGACGTGCTTTCGTCCTACGATAGCGGAATGGCCAAGATTTGGGGTGCTGGCGAGTCTATGGTGCAAAACTACATCACGCAGTTTGTTCCTACGCTTTCGAGTCAGTTGGCCGCGACCGTTGACGATACCAAGCGAAGCACCAAGGCATCGGGTGATAGCGGTTGGGAGTTTGGTGAGGAAACGCTGAACAAAATCCTTTACAAAATTCCGTTCGCAAGAAACACGCTTGAACCTACGACGGACATTTGGGGCAACGAGGTAAAGCAGAACGAAAACGTGATGGCGCGTGGCTTTGAATCGTTCCTCTCTCCTGCAAACAAGCGCGAGGGCATAGCCACGGCGGTGGACGACGAATTGAAAGCATTGTACGGCGAAACGGGCAAGACCGAGCTTCTGCCTTCTATCCCTTACGATTACATCAATTACAAAGACGTGAAGTACGATATGTCCGCAGAGGATTTCACGGCGTACAAGCAGAACTACGGGCAGACCGCCTATGAAATGCTGGAATCGCTGTTTGCTACGGACACATACCGGAACGCAGACGCGGAAACGCGCGCGGATTTGGTCAGCGATGTCTATGATTATGCGAGGGATTTGGCAAAGCGCAATTACCTTGCAAAGCAGGGTGTGGACTTCTACAACGCCACCAAGGACAACGAGGAAGTGTTCAAAGAGAATCCCATCAAGGGCGCAATCGAAAACGATATGATGCCCGACGAATACACCTTCTCCGTCGAATACCCTGCAAAATACGCCGTCGCAAAATCCGTTGGCGGTTACAAGACGTGGAAAACCTATTCCAGCGAATTGTACGACATCAAGGCGGACAAGGACGAGGACGGCAAATCCATTAACGGTAGCCGCAAGGAAAAGGTGATTGAATACATCAACAACCTTGACGCGGACTACGGCGAAAAGATCATCCTGTTCAAGAGCGAATACAACGCCGATGACACCTACAATTACGACATCATCGACTACCTGAACGGCCGAGAGGACATTTCCTATCAGGAAATGGAAACCATCTTGAAAGAGTTAGGCTTTACGGTGTCCTCTGACGGCAGGATCACTTGGTAAGGGGGTAACGATATGAGCAGACAGGACAGGCAGGGGGCGCGTACCCCTGCCGACTTGGAGTACAGATACGCTTTTGGCAAGAGCTTCGCAGAACTCACGGGCATCGCAACAGATGCCCGTGGTATTGCGGAAGAAGCCAAAAAGGTGGCTGTGGGCGCGACCGAAACGAGCGACGGGCTTTCCATTCACCTGAAAACGATGGAAAACGAGCTTAAGGCAGAGATGGCTATGAAGGTCAGCACGGATGCCGAGGGCAATCTGCAAAGCAAAATCCATATCGGCGCGGACAAGCTGACCATTGATACCGACAACTTCTCGCTTACAGAGGACGGCACAATGGAAGCGCGATGGGGCAAGATCGCAGGACTTAACATCGCCAGCAACGCCGTTTACTACGGCAATATGGAAGATGTGGTAAACGGCGGTATGATATTGCAAAAAAACCTTGTTGCGGCGACGACTGGCCAATTCAAAAACGGCGTGCTGGGTGGCTGGACTTTCGACGGCGACAATCTGAAAACCAGCCACGACGATTACGACATACTGTTGAGCAAAGACGGCATTCTGCTTCAACCGAAAACGGGCGATTTGTCACCGAAACAATGCTCGTGGGAAGCCCTTGTAGATGCCGCCAACAAGTGAGGGGGTGATGTGATATGACGATATACCATTGGCTTTGCTTCTTTGGAGCGGACGCGGCGATTGTTGCGCTCGGCACATACATCTTCCGACGCTTGAAAAAAAGCCGTGAGGACTACAACGCCTTGAAGATGGGTATGCAAGCCCTGCTTCGCGCCCAAATGATAGGCGACTACAACAAGTGGGAAGAAAAGGGCTACGCGCCAATCTATGCGCGTGACAACTTTGAGAACTGTTGGTCGCGGTATCACGCGCTCGGTGCAAACGGCGTTATGGATGATATCCACGAAAAGTTTATGCGGCTTCCTACGGAAACACAAAAGAAAGGGTGAGCGACTATGACGAAGCAATATTTCAAGAATTGGTTGAAGGCGGCATTGGTGAGAGCCGTTAAAACTATGGCGCAGACAGCGCTTGCGATGATTGGCACTTCTCAAATCTTTTGGGGCGTGCATTGGGGCGCGGTGGCATCCGCGGCAGGAATGGCTGGTGTTTTGTCTATCCTGACGAGCATCAAGGGATTGCCCGAAGTCAAGATTGACGAGGAATAAAAGCATAAAGGGGAAGTCAAACGGCTTCCCCTTTTTTCTTTTTTATAAAATAGGAGAGGACGATGCGAAATGACCATCAAGGCATATTCCAAAGCGAAGGACGGAAACACAAAGCTTTCTGCCAATTTCAGAGTAAAGGAGTTTGCTTGCACCGACGGTAGCGATCCAATCTTTATTGATACGGATTTGGTGAACGTATTGCAGAAGATCAGAAGCCATTTTGGAAAGTCTGTGACGATAACATCGGCATACCGCACACCAACCAAAAATAAGGCCGTAGGCGGCGAGAAATATAGCCAGCACCTATATGGACGAGCGGCTGACATTAAAGTGGCAGGAATCGCCCCAAAATCGGTGGCGGCGTATGCGGAAAAACTGTTGCCGAAAAAAGGCGGCATCGGAACATATAGCACCTTCACGCATATTGATGTGAGAAGCACCAAGGCGAGATGGAAGGGGTAAAGAGAAAGGGAGAACGGCGTTTGCCATTCTCCCTCTTTTTTTGTTCACATCACATTCACAATCGTGTGCTATGCTGAATTAGCTTTCCTTGATTTCGTCAAGAAGCTCGCTGATTGTGTAGGCTTTCAATAAAGTGGCGTGTTTTTGGGCAAGGTCTGTTGCGTTATCGTGCAATTCGATGGCTTCGCTCAACGCCGCTTCCAAGAAAGCGATTATTTCTTCTGCTGTTTTCATTGATTATCGCTCCTTTGTAATCTTTGATAACTTGTGTGTGCAAATGAACTTGCGCCTACAAGTTTGATATGAGCGCGTCAGGGTTAGACGCGCAGTTTGAAATCCAAGTGTATGGGCGTTTCTTCACCCTTTTTCGGGTGGCCGTTCTTGCCAGTGCGCTTGCGGCTGTAAGTGATTCGCTCGATACACGCTTTGAGTAGTCTGTTCTTGTCTTTCACGGATGCGTTTGGGTCTTGCAGGGCATCAAGGGCGTTGCGGAAGGTGGTCGCTCTCTCTTGCAGGTTTATCGGCTCGGGAATAGATCCTCGCGCCGTGCATAGGGCTTGCTGTATCTCTGCGATCTCCTTCACGGTGTCGCCGTTCAGCTTCTCGAATACACGGTCGGGCATACCGCCTTTTGTCTTTGCATCCCATTGTGCAATTTCAAGCTCCTGCAATTCTCGTAGTCGCTTTTCAAGCCGTTCAACCATTTGATGGTGTATTTGTGCGCTATCGTCCGTTCCCTTTTCTATGCGTATCTCAAAATCCTCTATGGTAGCTTCAAGAACTTTCACAATCTCGCTCATAATCTCCGACATTTTAGCGGATGCGTTCTTACATACGCGTTGCTGGCTACAAAGGAAGCGCGGCTCACAAAACTCCACGCCCTTCGACTTATATGGGCGTGCAACCACGGCTCGACCGCACTCGCAGAACATCAAACCTGCAAGCGGATTGAAGCCGTCTTTATTTTTGGGGTTGCGCGGTATCTTTCCTCTGATCTCTTGCACGGCATCCCAAAGCTCTTGCTCGATGATGGCTGGGTGCTTGCCTTCATATATCAGATATTCCTCTGCGCGAGGGCGGCTTACGACTACTTCTCCGTCCTCAATTCTTTTCACTTGTGGTCGCCAATTCCATTTGACTTTGCCGAGATAGTGAATATTGGAGAGCATCCCCGAAAGGCCTTCCCTCGCCCACTTTCCGCCCTTCGGTGCTGGTATGTGCATCTCGTTCAGTTTGTCGGCAATCGGTGTCATACCAATGCCGTCGCGGTACATCTCGAACACCATCTTTACGACTTCCGCTTCATCAGGAATCGGTTCAAGTGTATAGCACTTTGTTTTCCCTTCCTTATACATAACTTTCTTATACCCATACGGCGCGGTCTGCCCGATATAGTTTCCGTTCTGCACGGATAATAGGCGGCCGTTTTGTTGTATTCGCTTGTAATATTCAAGGTATTCATTACCGCGCATCAGCTCGCGCTCGAAGCTCTCACGATCTCTATCATCGCGGAGATCGTAGGCATATTGCCGCGTGATAACGATAGTGTTGGAATAGCGGAACACTTCAACTATCCGCCCAATGTCCTTCAAGCTACCGCGTGAAAGCCGTTGTGGGTCAACGCACAAAACAGCTTTGACCTTTGGCGACTCGACGCGGCGCAACACTTCAATAAAACGCGGCCGCTTGTCAATCGTTTCGCCTGACACGACTTCTCGATACCTGTTTTCCTCGGGTATCTTGCCCTTATCAGGAAGATTTCGCTCTACCCACTCGTCAAGCATTTGCTCGTGCTTGGCGAGCGTTTCCTCTGTTGTAAGCGAGGGGTCGTCCGTTTGCGATTTACGCGAATAGAGCAAAATTTCTTCGGGGCTTAATATTGGTAATTGCCACACTCTGCATCACTCTCCTTTGTGTGTGTTCTTTTGGTGCTGGCATACCGTCTTGCGGAAGCATCACCCCCTTAAATGGTGTCATTTTTCAAGTTGCTCCAAAACTTTCTCTGCTTGTTTCAGCTTTTCTTTTGTTTCTTTCAGTTCAAGATACAATCCGCGCGTGTAACACGCCAAGCCGATAAACGCGTTTGCGGCAACAATCGCTAACCACACAGGCATTTCTCTTTACCTTCCTTTTCTTACCCCTGCTTGTTTTGTTGTTTTCCGATCTCTTTTATAACAGCATTAAAGGTCTTGTGCAGTTCGATGATCTCCTCTTTGTGTTCCAGCTTCATTTTGAGAATGTCATTCTCGGCGGTAAGGGTGACAATCTTGTCTTGAAGCGCGACGATCTCGCCTTTCAGCGCGGCTACCTCGACGGCATACGCGCTGTTTTCCGCCGTCAGCCAATCCACATCATTTTGCATATCGGCCAGCTTTTCCGTGCCGACCACGGCTTTGCTGTTCGCCAGCACGTCGTCAAGCGAGCCGTCAAGAACGGCAACGATGCGGTAAAGTGTGTCCACATAAGGGTTAGGCGTGTCACCCGAGAAGATACGCGCGACCGTTCTTTCGGGCAAATTTGTCTTTTCCGCGATCTGCTTTGAGGACATTCCTTTCGCCTTTTTCAATTCTTTCAGATTATCAAGCCAC
>JAEIGA010001618.1_pt1 | contig 35303 bp, 35 predicted proteins | sample 9270691 | NCBI WGS metagenome assembly JAEIGA01 (sample SAMN17057246, study PRJNA624740) | gut metagenome | biome: biome; isolation source: fecal sample | host: Bos grunniens | place: China: Xizang | collected 2019
GTGCCCTCCTCTGTACGTGCCAACACCAACGAGATGTCGCCATCACCATTGGTAATGAAGCGCTTACAACCGTTCAAACGCCATACGCCAGCCGCCTCATCCCAAGTAGCTTTGAGCATCACTGCACCGAGGTCAGAACCAGCATCTGGCTCAGTAAGATCCATAGCGCAAGTCTCGCCAGCAGATACGCGTGGAAGGAACTTGGCCTTAATCTCCTCGGTAGCGAACTCGTTGATAGTCTCAGCACAATCCTGCAAACCCCAGATATTCTCGAAGCCAGCATCTGCGCGTGCTACCATCTCGTTAGCCATAGCAAAGCATGTTACAGGCATATTCAAACCGTCGTACTTACGTGGGAGGGTCATACCGCCCAAGCCAGCCTCGGTCAAAGCCTCGATATTGCGAACAGTACCTGATGCGTACTCTACGTGGTCGTTAACAACGCGAGGGCCCTCGTGGTCTACGCCCTCAGCATTTGGGGCAATAACCTCACCACAAACATCGCCCACAATCTCCAATACACGGCGGTATGAGTCCAATGCATCATCGGCATCCTGTGGTGCATAGTCATAGACCTTTGCATCGGCAAAATTACGCTCTTTGAGCTCGATAATTCTCTTCATCAAAGGATGAGAGAGGTGATATTGTAGATCCTTATTATCTAAATAAAAGTTTGCCATCGCTTACTACTTTGAATTCTGTTTGTAATACTTAATCATCTTAGGGATTACCTCCTCTACGCTACCAACAATAGCATAGTCCGCAATCTTGTTGATAGGAGCCTCTGGGTCGGTATTGATAGAGACAATCATCGCAGAGCCATCCATACCCGCTGTGTGCTGAATCTGACCAGAGATACCACAAGCGATATAGAGCTTAGGACGAACGGTCACACCTGTCTGACCAATCTGACGCTCGTGCTCAGTGAAGCCAGCATCTACAGCTGCACGCGATGCACCAACCTCACCACCAAGAACCGATGCAAGCTCATGTACAAGCGCAAAGCCCTCCTTAGAGCCTACACCGTAACCACCTGCAACGATAATCGAAGCACCCTTGATGTTAATCTTGCGCTCCTCGATGTGACGCTCTACGATGCGAACTGCAAGGTCGGTGTCCTTAACCATTGGCCTCCAGTTGATCTCGCGAATCTCGCCAGCAGCAGGTGTAGCCAACTCCTCCTTACGCATAACGCCCTCACGAACGGTAGCCATCTGTGGACGACACTCAGGGTTGACGATAGTAGCGATGATGTTACCACCAAAGGCTGGACGAATCTGGTATAGCAACGAATCGTACTCCTTACCTGTCTTTGCATCCTTGTGCTCGCCGATAACAAGCTCGGTACAGTCAGCAGTAAGACCGCTGTGAAGTGCTGAAGATACACGTGGAGCGAAGTCTCGACCTACAGGTGTAGCACCAAAGAGTGCAATCTGAGGCTTCTCCTGCTCGATAAGACCAACCATAACGGCTGTGTGTGGAAGTGTGCGGAATGGAGCAAAGATCTCGTCGTCTGCAACCCAAACAACATCTGCGCCATACTTAGCCAACTCCTTAGCGTGGCACTTTACATCCTTACCGATAGCCACAGCCTCAAGCTGTACGCCGAGGGTGTTTGCCAACTCACGTCCCTTGGTAAGAAGCTCCAACGATACGTCGGCAATCTCCTTATCCTCAATCTCGATATATACAAATACGTTATTCATACTTTCTAACTCTTTGATTAGCCGAGCGTGTGGCTCGCAATAAGTTCCTGCATCAAAGCCTCGATATCCTTATCCTCTGCGGTGAGAGTCTTAGCCTCCTTAGCCTGGAATACAACATTCTCAATCTTCTTAACCTTTGTAGGCGAGCCAGCCAAACCAAGCTGCTCTGGATCTGGATTTACATCCGCAGCCGAGAACTCGATAATGTGTAGGTAGTCGCGCTCAGCAACAAACGCCTTACGCTCCTCTGCTGCCTCCGCAAGCTCAGATGTTGCAAGCGCATACTTGAACTTCATTACACGCTTAGCATTGCGAGGACGGCACTCCTTGGCCGATGAGTTAACGGTGATAACCGCAGGAAGTGGAGATACCACAACCTCAGTACCGCGCTCCAAACGACGCTTGATAGTAATCTCACCCTCCTTAACATCTACAAGCTCCTCAGCGTATGTAACCTGTGGGAGATCAAGCTTCTCAGCCACCTGAGGACCTACCTGGGCAGTATCACCATCAATAGCCTGACGACCAGCAACGATGATATCTGGGTTTATCTTACGAAGTGCGCATGCCAATGCATACGATGTAGCCAATGTATCAGAGCCAGCGAACTCTCTACCCGAAAGCAAATAGCCACCATCAGCACCACGGAACATAGCCTCACGAATGATGTCTGCAGCACGCTGTGGACCCATTGTTAGGATGTGAACTGTAGCGTTGCCAACACGATCCTTGAGCTGAAGCGCCATCTCAAGGGCGTTCAAGTCCTCTGGATTAAAGATTGCGGCAAGAGCAGCACGGTTTACCGTACCCTCTGGGGTCATAGCATCCTTACCCACATTGCGAGTGTCGGGTACCTGCTTTGCCATAACCACGATTTTAGTAACTTTTTCCATAACAATATCTATTGTATTTCACTATTTTCTCTCCTACGCTACCACTGATAGCGACCGCCAAAGATACGATAATTTTGTCAAAATGACCATAACATTTGTCTCAAATTTTACACCAATTTCCTCAAACCACTATGTATCAACAGTTTGTATATATGGCAAATTTTACTCTTTTACTACATCGGAATATCTATTCCTATGCGTCTATAGCAGTTTAGAACATTGTAGGCAATAACCTCTGGACGGAATCTTTGAGCATACTCCCTACCCCTTTCGATCATCTGCTCGCGCAGCTCTTCGTTCTCCACAACGCGATTGATAGCCTCCAATAGTGCCTTGCGATCACCCGACTTCACATATATCGAATCGGGACCTCCAACCTCCTCAAGGCTCGAGCCTCGCGAGGCAATTACTGGCACACCCACCGTAAGCGCCTCAACAATCGTTGTAGAAAAGCCCTCATACAACGAGAGCATAAGGTAGGCTGTAGCACCATGATATATCGCCGGCATATCCTCGTCGGCAACACCATACAACAGATGCACACGACCCTCCACACCGAGAGCCTTCATTCTGCGCACAAGAGTCTCGGTCTGCGCCGTACCACGTCCCACGATAACGATATCCAAGTCCCCCTCCATCTGAGGTAAGGTCTCGATAATATGTGATAGATTTTTGCGAGCGTTATGCCTTCCCGCCACAAGAAGATAGCGATTAGGCAGATTGTAGCGCTCCTTGACACGCGCCATCTCTGCATCAGTCACTGGCTCAGCAAAGCGACGATGACAGCCACCATAGATAACATCAATCTTATCGGCATCGATATGCAAGTAGCGCATAAGATCCTGCTTAACACACTCGCTCGCCGCTATGATTCTATCGGCACGACGCATAGACGAGAGCATTATCGCGCGACGGTAGAAGTTATAAACAGGACTAAAATGTCGTCTAAGGCGCAAGAACTCAAGACTATGCACCGTCACCACAGAGCGAATATTACGTCGCTCAAGACCCAACGGCACTAAACCCGCCAAACCGTGAAATAGATCAACATCACCACGCTCCATATCGCGACCGATATGCCACATACGCCACAACCACGACAACTTGCGCCATACCACTCCATCTGGCTCCATGGACTCCACATTTGGCTTCTCTGCCAATGCTTCATAGTCACTGTGAGGCTCACTCTTTTCGATATACATACGGAAGTAAGCACTCTTGAGGCAGGCATCAGAGAGGGCATCTATCACAAAGCGCGCATAGCTGCTCTGCATAGTATTACCTCTGTTGGCGTGCTTGGCATCAAAGCCTATTGTGTAACTTCTCTTCATCACTCTTTACTATATAACACACACGCAACGCGCGCGCGTACAAGTCACAAAGGTAGTATAAAAATCCTAAACCACGAAATGAAACGATATTTTATAGCAGTCAACCCAGAAATAGGCACAAAAAAAAGAGACTACCGAAAGGTTTTCAGTAGCTTTTTGCTACCTTAGTATCAAAACTTGCAACCCCTCTGGAGTGTGCAACTTTTGACACAACCTTCCGATTAGCCTCGCCAACCTAAAACTACTAACCTAAATGAACCTTAAAACTTCGCTGCAAAGGTAAGCATTATGTTTTAATCGTCCAAATATTTTATTAAAAATTTTCAATAATTTTTTCAATTGTTTTAATTTCTCGCATTTTTAGGGCTATTTTTCGCCTAAAACCAGAGATTTAGTGATAGGTTGAGCATACGCGGATAGGAGTAGTTTACCATTTCGGCAGACTTGAAGATGCGGGTATAGTAGTCATTCTCCAGGCAACGAATGCGGTTTGACTCGTAACCATTGGCAATCCAACTACCACCCAAAAGGTTTCGTACCGAGAGCATCGCACTGAGTGAAGTGCCACTCTTTAGCTTCACGCGGCGTGATATTGAGAGGTCGGCAACAGTTGCCGATGGTAGATTGCGTTGCGCCATAAGCGCCGAGCGCTCCTCCTCGGAACGAGCAAAGCTTAAAGTTCGCTCCGTGCGAGGCATAAACGAGGGCGAGAGGTAGCCTCCGTCACACCACGACAGCGAGGCTGTAGCTGTCCAGCCACCATAGCGGAGTGTTATATCGCCATACATAGCCAACTCAGCGCCACCAAGATGCACACCCTTTATCTCCACATCTGTATTAGCAATCAACGAGTTATCGTTATTAGAGTAGAGACTCATATTTGCACTATCAGAATACTTCGAAGACGATAGCACGGCTCTGAAATTCGAGGAGAGCATTGCGTTCCAGCTAATCTCCGTAGCTAAATCCAAGCCGCAGCTGAGCCACGACACGCCGCTTATAATAGCATTGGAGTAGACACCCTCAATATCATCATAACACCTTACAACCTCAAGCCCCTCAGCGCAATGATTTGCAAAGAGCAGAGCACTAAATCTCAAAGCCGTATTTGGAGTGATGGAGTACGAGAGCTTTGCCGTCTCTCGTTTTGCCATCTTCACATCAGCCACCACGCGGTTATTATACTCTGAATTAAAGAAGAGATTATCTATATCATGCGACTCCTGAGCCAATAGTACCGATGCACCAAACGTATGATTATCTACCATATAGCTCCACGCAAAACTGAAGCTATAGGGGTGTAGCGCCACACTCTGCGACCTACCATACGACCCTGCACCACGGTACAACTCCTTCTCGAAGAATCCCTTGCGCCAGATGCGCTCCGAGCCGATATTTGCGCTCACAGCATAGCGCATATTATCTTGCTCCCAATCTGCACGACCAAAGAGTTCTGCCTTCAATTGTCGTAGCGCATAGTTATAACCAAAGATTTCGCCCTCCCTGACAACCAAATCGTCGCTTCGAAGATTGTTCTTAGTGCCGTTGTACTGCGTGGCATCATCCACTAAGTAGTAGTCCAAATCCAAGATATGATCTCCGCCCAAGAGGTCATCCAACACCTTATATCTGTGATAGTTAACACCGCACAGGCGCACACCATAGTCAACATTCACACCCTGCAACCTCGACTCAAACGCAAGCACGATATCTCCATTAGCAATATTCTCCCTGCGCTCCTCAACAACATACCTCGAATGCCCATCCATTTGCAGATTATTAGTATGGCGCATACCCGACCAGTCGACCTGCGTATATTGCAAATCGTTTCTTAGCCAAGCATCGGTAACATACTTCTTATCAGAGGGATAGTCGTAGTATGAAGGCAAGTAGTGGTAGTTATCCGGCAGAGGTGTTGGAGCATCAAACCAACCAAGCGAGGTTACACCCTCCACAGCGTAGTAGAGATCTGTCGTGAGGCGCATTGTAGTGGAGACAGTCAACTTGTAATCCCACGCCACAACGATCTCTGGGCGCTTGGTTGTTGCCACGCGCGAGTTACGCATCTCGCCATTGTCTATACCCCATAGCGGATTATAGAGCCTATTACCAAGAAGCGAGTAGCTCTCCTCAACAGTAGCACGACGCAGACCACGCTTCGAGACTGGAAGCAGAGCAAATATATTCAGCTTATTACGTCTATTAGACCAAGATGCTCCAAACGAGAGGTCGAGAATATTGGCAGATATGCCGTCGATATAGAGGTCATCGCCACCAGCCAGGCGCGCAGCACACCTATACGCCCAACCCTCTCTGAGCATAACACCATTATACTCAGGTTTGTAGCCAGCATAATATGAGACACCCGCTGTATAACCCCTACCAAGCAACTCTGCCCTAAGCGAGCTACCGCGATATAGTCTTTCGTTAGGGTCAAAAACCTTTGTAGAGTATATCGCAGAGTTAATATCTCCCTTGTCAACCTCACTATAGAGTCGCAACTGCGAGAGCATACGTGCTGTCGTATAGTCAATCGTATGCCCATAAATAGCGTAGCCCTCAGCATCGCGCTCGCCCATATTGCGGTAGTTCAACACTCGCAGTGCATACTCCGAGCGCTGAGCCATATTCGCCACATATCCCGCCTTGGGAAGCTCCATTCTCGCCGTATCCTCCAACGAAACAAGCAGTGGCTCATCCTCCTTATAGAACTTGTAGGCTCGGTAGTCAAAGTCTATCTCCTGCGCTGACACTCTGCCACATAGCACCATCAGCACCCCGAAAAGAGTCACTATCCTCGCCCACCTTGCCATACAGAGGTCTACTATCTCTCTATCTTTGATAGACCCCAGTTGTAGACCTTGTCAATATTAGGAATCTCCACGCCAAGCTTATGACCCAACTCCCAGATATAGCGCAAGCCATACGGAAAGTCCTCTGTGAAGTATCGGCTTGCAAAGTCGGGCATCCACCCATTTGCACCCTCTTTCATTGGGGATGTTATACCCTTAAAGCCCTGAATCGAAGAGAGTTTGCGCGCCAACGACACAGCATCATGGCTCTCATAGTAATCCAAGATACGAGGTAGATAGCCCTCGCTAACGGGCAGATGCCTCAATATCTCGAAGAATTCGGCATCCATATCTATAAGCAATTGTGCAGCCTCCTCGGTCCACTCCTCATAGAAGAGGATCATACGAGGGAAGACCCTGCCCTCATTGCTACAACCAAACATCGTGTATAGGCGCGAGGTATGAAGCAGCGGGTTGCTATTTGTTAGGCTCGCCTCATAGTAGTTATTTAGCAACTTCACTGGAGCATCGAACAAGTACTCGACAAGGGCACGGAAAGACTCCCTATCCTCGCAGCGCTCTACTGCAATATTGTGGCTACTCTTATAGCCCAAGAGGTGTGCACTATGACCATACTCCTCGGTACGTGCAATAAATGGCACACGCTGAAAACCCCATACGGGAACACTCTCGCCCAAAATCTTTAGCGCCTCGAAAAAGAAGCCCGTAGACGAGAATACAGAGCCTACAAATGTAGTCTCATTCACATAGGGCGCAATCTTCTCCAACTCACCCTTTATGGCATAGCCTGGCAAGCATAGGAGCACAACACTCGCACCACGAAGAGCCTCCTCGGGGTTGCTCGTCACAATATTTAGCTCTCCACGAAGTAGCTTACCATCGGGAGTGTCCACCTTAAGCTCACTACCCCACATCTGCGGTCTCTGGGTCAACATATTGACCTTCACATCCTTAGTTGCGCTCAAGTAGCCAGCAATGACATGACCCAACGAGCCACCGCCACATAAACAAATAGTCCTCATTATACGAATGTTTTAAGAGCCTCCGTAAGTTTGTGATTATCCCTTCTATCGCGCACCGCAAGGCGAATGTAACTACCACGCGTAAAGGCAGACTTACCCGAACAATCCTTGATTAGGATATCGAAATCTGACAACAACCTAACAGCTAACTCCTTAGAGCTAAACTTATCGGTCATAAGCTCACAAAGGAAGTAGTTTGCCTGCGATGGAATAACGCGGAGGTATGGTATCTGCTGCAACTCCTCGAAAAAGAGCTTGCGCTCCTCTCTAAATAGCTGACACGCCTTGAGATAGTCCTTATGATACTTCTCATATATCTGCATATAGAACTCTCCAAAGGAGTTGATATTCCATATCGCCACCTCCTTCTTAAGGCGCGCAATGGTCTCAGTATCACCACTTGCCAAAACTCCAAGACGCAAACCTGGTACACCATACGACTTCGAGATACTCTTGACAACGTAGAGGTGCTTGTTATTCTGCAAAACATCGTTATGCAACAATGAGAACTCGCCCTCAGTATCGACAAAATCAACAAACGACTCGTCTACAATAAAGTTAACACCGCACTCCTTGGTCCACGCTATTAGGCGCAATAGATCGGCATACGGAATATAGTTACCCGATGGATTATCAGGGTTGATAAGAAGGAGTGTTCCGATCTGCTTATCGCCAAAGTAGTTAATAATATCCTCAGCATCATACTGCATACTTGCATTCTTAGGCAAGTAGGACACTATGCGCTCCTTATCGCTACGATTTGGGTACTCCTCGAATGTTGGGTAGATAACTCCAATCTTATCAGTATGCTTCTCAATAAACGCCTTAATAAGCTCCGCAGCGCCGTTGCCTACCGCGATATACTCCTGCTTAACACCGAAATACTTACCCGCCAAGAGGCTATTTACACGCATACCCGAAGGGTACTCGCGAAGCAAGATATCGAAACTCGCCTTAAGCTCGTCGACCATCTGCTGAGGTGGAAAGTATGGATTTACCAAGTAGCAGAAATCGAGCATGTGAGGGTAGCGCCAGTAGCCGCCATAGCGCGAGGCAATAGCATTATAGCGCTCCTCGTCAGTAGGTGCAAACATACTAGAAGCAATATCAAGATCCTGAACATCATCTATCTCGTACCACTTCTCGCCACCGAGTGGTAGCGCCTTCAACGGAGAGTCATCGAGCAAGGTTATAACCTTCAACACCTGCTCATAGTACTCGTTGTTACCCAAGGCATGGCAATATGCCTCAAGGAATGGGACGTAGTGAGTCTCAGAGAAATCCTTGCTAAATTTATAGATATTGACCGTCTTATAGTAGCGCTCGATATCCGAGTACTTGAACTTATCCTTTGTAAGGAACTCGACGATATTGCTCTGGTCATCAAGTGTCACCACCGTACCATCCATCCAGCTCTCATACTTATCCACAAGGGCAAGGGTTGGGTATGGATCGTTGATAATCTTCGTTAGGATGCGGCTCTCGAAGATTAGATCCGACTCCAACAATATGGTATCGTCCGCAGTAAGGTACTCCCTTGCAAGGAACAACGAGTAGATATTGTTTGTCTTATCGTAGACGCTATTCTCCACATAGATAATCTCCATACCTCGATACTCGTTGCCGATAAGCTCCTTTACATTCTCCGCCTTATAGCCCACCACGAGGACCACTCTGCGAATACCAGTCTCGTATATCGAGTCAAGGATTCTATGGATTAGGCGCACCCCATTCACTTGGAGCATACACTTTGTATTGTCGTTGGTTAGCTCTCCCAACCTGCGACCCATTCCAGCAGCCAAAATTATTGCTTGCATAACTCTATATTTTATTTTCTTCTATATTTTCGTTGTATCGTTGATAGTTACCCGAGATAATATCATCGAGCCACGCCTCATTCTCCAAGTACCAACGCACCGTGCGGTCGATACCCTCCTCAAACTGCACCGAGGGCTCCCAGCCCAACTCATTACGCAGCTTCGACGAGTCGATAGCATATCGCGCATCGTGACCAAGGCGATCTGCAACATACTCTATCAACCCCAAGGAGTGACCCTCAGTATTGCCAAGATGACGATCTACAGCCTTGATGATGACCTTGATTAGGTCGATATTACGCCACTCATTCGAGCCACCGATATTATAGGTCTCGGCAACTCTTCCCTCATGAAATATCTTATCTATAGCCCTCGCGTGATCCTCAACATAGAGCCAGTCACGGACATTCTCACCCTTGCCATATACTGGCAGTGGCTTACGCTGACGGATATTGCTTATAAAGAGGGGTATGAGCTTCTCGGGAAACTGATTAGGACCGTAGTTATTCGAGCAGTTTGTAACTATCGTAGGCATTCCATACGTATCGTGATAGGCACGCACGAAGTGGTCTGACGAAGCCTTGCTCGCTGAGTATGGGCTATGCGGATTATAGCTTGTCTGCTCGGTAAAGAGGCTCGTATCAAACTCCAATGTTCCATATACCTCATCGGTGGAGATATGGTAGAAGCGCCTACCCAAGTACCCCTCCTCGCAACTCTCCCAGTAGACCTTTGCCGCCTGCAGGAGAGAGAGCGTACCCATAACATTTGTCCTTGCAAAGGCAAAAGGTTCGGCTATAGAGCGGTCAACGTGGCTCTCGGCAGCAAGGTGGATAACACCATCGACACCCTCCCTCTGCATAAGCTGAAGTAGCGCCTCATAATCGCAGATATCCAACCTCACAAACTTGTAATTCGGTTTGTGCTCCACATCCCGGAGATTGGCAAGATTGCCGGCGTAGGTTAGCTTATCAACATTGATAATCTTATACTCTGGATACTTGTTCACAAAGAGGCGCACCACGTGGCTTCCGATAAAGCCCGCGCCACCAGTGATTATTATTGTTCGTTTTGCCATACTACATCATCTTCTTTATACACTCCTCAAGCGAGGCGCGCCATTCGGGAATCTCACACCCCAACGCCTTACAAATCTTTGAGGTATCGAGCACCGAGTATGCTGGGCGTGGTGCTTTAGCACCATACTCCGCTGTTGTACAAGGAATTACCCCACATTTTGCCCCACTAAACTCGACTATAGCTCGCGCAAAGTCGTACCACGATATTGCCCCACGATTGGAGTAATGATAGACACCTCCATCGAAATCCTTAGCCTCGCATATCTGAACTATCACCCGAGCCAAATCTTTAGCGTACGTAGGCGAGCCTATCTGATCGCTCACCACACGTAGCTCCTCACGCTCAGAGGCAAGGCGCAATATCGTCTTTACGAAGTTCTTACCATAGGTCGAGTAGAGCCACGATGTACGGATAACAACATAGCTACATCCCGACTCCTCAATCGCTCTCTCACCTAAGAGCTTTGTCCTACCATAGACACCCAATGGTGCTGGTTGCGTTAACTCCTTTATTGGAGCATCAAAGCCCTCTCCACCAAAGACATAATCGGTGGAGATATGTATCAATCGTGCATCGTAGCGCCTTGCCACCCTCGCCATTATTGCCACAGCCTTAGTATTCACACGCTCGGCAACCTCCGGCTCCTCCTCCGCACGATCTACATTGGTATAGGCTGCACAGTTTACAATCCTATCTATCTTATTGCGCTCGACAAACTCGGCTACCCTCTCTTCGGAGCATATATCCAACTCCTCGATATCGGTGAAGATATAATCTGCCGAGGCAACGAGCTTAAGCTCACTACCCAGCTGACCATTTGCACCCGTAACCAAGACTCTCATTGCGCCTACAAATTTTCATATTTGCGATCCTTCTCCGAGAGGATGATATCCTCCTTTGGAAGTCTCCAGTCGATACCGATATTTGGGTCATCCCACGCGATGCCACACTCCGCATCGGGGTGGTAAAACTCGTCGCACTTATACTCAAAGAGAGCCTCATCGCTAAGCACTGCAAAGCCGTGCGCAAAGCCCTTTGGAATGAACAGCTGACGATGATTTTCAGCCGATAGCTCCACTGCCACATACTTGCCATATGTAGGTGAACCCTCGCGTATATCTACCGCCACATCTAAGACCTTGCCCACAACGCAGCTTACCAACTTACTCTGCGCATATGGCTCCCTCTGATAGTGCAGACCGCGCACAACGCCATAGCGCGAGTAGCTACGGTTGTCCTGCACGAAACTTATGGGCGCAACCTCACGCTCGAAGTTTCGCTGCGAAAAGCTCTCCATAAAGTAGCCACGGCTATCGCCAAAGACCTCAGGCTCAATGATTACAACCCCTTGAATATCGGTTTTTATGACCCTCATAGCGCTAATATATTTGACCCTTTTTACCTATCAAGCCAAGCAGATACTCGCCATACTGGTTACCACGCATAGGCTCGGCAAGCTCGCGCAATTTTGCTTCGTCAATCCAACCCTGCGCGTAGGCAATCTCCTCTAAACATCCCACCTTAAGACCCTGACGCTTCTCCAAGACCTCGATATAGGTCGAAGCCTCCGAAAGTGAGTCGTGCGTACCAGTATCAAGCCACGCAAAACCGCGACCGAGCGTTTGAACATTTAGCTCCTCCGACTCCAAAAAGGCTTGATTTACAGATGTTATCTCATACTCGCCACGTGCCGAAGGGGTGATGCTCTTAGCAATATCCTTAACCCTATTTGGGTAGAAGTAGAGACCTACAACGGCATAGTTCGACTTAGGCACTTGAGGCTTCTCCTCGATAGAGATACAGCGACCCTCCTTGTCGAACTCGGCAACGCCATAGCGCTGAGGGTTGTTCACCCAATAGCCAAAGATTGTAGCACGCTGCTCCTGCTCCGCCACACGGCGCGCCTCCTGGAGCATAGGGCTAAAGCCCGCACCGTGGAAGATATTGTCGCCCAAGACCAAGCAGACCGAATCCTCGCCAATAAATTCAGCACCAATGGTAAAGGCTTGCGCCAAGCCTTCAGGCTTAGGCTGCACAGCATACTCGAAGCGAACGCCATAGTCCGAGCCTTCGCCCAACAAACGCCTAAAACCCTCGATATCGTAAGGCGTAGAGATAATAAGTATCTCTCTGATTCCCGCCAACATAAGCACTGATATTGGGTGGTAGACCATCGGCTTATCGTATATCGGCAACAACTGCTTGCTCACGCCCTTGGTTATTGGGTAGAGTCGCGTACCACTACCGCCCGCTAAAACAATTCCCTTCATAATCGTCAGTATGCTAATTTTGCACTGCTAAATTCAAAAAATCTTCTTAAGAAGATTCTCCATAGCACAAATATAGTCAAAATATCTTAATTCGCAATATCAGCAACGCACCCAACAACGCTATTACCACATTACTCCCAGCAACACGTAAATACTATTTAATTCGCCATTTGCTTTATTTATCCTTATATTAGAAGATATACAATATATTTATGGCGAGATTACATCGAGAGTATTTAAATAGATTATAGATTAAATATTTTGTATTCCGCAACAAATTGAGTATCTTTACAGCGAAATTGAAAACCTATTAAGCAACAATAAAAATATGAAATACGCTATTATCTCTACAGAGAAGGGCGATATGAAGGCGGAGCTCTACGAGAAGGAGACCCCTATCGCTGTTGGAAACTTCATCAAGCTCGCAGAGAGCCATTTCTACGACGCCCTTACCTTCCACCGTGTTATTCCAGACTTCGTGATTCAGGGCGGTTGTCCTAAGGGTGACGGCACTGGCGGTCCAGGTTACACTATCCCTTGCGAGACTCGCGCTGAGCGCCAGTACCACGATCGTGGCGTTCTTTCGATGGCACACCGAGGTCCTAACACTGGTGGTTCACAGTTCTTTATCTGCCACAACCGTATGAACACCCAGCACCTTGACGGCGTTCATACCTGCTTTGGCAAGGTTGTAGAGGGCGTGGATGTTATCGACGACATTCGTCCTGGTGATCTTATCCTCTCTATCACAATCGTAGAGGAGTAGCCGCTATGAGAGACCTTAAACCCCTATTCTCGGAGTCGTACTCCGAGCCACTCTACATTGCAGGTCCTTGCAGTGCCGAGAGTCGTGAGCAGGTACTATCTGCAGCGCGCGACATCGCGGCGGCTGGCATCGGCATCTTCCGTGCTGGCGTATGGAAGCCACGCACCAAGCCTGGCTCATTTGAGGGTATAGGCGCAGAGGCCTTGGAGTGGTTGCGTGAGGCAAAGGAGCAGTATGGGTTGAAGGTTATAACCGAGGTAGCTACCCCCGAACACCTCGAGGAGTCACTTAAGAGTGGTATCGACGGTGTATGGATAGGTGCACGTACAACGACAAATCCCTTTGCTACACAGCAGATTGCAGATGCGCTGCGTGGTATTGACACAACGGTGATTGTAAAAAACCCCGTTATCCCAGATGTGGACCTATGGGTGGGTGCTATAGAGCGCATATATAATAGCGGCGTGCGCCGTCTTGGTGCTATACACCGCGGCTTTGGCACTCAGCAGACACCAACCTACCGCAACGACCCACACTGGTCGGTGCCTATCGAGCTACACCGCCGTCTGCCAGAGCTTACAATACTCTCGGATCCCAGCCATATCGGTGGTCGCAGGGAGCTTATTGCACAGCTATCGCAGCAGGCGCTCGACATCGGCTTCTCGGGACTTATGATTGAATGCCACCCATCGCCTGAGTGCGCTTTAAGCGATGCTGCACAGCAGATTACACCTCGAGAGCTTGCGGAGTTAATCTCGACGCTACAGTGGCGACGCACTCCAGTAGGTAGAGATGCGCTAAACGAGTACCGACTACATATCGACTCTATAGACAATCGCATTATAGAGCTGTTGGCAGAGCGTATGGATGTAGCGCGCGCCATTGGCGAGTATAAGCACGCGCACAATATGGCTGTTGTACAGCACGACCGCTACAATGAGCTACTTCTTCTTGCCGAGTCGCGTGCCGAGGCAGTGAGTCTGTCGCCAAAGTTTATCAACCAGATATTCAGTGCAATCCATGAGGAGTCGGTGCGTCTGCAATTAGATAAGCAAAAGTAGTCTTGCACCGAGCCGTGGCACATATAAAAGATATGGGGCGCATCCACCAGGATACGCCCCATTGTTTTGGTTTGGAGTAGTAATTACTCAGCAACCTCAGCTACAGTCTCAGCTGGAGCCTCAGCCTCAGCGCAAGCCTCAGTGCACTCCTCGCAGCAAGCCTCAGCGCACTCCTCGCAGCAAGCCTCCTCAGCTACCTCTGCAACCTCAACTACCTCAGCCTCAGCCTCAACAGCCTCAGTCTTCTTAGTCTGACCACCGCAAGCAACCATTGCTACAGCAGCGAACATAATAGCGAATGTAAAAATCTTCTTCATAATCACACAAATATTAATTAATAAAAGCGATATATTCTGTGCTTTTTCGTCAAAATAACGACGCAAAAGTAGCAAATAAATTCTATCCTTCCAACTTTTTGAACAGAAAAGTATCATTAACAACTACTATTCAACATTGATAACTGGGAGCGCCAAGCTATCTATAGGCTCCGCATCGTACTTTGGAGCCCTCTTTAGCTCATCCAAGCTAATCTTCTCGCGACGAGGGAACGCTGTAGGATAGTAGCCCTGAATCTTCGAAATAAGCATCTGAGCCTCCTCCATAGAAATGCAGTCACCAACAGAGACCTTAAAGTATGGGCTCTCGTAGACTAAATAGGCGCTAATACCTGGGAAGTGCGACTTGAAACCACCATACGCCGAGCGAGCATGGTCACTAGCATACTGACCGTTATCCGAGTAGATAACAACACGATAGCCCTCAATAGTTCTCGAGTGGCGCTGCGACTCCACAGCTGTAACGGCATCGTTTACGCCATCACCCTCCAAGACAACGACTCGTCCTCCACTCTCCGAGCCGTTAAGCAGATTATGACGTACACGCTCCACGTTTTGCGCCGAGGCAGAGAGACCTACAAATAGCGCAATAATAAAAATAAAGTATCTCATACTATCCTAAATTGCTAATCTAAAAGTCGTTCCAATATTCCAATCTCGCTCTCGGGCATATCCAACTCATCGAGCAACACCTCAACCGGAACACCCTCCTCGGCAAAGGTACGCTTAAAGAGTGGCGTACCTGCGCGCAGACGATAGTTAATGGTTATATCCTCCCTACGACCAGTGGCTATACGCCCAATGATACCCACTATCGAGAACATCGAGTGCGAGGTAATGCGTATCGGTATCAACACCTCTGTTGTGGCCTTGCGAGGCACTTCGACCCTATCTCTAAGCGAAAGGGTTAGGCGCTTTGCGTCCTCAACATAGATATCAACCTCAGCCTCCACAACAACCATACGCCAGCAACTGCGATTCGTAACCTCAACCCATAGATTCATACCCGAAGTCGAGAGGTGCGTAACACGCTTAAAGCCCTCAAACGTAAGGCGTTCCTCACCACCACCCGTGCAGGCATCAACGCGCACCACCGATAGTAGCACAAAGCATACGGCAGCAATAAAACCTCGCAACACTTTCATAATCATTACTTTGTTGCATCGTAGATATAGGCAATGCCAAAGCTCTGCGAGCGTGTCTTAACACTCTTAAAACCCACACCGCGCAAAATCTCAGCAAAGCGCTCTGGCGCTGGAAATTCCTCCACAGAATCTGGGAGGTAGGTATATGCCTTCTTATCCTTCGAGATCATACCGCCAATACGTGGCAGGAGACGATGTGCATACTGACTATACACCCAGCGCACAAGTCTATTCTTAGGCATCGAGAACTCCAACACCACAAGCTTACCTCCAGGCTTCAGCGTGCGGTAAATTTCGCTTAGACCGCGCTCTATATTCTCGAAGTTACGCACACCAAAGGCTACGGTAGCGGCATCGATACTCTCCGAACTCACCATATCGAGGTTTTCGGCATCACCCTTAGCCAACATTATACGCTCCTCCAAGCCCTGCTTCTCGACCTTACGACGCGCCACGGCGAGCATCTCCTCCGAGAGGTCGACACCGAGAATCTGTGTGCGGTCGACACGCTTAGCCATAGCGATAGCCAAGTCGCCAGTGCCCGTTGCCACATCCATAATCTTGTGTGCCTTAGCACGTCGTACGATGCGCATAACACGTCGTCGCCATACGCGGTCGATGTTGAGCGACATAATATGGTTTAGTTTGTCGTATGTAGGTGCGATATTGTCGAACATTATCTCCACCTGCTCCTTTTTACTCTGCTCCTGGTTATATGGTTTCATAATTCACTTTTTCTATTCGTAACGCATCACTACCGAGGGTGATATACGTGTTGAGAAGGCTGCGGGGATAAGCATAAAGAGCATTGTTGTCAACACAACACCCGCAGTGGTCGCTATCCACCAACCCCAACACATCGCCGTAGGCACTGCATCCAAGAGGTAACCCTCTGCTGGTAAGGGCACTACATTCCAAATATGCTGCACCACAACCAATACAAGACCTGCAGCCACACCCCAGATTACACCTCTGCCCAATATAAATAACGCACGGAATACGAAGAGTCGTATAACCGAACCTCGACGCATACCCAAAGCGCGCAACTCGCCAATCATACGCTGGCGCTCCATAACGATGATTAGCAGCGAGGTAGTCATATTTAACAGCGCCACCACAATCATTATTATCACCACCACCAATGCCGTGACATCGTGCGTAGCCAACCAATTAAAGGCTGTCGGGAAGATACGCTGCATCGAGAACGCCTCGATATTAACCCCCTCAGTGAAGTACAACTCCAAGAGTTTGAGGTCCATATCCTTAGCAAACATCTCGGCATCGACACCCTCCTTAAGCCATAGGTCGTAACCCGTAAGCATATCCTCGTTGTAGAGGCGCGAGACATTGCGTATATCGGTGATAGCATAGCTATTATCAATAAACTCCACACCTGTCGCATAGAGCCCCGAGACCACAAATCTATCGCGCAGAACACCACTATGCTCATCCACAAAGACCATCTCAATGCGATCGCCAACCTTGGCATCCATCCGCTGCGCCACGCGCTCCGAAAGTAGCAACTCCTTCTTACGAGGCTCACCACCCAACGTAGGCATATCTCCCGCAACAATACGCTCGGCATAGAAATCGGTGTTGTAGAGGCTATCCACACCCTTTAGCAACACACCTACGATATTATCATCGCTCTTAAGCACGCCCTCCTTCGTAGTAAAGCAGCTCCAGCGCTCAATACGCTCATCCTCAAGCACCCTATCCACAGCATCGCAACGTGGCACTCCCACATTCGAGACTACACCGCCACTCTGAGGCGCTGTGATCGTAACATCTGCCGTAGCACCCGAGATAAGCTGGTGTAGATCCTGCTTAAAGCCCACCACCACCGAGAGGGTTACAATAATAACGGCAAGGCTCACAGCTGTAGCCACCACAGCCACACGCTCCATAACGCCCGCCTTATTTCCCGCCTCTCGCTTAGAGAGCCTCCGTGCTATGTAGAACTCTGTTTTCAATTACAAACAACAATAATCCACGCAAATATAATAAAAATGTCGGGAACTACACATTTTTCTTTAGAAAACTTCCCTTAGGATACGAAGCGACTCAACCGAATGAATAGCATCGAAATGGAAAGCATAATATCTCAACATAGCATCGAGAAAGTTGCGACGCTCGTCGTGGTTAAGACCAATCTCGCCGAGATAGCGAACATCGCACTCCAACATATCGTGGAGCAGACGCGCATTTTCAGGTGTAAGAGCCATACTTGGGAAGAGGGCATGGGGGGTAAAATGACCCTCACGGATATCAAACCACGCGCCATCAACATATTCATTATCAGGAGCAAAGCCTAACAAACGGCTAAGATTGGCAAGAAACCATAAATGAAAGTTCGAGATACCCTCCTCCAAGGCATCCAACGCACCGACAGACGCCCACACGAAATCGAACAGACCCTCAGTCTGCTCGTTGTCCTTAACGAAACGATGCAACACCTCCGCCATAAAGAGCGCCATAGTAGATTTACGCACATCGAAAGGGGTGGAGTGTAGCACGATGCCTGGCGCGAGGTCCTTCATTCTGTGCATCGACATCTTCGACGACACAAGTCCCTCAAACTCAACAGCAAACATAGGTTGTAGCATCGCCATTTTTGATCCCTTAGCCGTGGTACGCAGACCCTGCACCATGTAGCTTTGGCGACCAGCAACATCGGTGAGAATATGCACAATAACCCCCTTCTCGCCATACTTAAGAGTGCCGAGCACCACGCCACGCGCCTTATAGGATTTAAACGACATTGCTACTGAAAGAGCCTTAGATTAAGCCTCTGGCTCGTGCCAGCGACCATCGCGCTTAATAATCTCGATAAGGTGATCTATAGCCTCGCTCTGGTGGATATTACGCGCTACAACCTCCCTACCTTTGTAGAGGGTAATATGCTCTGGCGATGAGCCTACATAGCCATAGTCGGCATCTGCCATCTCACCAGGACCATTCACGATGCAACCCATAACACCAATCTTCAAATCCTTCAAATGCGAGGTGCGCGCCTTAATCTGCGCCAAGGTTGCCTGAATATCGTAGAGCGTGCGACCGCAGCTTGGACAAGCGATATACTCGGTACGCGAGAAGCGCAAGCGCGATGCCTGCAACAGAATCAACTCTATATCCTTTATCTCCTCCTGACTGAGGGCTGGAGCATCAATCCAAACACCATCAGCAAGACCATCTATGAGGAGTCCTCCCATATCTATTGCCGCGTATATTGCCACGCGTTCCTTGTCGCTCTCTTCATAGCGACGACGTAGCACTACAGGCGTAGTATCCGCACTATTTAATATCGCTGCGCGCCACTCATGCGTAGGATTTGCCGAGTGGGCTTCTACAACCTTATAATTCGAAGTTATCTCGCTATGGATGATTGGCTTAGCAGTAGTGCGAGCACGGAACTCGGTAGGCGAATATTGCGCATCGCTCTCGAGCTCAAACTCACCCTCACGTCTTGCGATATAGTCCACAATCATACGACCAACAGGGATCTCATTCTCTGGATCCTCGGTAAGCGAGACACGCAACGTATCTCCGATACCGTCGGCAAGCAATGCGCCTATGCCCACTGCACTCTTTATACGACCCTCGATGCCGTCACCAGCCTCCGTAACACCCAAGTGTAGAGGATAGGTCATACCCTCGCGCGCCATAGCCTCAACAAGGAGACGATAGGCGTGCACCATAACGCGGGTATTACTCGACTTCATCGACACTACAACATTATCAAACTGCTCCTGGCGGCACATTCGTAGAAATTCCATTGCCGACGCCACCATACCCTCAGGGGTATCGCCATACTCGTCGAAGATACGCTTTGCCAACGAGCCATGGTTGACACCTATACGCAACGCCACACCGCGACGACGGCAGATCTCAATAAGACGGCTAAGTTCGCCATTCGTAGTACGGAAGTTACCAGGGTTAATGCGCACCTTATCGACCACCTCTGCAGCCATCATTGCAATCTCTGGCGTGAAGTGAATATCGGCAACAATAGCGGTGCTAATACCCTTATTTTTAAGGCTATTCATAATAGATCCTAACGCCTCACCCTCGCGCTTTCCCTGCGCCGTAAGACGTATGATATCGGCACCCTCGCGGGCGATGCTCGCAACCTGCGTTACGGTGCGCTCAACATCTGCTGTTGGGGTGTTTGTCATCGACTGCACCGAGATAGGATTACCTCCTCCAACCTTCACCCCAGCGAAGCTAACCTCGTGAGTAGCTCTACGACTATAATGTAGTGTTATGCCCATATTTGAAATAGTTTATAGGGCAAAGATACAAATAAAACTGAAAACTGAAAACTGAAAAGTGCGAAACACTAAACTCACTAAACTCACTAAATTCCTTAAACTCACTAAGGAAATTAGGGAAGTTAGGGAAATTAGGGAGATAGTATCAAAGTGAAAAGTGAAAGGGAAACCTTTCACTTTTTATAAATCTCGCGCGGAGCGCACCTTACTTTTCAGTTTTCACCTTTCAGTTTTCACTTTTTTTTTCTATCTTTGTCGCGATATGCGCATAAATATAGGTGCGCCGAGGAGATATGTTAGAGAAGTTAGCTAAACAGACGGCAATATATGGCATCAGCACGATAGTTGTAAGGTTTCTAAACTATCTGCTAACACCCTACTATACCCGCATCTTTGACCAGGGTGAGTATGGTATCGTGACCGATATATACGCACTTATTCCCTTTGCGTTGGTGTTACTCTCTATGGGTATGGAGTCGAGTTACTTCCGTTTCACCACACGCGCTGAGGAGGAGGGTGGCGATGTGGCGGCGAAGAAGCGCCGTGTCTTTGCCACAACCTGGGGACTCACATCGCTAAATGCTCTTATCTTCTTCGTGGCGGTATTGCTCTTTAGCCAGCCTATATCCCGCGTTATGGGCGCTGTCTACGTGGCACATCCAGAGTATGTCACCATCGTAGCCGCCATCGTTATGCTCGATGTCTTTGCGATGATACCATTCTCGCGTCTTCGTGAGCAGGGGCGTGCTATGCGCTTTGTATTGCTCAAGGCACTGAGCGTATTGCTCAACGTCACACTCGCCATAGGCTTCGGTATGGCTGGACTCTACTCCACAGAGTTTGGTGTGGGTTGGGTGCTAATCGCCAACCTTATAGCCAGCGTGGTGACACTCATAGCGTTGCTACCCTCAACAGATAGGGTCATACCTCGCATCGACAAAGCCCTTACGCGCAAAATACTCATCTACTCGCTACCACTGCTTATTAGCGGTATTGCGGGTACAGCCAACGAGTTTATCGACCGCCAGATGATTAAGTACCTCACCCCCGAGGCTACAGCAATGGCAGACCTCGGCATCTATGGAGCTATAGTCAAGATTGCCGTTGTGATGACGCTCTTCACGCAGATGTATCGTTTGGCAGCCGAACCATTCTTCCTTGCGGGCTTCAAGAAGGAGGAGTTCAAGGAGGCAAATGCCGCATCGATGAAGTATTTTGTTATCGCCTCAATGGTGATATTCCTCGGCATTACTCTCTTTAGCGATTTGTTTGCCCTTATCGTGGGTCGTGACTTCCGCGAGGGCATAGATATCCTCCCAGTGGTGCTACTATCGAATGTCTTGGCAGGTATATGGTTCAACCTCTCGTTCTGGTATAAGAGAGAGGAGAAGACAAAATATGCTATGTCTATCACCTTCTTAGGTCTCTTTATCACGGTGGCCCTGAGCTTCGTGTTAGTGCCTCGATTGGGTTATCGTGGCGCTGCGTGGGTGCGCCTTGTGGCGGAGGGTGCTATGGTCGTATGGAGCTATATGCTCTGCAGAAAGCACTACCCTATACCCTACGACTTGGCACGCATAGGCGAGTACTTCTTGGTGGGCGGTGTTGCCTACGCCATCTCGGTGCTCTGCATCAAACCTCTTGGAGGGGGTATCGCCATAGCGGGAAATATTGCGCTCTTTATCGTGGCGATATGCTATGCGGTATGGCGCGAGAAGATTGATGTTAAGAGACTTCTAAAGTCGATAATTGGAAGATTTATACGATGAGATTTGCTGATATCATAGGACACGACGAACTAAAGGCGAGGTTACGCGCACAGATAGATGCTGGGCGTGTTAGCCACGCGCAACTCTTTAGTGGCGAGGCTGGCTTCGGCACGCTACCCTTAGCCCTTGCCTACGTGCAGTACCTCTTCTGCCGAAATCGCCACGATGGCGACTCGTGCGGTGTATGCCCCTCGTGCCAGCAGATAGAGGCTCTTGCCCACCCCGACCTCCACTTTGTCTTCCCCGTAAATAAGCGCGAGAAGAAGTCGGGTGAGGTGGTAACAAGCGATATGTTTATCGATAAGTGGCGCGAGATATGGCATCAAAAGGAGGGCATCTTCTCTGCCGAGGAGTGGTACTCGATGCTCGACCTTGGCAAGACGATGAAGGGTCTCATATCGGCTAAGGAGTCGGAGGAGATAATCCGCAAGCTCCAGTTTAAGAGCTTTTCGTCGGACTATAAGGCGATGATTATATGGCTCCCTGAGGCTATGAATCAGGAGGCAGCGAATAAGATTTTAAAGATCTTGGAGGAGCCTTGGGAGAAGACACTCTTTATCCTTGTCTCGGAGCATACCGAGCTCCTTCTACAAACCATAACCTCACGTACGCAGGAGGTCTCGGTAGGTCGTATCGATATCGAGACCCTCAAACGCATAGCTATGGCTGAGGGCAAGAGCGAACACGAGGCACACACCATGGCACGCTTGGCTAATGGCTCGATGCTCGAGCTTAGGGAGCTTTTGCGTGGCGAGACCGACGAGATACGCGCCACATCCTTCGAGCTCTTTGTGCGTCTTATGCGTCTTAGCTACAACGATAAACACCTTGAGCTCTTCGAGTGGGCAGATGACATCTCGGCACTCTCACGCGAGGGTCAGCGACAGTTCTTCCTACACTCAGTACGCCTACTGCGCGAGAGCTATATGCTCCACGCAGGTCTTGGCTCGTTGAGCTACCTCTGGGGCGAGGAGGAGAAGTTCTGCCGTAATTTTGCTCCATATATCGGCAACCAGAATATAGAGTTCTTGGTCGAGGAGATAGAGCGTGCAATGATCCAGATAGCACAGAATGGTGCACCACGTATAGTATTCACCCACTTCGCCCTTGCCGTGTCGAAGCAGATCAATAGATTGCAATAATGGGAGAGCAGAGTGTAGTGTTGTTGTTGGGCTCTAATGATATCGAGGCTCAGGAGATTGTTAGCAAGGCTATCTCGATTATAGATATCACAGTGGGTAAGGTTATAAAAACCTCACAGAGCCATCGCAGCAAGGCGTATGGCTTTACCTCAGAGAGAGAGTTTGTAAACGAGGCAGTGGAGATCACCACAGAACTCGATGCCTACGAGGTATTGCGACGCATAAACCTAATTGAGGCGCTGCTTGGTCGTGACCGCGAAGTGGAGCAGAGGGTTAAAGAGGAGAAGAATGAGGCTTACGCCTCACGCCCTATCGATATAGATATAATTTTCTACGGCGATAGCTCGTTTAATGATAGCAGGCTCACCATACCCTACCACTTTTTGAATGAGAGGGAGTATGCTTTGCGCCCCGTAGTAGATATAGCCCCCGAGCGCAGGCATCCAGCACTAAGCCTTACGCCACGAATGATGCTCGAGGCTTTGAACAAAGAGAAGTAATATGATTATGAGAAGATTAACCAAAATAGTAGCCCTCGTTGTAGCTCTTGTTGCAATGGTGGGATGTTTCCAAGAGGAGAGACAGGGTACACGCTTTCGCATCGCCCTATACTCGCAGAATGTCGCTACAGACCCTATTCTAAAGACCACGCACGATATCGAGGCATACGCCTTCTATGTCGAGAAGGGTACAAAATGGGGGGTGGAGACGTGGGAGGATGCCCTCAACCGCGTTGCTACAAACAAGGACAACGCCAACATACGAATCTCCAACCCTGCGGTATATGGCTCCTACGACCCTGCGGAGGAGTATCAGATTAGCTTGGAGCTATGGTCGCAGTACACCTTCCTTGTGGTTGTGGATAAGACCAACCAGCTCTACGCCTACCGCACCTACGAGACACCAGTAAATCTCCCAGAGGTTATGGCACAACTACACCTCTACGCCTTCAAGAAGAGCGGCAATGCCAATGGCTGGGATATGGTCAACCCATTCCCCGATATGGAGCGTGAGCCCCTTGTGCCAGTAGAGGAGGAGACCCCAGAGGAGGAGAACAACAACAAATAAAGTAGCATAAATCTAAGAATGAGAAAGCATAACAGCATAGTACAAAACATCACACGCCTGATATCTGTGGCGATAGTTCTACTCTTTGGTGGCGCACTCTTTACCAAGTGTGCCTCGACGATGACACCTACGGGAGGTCCGAAGGATACCATTCCGCCCGTCATCATCTATATGGAGCCTAACAACTTCACCACAAATATCGACACACTCCATACGCCAAAGATCTTGATTGGCTTCAACGAGTATGTCCAAATTAAGGATCTACAAAAGGAGTTGTACACCTCTCCAGCGATGAAGAAGAAGCCATCGGTGGTGCGTCGTGGTCAGGCTATCGTGGTGACGATAAAGGATACCCTAAAACCTAATACGACCTACGCCATAAACTTTGGCTCGTCTATTTCGGACAACAACGAGGGTAACCCACTACACTCTATGCGCTACGTCTTTTCGACAGGTCCCGAGATTGACTCGATGTATATGTCGGGTTATACAGCGGACTCCTATAAGGCGGACTCTGTGAGTAAGTCCTTTATCTACTTCTTTATTGCCGACTCTGTGGAGCGCCCTAAGGATTGGGACTCTACGATGTTTAAGCATAAGCCAGATGTTATCGCGCGTGCCGAGAAGAATGGTATCTTCATCGCCCAGAACCTCAAGCCTGTGGACTACCGCATCTACGCCTTTGAGGATACGAATGGCAATATGGAGTATGAGCCATCAATAGACCAAATAGGCTTCCTCGATACGGTCTACAACCCTAAGAATATGCCAGGCTTCTACATCTGGTTCGACTCGTTGCGTAAGTACCCTTCGGCAGACCCACAGCTCTACTTCCGCATGTTCAAGGATCGTCGCTTTACACGCCAGACCCTCTCGGCGCAGGAGCGTCTAAACAAGCATAAGGCGATGCTCTACTTCGGCGCTCCAAACCCTGAGGTTACCAGCATCCGCTTCGACTCAATCCCAGAGGATAGGGTTATTTATGACCCTAAGACCGTGGGCAAAGATACCGTAGCGTTGTGGTTCGATATGGCGCCCGAGGAGCTACCAGATACTATCAAGGGCGAAATTACCTACTTCAAGCACGACTCCTTAAACAACCTTGTGGAGACCACCGATAAGCTACGCCTTGCGTGGGTGAAGGTCGAAACGAAAGAGGAGCGCAAGAAGCGCGAGGAGTTGGAGAAGGAGCGCGAGAAGGCTGAGAAGAATGGCGAGGAGTGGGTAGAGCCTGAGGTACCAAACCCATTCAAGATCACCATACCTTCGTCAGGCGACTACAACAAGGATAAGGTGTTCAATATGGAGTTCGATTACCCACTTACCAAGTTCGACACTGCAGCGATATCGATGACTATGACCTCGGAGAATATTACCGAACCACAAAATGTGAAATTCCACTTCGTTCAAGATACGATTAACCGACAGAAGTATCGTCTGCAGACCGAGTGGGAGCCTAATGCAAAGTATGAGTTGTTGATACCTGCTGGCACATTCGAGAATGTTGCTCGCGAGAGCAACGACACGCTCAAATACTCATACACAGGCTCGAATCCCGATAAGTTTGCCCTTATAAACGTTAAGGTTACAGGCACACACCCTAAGGCGAAGTATATCATGCAGCTAACCAACGCTCAGGGTAAGGTGCAGAAGGAGATTAGCAACGTAACCCCAGGAAAATATACCTTCGAGTATGTTACACCAGGTGATGTTATGCTCCGCGTGGTGGAGGATATGAATGCCAACGGCAAGTGGGATACTGGTGATATGGTGCTTATGCGTCAGCCTGAGCGCACCGAGATCTTCAAAAACGAGGATGGCGTGGAGCTAATCACCACGAAGGAGAATTGGGAGTACGACTTGGATGTAGATATGGACAAGCTCTTTGCCCCAGTAACTATGGAGTCACTGATAAAGCTTCTCAACGACAAGGAGGATGCTCGCCTGAAGAAACTTGCTGAGGAGGAGGCTAAGAAACGACAGGAGCAGTCCAAGCAGAAGAATAACCAGGGCTCTGGTATGGGATTCGGCGGCGCAATGGGTGGTCTTGGTGGTGGCACTACAGGTGGTGGTTTCGGTGGCAGCACTGGTGGCGGTGGTCTACGCAATGGCTCTATGGGTGGTAATATGCAACGATAAGAATGACAATGACAAACAGAACAAAGATAAGGACTATTCTCGCAGGAGCGCTTGTAGCGGTTGCCCTACTATGCTCCCAGCGCGCAACAGCACAGCATACGCTCTCGGTTTCGGGAGGTACGGGTCTCTCGTATGCACGATTCTACCCCTCGGAGGTTACCAAAACGGTCGCAGGATGCGAGTCGTTTGGTATGTCGTGGCGCTTCTACAGCCCTAAGCCACGCTTTGTGGGAGCCATAGGTCTCGACTTGGACTTCGTGCAGCGAGGCTTCTCGTTCGCCTACTATGATAACCCTGAGACTATCATCGACGATATGGGCAATGAGAAGGTTATCCACCACTACGAGTACTACACACGTAGGATTAACTCTATAATGATGCCCTTCGTATGGCAACCCCACGTCTACGCGGCTAACAACCGCCTAAGACTATACCTTGAGGCAGCTGTGGTATTCTCCTACAACATATCATCGACCTATGAGTATCAGAACAATAGACACCCTGGTGGCAAGTACGAGTGGAAGATTCCTCGCGACAACCGCTTTGGCTACGGCTTGGCTGGTGGCGCAGGCTTTGCAGTGATCTTCGACCAAGTGGAGGTTGGTCTCAAGGCTAAGTACGACTTCGGCTACTCAGATATCCTCAAAAACCGAAATAAGTACTACTCAAACGATACAGATGGAGGCTACGGCAGTATGAATCCATTTGGATATCAGCCACTTCGTTCGCCTATCGACAACCTTACGTTCTTGGTTACCATAGGTTGGCGCTTTGATGCTCGAGGCTTCGACGAGTGGTTTGTGGTACGACCTAAGAAGGAGCGAGGCTTAGACTCCTTCAACTTCTCGCAGCAGTCTGGCAACCTGGGTGGCAACGACAAGGGCGGTCAGCAAAAGGGCAATGCTGGTGGCAAGAACTCTCGTCCAGGCACATCACGTAGATAACAAAACAGAGAAAATTAATAATTTAAGGATAGAGAAATATATGGACAGTACAAGACAGCAGAAGATTGCGCGCCAAATACAGCGCGACATCGCTGAGATTTTGCAGAAGGATTTGGCAGATACCATTCGTGGTTCACTCGTGACGGTGACTACCGTGCGTGTATCTCCAGACTTGGCATACGCCAAGCTATACATTAGTATCTTCCCATTCGAGCGTAGCAATGCTATCCTCGAGGCTATCAAGGAGAAGAGTTGGTACGTGCGTAAGCTCCTCGGAGGTCGTATCCGCAACCAGCTCAAGATCGTACCAGAGTTGGAGTGGTTTATCGACGACTCGTTGGAGTATATCGAGAACATCGACAACCTTCTAAAGGAGTAATTCTCGGTTAGCTATGCTTTGGAGGAGGTTTGCTCTGCGCTATATGTTTTCACCGAAGTCACACTCGGTGATAAACATCATTGCCTGGGTGAGCCTCGTGGCGGTGGCAGTGCCCACGGCAGCAATGATAATACTCCTTGCGATGTTCAACGGTCTTACCGACAGCATCGAGGAGCTCAACACCGCCATAGATGCCGATATAGAGATTGTAGCCAAGCGCGGTCAAACCTTCCACGAGGAGGCTATCGACCTTGAGAGACTTGCAGAGATAGAGGGCGTGGTATACTCAACACCATTTATCGAGCAGAGCGTAATGGCTTCGGCATCGGGACGACAGTACCCCATAGAGATTCGCGGCGTGGAGCCAAACTACTTCGATGTTATGAACCTCGAAAGATATGTAGCACGCGGCTCGTTAACAGCGCTTGAGTATGGCGATATGGCACTTGGAACATCATTAGCCACATCCATAGGGGCATACGGCATCGACACCGAGATCGATCTCTACGCCCTGAACCGCAAGCAGCTCTCGACCCTTCTACCCACAAGCGGTATCTCGAAGCTCCGCACACACTTGGGGTGCATAATATCTGCCAATGCGCAGATAGATGAGAGCGTTGCCCTCATCGACTTAGGCAGTGCGCAGCAGTTGCTCAACTACGAGGATAGAATCTCGGGCATAGCGATAAAGATTGCCCCCGAAAGCGACCCTGAGCGCATTGCCCGAAGCATCTCTGCTATCGCAGGCGAGGAGTTCGATATCCTCACGCGCGATAAGAAGAATGCCTCGATAAACGCCATTCTGAGAATGGAGAAGTTCGCCATAGTGCTTATCGGCGCACTTATAGCCTTGGTAGCTACATTTGCTATCGTAGGCTCGGTAGTGATGCTAATGACCGAGAAGCGTCGCGATATAGCCACCCTACGCGCAATGGGTGCATCCGAAAGGCTCGTATGTAATATCTTTACTGGCGAGGGTATGCTACTCTCGTCGGCAGGAACACTGCTCGGAGCATTGCTCGGAATAGGCTTCACACTTATACAGAAGAGTTACGGTGTTGTTAAGATTCCTGGAGGTAGCATCTTGGAGAGCTATCCTGTGAGCCTTAGCATCGTAGATATAGTTGTTGTCGTAGTAATTGTGATGACAATGGGAACTGTAATATCAACACTAACAGTAAAATCAAGATTAAAGGGAGGTCGTTATGAGAATTAAGAGAGCCACCATCGCCATACTATCACTTTTAGTTGTAGCCTGCTCGGGACCAAAGGTTATCCCAGATAATATTTTGGTAAAGATTTTCCACGATGCCTTCGTAGCAAATGCCTATATCTCGGAGGCAGATATCAACTCCGACTCGCTATACATCTATGAGCCAATCTTCGAGCGCTATGGCTACACGATGCGTGATCTACAACACACGTTGACCACTATCAACGAGCGCAAGAGCTCGCGTATTAGCGATATTATGCACGACGTGAGCGAGAGATTGGAGCGAGAGTATAAGGAGGAGCAGCGCAAGATCGTTGTGCTCGATACCATCGACAACTTCGCAAAACGTGCCTATACACGTACCGTCTATAGCGACACGCTTATACGTGTAAATAAGCTCCGCGACACCAACAATCTCCGAATCCACATCAAGGATTTGGTGGCTGGCGAGTATACCGTGACATTCGATTACCTTGTCGACACCCTCGACGAGAACCGCAACTCACGCGTGGAGGCATACCTCGTCAAGAGCGACTCAACACACGCACTACGCCATACTATGATGCTCAGCCGCTACCGCAAGGGCACATATACACGTAAGTTCAGTGCCGACACCCAGCATCAGGAGTTGGTGGTAAATATGTACTACCACCCTCACAACGAAGAGTCGAAGTTGCCAGATATCACTATCCACAACTTCAAAGTCGTGAGAGTGCTACCAACAGATATCTCGGTAGATAGCCTCTACAATGAGCAACTAAATATCACAATCTTTAATAAGGACCTAATGACTGGCTTTACTCAGGATACAGTCAAGATTATAGAGCTTAGCGATTCAACACTCATAGATTCCCCATCTTATGACACGAAGGATAGCATCGCACTACGCGCTCGTTAATGGTCTCTTAGAGCGCAATATCATCGTAGATGTAGATAGCAACGGCACCATTACCGCCGTTGAATGCTCTGCGAATATCGACCGTGAAGCCCACGTGGAGTTCTACCCTGGTATCCTTATTCCAGGTATGGTAAATGCCCACTGCCACCTCGAGCTCTCCTATCTTCGTGGAGCTATTGCCGAGGGTGGTGGCTACGCCACATTCGCCTCGGAGATAGGTCGTGTGCGTGGCAACTACACCACCGAGGAGCGCCTACATGCAGCATCCGTAGCCGACGCTATAATGTGGGAGCAGGGCATCGAAGCGGTTGCAGATATCGCCAACGATGACCTTGCGATGGCCATCAAGGAGCGCTCAAATATCGAGTATAAGACTATGTTCGAGTTCTTCGGACTCAACAACCACGATACCACACCATTAGAGAGTCTTGCTGCGAAGTATCAGAACGCAAGTGTTACACCACACTCCACATACTCAGTGCAGGAGCAGGAGTTCAACTACATCTGCCAAAAGTATAGCCCACTACTCTCACTCCACTTCCTTGAGTCAGAGAATGAGGCACTACTATATGAAGACAAGGGATCACTCGCAGAGTGGTACAGCAGAATGGGGTGGACGTGTGAGTTTCTACACCACACATCCCCAGCCGCGCGCGTAGCCAATTGCGTACCGAATGGGAATCGCCTACTCCTTGTACACGCTACCTGCGCTACGATGAGCGATGTCGAGACCATCGAGCGAGCCCTACCACAGTGTGCTACTTGGGTGCTATGTCCCGAGTCCAACCGTTATATATCCAATCTGCGTCCACCCGTAGAGCTACTTGAAGATATGGGCGTAAACATCGCCATAGGCACCGACTCATTAGCCTCAGCACGCAGACTGTCGATGGTCGATAATATGTTACTTATGGGAGATATACCCCTCGAGCGACTTCTCACATACGCCACCATCAATGGCGCTAAAGCGCTTGGGATCGAGGCTACGAAGGGGAGCATCGAGGTTGGCAAGCGCCCAGGCTTGGTTATAGTCGAGGGTGTCGACTACACATCGATGCGTCTATGTTCGGATGCTCGCTCCTACCGACTACTATAGCCTATGTATAATCGTTGTGTAACACGAATGTCGCGTTCGGCGATAATCATCGCTGTTGACAGTTCCATATCTATGCAGGAGTGGACTACGCTATACAACACCCGTATGCGTAAAATGGAGGCGGCAGCACTAATTGCCAACTTTGCGATAGACGAGATTGTTATACGGTCAACACGCTATGGCAATATGCGCGACTACTACGATATTGCTGTTCTACAATACTCGGGCGACGGCATCGAGCCAATTATCACCCATGACGACAGCCCTATGGTGCATATTAATACGCTCAGCACAGTAATACCACAACCCGTATGCTATAACATCGTACACGAGGAGGAGGATGGCTCTCACACGACTATGCCGATGGTTCTCCACGAATGGGTAAGGCCTAAAGCCTATGGCACAGCACCTATGTATGAGACCTTCGTATATATCAAAGATCTAATCTCGAAGTGGTGCGACGATAGCTTTAATCGAAGGAGCTTTCCACCAATAGTTATAAATATCTCGGATGGTTGTTGCAGCGATGCCGAAGATGCAGAGCTCCTCGATATCGCTAAGGAGATTGAGCAAATAGGCACCAAGGATGGCTCGACACTCCTTGTAAACATCTACCTTGCAAACGAACATGATGACTCGGAGTGCACACTCTTTCCCTCGGTGTGCGACCACTTTAGCCACGACCACGACTGCCAGATGCTCTACGATATGTCGAGTACTCTACCACAAGAGCTTGAGCATATAATAGATTATATGGTAGGACACAACTACACTCGACCATATAAGTGCTTTGCACGCAATGCGTCGCTGTGCGAGATACTTAACATAACAGATATCGGCACTGAGAGTGGTAATAAACATAGGTAAAATGGAGATCTGTACCACATCACAATTTCTGTGTAGCCTGAAATATCCGCAGAGTAGACTACGCACAATGCACAATATCATCTGCGACCCCGAGACCTTCCTATGCGACAAACATATCGCACTTATGGAGGGTAGCTTAGATGATGTAGCCAAACTCTTCTACGCACCCATTACTGCCAAGGGTTTAGCCATGGTACGAGAGGCTGTGGAGTGCGCCACAAAGGTAGACTTTTGCGATATCCAAATCATAGAGAACGAGATACTGCATAGCGGATTTAACACAGGCAGCTCACCTCTTCTTATGGAGAGCATCCCAGATGGTGTCAGACTGAGCGAGGCGATATACACAATATCTCGCTCCAAGCTTCTACACGGTCTTAAGGAGTTGAAGGCTCAACTAAAGAGACTTGATATCAGCCATAACAACCTAAGACTTAGCAATATTGTTGTAGATATAGACTACGACTGGTACACTATCTGCAACTATAACCTACAGCCTGGCTATGGTAACGACAAGAGCAGCCTTACGGATATAGAGCGTAAAATCAATGAGATAGCTATGCCCGATAAGCCCTCTTCGGAGCGCCTTAAACAGCAACACCTGTATAGTATCACCACTGATAGCGAGGGCAATACGATATACCCCATTGTGGAGAGCCTTAGAAGATTTACATCAGCAAATGGTGTCGGATTTAAGGATAAATACGACAACGTTGTAATAGCTGCTGACTACATCTGGGCAACCGACTTCAGCTGCAACCGCGCTGTCGTTCAACTCAAAAATAGCAAGATGGGAATTATCGACCGCAAAGGTCGCTATATCATCGAGCCCAAGTATAGCTCGATTGACTACAACCCCTTGGACGGCATCAGCATCGTACACGACGATGAATTGGAGACCCGCTTTAACTATGAGGGTGAGCAGTTAGAGGAGTGGCATTAATAGCCACTACTCCGCCTCCACCTGACGAGCTATGTGCGAGGGTGTGGTACCAAAACGACGCTTGAATGTGGCAATAAAGTGCGAGACATTGATAAAACCGCATAACGAGGCAATATAGCGCGTAGGCACATCTGTCTGACGAAGTATCATCGCAGCGATCTCTAAGCGACAACCAAGAAACCACTTGTGCGGCGATGCCGAATATCGCTCTCTAAACCTACGCTTAAAGGTCGAGGCAGAGAGACAACATATATCAGCCAACTCATCAATAGAGATATTAGAGGAGATTCCCTTCAATATAGCCTCCTCAAAACGCTCCTGCTCTCGCGAAGAGTGACGCACACGCCCAAAGAGCTGGTCCTTATCTATATGTATCAGAATATTTCGAAAGGCACCATCGCTACCCACACGATTAGATATTAGATGAGTGCCACGATTAAAGATGTGTATCTCATTGTCATATACGCGACGCTCCTGACCAGCCACATCGAAACTACACGAGCCACTAAGTACACACATAATATCGTAACCCTTGGTAACCAACTCCTCTGTGGTATCACAACCGCGCGATATATACTCAATCATAGCGCCACAAAAGGGTGTACTCATCTGATCAATTCTCTCCATATAAATATCTTTATTTGATTTGTATAAAACAAAGATAGTATATCCCAGTGACCTACGCAACCCCTTGAATATCAATGGGCGTTTATAAACACGCTATTGAACAGATATGAATACTATATGATTGATTTTGCCATTATTGAATATTAAAACACCACTGTTCATTGCTCATATTAGTATATAGATAAATAGCTCGCACCTCATAAGACCTACAAATTTTCGTATAAATAAGCTCCACGGAATAAAAATTTTGCTAACTTTGTTGTAATGATTGCGGAATACGCAATTTGTTTTGATGGCATTTAGGCTGTTGCGAACCTTGTAAAACGACCAAATTATTACACACAAGCAACAGGCACAATAAATGTCCACGCCTTATGGCGTGGGTTGTGCTTGCGTGTGTATGGGTACTTGGTCGTCCCTTCAAGGTGTGAGCGCTCCCACGCTTCTCTTTTTGAGTTAAACGGTTGCCATCTTGCAGCAACAATACTTATTGTTTAACTTAAATATCTTAGAACTATGAAAAAGATTGAAATTAACGAAACTGCTGAACAGACCTCAAGAAATTTAATTGATGTAGTATGTACTATCTGCTTAATTGGATGCATAATTACAGCTATATTTGGCATGGTTGCATGGGCAGAGTCAGGTTTTGCTATTGGGGGGACAATTATTATAATTGCGATTATAAGTATATTTTCAATAATACTACTGAAGGCTTTGCTTCATACTTTTATTAACATTTCATCTAAACTTGACTATTGTGGTGAAATTCTAAGAACTATTGAAAAGATTGAAGCACAACACTCTATACCTAATATTGAAGAAGAATCGTCTAATTCAATATTACAAAATAAAGAAAAAGAAACAACAACTCAACAAAAACAAGAAGTTGTAAAATTAGATATAACAAAAGTAGATGACTCAAAAACGATGTTTGACAATGAGTTTAATACAGAAATTATCAACTTAATAAACGCTGGAAAAGAACTAGATGCAAGATCTATTCTAATTAGAAAGAAAAATATGTCTCTAAGTGGCGCAGTATCATATATTGACTATTTGACAAACCTCATGAAATAGCTATAATATAAATATTATAAAACGAGTCTAACAGTTTTTGTTAGACTCGTTATTATTTATATTAAGTTATTATGTGTCAAAATCCACAATATGCCAATGCAGTATAATATGATAAGTGTGCAAACCTCATGTTTGCAAGAAGCAGCTTAACTACCTCGACCCACACACAATACGGGTACTAAAAATAATACCCACGCCACGATCAATATATCCGATTGATACTGGGTGGTCTTGCCAATAAGATACAACACTCCAAGCGCACTAAGCATCACAATACCCAGCATCCCCAGAATACCCAATATTCCCACCACCAACGGTAGGCAAACTAAAGGTTTGCAACAAGCCCCTGCCATTTCAATCTTGCAGCATAGACAACCAACACAGAATACCCAGAATACAAAGAATACACACAATCAACAGCATCCCCACACCGTAGGTGGCAAACCAGGGGTTTGCAACAAGCCCCTCCTTTACCAAAGGAGGGGTGTAATGTAATAGGATTAACTAATAAGCTTAACTTGCCGAGGATTGCTTCGCAATCTTTTCTCGGCTTAAATCGGCGGCGTCTCGGCATAGTGAATAGATTCCCTCTGCTCTCGACTTGCACGATTATCCTCTGTTACACAGA
>JAEIGA010001619.1_pt1 | contig 35298 bp, 25 predicted proteins | sample 9270691 | NCBI WGS metagenome assembly JAEIGA01 (sample SAMN17057246, study PRJNA624740) | gut metagenome | biome: biome; isolation source: fecal sample | host: Bos grunniens | place: China: Xizang | collected 2019
ATGGCAATGGCCTGTGCCGCGTTCTGCATGCCCACTTCAATGATGATTGTACGTCTCACGGCTGCCGTTGAACCGCTGATGCGCGACAACCCGCCGCTACACAGCATGGCAAGCAGGATGAGCATTGCGCCCGACAGTCCAAGCACGGCAAAATTATCGGCAATCTCGCGCCGGTATTGCAGGAAGAACACTGCCGCAAGCGTCATCAGCGCAGGGAATGCCAGCTTGCCAAGTACACGTGCCACCTTTGTTGCAGCTTGGGGTTTTATCTTGCGGAACAAACTACCGGCCAACAGCGGCACAAACAGCAGAACAATGTTCTGCACCAGTAGCTTGCCAATGGGCAAGTGAATATCCATACCGTTGGTGCTCGACACAAAATCGGTGACAAAAGCCATAATAACAGGCAAGGTGAACAGGGTGATAATGCTGCTAAGTGCAGTAAGAGTTACCGACAAGGCAACATCGCCCTTGGCAAGCATTGAAAAGACGTTGGACGAACTGCCACCCGGGCAACACGCCACCAGCACCAGTCCCATGAAATATACCGGCGGCAACTTCAATGCCCACGCAACGGCAAAAGCAATTAGCGGCAGCAGAACAATCTGCCCAAACAACCCCAACAAAACAGCCTTTGGCTGTTTGGCAACATTGGCAAATGCCTCTCTATTCAAGTCAATGCCCAGCAGGAACATCAACACAATGAGAATGGGCATCACAATCCATATCGTATTCATAAACGGAATTCTTTTTTCAGTCATTTTATTGCACGTGCAAAAGTAAGACGAATATTCGGTTTCATCAAATTGAATACCACATTGCTACAGGAAAAGAGTTTCTTTTTAGGAAAACGCACCTTTTTATAGAAAATGCACTATATTTGTGCTTGAAAATGATGTTATTATGTTGTACAGGTGAAATGCATAAACGTCGTAAACCAAATCACAATAAGGATTATTCCGTTGTGAAAACATTCAAGGTGGAACGCAAGTTTCGCCTTTTTCTTTTGCATATATCTTTTTCCATAATTTATATGGTTATTATTTAATGAAAAAGTTCTATATTTGAAACCGATTAATTATTATGGAATATTATTAACTTCTAACTATCGCATTTTATGAAGAACACTTTTACCTTCTTGCTTTCGCTTCTTGTTGTTGCAAGTGTGTGGGCGCAGGTTCCTTTCAAGGCAACTACCATTGAGAATGGTGAGTTTGCTGAAGGTACAGTTTGGTACACCATGGGCATTGGCGAGGGTGCAAAACTGATTAAAGACAATGCCGGTGAAGATTACATTACTATCGGTTCAGCCCTTACAACCGGTGCCGACGATGAGCTTTGGTGCTTTGTGGGTAACGCTACCGACGGCTATGCCGTGTACAACAGACAGGCCGGTGCCGACAAGGTACTTGCATCCAAGACTACTATGAGTTCGCTTGCTGGCTACGGTGGAACTGGCGGTTCAACATATCCGACAATGCAGGATGCCGACAATCTTCCCGAAGGATATGTAGGCCGTTGGGATTTTGCGACATCAGACAAGATTGCAGATGTTGCCGGTTATTTCATGAAGATTCACGGTACAAATTATGCTGTAAATAACTTCGGCGGTATCGGTAAACTCGCTTTTTGGGCTGAGGGTGCTGATGCCGGTTCCACAATAGTGTTTACAGCCGCAGCTGCAACTGTAGAGATTCTTGCTTCCAACGGTGAGTTTACAGCGAGCAATGCAAACAAGACATGGCACTCAAAGTGGGAGAGCAGCGAGCTTGCCGGTTTCTCTCTTGGGGCTAATGCCAACAACATGACAACATCGGGCGACTATATTGCCGGTTATTCCGGTCAGTCGGGTACATGTACATATACACTTACTGCTCCCGAGGGTATGGTTGTAACCGGTTACAGCTTTGATTATGTCAACACAAACAATGACGGCAGCTATGCATTGACACTCAATGTAGATGGCAAGAGCTACACATCATCGGCTACAGTGCAGCACATTGATGTTGAGGTTGCAGAGCCTGCACGCATGGTCTCTTTCTCACAGACGGGTGCCAATAAGGGTATCACATTCTCGAACTTTGTTGTTGAGATGAAACTTGATGTACGTACACCCGAACCATCGTTTGATGTCTTCAAGACTACTCCCGCAACAATCCCTTACCGTATTCCTGCCATTGCAACAGCAAAGAACGGCAATATCATTGCGGTTGCCGATTACCGTCACAGCCGTGCCGACATCGGTATGGCAACAAACGGTCGCATCGATATACGTGCACGTATAAGCAAGGACAACGGCAAGACTTGGGGTGAAATTTTCGATATCATTCAGGGTAAGGGAGCTGCCGGTATCGATGCATCGAACAACGACATGTATGTGGGCTTCGGTGACCCGGTTATTGTTGCCGACCGCGAGAGCGACCGTGTTCTCGTCATCACCTGTTCGGGTAACGTGTCGTTCCCTAATGGAACACGCAACAACCACCAGGGTATCGCTCACTTCTACAGTGAGGATAATGGCGAGCATTGGAGTGCACCTGTAGACCGTTCGGAACATATATATGCACAGTTCGACAATACATCGCATGGCCCTGTACGTGCAATGTTCGTTGGCTCAGGTAAGATTTCACAGAGCCAGTATATAAAGGTCGGTGACTACTACCGTATCTACTGTGCGGTTCTTGTGAAGAATGTGAACAGCACACATGTAAACTTCGTTCTCTATAGTGATAATTTCGGTGAGAGCTGGACAGTTCTTGGCGGTGCAGAGGTTTCTCCAATCCCAAGCGGTGGCGATGAGCCTAAGGCTGAGGAGTTGCCCGATGGCTCTGTAATCATCAGCTCACGTACAAGTGGCGGTCGCATCTATAACATATTCTCATATACTGACAGCAAGAAGGCCGAAGGCTCATGGGGTACAGCGCAGTATTCAAATGCAAATAACAACGGTACAGTTGCTGTGAACAACTCAACCAACGGCGAGATTCTCTTTGTTCCTGCTAAGCGTACAGCCGATGACAAGAAGGTTTACCTTGCGTTCCAGTCAGTACCTCTCGGCTCCGGTCGTGCAAACGTAGGTATCTACTACAAGGAACTTGAGACACTCGCCGACTTTGTTTCACCGCAGGCAATTGCTGCCGATTGGGACGGCCGTCATCAGGCAAGCTATCTGTCGGGTGCATACTCTACAATGTGTCTGCAGCACGACAACAACATCGGTTTCATCTATGAGGAGGATACTTACGGCGGAAACGGCGGATACACTATAGTTTATAAGAACTACAGCGTAGAGTACCTCACAGACAGCGCATATGTTTACGATGCTGATGTTGACAAGACTGCCATTGTTGCAGCCGGCCTTGACTCGAAACTTGATGCATTCGATGCAGATGCTCCTTTATATGTAGGTTCTGTAGACAAGAATTCAATCGAGGCTGTCGGTGAACTCATTGAGGCTTATAAGGCTACTCCTTCTTATGAGGCTTATGAGGCAATCAACGCAGCTATCTCCAACCTTCCTAAACTGGAGGTTGAAGCCGGCAAGTGGTACCGCATCCGTAACACAGAGCGCAGCAACGCGACCCTCTACCTCAACCCTGAAGCGAACCGTGTTTCTACTGCAAAATCGAATGTAAATAATGCAAACCAGTTGTTCTCTTTCATTCCGACAGGCAACGAGAAGGAGTATTACTTGTATAATGGTAACTTTGAGTACTATCTCGGTCCTCTCGGTGCGAACGAGACACAGCCTGCCGTGCTTACAGAAACAACCTCTGCCGGCAAGTGGACTATAAGCAGTACTGCGGACGGCAAGAGCTCAATTATCTGTCAGAACAAGACAGGCAGCAACACAGGTCTTCACCTTGCAGGTGACAATGTCCGCCTTGTGCCCTGGACAAACAATGCCCCGGCATCATTGTGGTATATTGAGCCTGTCGATGAGTTCGAGATTTCTATAGACGAGTACATTGCTGTGTGCATGCCGTTTGCTATGACTATTCCCGAAGGTGTCGTTGCCTATACAGCAGGAACGGCAGTAGAGGTTGACGGAACTGTTGTCGCTCCCTTGACAGAGTATGGCAGCGGAGTTGTTGCGGCAGGTGTGCCGGTAATCCTTGCAGCAGAAAACGGTACTTATGCTATCGGTGTTGGCGGCGAGGCTGCTGCATTCGAAGGCGATAACCAACTTGGCGGTGTTCTCAAGAGTGCGAATGTTAGCGGTTCAAATGTATATACATTGAACGGAAACGTGTTTGAGAAACGTGCTGCTGCAAGTGGTACAGTGAATGCAAATAGCGCTTACTACACAGCAGAGGGCGATGTCGCTTCAATTGCATTGCAGAAGGGCGAGTCTACCTCTATCGGTTCAGTGACAACCGACAACGGCCATGTATCTTTCTATGACCTCAAGGGTAATCGCGTGGAGAAACCTGTTCGCGGTATCTATGTGACTTCTGAAGGCAAGAAGGTTATGGTATTCTAAAAGATAACATTTTCTAATAATGGCAATAGGGTAGAGATTTCTACTCTATTGCTTTTTTTATGGCGCTGTCAATGGAGAACTTCCCGGGCCCATAGAGGAACATCAGCACAAAAACGACAAGGTAGATGAACGCAAGCTCTTTTATGACAAAAGGGTCGTCGGCATGTATGACGAAGAATGCCATGCACATGGTGAATATCATCGGTATAAGACAGAGCCTGTAGAGTGCGCCGAGAATAAATCCTGCCGAACAGAGTATCTCGGCGAAAATTACAAGCGAGAATGATAGCATGCTGCCGATACCAAGAGGGTCGGGAAACGACAAAGATGCATTCTCTGTCGACATCCATTTGTCTATTCCGTGGCTCATAAGGAGAGCGCCGAATACTATACGTGCTGCGAGCAGCAGCCACGATGCCTGTGTCTGGTCGGGCATTTGGGGGAATAGGAATCTTTTGATGTAATGCATAAAAGAAGGTTTGAAGTTTCATGTAGAACGTCAAACCTTCTCCTGTTGTTCATTGCAGAATCTGCTGTTGCGTCTATTTCAATTCAAAACGGACATTTGCATTGAATGTGTATGTTATCTTTCCGATACTGAACTGCGGCATGGCTGTGTTGCCTGCTATGGCATCCTCCTCCACTGCAATGTTGGCACGCGACTTGTATAACCGTGGCTGCGGCAGTCCGTCGCTCATCCATGAATTTATTGTGAGGGCTTTGCCTATTTCTTCTCCTATAGCTCCTGCGAGTACTTTAGCTTCGGCCAGTGCCTCCTGCATGGCTTCTACCGACATCTCTCTCTTGAGTTCTTTTTCTTTAGTGTACTTTACCTTGGTGAGTTCAATGTTGGATATCTGACGTTGCTCCAACGATGCTATAACCTGTTGCATTATTACTGCATCGTATAACTTCAGCATGTAGGTAGCTTCGGTCTTTGGCTTTATTTTTTTTGAAAAGGCTGTGTAGCTCACTTCACTGCCCATGTAGTTGAGCGTGAGACATTCTGCAATGTCTATCCTGTTGGCTTTGAGAACGCCAAGCATCGCTTCCTGCATCTCTTCGAGGCTCTTCTTGCCTTTGTAGTCGCTTTCGCTTATTGTAATTCTCAAATAGATCTCATCGGGTGTCACTTCTCTTTTTACAGTGGAACTTATGTCTATCCATCTCTCTTTTCCCTCTTGTGCATTGCCCGATAGCGGTGTGCCCAAAAGCATCACAGTGGCAATGAACATAATAAAACAATTCTTCTTCATCTCTAAAAAGTCTACAAATAACGGTTGCAATTTGGCTATTGCAACCGTATAAAACAAATATTCTGTGTTTTTTTAGTGTTGATTAACTCTAATTACGAGTTTTTTGTACCTCTTTTGCGGAATTCGAGCGGTGGAACTCCTGCCTTCTTCTTGAAGAATGTGGAGAATTGTCCGAGACATTCGAAATGCAGTTTCTGCGAGATATCGGCAATGCTTAAGTTAGTAGAGTACAGCAACTCCTTGGCTTTGGCGAGTTTCAGCTCCTGACGGTATTGACCTGGCGATATTCCGCATTTGTTCTTGAACTCGCGACGGAACAGTGAGTAGCTGATGTTGAGCGAATCGGCAATCTCCTCGAGTGACCTGTTGCCGGCCATGTCCTCTTTCATTATAGCCTTTGCCTGATTTATGATTCTCATAATGTAGCTGTCGCCGAACGAGTGGTTGATGTCCTCATAATAGACTCTTCCCAATAGTGATATCGTAAGGCTTGCTACAATCTGCTGGAATCCTTTTTTCTCATCGCCGATGATGTCGAAAATCTCGTGATAGGTGTTTATTATGCGTTCATCGACTCCAACCTTGAATACGCAGTTCTTGAATGTGATGAAGCCTGCCTTTATCTTGTCGTCGATGAAGTCCCCGTTGAATCCGACCCAGTGGTCGTCCCAACCAGTCGAAGGGTCCGGCGCGAATGTGTGCCATTCACCCGGGAAGAGCATGAGCATGGTTCCTGCTTCTATTCTCGTTCTGGAACATGATGCACTTTCAAAATATCCCGAACCGCGTGTGATATATACAAGCTGGTATTCGTTCAGAACACGGCGTTTGTTCTCGGGGAAGTTGTATCCGTCGGGGTGAGATGATAGAGGGTATGTTTCGCCCGGGTGTACGTGCTGGAAGCCGGCAGTGGTGACAGCCAGCCCCCATGACTTGTCGCGAGGCGATACTTGGAGGTATTTAAAATGTTCTACTTTTTTACTTTCAATAACAGTGTTGTCTTTCATGTGTTTTATATAAATGTGTGTATGCCTATGGGCTGAAAAAGGTAAAGGTTTGTTTGGGAAATACCTTGCTTGAGTAGCCTTGACGGCGTTTTTTTATGCTCTGTTTAAATTTTATGCAAAATTAAAAAAAATATTCGGTATTTGTCGTCTGTACTTATAAATTTAAAGATTTTTTATTGTCGGAACCTGTATTTTGCACATTTCTACTCTATTTCAGTAAATCTTTTATATGATTTTATTTACCGGAGTAGGCATTCTTTGTGGTAATCAGGGAACAATATCGCGTTCTCAATGTTCATATTCTGTACTAATCTAATTTTTTTTGTTATGAGAACAATTACAAGATTTTTTGTGCTGTGTGTGACGTTTATGTCAGCAGCAACGCTAAATGCACAGAAGTGGGTTGAGATTCCGCGTGATGCAACGCCTATCATCTGTATCAGCGAGACGGTGAACGAAGCACCGGATGTCGTTGAGATATTCCAGACAACACAGAGTGCCTATCATCACGACCCTCGGGCACCGCGTTTTGTGCTTGTAGACCAAGAGGGCAAATGGGGCTTAGGCATAGGCGGTTACCTGCAGACCAAAATCGAATACGATTTTGACAAGGCTGTAGACAATGTGGACTTTTTGCCCTCGGCTATCCAGCGTGGCGGTGCACCGTCGAGCCAATACAGAATGGATATGACCAACTCCACTATATTTATGAAACTTGTGGGAAAGAGCCGTTTCCTCGGCGATTTCATAGTCTACACATCGGGTAATTGGCGCGGAAGCGGCTTGGGATTTCTCCTGCAGAATGCTTATCTTGATACAAAATACATGAAAGTAGGATATACCGTCGGTTCGTTCATGGATATATCTGCTGTGCCTATGACAATAGACTATGGCGGACCTTGCGGTATGACTTTCTACCGTTCTGCACAGTTGATGTTCAAGTATGGCTTTGATTTCGGACTCTCTATGGGTATCGGTGTCGAGGCACCCGATGTGCGTGCGACCGAGAATGAGAATATCTCTATAGGTGCCCAGCGGCTTCCCAATGTTCCGCTGTTCGTGCAGTACAATCTCCACAATATGCCGGGAAACCATATACGTCTTGGTGCAATTATGCGTGATATCTCTTATGATGACAAGGTCAGCGGAAAAGACAATGACAAGATGGGGTGGGGAGCGCAGGCAAGCATGCTTGCTACAATAGGCCGTCTGCAGTTGAAAGGACAGTTTACTGTGGGCGAGGGCATTGGCTCTCTTGTAAATAACATATCCAATGTTGGCGTAGATGTTGTGCCCGACCCTACATCCCCCGGAAAGGCGATGTTCCTACAGAGCGAAGCGTGGTATGCCGGTATACAGTATAATTTTTCGAAGAGGATTCTTGCGTCGGCAACATTCAGCCAGACAGTTCTTCATTCCCGTAAAGGTTATGAAGATGCTAACCCGAAGGCCTACCGTAAAGGACAGTATCTGGCTGCAAATATGTTCTATAATGTGAGCAGCAATCTGCAGTTTGGCATAGAGTATCTGCATGGCTGGCGTGAGGATTTCGACAGCAAGACATATAATGCCAACAGAATTAACCTCTCTGCAAGGTTTGATTTCTGATTCTCCTTTAAAAGAACTTCTGCCAATTATGTCATCCTGCCCGGGTGATGTAATTGGCTTTTTTGTGATGAGGCTTCTGTGTCAGTTACCAGAACTTGTTGTATTTTTCGCTATATTCGAATCCGGCTTGCTTCATCTTCTCTTCGAGTTCCTTACGGTCGAAGTCGAGTGCGGCACACAATTCATCGAGTGTACGGTAGCGGTCGCGCAGATACATGTTTATCGTGCTGAACAGCATCATCGGGTCGTTGGGCAGTTCCATAAAATATTTTTTGTTATACTCTCGGCAAAGATAATCCAAAGAGTCAAATAAACCTCGACGTTTGTAACTTTATTGTAACAATCGTGCAACCAATGTTTAACATGCATGTAATAGCAGTGTAACGAATAAATGAGAATTTTGCAACGTGATATTTTCTTTCTGCGTTTGGCAGAACTGTCTAATAAAAAGAAAAGTTATGGATTTGTCCTTTTTTATGAGTCTGAGCGGTGTGCAGGTTGCATATATGCTCATAGTTGTTTTCCTTTTTGTGCTTGCTGTCATAGACCTTTGGGTGGGAGTGAGCAATGATGCCGTAAACTTCATCGGCTCTGCTGTGGGATGCAAGGCAGCAAGTTTTAAGCATGTGATGCTTGTGGCTGCTATCGGAGTCTTTGTAGGTGCGGCTTTCAGCAACGGTATGATGGAGGTGGCTCGAAGCGGTATCTTTAATCCGGCAGAGTTTACATTCAATGAGGTCATGGTGATATTTCTTGCCGTAATGGTGAGCGATGTTTTCTTGCTCGACCTCTTCAACTCTCTTGGTCTGCCGACTTCGACAACGGTCTCGCTGGTGTTTGAACTTCTGGGTGCAGCGTTCATATCTGCAATAATCAAGGTCGCAGTGAGTGATGCCGGCATAGACATTGTGGGGCTGTTGAATACAGAGAAGGCTCTTGTCATGATTATATCGATATTCCTGTCGGTTGCCATTGCGTTCATCTTCGGATTGGTGGTGCAATGGTTGTCGCGTCTTGTGTTTACATTCAATTTCAAGAGAAACCTTGGTGCCAAAATCGGAGTGTTCGGTGGATTGGCTGTGACCTCAATAATCTATTTCATGCTTATCAAGGGTCTCAAGGGCACATCAATCGTTCCTGCTTCGGCTAAGGATTATATCAACGAGAACACTACTGTGATTCTGCTCGGCTGCCTGGCGTTTTTCACGCTTCTCATGCAATTGCTTCACTGGTGCAGGGTGAATGTCCTCAAAATCGTGGTTATGATTGGTACATTCTCGTTGGCACTTGCCTTTGCAGGGAACGACCTTGTGAATTTCATCGGTGTTACATTGGCTGGTTTTGATTCTTTCATTACATTTTCAGGCTCCGGTGTGGCTCCCGATGAACTGTTTATGACCTCTCTGTCGGGTCCGGCAAAAACCCCGGTCTTCTTCCTCTTTTCAGCCGGTTTAATCATGATAGTAGCTCTTTGGACAAGCAAAAAGGCACGTAAGGTGCTGCAGACATCCATAGGGCTGTCGTCACATGGCAATGAAGAGAATGAGATGTTCGGTTCTTCCTCGTTTGCAAGAAATATCGTGCGTGTATCCACTAAAATGGTTACTGCAGTTTCACGCAGACTGCCACAGGGATTCAAGAATTGGGTGAACAGACGTTTCACTCCCCTTGAGGAGCGTGAAGATGTTGCTTTCGACCTTGTTCGTGCATCGGTGAATCTGGTTCTTGGCGGTTTGCTGATAGCAGTCGGTACATCTTTGAAACTGCCTCTCTCTACAACATATGTGACTTTTATGGTTGGTATGGGTTCTTCACTTGCTGACCGTGCATGGGGACGTGAGAGCGCAGTATATCGTGTCACAGGTGTGGTGTCTGTCATAGGCGGGTGGTTCATTACTGCAGGTGCGGCATTCATTTTGGCCGCAGGTGTGGCGTGTGTGATGTATTTCGGCGGTCTGCCGGCAATGTTCCTGATGATTGCTCTTGTGGTGTACCTGCTTTACCGCAGCAGCGTGAACTACAGAAAGAAGCAGGAGGCTGCGAAGGCCGATGTAAAGATGCAGGTTCTTATGAACAGTGAGGATAAAGAAGAAGTGTGGGATGCCTTGAAAGGCCACTCGGCAAAGACTTTGGCCGGTTCGCTCTCTTTCTGTGCAGATACATACAGACTTTTGTTCGAGTCATTCTCCAAAGATTCTTTACGCCCTCTTAAATTGTCGATGATAAAGATTGTGGAGGAAAAGTCGCTCCTGAAGAAGAACCGTCGTCTTGAAACAAAAGGCATGCAGCGCATTGACCAGCAATTGGCCTATGAGTGCAGCACATGGTATCACCTTTGTACCAACAGCTGCCAGCAGATGCTGAATACTCTGACCCGTATTGCAGAACCGATGAGGGAGCACACTGAGCATAGCTTCAGTCCTTTGTCGAAGAGCTGTATAGAAGAGTTCTCGCCTTATTGCCGTGATGTATATGCAGTAATCAACGACATTGACAGCATCATTTCAACCGGCAACTACAGCAACGCCGACGAGGTCTCTTCCAAGGCAAAGGCTCTCAAACACTCTTTGGCCGGTCTCCGGAAGGAGTTGACGCAGCGCCTCCATAGAAGCAACGGAAGCCTGAGAATAGATTTCGTATATCTTAATCTTGTACAGGAGTCACATGAGTTGCTAAGCGAGGCAAGAAACCTGTTGCGTGGAGCTAAAAAATTCTATATGAACTGATACTTAGGTATTTGATATTTCATTCACTTTGTCGAGGAGTGCGCTTCGGAAAATGTTCCGGTTGCACTCCTTTTTTTACATTGCCGCTTTGGAAAGTATCCCGATTGTCCTGATGTTTTTTTACTTTCTTTACCTAATTCGATTGCTTAGCTTTCACTTGTTTATTATATTTTGTAATAATTTTGTAACATTAATGTAATGTAACAGTAATTGGCGCATACGATTTTTGTAGAAAATAGGCTCAAATTTTCATGTGGCTGTTTTGTACACGGATTAATATCTTACAAACACAATATTTATGGATTTTCTAAACGGCATTACCTCCTATTTTATGGGACTCAGTTCTGTGGAGTTGTCTTATCTGTTTGTCGTCTTGTTCATGTTCACGCTTGCTGTGGTAGACCTTACGGTCGGAGTGAGCAACGATGCTGTGAATTTTCTTAGTGCGGCAGTCGGTTCCAAGGCTGCAAAAATAAAGCATGTGCTCATAGTAGCAGCTGTCGGAGTCTTTGTCGGGGCATCCTTCAGCAGCGGTATGATGGATGTCGCACGTCATGGAATCTTTGACCCGGGTTTCTTCTCTTTTGAGAATGTCATGTGCATATATCTTGCAGTGGTGATAAGTGACGTGTTCCTGCTCGACCTCTTCAACTCCCTTGGCTTGCCGACATCTACAACGGTGTCAATGGTCTTTGAACTTCTTGGAGCTTCGTTCATGACAGCCATAATAACTTCCGGCGGTGCCGGCTTGGAAATGCTGAATACCGACAGGGCATTGACAATCATAATATCGATATTCCTGTCTGTGGCAATAGCTTTCGTTTTCGGTCTTGTTGTACAGTGGATATCCCGTATCTTCTTCACGTTTCACTACCGCAAGAATCTTGGCCGTAAAATAGGTGTCTATGGCGGTTTTGCGACAACTGCAATAATCTATTTCATGCTCATAAAGGGATTGAAGGGCAGTGCTTTGCTTGCATATTTGCCACAGAATGTCTACGACATGATTTATGGCGATACGGTTGTGTTCCTTTTGTGTGCATTCGTGTTCTTCTCATTGCTTATGCAGTTGTTGCATTGGTGTAAAGTCAATGTGCTTAAGATTGTTGTACTCATGGGGACATTCTCGCTCGCAATGGCTTTCGCAGGCAACGACCTTGTAAACTTCATAGGTGTAACGCTTGCTGGATTTGAATCTTTCAATGATTTTGTGGCAAATGGTGCCGGCTTTACAATAGAGACATTCAAAATGACATCGTTGATGCCGGTAGAAGAGGGTGGCGTTCCCAACCGCACCCCGATATACTACTTGATTGGTGCCGGTGCTGTCATGGTATATGCGCTTTTCACAAGCAAGAAAGCGCGCAAGGTGCTTCAGACATCAATAGACCTGTCGAGCCAGCAGAACGAGGAGAATGAGATGTTCGGAACATCTTCCATTGCACGCAATATGGTACGCGCTGTAACTAAAATGGTCGATGCCGTTTCACACAAGACTCCGGCCGGTGTGAAATCTTGGCTCAACAAGCGTTTTGCCCCCCTCGAAGAGCGTGAGGATGCTGCGTTCGACCTTGTCCGTGCGTCGGTGAATCTTGTACTTGCAGGTCTGCTTATCGCTGTCGGTACATCATTGAAACTGCCTCTTTCCACAACATATGTGACCTTTATGGTAGGTATGGGTTCTTCACTTGCCGACCGTGCGTGGGGGCGCGAGAGTGCAGTATACCGTGTTACCGGTGTAGTCTCAGTTGTGGGCGGTTGGTTCATTACAGCCGGTGCGGCATTCATAATAGCCGCATTGGTGGTTACAATTCTCAACTATGGTGGAGTCGTGGCAATGTACATAATGATAGCACTTGTTATCTACTTGCTTGTCCGCAGCCACATCAACTACAATAAGAAGAAGAGCACTGAAAAGGCCGATGAAAAGATGCTTGTTGTTCTCAAGTCCAATGACAAGGACGAGGTTTGGGATAGCCTCAAATCCCACACAGCCGACACGTTGGCACATACTCTCGCTTTCTCGGCAGAGACATACAAGACAATGTTCGAGTCATTCTCGAAAGATGCTCTCCGTCCGTTGAAGAGTTCTCTCATCAGAATTGTCGAGGAGAAGGCACTCATGAAGAAGGAACGTCGTGCCGAGACACGCGGATTGCAGCGCATAGACCAGCAGTTGGCTTTTGAGCGTAGCACATGGTATCATCTTTGTACCAACAGCTGCCAGCAGATGCTGAATACATTGACACGTATAGGTGAACCTATGAAAGAGCATGCCGACAACAGCTTCAGTCCATTGTCCAAACTGTATGTAGAAGAGTTCTCGCCATATTGTCGCGATGTATATAATGTATTGAAGGATATTAATGATATTATACAGACGGGTAATTACAATGGAGCCGAAGAGGTTTCATCCCGTGCAAAACACCTTAAGCACACTCTTGCCAATCTGCGCAAGGAGCAGACCATGCGTCTGCATCAGAGCGATGGCAGTCTGCGTATGGACTTTGTGTATCTCAACCTAATACAGGAGAGCCATGAGTTGCTCAGTGAGGTGCGTAACCTGCTCCGCGGTAGCAACAAATTCTTTGCTCCTGTAGCTGATAGTGAGAATAAAGGTTAAGAGCACTTTGTTGACATGACTTTTTTGCCGGCAAGATGTTAATTTTGTTTAATTGACCTTTTGCCGGCAATTTTTCGTATATTTGAGGTAAACCTCGAAAATAGGATGTGGCTTGGGATAAAAAACAAGTGAACTTGTTTTATTCTCCACTCGCCTTTTACTATATTTGCGGTAAAACCGCGAACATAGACTTTCGGGCGGTAAGACACGCTCCTTTGTAAACCTAAAGGTTCAGTCGTCGCAAGCAACGCTAATTTCGCGTTGCCGCTGTGAAATAAAAGCAAGCTTTGTTTATCTCGCTCGTTTGTGGCTATATTTGCACTAAACCGAAAAACAAGTGAAGTATGAAATTTATAGGTCCTCATGTTTCGGCCGGCGGTGGTGTAGAGAATGCACCGCTCAATGCTATGGCTGTCGGAGCGAATGCTTTTGCTCTTTTTACCAAGAACCAGCGTCAGTGGGTATCGGCACCTCTTACGTCAAAGAGTATAGAACTGTTTAAGGAGAATTGCCGCAAAGGCGCTTTTCTGCCCCAACAGATATTACCTCATGACAGTTATCTGATAAATTTAGGCAACCCCGATGATGAGGCTGTCGCAAAATCGCGTGCTGCTTTCATCGACGAGATGCAGCGTTGTGAACTTCTTGGCCTTACAATGCTCAATTTCCATCCGGGCAGCCACTTAAACAAGATTTCGGTAGAACAGTGTCTTGATGAGATTGCTGCCAATATAAATCTTGCACTCTCGAAGACCGAGGGTGTTACCGCTGTTATAGAAAACACAGCCGGGCAAGGAAGCAACGTGGGTAACCGTCTTGAGGAGATACGCTACATAATCGACAGGGTCGATGACAAGAGCCGTGTCGGCATGTGTCTTGATACATGTCACTTCTATTCAGCCGGCTATGACATAGTCAATGGCTATGACGCAGCTTTCAGTGAATTGGAACGTGTGGTCGGTATCGAGTATCTCAAGGCGATACACCTGAATGATACCAAAAAACCTTTAGGCTCGCGTGTCGACAGGCATGAGAGTATCGGGCTCGGTCTTTTAGGAATAGATTTCTTCAAGAGATTCATGAAGGATTCGAGATTTGACAATATTCCTATAATACTTGAGACTCCCGACGAGAACCGGTGGGCAGGTGAAATAGAACTGTTGAGAAGTTTTGAGTGATATGGACAGCAAGGCAAGGATATTGGTTGTCGATGATGAACTTGATATTTGTGAGATACTCAAGTTCAATCTCGAAAACAGTGGCTACGATGTGGACATTGCAACATCGGGTGAGGAGGCTCTTGCAATGCCGTTGAGTGGATACAACCTCTTCCTCTTCGATGTCATGATGGACGACATGAGTGGTTTTACATTGGCTTCAAAAGTACGAAAGATGTCGGGATGTGATGCGACTCCTATAATATTCATTACGGCAAAGACCGGTGAAAATGATATACTGACCGGCTTCAACGTCGGTGCAGACGACTATATATGCAAGCCTTTCCGTATAAGCGAAGTGCTTGCGAGAGTGAAGGCAGTGCTCAGACGTAATTCTGTTAAAGAACCGATGCCCGGCAATCGGGACTGCATTGCATTTGGGGAACTGGTCCTTAACCAGGAAACCAAACGTGCCTGTATAGCCGGTGTTGATATTGCTCTCACAAAGAAGGAGTTCGAGGTGCTTCAGATGCTTTTGAGGAAACCCGGCCGTGTGTTCTCGCGTGAAGAGATTCTTGCCAGCGTGTGGCCCGATGATGTGAATGTCCTTGAACGGAGCATAGATGTCAATATGGCGCGTCTTCGCAAGAAATTGGGCATCTATGCCGGTAATATCGTCTCAAGGAGTGGGTATGGATATTGTTTCATGAGCGAGATAAATTGATTGGATGATAAAATTCTTCACACGTTTTTTTGTTCCGGCTGTTGCCTTACTGATTCTCTTGGCTGTATCATTCCTTTATTATCATCACATTAAGGAGCAGAAAATAGCCGTCATGCATCAGAAGGGGACAATGCGTAACATTAATGAGAGTGTGTACGACCTCGTACGCATCCGTGGCGACAAGGTATTCAATGATTCCTGTGCTCTGTATCTGCAGAGGTATGTTGCCAACTACGACAAGCAGGGATTGCGTGTGACAGTGGTATCGGCTTTGAACGGAAATGTGCTTTTTGACACCTCTTTTCCCGATACCGATGTCGCAGAGAACCATTCAGGTCGCCCAGAGGTCATTCAGGCAATAGAAACAGGTTTCGGGTACGATATACGTCGTCTCTCTACAGTGCATAATGAAGAATATTTCTATGTAGCTACATTTCATTCCGAATATGATTTCATAGTGCGCAGTTCGCTTCCCTATAAACTTGCCATGAACAGCGACCGCACCAGTGGCCTTGTCCTCATCATTGTAGTGGGAGTAATAATAGCGCTTGTGCTCTATATTCTTTATAGGATAATGGTTCTTGCCGGAAGTTCGGAACTTGCGACCCAGAAACTGCAGCAGCATTTGCGTATAGCGCAGGAGGGTATTGCCATATTCGATTCCAAACGAAGGCTCCTTTTTGCAAACATGCTATTCAGGGAATATGCCGATATCATTTCATCAAAAAATCTTCCAAAGGTCGAGGATATCCTTGACCAACCCGAGTTTCGCGGTGTCAAGCGCTTCGTCGACAATTACGGCTATCTGAACAATGAAACCCGCGAGACGCATATTTCGCAGCAAGTGGAGGTTGCAGGGCGCATCTTTGTTATACGGGGTGTGCTTTTTCAGGATAAAGGTTTTGAAATTTCAATAAACGATGTGACTGCAACAGAGGAGCAGACACGTCTTAAACGCCAGCTGACACAGAATGCTGCTCATGAGTTCAAGACTCCTGTTTGCAGCATACAGGGATATCTTGAGACAATAATACAGAACTATCCCCATAACTTGAGCGAGGAGCAGATGCTGCATTTCCTGAAAAGGTGTTATAGTCAAAGCAATCGCCTGAATAGTCTTGTGCAGGATATGTCGCAATTGAACGAGATGACAACCGCATCGCAACGTATCAAAAAAGAGATGCTCGACCTCTCGCTACTTGTGCGTAATATGCTGGCCGAAGTGAGCAACAAGGTACAGGAGCAGGGAATGACCGTGATAGATGAACTTCCGGCCACGCTGTTCATTAATGCGGATTCTTCGATGATTTATTCAATATTCCGTAATCTTGTGGATAATGCAATCTCTTATGCCGGCGAGGGAACGACTGTAAGAATTACCTGTTTCCGCAGTGACGAGCAGTTCTACTACTTCAGTTTCTCGGACAATGGCTGTGGTGTTCCCGAAGAGCATCTTCCACGTATTTTTGAAAGGTTCTATCGTGTCGACAAAGGGCGCAGCCGCAAATTGGGAGGAACCGGACTGGGCTTGGCTATCGTGAGAAATGCCGTTGTGCTGCATGGTGGCACCATATCGGCGCGTGTGGCACAAGGAGGTGGGCTTGAATTTGTCTTCAAGCTGCAGCGATGAAGTTCACGGCATGCTCTTTCTCTTGAACGTTTGTGTGATTTCCGGTCTTGCTTGCGCAGGACCGTTTTTTTTCATACCTTTGCATCATGTTCAGGCATGCAGCCGTCGGGGCTGCCGGCTTATAATTTCTATATTATGTATAAGGTATCGGAAAACCCTTTCAAAAACCGAACCGGCGTTGATACGCCGCTAATGGTCGTTGTTGCATTGTTTGTAACTCTCTATCTGGTGTCGAATGTAATGGCAGTAAAAGTCATAGGACTTTTCGACCTCTTCTACTTCGATGCAGGTACAATAACATTCCCCTTTGCCTATATGTTGGGAGATGTCCTCACCGAAATGTGGGGATACCGCACAGCCCGCAAGGTTATATGGCTGACATTCCTATGCAATGTCCTCATGGTCGTTTGCACACAGCTGGGGGTGTGGTTGCCGTCACCTGCCTATCTTGATGCTACGGCCGAGTCCTACAATACAATATTTACCTATGTGCCACGTATCGTCATTGCATCGCTTATAGGTTTCCTTATGGGTGAGCTTTCCAATGCATGGCTCATGGAACGCATCAAGATGGCAACCAACGGACGGCGTTTATGGGTGCGCACGATAGGCAGTTCTGTTGTAGGGTATCTTATGGACACACTCCCTTTTGTGCTTATAGCTTTTCTTGGAGTTCTCTCTATGCGCGACCTTGTGCTCATGATAGTGCTGCAATATTTCATGAAACTATCGATAGAGGTGCTGTTCGGTACCCCTATGGCATATGCCGTAATTCTTCTTCTCAAAAAGAAAATACTGCGTGAGCGTAAGAATGGATAGATATTCTCTCATACATACCAAACTGCCACGTGAATTTGTTCTTCTTCAAGGAGAGGGATGCAGGTGGGGAAAGTGCAGTTTTTGCGACTATCATAAAGATGTCGGTGAAACCCCTTTTGATGTGAACAGGGAGGTTTTGTCACAGGTTACCGGTTGTTACGGGGTGCTCGATGTAATTAATTCCGGTTCGGCAATGGAACTCGATAGCAGAACGTTGGAGATGATAAAGGATGTTGTCCATGCGAAAGGAATACACACGGTATGGTTCGAAGCACATTTCATGTATAGGAAGAGACTGGAATCCTTCGCCTTGCAGTTTGCGCCGGCAAAGGTCAGATTCCGTTGTGGCATCGAGAGTTTCGATCCCCGGATGCGCATCCTTTGGAACAAAGGTGTTCCGCAATGGGTGACAGCAGATGATGTTGCAAGGTATTATAGCGGTGTGTGTCTGTTATGTTGTACAGTTGGTGATAGCAAGAAACGTATTCTTGCTGATATTGAGACAGCAAAGGCTCATTTCGAGTATTTCAGTGTGAATCTTTTCTGCAATAATTCTACAGCGGTGAGGCGTGATGATGAACTCGCCGAATGGTTTATGCAGGTTGTCTATCCTGAGATTAAGGATGACCCACGTATTGAGGTTCTTTTTGAGAATACGGATCTTGGGGTAGGGTAGTTTTTGCCGTGGGTATCTACAACGTTGTCAGTTGAAATTGTCCACGTTTTTATTCGCAGAAGTAATTTTAATAAACCTCGATGTGGTAGAAATATAAGATAAAAGAAAGGGGTTGACTGAATTAGCCAACCCCTATGTAATTGTCTGTTGAATTACTTCTTCTTGCCGTTGTACTCGTCTGATACAGTCAGCTTTGCACGTCCTTTTGCGCGACGAGCAGCCAATACGCGGCGGCCATTCTTTGTAGCCATTCTCTCACGGAAACCGTGCTTGTTCTTTCTCTTTCTGTTAGAGGGTTGGAATGTTCTTTTCATCGTCTTATATATTTATATGTTTTCTGTCAAATAATAGTATGCGCTATTCAGCGTGCAAAATTACTTCTTTTTTTTAGAATGACAAAGTTTTCGCGCGGTAATTTTGCTTCAGTTAAAATAAAACTGCTTTTTATTCATATGTTACAAACAAGAGTGTGTCCCGAAAATACAGGTCACACTCTTGTAGAATGTTGATAATAAACAGGCTGAACCTGTCTTATAATCAGATTTCGGCGATTACCTCAACCTCGACAAGCACATTCTTTGGCAATGTCTTCACTGCAACACATGAACGTGCAGGCTTGCTTGTGAAGTATTCTGCATATACGGCATTGAATGCAGCAAAGTCTGCCATGTCGCTAAGGAAACATGTGGTCTTTACGACTTTGTCGAATGATGTTCCTGCCTCGGCAAGAACTGCTGCGAGGTTCTTCATTACTTGTGTTGCCTGGTCTGTGATTCCTTCTGCCTCAACATTGCCTGTTGCAGGGTTGATGGGTATCTGGCCTGAAGTGAACAACATATTGCCGCAGATGATGGCCTGTGAATAGGGACCGATTGCCTCGGGGGCATTGCTTGTATAAACTTTCTTCAACATAATTATTTTATTTTAATGGTTAATCCAGTATTTTGAAACCGGCATTTGTCAATGCGGCTTTGATATTGTTTATATGCTCGAAATTACGTGTTTCAAGGTCTATGCGTATGAAACAGCCTGTAACGCCGGTGTTTGCGTTTGTGCGCTCGTGGTGTACACCGATAACGTTTCCGCCAAGGTCGGCTATAATCTTTGACACTTGTACCAATTGTCCTGGCTTGTCAAGGAGTTCCACTTTGAGGAGTGCCGAGCGACCCGATGTAAAGAGGCCACGCTTGATTACGCGGTCGAGTATATTCACGTCTATGTTACCGCCCGATACAACGCAGATTACGTTCTTGCCCTCTACCGGTATCTTGTCGAACATTACAGCAGCTGCAGCAACGGCACCTGCACCCTCGGTGATAATCTTCTGATGTTCGAGCATTGAAAGGATTGCCGATGAGACCTCGTCGTCGGTTACTGTTACAATGCCGTCGACATATTTGCTGCAGAAATCGAATGTATTCTCACCGGGCTGCTTCACCGCAATACCGTCGGCAATGGTCGACACTGACGCAAGACGTTCTATCTTCTTGTTGTCGACAGAAATCTTCATGCTTGGAGCACCGGCAGCCTGTACACCATAGACCTTTATGTTCGGGTTAAGCGATTTTAAGGCAAATGCTACACCCGAAATGAGACCGCCACCGCCAATAGGCACAACTACTATATTTACATCCTTCATCTGGTCTATGAGTTCGAGACCGATGGTTCCCTGTCCGGCAATGACATCTATGTCGTCGAACGGGTGGATGAATGTGTAGCCCATTTCGTCGCGCAGCTCGATGGCGCGTTTGTAGGCATCGTCGTAGACACCCTCAACAAGGCAAATCTCTGCTCCGTAGCCTCTTGTTGCCTCAACCTTTGAGATTGGTGCGCAGTCGGGGAGGCAGATGGTCGACTTAATGCCGTTCTTTGTGGCTGCAAGAGCCACACCTTGTGCATGGTTGCCGGCAGAGCATGCGATAACTCCTTTTGCTTTCTCCTCTTCGGACAGTTGTGAAATCTTGTAGTAAGAACCACGGACTTTGAACGAGCCGGTGAGCTGCAGGTTCTCCGGCTTAAGAAAAACTTTGCCTTTCTTGTTGATGTTTGGGGCTTGGATTAGCTCTGTGCGGCGTATAACGTCTTTCAGCACATACGAAGCATGGTAGATTTTGTCGAGTGTAAGCATAATTTATGTACTTCTTAATATGGTTATAGCTTATCAATTCTGTGCAAATTTACAATCATTTTCCATTATACCTAACAAAGCCGGTGAAAAAAGGAAAATCAATCGTGCTGTTTTTCTTTTTTTCTTGCTTTTGCCTGTGCAGGGAACATGGATGCCGGCATCTTCTTCTATCCGTCGAATCAGGTTATAGTCCTTCGAGTATGCGTTTGAGTACAACGGTTGCCGATATCTCCCTGTTGGCGGCCTCAGGTATCACAATAGATTTTTCACTCTCAATGACACTGTCGGTCACAATCATGTTGCGGCGTACCGGAAGGCAGTGCATGAAGTATGCATTATCGGTGACTGCCATTTGTCTGTCGCTGACAGTCCATTGCATGTCGGTGCTGAGAACCTTGCCGTAATTATCGCCAGTGTACGCAGCCCAGTTCTTTGCATATATGAAATCGGCATCCTCGAATGCTTTCAACTGGTCGTATTCGACACGCGCGTTGCCGACAAATTCCGGTGCTAGCTCATAGCCCCTCGGGTGGGTGATGACAAAATCATAACCGGCAGCATTCATCCACTCTGCAAAGGAGTTTGGGACTGCCTGTGGCAATGCCTTGGGGTGGGGTGCCCATGTGAGTACCACTTTGGGGCGTGGCTTTGTCTTGTGCTCTTCGATGGTGATGAGGTCGGCGAAACTCTGCAAGGGGTGGCGTGTAGCGGCTTCCATTGAGAATACCGGCTTGCCGGAGTATTTGATGAACTGGTTCAGGACTGTCTCGTTGTAGTCCTCGTCTCTGTTTTCGAATCTTGCAAAGGAGCGCACTCCTATTACATCGCAGTAGCTTCCCATAACCGGTATTGCTTCAAGGATATGTTCGGGCTTGTCGCTGTCCATGACGACTCCCCGTTCTGTTTCAAGCTTCCATGCGCCCTGATTGATGTCAAGAACTATTACGTTCATGCCAAGGTTTATGGCTGCTTTTTGTGTGCTGAGCCTTGTTCTCAGACTTGAGTTGAAGAAGACCATGAGCAGCGTCCTGTTCTTGCCGAGGTCGCTGTATCTGTAACGGTCTGCTTTGATTTCAAGGGCTTCTTTTACGGCTGTACCGAGGTCTCCAATATCTTTTACCGAAGTGAAATTTCTCATTTCTCTCTATATGTTGTTTTGTTATTCTTTGTTTTCTTCTCTTTTTTCCACCATAACCATTTGTTGAAGTCGTGACGCAGCATTATTCCGGCTCCCTGTGTCGTGAGGTTCGTTTTTGAGAAATAGCGGTCATTGGTCTTGCTGTATGCCTTGAGACTTATGTTGCCTTTTTTATTAAGCAGCCATTGAATCTCAAAATCACCGATGAAGTTCCTGTTTGCAACGGGATTTTCCCGATATCCGAAGTTGCCGTTTATGAGCAGACGGTTGTCGAGCAGTCTACCCTCAAGCATTCCCTCGACCTCCATGCTGTTCCAGCCTCTCTCGCTTGTCGAGAAGTTTCCCGATATATCCCAGTTGCCATTGTCGATTATCTGTCCCAACATGTTGTTGATTTGTCCCGACAATGTGTTTGAGATGAGTGATTCCATTGCTGAAGACGATTGGCTGTTGCCGTTGTTGTTATAATCGTATGTGTAGAACTTGCCTATTCCTAAGAGATATATGAACTGCATGTTCTTCTGTTCTTGAGTGTTGGCAACACTTGCAAGCAACTCGCGCTCTTCTTCATTTCCTTCGGGCAGTTCGAGGTCGAAGTTCAGCACCGGCGATTTTAAAGTGCCTCCGATGTTCATGAGGCAATTTACTTTTACGCTCTTCCGCTTTGAGGTTTCTGTTGTCAGGTCGCTCAGTGATGCCGAGGGTACAAGGTATTTGGTTTTCAGGTCGAGTGTCGCTTCATAGGGATCTCCGTTGAAAAGGAGGCTGCTGCCACGTGTTATACTGAACTCTTTCGGGAAAATGTCCTGTACCGTGAACTTGTATGTTCCGCGGTCGAGGTCGAGATGTCCTTTCATAGAGAAGCCGTCGTTCTCGTCATATATGGCATGGATTGGTCCTGATGCGTATATGTCGATGTAGTCATCAGTGTTCATGTTGGTGTACACCTTCAGCAGCATGCTTTCATTGATGTCGAGGATGAAGTCGAGGTTCAATCTGCTCATTATGCTGTATCCGGCGTTCCGATTTTCTTTCTTATTTATCTTTTGGCTTTTTGGGCTGTTATCGGTGAAAGTTACAAAACTGTTGTCTCTTATGCCTCCAGTGTCGCTTGAGTTGTAGACAAATTGCGAATTGGGCCCGCTCGAAAGTTCTGCTTTGAGGTTGAAGCCGTTGTCATCGCTGACAAGGCTTGCATTACCCGAAGCATATACCGTTCCGTAGAACGGGAACTGGTCGAATGTCCTCGTGTCGTATGCGAGCAGATTCTCGGCTCTCACGTTGAGTCCGCATCTCCAGTTTGAAAAGTGGTTGTGGTAGAATCCGCCTGTGAGCCAGCCATGGTTCCCCGAACGGTCGGTTATCATACAATTGTCGAATGTCAGTGCACCTTGCGAGAATCTTATTGAGTCTCCGTCGAAACGGTATGTGGTGTTGTTGGCCTTGACATGTGTGCTGCAATTCAGCGCCATTGCTCCGTACAGGTCGATTTTGCGCCATTTGCCTTTGATGTCGACCTTGCCGCTGCATGTTCCCTTGATGTCGGAGACGTAATCGCTCAGTTTGTACCTGATGAAGTCGACATTCATGTTGTTGGCGGTTACGGTTATTCCTAAGGTGTCATTCGCCGAAGAAAGATGTCCTCTTACATTTGAAACGGCAGGTGTGCCGTTGTCTATGTCGCAGTCGAGTATTATGGCTTTCTTGTCGTTGTTCCAGCCTATGTAGAAGTCGGCATCTCCCATATCGCCTCCGTCGATGGTGAAATCCTTTATATCGAAATAACCGTCTATCCATGGCTTCCCGAGGATTCCGCAGAGCATGGCTTTTCCTGTTGCCGACCCCGAGAAACGCAAGGTGTTGAAGTTCACGAATTCCATTATTGTGGCAACTTCGAGGTTCTTGGTGCTCAATAGCAGACTATCGCTTGTTTCCTTGCCTGCAATGCCGTTAATCTTCAGATGTTGTGTGGAGTTGTATAGCTGAAGGTTGTTTATGCGGACCTTGTCGAGCCCTCCATTGACTCTTCCTTCGGAGATGTACCAGATGCTGTCGTTGTGTGTGATGCTGTCGGGTCTTATTGTCGCAGCGATTCCGATTTCGCCGTTTTTCTCCTTATAAAGTGCCGCATTCAGATGTAATGCCCCTTTCATCCTGTTGCGCGATGACTTGTTGTCCCATTCAATCGAACTATTTACGGTGTCATTGGAAACAGTCGATTTGAGGCTTATGTCAATGTCTTTTGAATCTTTTTTCTTTTGTGGCATAGTTGCATCGGCGGCAAGAACAAAAGCCTTGCTGTCCGATTCGGCATTGAGCTTTAGATGATTCAGCCTGTTGCTGCCGAGTTTGACATCCCTGAGTGTGGCGTTGACCCTGAACTCGTTGTTGTTGTCGTTGCATGTACCGAAAATGACCGACTGCCCGTTTATCTCAATCGGCAACCGCATTATACGGCTCGCAGTGCCGCTGTTGCGGATGTTGAAGTTGAATACATAATTGTTTGCAGTCTCCTTTTCAGTATAGTTTATCTCTTTGAGCAACGGAATGTGGGTTGTTGCCATTCTGCGAAGGCTTTTTAGCAGGTCGGAATAATTGTAGCTTCCGAACACGCTGCCTTCGATGAAATCCGAGTTCACTGCCAGCAGACGCTGGTCTTCGGAGTTGTTGTCGCAGATGTGCATGTTGCGTAATATGCTCTTTGTGTTTCCGTCGTCGAGCGTGAAGTTGCGCATGAGTGCATTTATGAGTGTGCGCCCTTTGCCGTAGTCGTTATACTCCCCCTCGAACTGGAAAGAGTACAGCTCCTTTCCGGTTTTCATAAGGCCGAGTCTTCCGGGAATCAATGAGTCGACCTGCATGCTCACGGTCGTTCTGCTTGTGCTGCCGTAGCTATGACCTAAATGTACCGATGCCTCTAAATTCGGGTCGTCGGCAGCGATATGTGTCCTTATCTTGCCTTTTTCGGCTGTTCCGGTAAAGCTTATGGGGGAATATTCATAGCCGCTGTACTTGAATTTTGTGATGTCACCGTAGAACATGGCTGTCCGGTTATTTCTGTTCTTGTTGCCGATGACCGTTGTCTTTATGTCGCAGCGTCCAAATTCGCTGTTTTCTGCAAAAAGTCCGATATTTACAGAGTCGCATTCTGCTGTGAGCGTGAAATCTCCATTTTCATTCAGTTCGATGGCGGCATGGACAGAACCGTTTCTTGTGAGCAGTGTAGCTCTGCCGTTGGTGCTGTTTCCTGCAAATTCGGTTTCTCCGCTTATATGCATTTCTCCGGCTTTGCGTATTGCTTCGAGAATGCTCTCTCCGACAAACGGTGCGGCATGTCGCGCTGCTCCGTTTTCTATTGCGATGTCGTCGATACTTATTCTTATTTTTCGTTCCTTGCTGTACAAGTCGGTTGCATTCAGTGAAGCGCCCATGGTTATAAGACCGTCTGTTGTGGAGAGTCTCAATGCTGCTGTCGTTTCCTTGGAATCGGACTTGCCGTCTATTTCAAGTGTGAGTTCGGGCGTACTTTCGGGAATTTGAGGAAAAAGCGGTGCGAAATCAGACATGCTGATTCTTTCAAACATTAACCTTCCGTTGATTCCCGGAATGCCGTTTCCGGCGCTGTCCTGCATGAGTTCTATCCTTTCCGATTCAAGTCTGCTTTCGGGGAATTCTGTCGATAGGTTGTCTACACGGATTGAATTCTTGTTGGCGTTTACCTTTGCCCTGAATCCCGAAAGTTCCAATCCGCTTTTTTCTTTGCCGCGTATTGAACGTATCTGTATGCTTAACGTGTCGCTGCGAAGGCTTTTCAAGGAGATGTTGCAGCCAAAATCACCTAAAGCGATATGGTTCGGGTCGAGCCTGTTGTTCAGGTGTGCGGCGTTTTTGATGTCGTAGTGGAACTGTCCGTCGTAAACGATGAACTGGTTTATTCTCAGGTTTATATCTTTACTTTCGCTTTCCTCTTTTTTCTCAAGATTGTCTATCAGGAACTGGATGTTGAGCGGTCCTCCGGCGCTGTCGCGGTTCAGCCTTATGTCGGGCGCGGCAAATGTGAGTGTGTTGATTTGTATGCTGCCTTCGCTGAGTTTGTGTGGCGATATATGTGCTGTTGCCTCATGCGCAAAGATTATAGTGTCGTTGCTCCGGTCCTTTATGAGCACTCCTTTAAGTATTATCTCGTCCAGATTGCGTATCCTCAGCCTTTCAATGCTCAAAGGGATGCCGTATGCCTCTTCTATCTTGCCTGTCAGATAGCCGGCAATAGCATGTTGGACAGATTCAACTCTGAACAGCAGTGACGAAAGGTAGAGGATTGCTGCAACAATCGCCAAGGTGACTGATATGTACTTGAATATTTTGATGATTCGGCTTTTTAAGATTAGATATTGCTGCCGCTGTGCGTGTGCAAACGGTTTGCGAAGATACAATATTTTATATTAATAATATTGCTTGCAATGTAAAAAAATAACATGCATATATGTTGTTTTTTATTTTGAATTTGACCCCGGATGCATTAATTTTGCACTTTCTTATGATAGCTTTATTATGGTAGAGACGATTGTAATTCTTTTGCTGTCGGTTTGCTTTTTTATAAATGGCAGGATTCGCTCCGACATTGTTGCGCTCTGTGCTCTCGTGGCGCTGCTTGTTTTTGGAATTCTCACGCCCGAGGAGGCTCTTGCCGGTTTCTCGAGCAATGTCATAATAATGATGGTGGGCCTATTTGTCGTAGGCGGTGCTATCTTCCAGACGGGATTGGCAAAAATGATCAGTTCCAGACTGATGAAACTTGCTGGGCACAGCGAGACGAAGTTGTTCCTGCTTGTTATGGCGGTAACCTCTTTAATGGGAGCCTTTGTGAGCAATACCGGTACTGTGGCGATAATGATTCCTATTGTTGTCAGCATGGCAATGAGCGTGAAGATGAATCCCGGCCGCCTGCTTATGCCTTTGGCTTTTGCAAGCAGCATGAGTGGTATGATGACTCTTATTGGTACGCCTCCCAACCTTGTGATTAACGAGGAACTCCTGTCCAATGGCTATCAGGGTCTCGGATTCTTTACCTTTCTTCCAGTAGGTCTCATCTGTATTCTTGTAGGGTCGATAATCCTCCTGCCTTTAAGCAAGCGTTTTCTTTCAAAGCAAGGCTCGCTGAGCAGCACGAGTGCAAGTAGCGGCAAATCGTTGAAGACACTTGTAAAAGAGTATGGGATAGCAAACAGTCTTCACCGTATACAGGTAAACGCCGGTTCGAAGGTTGTCGGCAAGATGATTGGCGAACTCGATATAAGAAAGAACTATAGTTTGAACATTATAGAGGTTCGTCATGTGGAGCGTTCACAAAGGAACCTGCTTGCGAAGAGCGTGGTGCAGCAGGCTGCCGACTCGGATACAATTCTGCGTGCCGATGATATACTTTATGTTTCTGGAAATCTTGAGATAGTAAAAGTATTCGTGGAGAAGTATGGCCTTGAGATACTTCCCGATGATACAGGCGTGAATGGCGGAAATCTGGATTTCTATGATATCGGTGTTGCCGAGATTGTGCTGATGTCGTCATCGTCGGTAGTGAACAAGACGATACGTGAGGTTGAGTTCAGAACGCGTTACAATGTGAGTGTGCTTGGAATATGCCGTAAGGGGAAATATATACTTCAAGGACTTGCCGATGAGACTATACACACCGGCGATGTGCTGCTGGTGCAGGGAGCATGGGACAATATCGCTGCTCTTGAGAAGGAGAGCAATGAGTGGATTGTCGTGGGCCGTCCTCTTGAGGAGGCTGCCAAAGTGACTCTCGACTACAAGGCACCTATAGCGGCTGTGATAATGTTGGGAATGATTGCTGTGATGGTTTTCGACTTTATCCCCATAGCTCCGGTTACAGCTGTCATGATAGCCGGTCTGCTTATGGTGCTGACGGGGTGTTTCAGGAATGTCGAGGCTGCCTACAAGACAATAAATTGGGAGAGCGTTGTTCTTATAGCGGCAATGATGCCTATGTCGGTGGCATTGCAGAAGACAGGAGTCTCAAGCTGGATATCGGGTTGTCTGGTATCGGGCCTTGGAGGTTACAGTCCAATACTGCTCATGGCAGGAATATATTTTACGACATCGTTCATGACGATGTTCATAAGCAATACTGCGACTGCTGTCCTCATGGCTCCAATAGCTATGAGCAGTGCCACGCAAGTGGATGTGAGTCCGGTTCCTTTCCTCTTTGCCGTGACGTTGGGTGCAAGCCTCTGTTTCGCTTCACCATTCTCTACTCCTCCCAATGCATTGGTGATGCCGGCGGGACAATACTCCTTTGCAGATTATGTGAAGGTGGGATTGCCCCTTCAGATAATACTCGGTATTGTGATGATTCTTGTATTGCCGCTGCTGTTCCCGTTTTGATGAGGTTTGGGAAGGTGGTGGCAAGCACAGGATTTGCTTTAAGATTAATGGTTGTCAACAAATAGAGTGACGATGAATACAGCAGAAGTACAAAGGGTAAAGCTTCAGTTCGGAATCATAGGAAATGACCCGGTGCTGTTGCGTGCGGTAGACACGGCAATACAGGTCGCCCGTACCGATCTCTCTGTTCTCATAACAGGAGAGAGTGGTGTGGGAAAGGAGTTTTTTCCCAAGATTATACATACTAACAGTATCAGGAAACATAACAAATACATCGCGGTGAACTGCGGAGCTATTCCCGAGGGTACCATAGACTCTGAACTGTTCGGGCACGTAAAGGGCGCTTTTACCGGCGCGGTGAATGAACGTAAAGGATATTTCAGCGAGGCAAACGGTGGAACGATATTCCTTGACGAGGTGGCCGAACTTCCGATGTCTACCCAGGCACGTCTGCTCCGTGTGCTTGAGAATGGCGAATTCCTGCGTGTAGGCTCTTCCGAAGTCGAGAAGACCGATGTGCGCGTTGTCTGTGCGACAAATGTGAACCTCGTGGATGCCATAGCTGAAGGACGCTTCCGTGAGGACTTGTACTATCGTCTGAACACTGTGCCTATCAGTGTGCCTCCATTGCGTAAGCGTGGTAATGATGTGGAACTGCTTTTCATTAAATTCTGCATGGATTTCGCAGCAAAGTATCAGGTGCCCAAGGTCGAGCTTGATGAGAGTGCGCGCAAGGTCATACTTGGTTACAGCTGGCCGGGAAATATAAGACAGCTGAAAAATGTCGCCGAGCAGATTTCTATTCTTGAACTGAACCGCAAGGTGAATGGAGAGGTGATGAGCGCATATCTGCCACAGGACACAAGAAGCAATTTACCTATGTTTGCAGGGCACTCGGGAAGTGAACGCAAGACCTTTGAGAGCGAACGTGAGATATTGTACAGCGTGCTGTTTGATATGCGCAGGGATATAACCGAACTCAAGAAACAGATTGAGAGCATGCGCTCGCAACACGTCGATTCTGGCGAACATGTGCCGTTCTACTCCGAACCGGCCGATATGCCTGTCGTGCAGCACACTGTTGTGCCGCCGACATATCATCTGCAGCCGCCTGTCTCGCATATTGAACACGCCGACAATGTTCTCGATGAATATGTCGAAGAGACACTTTCGCTCGACGACGTGGAGAAGAAGACAATCCTCCTTGCGCTTGAGAGAAACAGAGGAAAAAGACGTAATGCGGCAAAAGAACTCAATATCTCTGAGCGTACACTTTACAGAAAAATAAAGGAATATGGCATTGAATAAGATGAATAGAAAAGTGGCGGTCGTGCTGCCTCTTTTACTGTTGCTGCTTGTAGTGGCAGGGTGCAAAATCAGTTATAAACTGACCGGAGCTTCAATAGATTATACAAAGGTGAAGACAATTTCTCTTGCGCAATTCCAGAACCGTGCCCCATACCAGTGGGGGCCTATGGCTGCAATGTTCAACGAGGCTTTGAATGATGTCTTTGTTCAGCAGACCAAGCTTCAGCAGGTGGCACGTGGCGGTGACTTGCAACTCGATGGTGAGATAACTGCGTATGACCAGTTCAACAAGTCGATATCTTCGGACGGATACTCTTCTATGGTGCAATTGAAGATGACTGTTAATGTGCGCTTTACCAATAACACCAATCATGAGGAGGATTTTGAACGCCCGTTCAGCGCTACACGTGATTTTGATGCTACACAATCGCTCGATAGTGTGCAGGAAGAACTTGTTTCACAGATGATTAAGGAAATTGTGGAGGCTGTATTCAACGCTGCCGTGGCAAATTGGTAAACAATGGAAAGATTGTCGGTCTATATATCAAATCCTGAGCGTCTCGACCGTAATACCCTTTACGAACTGCGTCTGATAGTGGGCAAGTATCCCTATTTTGACGTTGCGCGTCTGCTTATGCTCAAGAATCTTTATCTGCTTCATGATATCGATTTCGGAAAGGAGATGCGTAAGGCTGCAATGTATCTGAAGAACCGCTGGCCAATTTTTGAACTCATGGCAGGATATGGTTCCGGTGCCGATGCTGAACCGCAGAAAGATGATGTTGCTGTTGACAGGACAATGGAACTTATCGATGCTTTTCTCGGCACTTTGCCGGCCGATTCTTTCTCGCTTGAAGCGGAGGGTGCGGCAGCTGTGGATTATGTGTCGGCATATCTCAAACCGGCAGCAGATTGTGCTCCGGTGCCGGAACTGCGTGGGCAAAGTCTTATAGACGATTTTCTTGCCGGTGACAATGAGCGTATAACTCTCGACATGAATGCCGATGTTGATTATACCGACATGAATCCCGTCGTAACCCCACAGGAAACTGTCACAGAGAACTCATTTTTTACCGAAACGCTTGCAAATATTTATATCAAGCAGGGAAAATATGAGAAGGCTCTCGAAATTATTAAACGATTATGTTTGGAATATCCGAATAAAAATCGTTACTTTGCAGACCAAATAAGATTTTTGGAAAAAATAATAAAACATACAAAAAGATAATAACATGTATTTGCTTTTAGTTTCATTGATTGTATTGGTGTCTATACTGATGTGTCTTATAGTTCTGGTTCAGAATTCAAAAGGTGGCGGTCTGGCATCCGGGTTTGCTTCATCAAACCAGATAATGGGTGTGAGAAAGACTACGGATTTCTTGGAAAAGGCGACATGGACACTTGCTGGTTGTATGTTGGTTATCAGTGTTCTTGCAGCTTACTCTTTGCCTTCAACACGTAATGTTGTAATCGGCAACCAGGAACCGGTTAACATGGAAGCTCCTGCCGTTCCGGCTGCAGAAGCAGCACCGGTAGAGACTCCGGCACAGTAATAGCGTACGAGATAAAATCGCCCGAACTCATGAGTTCGGGCGATTTTTTATGGTCTGTTGCAGCCTGTTCTTATCGTGTTTGTGATGATGGATAGTTCGATAGGGGCGAAACCCTTTTTGTCGATTTTCGATGCACGACAGATGAAAGAAAAGTTGTACATAACCAATTTTGTTTGAAATTTAACATTTAGTTATGCGACCTTTTTATAACATTTTTTTGAGCAGTCGCAGGAAATAGCACTTTTTTTATCGGTACCCGAGTGATTCGAACCCTCGGATATCGTTTGCTTTTCTTGCTTTTAAAATGCTTTTAAATTGATTTTCAACGAATTATGTAGTTGGAAAATGCAAATAAAAAAAGCAGACTTCGAAGTGAAATCTGCTTTTTAGCGGAGAGAGAGGGATTCGAACCCCCGGTACCTCTCAGTACGTCGGTTTTCAAGACCGGTGCAATAGACCACTCTGCCACCTCTCCAAAATGTCAATGAAAAATTGTTTTTCTCATTTCGTGTTGCAAAGATATGGCGAATTTGTGACCTGTGCAAGATTTTGACTAAAAAAATAAGAAATATTTTTCATGGTTTGTTGTATTGGGGTAAAAACTTGGTATTTTTGCTTCTGGCGAAGTTTAGCAGTGTTCGTTGCGTGTGAAAATGAATTTTACCCACTTACTTGTACAACTTTCGCTCGTTTATAGATATAATTGTTGCAATTGTTTGTTACTCTGTCTATGCGTAATGCTATAATCTGTATTTTGTCTTTTTTCTTTACGGTCCTATTCCTTGATTCTTGTGCATCGGGGAATTCATGTCGTTTATCCTCTCCTCTTGTTGTTGCTCATAGGGGTGGCGCTTCCTTGGGACCCGAGAATAGTTTGTCTGCAATCAGGCGGGCGCTTGAATGTGGGGCGTATGCTATTGAAGTTGATGTCCGCCTTTCTGCTTGTGGGGCTGTTGTGCTTATGCATGATTCGAAGGTTGACCGTACAACTAACGGCAAGGGTAGGGTCTCTGCTATGAATTTGGTGGATTTGAAAGAGCTTTTTCTTGTCGATGATGCCGGCAATGTGACTAAGGAGAGAGTGCCGACACTCGATGAGGTTCTGAGGTTTATAGATGGCAGATGCGGTTTGTTGATTGAGGTGAAGGGGTGTGCCGAAGGGATTGAGCGTGCAGTGGCAGAATCGGTTATGGCGGCTGATGCTTTATCGTGGGTGTCGGTACAATCGTTCAGCGATGCTGTGCTTGAGCGCTTTTCTTCATTAAATTTGCCGATACGCCTTGAAAAACTTATGGTCTTTAAATTTCCGTTCTTGCCTGTTATTTTTGATAGTTCTTTGAGTTTCTTTTCAATCGAGAAGTACAGTCATATCTCCTCCTTTAATATAAACAAGTCGTTTCTGTCACGAAGGCTCATCAGGTCGCTTAAGGAGAATGGGAAGGGGGTGAAAGCCTGGACTTTCAAGAAGGGGTCGGGTGGTTTCTCGAAGCCGGTCGATGCTGTGATTACCGATTCTCCACAGTTGTGGCGTTAATGTCTGTTATGCTTGAATATTGCAGCGGATGGCATAGTTATGGAAGCTGATAAATATCCTCTTTTAACCTTTAAGCTGCGAAGCGGATAGTATTTGAAAAAATATTTTTTCAGTTATTCAATCTGTTGCTAAATTTGTAGCGTAAAAAGAGGTGTATTGATGACTGATTTGCTTCTGCTACCTTTGATGTCAGCTTGTGCAGGTTTTGTACAACGCGTTTCCGGCTTCGGCTTCGGAATATTCATAATGATGTTCCTGCCGTATATCCTGCCTTCCTATAAGGAGGCTGTTGCTTTGTCGGGGTTGCTGTCTGCGGCCACGGCATTGTTTATAGTCGCGCGCAATTTCAGATATATCCGCTGGAGATGTATGCCTGTTGTGCTGTTCTTTAACATTTTAGTCTCTTGTTTTGTCGTTGTCATAATGGATTCTCAGAGCGCATCGTCTCTTTTTCATTGTCTCGGTGTTGTGCTTGTTGTGGTTGCGTTCTATTTCCTTTTCTTTGAAAAGAGAATGAAGATGCGGTTTGTGTCGTGGTATTCGCGTTGTCTGGTCGGTGCTGTTAGTGGGTTTATGGGCGCAATGTTCGGAATGCCAGGTCCTGCAGTTGTGCTTTATGGCATTAATGTTATACGTTCCAAGAAAGAGTATATGGCTACAATGCAGGCATTTTGGATTCTGTTCAATCTTTTCTATATGCTTTTCCGTAGCGGTGGCGGTTATTATACAAGTGAGACTCCCTTGAATCTTCTGCTTGGGGGTGTCGGAGTGTTTGCCGGTATTTATTTGGGTGCACGTCTGTTCGGTGCAGTAAATGCTGTGATTTTGCGTCGTATTGTATATTGTGTGATGCTTTTGAGTGGTGTCGCGACTATGCTTAAATGAAGGATCGAGTCTGAAATGATTGTAAAAATGAAATTAATTAATAAAAATTGTGAATTTATTTTCTGTATATAATGCGTGATAGTATTTTTTTTATTATCTTTGCTGTGTGAATGAAATAAACATAATTTGTTTTTAATAAATACTATGGAAATGAATCAGAAGTTTAAGGATGGTTTGTGGAGCAAAGAGATCAATGTCGGTAACTTTGTCCATGAGAATATCACTCCGTACGAGGGTGATTCTTCTTTCTTGGTAGGTCCTACAGAAAGGACTCTCAAAGTGTGGAATGTCTGCCTCAAGGCAATCGAGGAGGAGCGTGCCAACAATGGTGTGCGTTCTCTTGACAATGTTACAGTCTCTACCATAACTTCGCATAAGGCCGGTTATATTGACCGTGAGAACGAACTTATCGTAGGTCTGCAGACTGACGAGTTGCTCAGACGTGCAATCAAGCCTTTTGGCGGTATCAAGGTTGTTGAGAAGGCTTGCCGCGAGAATGGTATTGAGGTTGACGAGAGGGTAAAGGATATCTTCTATCACTATCGCAAGACACACAACGACGGTGTTTTCGATGCATATACAGAGGAAATCCGTACATACCGTTCTTTGGGCTTCCTCACCGGTCTGCCCGATAACTATGCACGTGGTCGTATAATCGGTGACTATCGTCGTCTTGCCCTTTATGGTATTGACCGCCTTATTGAGGCAAAGAAGGCCGACCTTAAGGGTCTTCTCAGCCCAATGACAGAGCACACTATCCGTCTTCGCGAGGAGGTGTCAGAGCAGATTAAGGCTCTAAACGAGATTAAGGTGATGGGTGAGTACTATGGACTCGACCTTTCTCGTCCTGCAACAACTGCTCAGGAGGCTGTTCAGTGGACATATATGGCATATCTTGCTGCAGTCAAGGAGCAGGACGGTGCAGCTATGTCACTCGGAAACGTATCTTCATTCCTCGATGTATATATCCAGTACGACCTCGATCACGGCAATATCGACGAGACATTCGCACAGGAACTTATCGACCAGTTCGTAATCAAGCTCCGCATGGTGCGTCATTTGCGTATGCAGTCTTATAATGACCTCTTTGCCGGTGACCCGACATGGGTAACCGAGGCTATCGGTGGTCGCTTCAATGATGGCCGTACAAAGGTTACAAAGACATCGTTCCGCTTCTTGCAGACTCTTTACAACCTCGGTCCTTCACCGGAGCCTAACATGACAGTTTTGTGGAGTCCGGAACTTCCCGAAGGTTTCAAGGAGTTCTGTGCAAAGGTGTCAATCGATACCTCTTCAATCCAGTACGAGAACGATACTCTGATGCGTGAGGTTCGTGAGTGCGACGACTATGGTATCGCTTGCTGCGTATCTTATCAGGCTATCGGCCGTCAGATTCAGTTCTTCGGTGCACGTTGTAACTTTGCAAAGGCCCTCTTGCTTGCAATCAACGGCGGACGTTGCGAGAATACAGGTACAGTTGTAGTAAAGGATATCCCTGTTCTTTCGGGCGACGTTCTCGATTATGAGGAGGTTCTTGCTAACTACAAGAAGGTGCTCATTGAGATTGCACGTGTTTACAACGACTCAATGAACATCATCCACTACATGCACGACAAGTACTACTATGAGAAGGCACAG